>Ga0209862_1000267_pt1 | contig 19674 bp, 12 predicted proteins | sample OrgsoiDNA_201061_FD_185809 | JGI IMG/M metagenome (GOLD analysis project Ga0209862, IMG submission 185809) | Permafrost soil microbial communities from the Arctic, to analyse light accelerated degradation of dissolved organic matter (DOM) -... | ecosystem: Environmental > Terrestrial > Soil >... | reverse complement strand
AAGAATAGCGCACCAAATAGGGCAAAAACGCAAACCGATGCCGCCACCACGGGCAGGAAATTCGCGGCCACCGCCTGAGCATGCAGGCTGTTTCCAAAACGGCCTTGAAGTTGACCGATCTTTGTCATTTCACCACCGTCATTTCACCACCACTAACCCCTCGGCGCCGTCCGGCGCATGCTGGACTCCCAGTACGCGCATTACACGCTCGTTCACTGCGGCTCTTACGTTGCGAGGATGTTCCACCGGCACCGGCGCCAGGCCCCGAATCTGCCTGATAACGGCTTCGCCTGTCTGCCGGCCGATGTCGCGGTAATCGGGAAAGAACCCAATGAGCGCTCCCGCGCGGACCAGGCCCTCGGAGAAGCCGATCAGCGGGACGCGGTAACGAATCGCCGTCAGAATCACGGCAGACACAGTCGGACCCTGATACAGCGTGCTATCCGGCAGGCACCACACGAAATCAAAGCGTTCCCGAAGCGACCCGAGCGCGTCGAGTAACTCTTTCGGTCCCGGGCAATCGAAAATCTGGACCTGGTAGCCCTGATTGCGGGCGAACGCTTCGAGCCGGGCGGCGCCTGCCGCCGGAAGAGCGGGACCGCGAATGAGTGCGATGCGGTTGCGTTTGGGATAGAGCCGCTTCAATCGTGCCAGAACCTCTGCCGGCGGAATGTCCAGTGTGATGGTCGCAACAGCCTTCCTGCGATTCGAAGTTTCGGGCGCCGGAGCAAGAACCATGGTTGCCACTATCGGGGAGCTATGCTCGGCGGCAGTCACCGCTTCCACCGAGGCGGAACCAACGGCGACGACAACCGCGGGCTTCCGTGCCAGCAACGCCGGCAGGTTCTCGCTTCCGGCGGCATGGTCGAGTTCCAAGTCGGTTATGGCGAACTCCGGCCCGGTAAGAATGCTTCGGAGGCCCTCCAGGGCTTCGTCATAAGCGGGTAGCCGGGAACTCCTGACCACCAGCACCTGGATTGCCGGGCGTGGTTCGGACGCCGCCGCGTTCGCGGATATGACCAGGGTCAGCAAGAGTGCCCAACTGGTCCCGGCACGCGTTGCGCTGGCGAAGGAAGGCACCCGCTATTCTCCATAGTGCCAGATCAGCCTGAAGAATACGCTGCGCCCGGCGCCTGGCATCACCTCTATAAGATGCTCCGTGCTGAGCGGATCTACGTAGCGGCAGTTTGCGAGGTTGCGTATGCCGAGCTGCAAGTCGAAGTTGCGGTGCAGGTGGCTGGTTGTGGCTGTCGCATCCGCCAGAAAGACAGGATCCACGCGATACCCATAGGGGGAGAGTCGCGAGCTTAAGTAGCGCGTGGCGGCGCTCACAGTCAGCCGGTTCCTGGCTAATGGAACCGAGGCACGGAACTGCGCCAGTCTGGCCGGCGAATTGGGAAGAGCCCTCTGCGGATCGGTATACTCCGCCTGGTGGAGACTGAAGCTCGCTGAGGTCTCAAACCACCTGGCCGGATGGCCGCTCGCCTCAAACTCGAATCCGGTGGCCTGGCTGGTTGATACATTACGATACTGTAGAGTCTGGGCGTCGATCGGCACCCCCTCTATCAATCCCACGATCCGGTAGTGGAAAACCGATGCGATCAAGTCCACACGATTGTAAATCCGCTGCTCGCGTGCGAACTCGTAGGTGTTCATTTTCTCCGCTTCGAGCAATGGATTCGGCACATAATAGCGCTCAAAGGTGGATGGGTTCCGGAAGGCACGGCCGAACATGAATTTGTAAGAGGTATCCTTAGAAGCTTTCCAGACAGCGGCGAGCTTGGGCGAAACAAACGGCCGGTAAACACTGGAATCGTCGAAGCGAATACCCGCAAACAGAACCAGGTTCTTAGTGAGATTATATTCGTACTGGCCGAACACGCCCAAGGACTGGTTCGGCTGGCTTACCTCAAGCATACGCTCAAACTGCGGCGATACATTCTCATTTACCTGGACGTTTCGCAAGTCGACATTGGCTTGCGTGCCGACGGTGAAGCTGCCGAATTTGCCCAGCTTCCGGCGGTAAGAAAACTGCGTGCCTATCCAATCGCCGAGTGCGTAGTCGCGGTTGTCCGTGGTGACGCCATCCGCGGTGTAATCGTAGCGTCCGTAATAGCGGAACTGATCGTAGGACAGACGCCAGCGGATTTCCGCGCCGTCACCCATGGATTTAGTGAATGCCGCCTCCACGAAGTTGTGCGAATCGTGGGTGCTGGTACCGGTGTCTCCGAAATCGGCCCCGAACCAGCCGATCGGTACGATGGCTTTGCGATCCTGGAAATTGGCCGTGACGCTCCAGTTGCGCCAGGTTAGCTGCGCGAAAGTATGGTAGCCCTCCTCGGCGCCCACCGATCCGGTGGTCAGATTGCCAAGCTCGGGAGCGGTCACGCTGCGTCCCGTGGTGTGAAACACGGAACCGGAAATCAGTAGATTCGCTCCCCGCCCGAGGTAGGTGGATGTCGATACCAGCATCTTCTTCTGGCCGAAAGAACCAAACTCAGTTGAGACCATGGCCCGGGCGGAATCGGCCGGCGCTCGCGTGAAGATGTTGATGGTGGCGAACATCCCGTTACTCCCATAGAGGGCGGAGGAGGGCCCGCGCACGATTTCGATCCGCTCAACGAGGTCCATGTCAATACCGAAATCCTGGCCGAACATGTACATTGCACCGTAAACGTTGTCGGTCAGGAAGTGCCCGTTCAGCATCACCAGGATGCGCGTGTTGTAGTCGCCCGGCAAGTTGAAACCGCGCACGCCGGCGTATTGAAGATCTCCATCGGTGGTCGTAAAGAAGCCCCGCACGTTGGATAGCGCCTCGGCAAGGGTTCGGTATCCGTAGTTTCGGATCTGCTGCTGGGTGATCACCGTGACGTTGGCCGGAGCTTCCTGAAGGGTCTGGGTGTACAGCGCCGCGGTCTCGACAGCCGGCGGAGTCTCGAACAACACGGACTCGGGTTCGGGTTGCGCGGCCTTCTGCGCTTCCGCGGGCGTCGCGGTCTCCGCCTTCTTTCCATCCGATTCCGCGGTCAGGATTCGCGGAAGCAATAACAGTAATATAAGGGCTGTTTGTCTCATTTATACGGATTCCCGCGAAAGGTCTTCATGGCCCGTCTCCATTGCTTATCGTCCCTGTGCCCGAAGTCTTTAGGCGCTTTTCCAAAGGGCCTTTCCTAAAGGCCAAATGACACTTTCGGATTGGCGGTATAAGCCCTTAGCGGGGTTATTCGAAAGCCCGGACAGGCGCTATCGTGGAGACTCCCATAGCTTTAAGTTTGGTGCACGACTCTTGCTGGCACAACGGTGCTAATGGTGGGCATTCTCGCGATAACTGAAGTTAAACGGCGGTCAAGACGGGCGTGGGCAAGATGCCGGCCATCCTGGCGATAATAGCTGCGATGCTGCGTAGGAAAACGGCGCGTTCTGTGATATAATGTACAAGATATTGGCGTCCATTTTACTTTATTTCACCAGGCGTGAGCCCCAACAATAATGAAGCCCTCGATCCAGCTTTGCAAATGGCCGATGCGCCTGGCGCCGCTCTGCCTCTGCGTCACTGCCTTTACCTCGTGGGCGCAGCCCCTGTTGGTCCACACCGATCCGCGCGATTCGCTCGATATCCAGTCGGTTCGCTCCTTTCAGGGTGCGTTTCTGGCGCGAATCACGCCGGTCGAGGTGTCGGGCGACCTGCTGGTACTGGTTTCGACGGACACACTGGAACCGGCCCTGTTCGATGCGCTGAGAGCCGGACTGCTCTCGATTTACCAGGCGTCCGGCGAATCGCATCCGCTGCGCATCGCGGTCTTCCGCAATGGCGCAATCGAACTCGCGGGTCCTTTCCGCACGCGTGCCGAGTTTCAGACCGCATTGCGGCAGATTCAGCCCGGCGGCGATCCCGGCGTCAGCGTCCTTTCCGGGCCCAAGTTCTACACGGGCCTGCCGGCGGCGCTCAAAATGGCGGTGGCGGAAGGCCGTGGGCCGTGGCCTTCGGTCCTGCTGGCTACGCACTTTCCCGATATCGATCCCGCACTTCTGGAATACGGTACGGCGTCGCTCGCCGCGCCGCTTCTGGCGCAGCGCCTCCGTGTCGGTTATTGGAACATCGGCGGCAACGCCGTCCCGCTCCTCGATGCCGTCGCGAAACTTACAGGCGGCATCGGCGTTGCGGAGCCGGCATCCTGGATCGATCGGACCGAGCAGGCATTGCACTCGTTTGGCGAACTGGGCTGGGATGAGCCGGGACTGTCGCGCGGATTCCATCTCTACACCGCCAAACTTGTGAACGGCAGTGGAACTGTTGTGGCATCCGTGGGACGCATCGCATACCCGTCCGGGCAGCCTCTTCCCGATCCGGAGCAGTACGCCAAGCTGATTCAGAGCGTGAAATCGGCCGCGGACCTGCTGCAGAGAGCGAGTTTGAACACGGATGAGACCGCTCAGGTACGAGCGCATCTGGAGACCGCGCTTTCTATCAATTCCCGCGATCACACGGCACTGCGGCTGGCCGCCGATTTCTACAAGCGCTATAACGACCACAAGACGGCGGCCGGTCTTCTGGCGTCATTGACGGAAATCGACCCCAGGAACGGAGCGCTCTGGAACGAATTGGGCCACGAGTACTTCATCGAGAACAACCTGGAAGCAGCCGAACAGGCGCTTGGCCGCGGCCGCCAATTGAAGGCCGTAAGCGCAGTGGCGGCAGCCGAACTGGCAAGGATTCATCTGGCCCGCCACGATGCTGCGGGTGCGCTTCCTTTGTTGGATGAGAGTCTCCGGTTGGATGCCAAGAACCAGGAACTATGGTTCCTTCGCGCGGACACCTGCCGGACACTGAATGACTGGAAGTGCGAAGCGGAGTCTCTGGACCGCGGCATTGCGCTTGGTGGAGATCAAGCCGGTGGAGATCAAGCCGGTGGAGATCAAACCGCGCATCGAACCACCCTGGCACGGCTGTATCTGGATCACGGCAGCGCTGCCCAAGCAAGCGCACAGGCGGACCGCATAATCCAATCGCTGCCCGCGGACCCGGGTGTGCGGGCAACCTGGGCCGGTTTCCTGGAGGAATTGAAACGCCCGGCCGATGCGTTGCAGATGTGGCGGCAGACGCTCGAGCTCGACAAGAGCCGGGAAGATGCGCACTATGCCGTAGCGCGTCTGCTGCTGGACAAGGGCGATCTTCCCCGTGCTCTCGAAGCATCGGAAACGGGATTAATCGCCGCTCCGCGCTCCGCCCGGCTGCAACTGGCGAAGGCGGCCGCGCTGGAACGGCAGGGCAACCTTTACGCCGCTCGCGCGAGTGTCCGCGGCGCGGCGGCGGACACCGGCGATTTGGCGCTGTTGCGGCATGAGGCGGAGCTCGAAGATCAAGCCGGCGGCGAAGCGTCCGCGGCCTATGCGCGCATCGTGGAGCTGCTGGAAAAACCAACGACTGCTTCCGCGCCGGCATCCGCCCGCGAGGAATATCATACGGAAGCGCTCAGCCGCGGGCTCAGAGCCGCGCTTCGCGACGCCAATCCCGAAAAGGCCGCCTGGTTCTCCCAGCGCCTGGATGCCCGCGGACCAAACGACCTCTCGGCGCTGGTGGAGCTTCCGAGAGCGCCCGGCAAGACCGGCAACGCGAAGGTGAACGAGATTTGGATTCCGGGCGGAACCGAGGCGCTGGCCTTCGCCGCCCACGGCAAAGCCCGCCCTTCCCGCGAGAGATTCTTAATCGAATACGCACGCACCGTCCTGGACCACTCGTCCTCGCAAAAAGCCGACTTGTCTTACCTGGCGCCTCTTCGCGATTACTTCCAAAGGGTCGCCATGCTGTCTGCCCTGGCTACCCGCTCGGGCAACCGCGGCGTCATCACACTGTCGTTAGCCGATAAGAAGGCCAAACAGCAAACCGAAAAAGTCCTGAGCATCCTGGGCTGGAAACTGCGGAACAGAAAAGACGAGAAGACCATCGAGTCCGGCGAAAAGCTGTCGCAGGCCAAACGGCAGGATCTGGCAGCCGCTTTGGCTATCGATCAGGTGGGAATGCAGGAGGCGTTGGCGGACGGCAAGTCATACAAGATCGAGCTTCTTTGGGATCGTGTTCCCATTGTTCTCGATGAAGCGTCGTGGAAGAATCAGTTCTATCCCGCCGAAAAATATTCAGGCGGCCTGGCGGAGGCCATCGCCTACGATCCCAACATTGCCAAGGTTTACGCCGGCTTGAGTGCGGTGGACAGCGAAACCGCCGCCGCGCTGGTGGCTGGAATGGGGCTGAAAGCGCTCGCCGAAAAGTATGGGGACCGTCTCAGGCTCTATTCCGCCGCCCTCTCGATTGAAGGAAACCGCGTGTGGACACCGGGCGATGCCGAGGCGATCTGGACGAAACTCTCCGGCGCAAGCCCGTCCAATCCGCCCGCCTTTCTGCGCGCCCTGTTCGATAAGGATGACGGTAAGCTCCTGGCGTATTTCTACACGCTTGGCGAACTGGACCCGGTCCACCAAAAATTCTTCACCTTGAACGCTGCCCGTGCCACGAAGTTTTATGAACTGTTCCGGGACGCTCCGGAATTGCGCAACGGCGCCGCCAGGGAATTGAGGCATGGTTCCTTCGGCGACTTTCTGCGGGAAGTGCCGCTCGATCCGGACTTGACGGTCGACTTTCCGGGAAGCCCGGAAATCTGGATGGTGGCGGAAGGCCAATCGAAATCCGCGGCCCGAACTTTGAAGCTGATGAAGAGAGCGCACCAGAAGGTTGCGCCCGATCGTGAAGACGAAATTCTGCTGCACCTGGCGAACAAACACTATAAGAGCCTCTACGGAACCCGCACCGAGCTGGATAATTTTCTGGCCGTAGTGCGAATCGAGCAGCACCGGAATGAGCTTCTGGACGAAGCCTCGGCCCTGGCGCTGGCTCAAAACTTCGACGAGTACGAAAACGTCTATCCCTACTTTGCCGTGCTCACTGGTTTGACGCAAAAGGAGTTCGAAGGATTCTTCCGGTTCGGGGAGAAATTGCGCGGCATGAATCCGCTGGAGTTGAATTCCATCCTGGGCCAGTTTCATTCACTGCTCGATATGCTCCGCCTCGGCTCCGAGAGTGGCGCTCTCGACGAAAAGCGCTCCACCGCGCTGTTCTTCGCTCTCTGCGACAGTTTCACGCGCGCCCAGTCCGATGCGGACTATGTCACGGCCTCCCTCGATATCGTGCGCCAGATCGCGGCAGCCGCCCCGGGAAGCGGAAAGACGACCGCCGACCAGTCGCTGCGCGCTTTATTGCTGGGACCGGCCAGGCCGGTAAGCGTGGACTGGAAAGGCATGCACGAGGTTGACGCCTCGAAAGCGGCGTATGCCAGCTTCGATCGCATTCTCGATCGGCAGAAGGTCCCGGCGATCGAGCTTCTCTTGCAGCTTGCCGATGCCAGCCATGCCCTTGCCGCCGGACAGGGATCCGCGGCGGCGCACCTTGCCGTTCTGGCCGCGAACTCCGAAAAACTTCCATCGGCTGAAGTACCCAAAGGCCTCAAAGCCGAAGGGAAGGCCCAGAACAGTCTCAAAGCAGCGGGGACCCTGCACATCCGGGAAGTGGTGACCCAATTCCAGCAAAAGGTCCCGAAAGTTAAGAAGGGCAACCTGAAAGATATCCAGAAGCTGGATCGCGATCTGCTTTCGGCTATGGCCCCACAAGTGACGCTGGCGCTCTCGGGCATCGTCTACGCGTATTATTTCCGTTCCAGCGATTTGTTGATCGCCGAGGATCCGCTGCTGCTCAGAAAACACCAGTTCTATCCGCTGAACGCCTCTTCTCTTTTCAAACAGCGGGCGTTCAGTTCGTCTGACCTGCACATTTCGAGCGAGCTTGCCGGGTCGTATGCCGTGGGTGGATTCAACGATTTCGTCTTCGTCGCCGGCCAGGCGGCACTAGCCGGATTCAAAAAGGCCGACGGGCTCGCCAATGAAGTAATCACGGCGCAGATGGGCGCTCTGCGAGCGACTCCGTGGAGCTTGTATCGCGACGAGGATCAGCAGTTGCTCGGGCTTAAGATTCGTATCGCGCGCGAGTGGTGCGTGGAAGCGGCCCGCAGTCCGGCAGTTCGCAAAGACCTTTCCGAGGACACACTGGGCCTGCTTTCGCTGATTCGCCGGCGGCAACTGCTGGATGGACTCAACGCACGGGACTGGAAAATCGTCTGGCAGTCAGTCACTCTCAGCGATCTCTATTTTCTTGGCGATCGATACCTGGCGAGATATCCGAAGAATCCCTGGCAGTCTCCGGCGGCTTCCGCGCTCCGGATCGCAGCCGCTCAGAACGATGGCGCCCGGCTCCAGATGCTCGGCGCCGCGCTACCCCGGGTAAATGGCTGTGCCCACTCTCACCTGCAGATTCTTGCGCCGTATGAAGAATACGAGCGCCGCATGTTTTCGACGGAACTGGCCGGCCGCAGTGCGGAGTTCAAGCTTTATCTGGCGGAATATCTGGATCGCGCCGCATTACCCGCCGGAATCATCGGCGCGGTCGCCGAGCCCCTTGTCTTTCATGTCCTGGGGAATGTTAACATGTCCGACATGCGAGACTGGACATCGGTACTCTCCGCTTATGCCGGTTTGAACGATCGGGTTCTGGAGGGGGCGCTTCCTAAGCCATGAGGCTGTTGAGAATCATTTGCCCCATCGTGGTAATTGCGGCTCTCAACCTGTCACTCAACCTGTCGTTGACGGCCCAGGAGATAGTTTTCAAAACCGACGTTCGACTGGTGGAGGTCTATGCCACCATATCCGACAACAGGGGCCGCTATGTCGACGGCCTGCTGCGGGAACGTTTTCAGATCCTCGACAACGGCCAGCCGCAAAAGCTGGAGGCCTTTGAGACCGAATCCTCCAAAGTCTCCTGCGCCATTCTGATCGATACCACAGGCAGCATGCAGAAGTCCATGCCGGCGGTAAAGAATGCGGTGGTTCGATTTATCGACGAGCTTCGGGAGGGCGATTCGGTGGCGATATATGGCTTCACTTCCTCGGTCACGCTGTTGCAGGATTTCACTACCGACCTGAGCGCCGCCAAACGCGCCGCGCTCCGCATTCGCGCCGCCGGGCAGACGGCGCTGTTTGACGCGATCGCCGTAGTGACGCACGATGCCGGCCTGGTTAAGGGAAAGAAGGCGATTGTCGTGTTTACCGACGGCGCCGATAACGCCAGTATGCTTCGTGCCGGGGGAGCGATTGAGAGCGCCAAGAAAGCTGGAGTCCCTGTCTACACGGTGGCGGAAGGCGACGCATTAAAGAGCCAGGACCTGATGAAGAACCTGAGAGCGATCGCGGCCAACACGGGCGGGTCTTTTCACGAAGCCAGGGACTCGCACAAAGTCAGCGACATCTTTCAGGAAATCGTGGCCGGCCTGGCGCATACGTATCTGTTGGCATACAAACCGCCGGCTGGGGTCTCGGCTGCAAAGTGGCGAACGATTCAGGTAATGGTATCCGGTTTGAAGGATTACAAAGGGCGGTGGAAAGAAGGATATTATCCGGAATAGGCGCTATTTCCCCGATCCCCACTTCGCCGTAAGCCCCCGTAGGGCACACGTATTCGGAGCAGGATGGAGGATCGTGATGGCAAGGACGAAAGACGCATCCAAGATTTTGGAGAGAGTTACAGGTGGGAATTCAGCCGTGCGGCAAGGCATTGCGAACGCCCGGATTAACCTCGAAGTGGCGCAGATGATCTACGACGCTCGAATCAAGGCCGGTTTGTCGCAGCGCGAGCTTGCAGATCTGATCGGCTCAAAACAGCCCGTGATCGCCCGACTCGAAGACGCCGATTACGATGGCCACTCTCTCTCTATGTTGCAACGGATCGGGGATGCGCTGGGCCAACGCTTGGAGCTGCGTTTCGTGCGGGCAAGCCGTCGGGGTCCGCGGCCGGCAAACCCAATATCGCAATCCAGGCGATTGCTGAGGCAAGCCTGAGCTATTTCCCCGATCCCCACTTCGCCGTAAAGATATTGAACTCGTAGCGCTCCTTGGCCTCGCGGTCTGAGCAGAATACCAGCGTCTTGCCATCCGGCGAAAATTCCGGAAACGCCGTAAAGCCCCCGAAATTCGTCACCTGCTGAAGGCCCGTGCCGTCCACGTTGATCAGATACAGCTCAAACTTCCGGCTGTCGCAGGCCTGCTTGTTCGAAGAGAACAGAATCTTCTTGCCATCGCGCGTGAAGGTGGGCGCAAAACTGGCGCATCCGAAATTCGTGATGGCGCGGGCATTCCCGCCATCGGCGTCCGACACCATCAGCTCCATTTTCATGGGCGTCGTCAGATTGTCCGCCAGCAGCGCTTTGTACCGCGCCATGGCCTCCGCGTCCTTCGGATAGTTGGCGCGCCAGACCAGCTTCTTGCCATCGCGCGAGAACGTCGCCCCACCGTCATACCCCGTGGTCTTAGTGATCTGCTTTTTGTTCGAACCGTCGGCGCGCATGGTCCACAGATCCAGGTCGCCCGACGCGAGCGACGTATACACCACCGTCCCGGTCTTCCAGTTCACCGTGGCCTCGGCATCGTAACCGGCCGTATCGGTCAGCCGCTTCTCGATATTCCCCTTGTCAGTCGCGAGGAAAACGTCGAAGCCTGCGTACACGGCCCACACGTAGCCCTTGCTTCGGTCCGCGGGCGTGGGGCAGGCATCGCCGGCCAGGTGCGTCGAAGCGTAGACAATGTGCTGGTTGTCGCTCAGAAAGTAGCCGCAGGTGGTGGCCCCTTTGCCCGTTGAAACCAGGTGCTGATCGGAGCCATCGGCATTCATGATGAACATCTGGTCGCACTGGTACGGCGGCCGCGTGCTCTGAAAAATCAGCCGCTTCCCGTCCGGCGACCAGTACGCCTCTGCATTCTGCCCGCCGTGCGTGAGTTGCCGGATGCCGCTCAAATACTCCGGTTGCGCCGCCGCGAAGGCAGCCGCCGCGATCCACAACAAAAACAGTTTCTTCATAAGTCCGATGTTGAAAGTATACTTGTGGAGCGTGCGTCCTGTCTGCTTCCTTTTCTTTGCACTGCCACTATGGGCCGCGGCCCCGCCCGCGCGCTTCACCGAACACACCATCGCTTCCGATCTCAAGGGCGGCTACCAGATAGTGGTTGCCGACCTCAATCACGATGGCAAGCCCGATCTCATCGCCCTTGCCAGCGGCCTTACCGAGCTCGTCTGGTATGAGAACCCGGGCTGGCAGCGCCACGTGATCGCGGGCGGCTTTTCCCACATGATCAACTGCACCGTGGTTCCCGTGAAGGGCGACCCTATCCCCGACATTGTCCTGGCCAGCGAATTCGCCAACCAGGCCAAAAACAGCATCGGCATCGTCTCCGTGCTGCGCCACCACGGCGACCCCCGCGAGCCCTGGACCGTCACCGAAATCGATCGCCTGACCACTTCGCACCGCCTGCGCACCGCCGATATCGACGGCAGCGGCAACCGCGTAGTGGTCAACGCACCCCTCACCGGCGCCAAAGCCGAGGCCCCCGATTATCGCGACCAGACGCCGCTGGTTTTCTATCGTCCGGGGCCTCTAACTGACAAGCCCTGGAAGCGCGAACTCATCGGCGCCGAAAACAGCGGCGTGGTCCACGGCATCTACATTGTTGACTGGGATGGCGACGGCCGCGACGAAATTCTCACCGCCAGTTTCACGGGCATCCATCTCTTTAAATACGGCAGCGCCGGGAGCTGGACCCGCACCGAAATCGCCGCGGGCGATCCCGCCGACTGGCCCAAATCGGGATCGAGCGACATCGCCGTCGGCCGGCTGGCCGGCGCCCGCTTCCTGGCCACCATCGAGCCCTGGCACGGCAACCAGGTGGCGATCTACCAGCAGGCCAACTCTAAATGGCAGCGGCAAGTGATCGATAGCTCCTTGACCGATGGCCACACCATCGTCACCGCCGACCTCAACGGCGACGGCCTGGACGAAGTAATCGCCGGCTTCCGCGGCGGCGACCGCAGCGTGTACATCTATTACCCGGCCGGCGGCAAATGGACCCGCGAGACTCTCGACAACGGCGGTATGGGCGCGGCCGCCTGCGTTGTCGCCGATATCAACGCCGACCGCCGCCCGGACATCGCCTGCATAGACTCAACCAAACTGAAGTGGTACGAAAACCGCTAGCCGCCCTTTTAGGCGGCAAGAACATTGCGCTTTCCGGGACAGTCGGCTACCATTGCCCTGACCATGCGCTGTTACCGCTCTCTCAAGATCGCCGTGGCCCTGACCGCGATTTTCTGCCCCGCTGCTTTCCCGGCATCGATCAACGGCGTTGTCAAAGACCAGTCGGGCGCCGCGGTAACTGGCGCGGGTGTCGAGCTTCGCGAAGTACCAGGTTCCGGTTCAGCCAGGAACACACGCACGGACGGAAGCGGCGCGTTTCACTTCACGAGCCTGGCTGGGTCACACTACCGCGTCCGGGTAATTCAGACCGGCTTCAAGACCTACGAAAGCGATGTCACGATCGAAGCGGGCAAGGATTCCTCACTGGATATCGCCCTTTCAATCGCCGAGTCGCGCGAATCCATCAATGTATCGAGTGGCCGCCGGCAGGCGGTGGATGCGGTCTACCGCGCGTTGCGCGAGGCGGATATGGAGGATGTCTACGGGGTCGAAAACGTGGTTCTGAAGCGCGAAGCAGGCGCGCTCACGCTCAAGAAAGGGACCATCGGCTTCACTGTGCCCCAACTGGGGCGCGACACCGTGGCGGTGTTCATCGGTGAAGGGGAGTTCGAATTCGTCCCTAAGCTGGATGTCGAAAAGGCGCATCTGAAGAATCTCACTGGGGAGGAACAGGTTCACGAGAATTTCGACCGGGCATTTTTCTGCTTTACCGACGGCACGGGGAAGCAACTCCGCGACCAGGGGACTAAACAGACTGCCGATCCAAAGTTGACCAATCTGCTTCACGATTACCGCAGGCGCCTCCGCGGGAATACCGAGAGTATCCGTTCGCTGACCGAGGCCCTCGCGGCGGAATCGGCTGGAAACATGGAAGCCGACCTGTTGGCCGATCTTTACAACGCCGCGGCCCGCGCGTCATTTACGGTGTTTCTGCACGGGCGCAAGCACTCCGACCTGCGGTTTGCAGTCAAGCCTCACGGCGTCTTTCCAGGCCTCGCGGCCGAGGAGGTCGCGGTGGTCAACGTCGATCCGGGCGGCGAGCAGGAAGGCATCTGGTACCTCTCGCACCTGGCGAGCGAATTCCAGAACCACACCGCGAGTAGCGACGAAGACAATCGGGTAGTGGAAGGCGCCGCGTACCAAATCGAAACAATCATCGGCAAGAACGACCACCTGGCGGCTACGGCCGCGATCGCCATCCGCGGCCTGACCGACGGAGACCGCGTGCTCAATTTCGATCTTCTGCCCACGTTACGCGTGACGCGAGTGAGCATCGGCGGGCAGGATATCCCGTTCATTCAGGAAGACCGCAAGCACGATGGCAGCTTCTACGTGGTCTTGCCGCAGCCGTTGAAGAGGGGCGGCGAGCAGCAGATTCTGGTGGAATACCAGGGGGACAAAGTGGTGCAAAACGCGGGCGGCGGCAATTTCAGCGTGGGCGCGCGCACCAGTTGGTATCCCAGCCTGAACGCTTTCCGCGACCACACCCGCTTCCACCTGATTTTCAAAGTTCCCAAGCAGTACACACTGGTCAGCGTAGGCAAAATGGTGAAGCAATGGACCGAGAAGGACTACGGCTGCAGCGAATGGGACAGTGAAGTGCCCGTGCCGGTAGCAGGCTTCAATTATGGTGAGTTTAAGAAACGGGCGGTAACGGATAGCACCCTGAACAATTTTGGCATCGAGGGCTATGCGGCGGCCGCCCTGCCGGATAGCCTGAAGGACGCTGAAGGGATTGGCGGCATGAGCCCCGCGCGCATGAATGAGAACGTGATGGTCGAAGCGCAGAACGCCATGCGAGTGTTTGATCAGTGGTTCGGCAAGAGCGAATTCAACCGGATCGCCATCACCCAGCAGCCGGAGATGAACTTCGGCCAATCCTGGCCGACCTTGGTGTACCTGCCGATCATCGCGTACTTCGATTCCACGCAGCGCTGGCAGATGGGCCTAGCCTCAACGCGGGCGATGGAGTTTGTCGACGAAGTCACCGCCCACGAAGTTTCCCACCAGTGGTGGGGCCACATGGTGGGATGGTCGAGCTACCACGACCAGTGGTTGAGCGAGGGTTTCGCCTTCTTTTCAGCCGGCCTTTACCTGCAATATACAGAGAAGAACCCGGACAAGTATCTGGCTTATTGGAACCACGCGCACCAACTCCTCACTGAGAAGAACACCTTCGGCAAGCGCGCGAACGACGCCGGTCCGGTTTGGTTGGGGTTGCGGTTGGACAACTTCAAGAACCCCGGCGGCTACAACTCCGTGGTTTACCGCAAGGGCGGCTTCGTCCTGCACATGCTGCGCACCATGATGTGGAACTCGAAGGACGGCGACCAGCCGTTCAAGGCGATGATGCAGGAGTTCGTGAAGACCTACACGAACCGCAACGCCTCAACCGAGGCGTTCATGAATATCGCTTCCAAGCACATGAACCCGGCTATGGATGTGGAGGGCAACCACCGGCTCGACTGGTTCTTCCGGCAATGGGTTTATGGGACCATGATCCCGAAGTATAAGTTCGAATCGAACCTGACCTCCGCCCCGGACGGCAAATGGCTGTTGAAAGCGACGCTCACGCAGAGCGAGGTCGATCCGAGCTTCACCGTGCTCGTGCCGCTCTACGCCGATTTCGATGGTCAGATCACACGCCTGGGAAACATCAGGATGGTGGGCAATACTGCGAACGATAAAATCCAGGTACTGCTGCCAAAGAAGCCCCGAAAAGTAATGATCAACGCCTATCGCGACGTGCTGGAGATGTGAGGCTGAAAGGCCTATGCCTGATTTCCTCGTAACGGTGGTGATCCCCACCCTGGCTGCGGATTCCAGGCTTCTGGAGTGTGTGGAATCCCTTGGCCGCCAGACGCGGAGCGATTTCGAAGTGGTCATCGTAGACAACAGCGGCCAGGGCCTGGTGCGCCGCAACCAGACGGGCGGCGGAGCGCGTATCGTCGAGAACCAGCGCAACAACGGCTTCGGCGCCGCCGTCAACCAGGGCCTCCGCGCATCGGCCGCTCCCTATCTCGCTACCCTGAATGACGACGCCGTGGCTCATGCCGGTTGGCTGGATGCCCTGGTGCGCGCCCTGGAGCGCCGCCCCGATGCCGGCATGTGCGCCTCGCAGGTTCGGTTGTTCGGCGAGCCGCGTCTGGATTCCGCGGGCATGCTGATCGCCCGCGATGGCAGCAGCAAGCAGCGCGGCTTCGGCCGGCCCCCCGAGGATTTCCCAGTGGATGAAGAAACGCTTCTGCCCAGTGGGTCGGCGGCGCTCTACCGCCGCGCCATGCTCGAAGAACTCGGCGGCTTTGACGAGAATTTTTTTCTCTACTGCGAAGACACCGACCTGGGCCTGCGCGCCCGCTGGGCCGGTTGGAAATGCCTCTACGTTCCGGAAGCCGTGGCGGAGCACCATTACTCGCACTCCGCCGGCCGCGCCTCCCCCGTTAAGGCCTACTACGTGGAACGCAACCGCCTCTTTGTCCTGGCCAAGAACTTTCCCGGCCGCATGCTGCCGGCTGCGCCGTTCGTGGCGCTGGCCCGCTACATGTGGCACGCGTGGTACATTTTCAGGGGCCAGGGAAGCGCCGCGCGCTTCCGTGCCGAAGGGAATGCCGGGCCGAAAATGATCTGGTACGTGGTTCGGGCGCACGCCGCCCTGCTTGCGAACGCCGGCCGCCTCTGGCGCCAGCGCCGCGAAATCCGCGCCCGCGCCCGGATTACGCCTGCCATCTTCCGTCACCTGGTCCGCGGCCATTCCATCAGCGCCCGGAGGCTGGCCGGCCTTTGACTCGCTTAAGCGGTCCCGATTCCCTGTTGGTGATTGTGCCCGCCTTCAATGAGGAGGGGGCCGTCGCCTCCGTCGTGCGCTCGGTCCACGAACACATGCCCGGCGCGGGCGTCCTGGTGATTGACGATTGCTCCACCGATGGCACCGTCTCCGCCGCCAGCGCCGCCGGCGCGCGGATTCTTCCCATGCCGCACCACCTGGGCCTGGGCGGCTGTGTGCAGGCGGGTTACAAACTGGCCTATGAGCTCGGCTACGCCTACGTGATTCGCGTGGATGGCGATGGCCAGCACGACCCGCGCGACATCCCCCGAATCTTCGAGCGGCTGCGCAGCTCTGGCTGCGACATGGTGATTGGCTCCCGCTTCGCAGACGAGACCGGCTCCGGCACAGGCGTCGTCCGCCGGCTGGGTATCCGCTTTTTCCGGGCGGTGCTGCGCCCCATTCTGGGACAGCCCGTTCAAGACCCCACTTCCGGTTTCGTCGGTGTGAACCGCCGCGCGCTCGATGTGTTCAGCCGCAGTTTCCCCCTGGAGTATCCCGAAATCGAAGCTCTGGTGGTGCTGCAGCGCCGCGCCTTTCGCTTTGAGGAAGTGCCCGTCAAAATGCGCCCCCGCACCACCGGCCGCTCATCCATTACCCCCCTGAAATCGCTTTATTACATTGTGCACGTGCTCCTGGGAGTCTTCGTCAACGTGCTGAAATACGATCGCCGGTTGCACCGGGCCCAGCGCGAGAAGGGGCGCGGACCCATCTCCGGCGTCGGAGGAGGATAGATGGACCGCCTCTTGAACGTCACCGCCGGTATGAGCATTGTGCTGCTCGTTCTGGTCCTCGCCTCCGTGCGGCGCGCGCACATCCGCGTCGAGTATTCCGTGACCTGGCTGGTGGCGGCGGGCGCCATGCTGGTGCTGTCGCGCTCGCGCACCCTTCTCGAAACCCTCCGCGGTTGGACCGGCTTGCCCGATACGCCGCTCACTCTCTTCCTCTTCGCCGGTGGAGTTTTTCTGCTGATGTTTTTTCGGTTCTCAGTGATCATTTCCCATCTGCGCGATGACAATATCGCCCTTGCCCAGCGTGTAGCGATACTTGAGTTCCACCTCCGCCAGAGCATATCAACCACTCATGAAACCTAAGAAGACAGTGGGACCGGCCTCCCGGCCAGTCGTTGGCGGAGCCGCGCAACCCACCGGCATCCCTCCTATGTGGGCGCTGGTCACCGTTCTGGTTGCGCTGACAACGGTCTTCTGGGCCTACGCACCCGCCATGCACGGCGGCTTCCTGTTTGACGACACCTTCCAGCAGTTCGCGCTCCCGGCGGCCTCCTCCCCGCTCGCAAGTTGGATCGGCCCGGTTCGCCCCGTCCTGATGTTCAGTTACTGGATCAACTCCCAGATCTCCGGTCAGGACACGTACTCATTCCACGTCTTCAACGTCCTGTTCCACTGCTTCACCACGTTCCTGATCTTCGCGATCGTCCGCCGCCTGGTGGGGCGGCTCACCGGCCTGCCCAACCAGACCCGCGACCTCCTGGCCGCCTTCGCCGCCCTTGTCTTCCTTCTCCACCCGGCTCAAACCGAATCCGTCGCGTATATTGCCGGCCGTTCCGAATCCCTTAGCTCTCTCTTCGCCGCCGCCGCTTACGCAATCTTCTTATACCGTCCCAGGGCCGCCGTATCCTGGGTAACCTCGGCGGCCTTGCTGTCCCTTTTCGCGCTCGCTGTTTTCTCCAAAGAGCAAGCCATTGTTCTACCGGCCCTCTTTCTGCTCACCGACGTTTGGTTGAACCCCGGGCAGGCGTTCCGCGCCATTCGCGGCAACTGGAGACTCTACCTTCCCATCGCCGCGGTGGGCCTGGCAGCCGTGGCGGTCTTTCGGAATCTCATCATGAGCATCGGCACCGGCTCCGGCGGCGGCAGCGCCGGCTTCGGTATGAAAGATCTCACCTGGTATCAGTACCTCTTCACCCAGTTCCGCGCCGTGTTCGTTTATATCGGGACGTTTCTGTTCCCGGTGCATCTCACCCTGGACTGGGACTTTCCAATCTCCAAAACCATTCTCGACCACGGGGCCTTCGTCGGCCTGGTTGTCCTGGCCGCGCTCGCCGCCGCCGCGTGGCATTTCCGCAGCCGCTTTCCCCTGGCCGCACTCGGTTACTTCGTTTTCCTGCTGCTGCTGTCTCCCACTTCATCCATCCTGCCCATTCGGGATCCCGTCGCTGAACGCCGCATGTATCTCCCTATGCTCGGCCTGCTGCTGATCCTGGTCGACTGTGTAAGCCGTTTGAAAATCGATCGCAAGGTGCTTGCCGCTGCCTGCCTGGTGCTTCTGCTGGTTGCCGCGGCAGTGACTCACGCTCGCGCCGAAGTCTGGTCCGGCCCCGTCCCGCTGTGGGAAGATACCGTCCGCAAATCCCCCAACAAGGCGCGCGACCATCTGCAGCTTGCCCTCGCCTACTACGACCAGGGAAGCTTTGACCGCGCCTCCGCCGAATACCAAAAGGCCGCTGAGCTAGCCCCGCCCGATTACAACCTGCTGCTCGATTGGGCCCTCGCCTACGACGGCCTCAACCAACCCGAGATGGCTCTGGCCAAACTCCAGCAGGCGGCAGCCATGGAACCCACCGCACATGTCTATTCGCAGATCGGCATGGTCTACGGCAAGCGCAGGCAGTGGAAGGAAGCCATGGAAGCCCTCGACATGGCGGAAAAGATCGATCCCACGTTCGCCATGACCTACTACTACAAGGGCGTGGTGCATCTTTCCCTGACGGACTTCACCGCCGCCGCCGCCGAGTTCGCGAAAGCTCTAGTGCAGGACCCGACGCTGCAGCCCGCCCGCGAGGGGCTCGCCCAAGCCCAGCAAGCCCAAAGGGTGCAGCTACGGCGCAAACGTTGACATGCGCCCCCGTCGCATCGTTATGGATGCCATGCGCCCCAAGCGCATCGGCGTGAACGCTCTCTATCTGATTCCCGGCGGCGTCGGCGGCACCGAGATCTACCTGCGGGCGCTGCTCCAGGCGCTTTCCGAAATCGATTCCATCAACAGGTACTTCATCTTCACCAACCGCGAAACCGGGTCCGATCTCGTGCCGGCGGCCCCAAACTTCACGCACGTCCCTCAACCCGTGCGCGCCAGTTCCCGCCCCGCCCGGCTGCTATGGGAGCAGACCGCGCTGCCACTCGCCGCCGTGCGCCTCTCGCTCGACGTGCTCTTCAACCCCGGCTTCACCGCGCCCGTTTTCTGTCCCTGCCCGCAGGTCACCGTCTTTCACGACCTCCAGCACAAGCGCCATCCCGAATACTTTCGCTGGTTCGATCTCCCTTTCTGGAAGTTTTTCCTGTTCTGTTCCGCGCATATCTCGCGCCGCATTCTGGCCGATTCCGAAGCCACTGCCGCCGATCTGCGGAGTTGTTACCGTCTTCCCGATTCGAAACTCCAGGTAGTCCCGCTGGGCGTCGAACCGGTCTTCTTCAGCCTCGCCCGGCGCCGCCGTCCCGAGCCGTTTCTGCTCGCCGTCTCCACGCTGCATCCGCACAAGAACCTCGACGGCCTGCTGCGGGCCTTCGCCGAATTCCGCCTCACGCATTCCGAATTCCGCCTGGTGGTGTGCGGCATCCACGGTTTCTTCACCAACCAACTTCTGGCCCTTCGCGATTCGCTCGGCCTCCGCGATGCCGTGGATTTTCCGGGCTGGATTCCGCGCGAAGCGCTTCTGGACCTCTACGCGCGGGCCTGGGCGTTCATCTATCCATCCCTCTTCGAAGGCTT
>Ga0209862_1000263_pt1 | contig 19769 bp, 13 predicted proteins | sample OrgsoiDNA_201061_FD_185809 | JGI IMG/M metagenome (GOLD analysis project Ga0209862, IMG submission 185809) | Permafrost soil microbial communities from the Arctic, to analyse light accelerated degradation of dissolved organic matter (DOM) -... | ecosystem: Environmental > Terrestrial > Soil >... | reverse complement strand
TTTTCAATGGCTCTTTTTCGCGGCGTCGCGTTGCCGGCCCCAGCCACATCTTTTGCGCGCTTTGCGAGCAAAACAAGGCAAATGAAGATCGCAACCCACATCACAATGACATTCAGCATCCAGGTTGTTTCGCTGGCCGTCCAGTGCGCAAGATCACGCCCGAGCGCGGCATGATTTTCCATCATCGCCCACACGCTGGCGCCAATGCCCCCCAAAGGCAGGCCCGCTGTCGCCACCAAGTTATACGTTTCTTGGAATCGAAGCCAAAAGCCAGCTCGGGCCCGTGTTTGCGCAAAACACAGCCCGATTTTTTCCTTTTTCCGCAGTTTCGCTCTCGCGATCCGTGTCGCTTTTTGCCCCATCACAGCTTCCTCACGGATCGAGCCGGCGGCCTTTTTGTTTGATTGGCTGTTTTCATTATTATTTTGGCCAGTCCCTCAGCCTCCTTCCGAGCCGAAACCTCCTCACGCAAACGGCCTATTCTGTCTTCCAGCGCTTTCTTTTTTTGCTTTCCGTTTCCGTCTCGCCGAATGGCGCTGAGCAGAGGCAACGCCACGGGCAACATCGCCAAGCCGAACAAAACACTGACAATCGCCAGGGCGCAAACACTGTCGTGCGCCTTGCTTGACCCATTTGAGTGGAGCGCTTGCTTCATGGAAAGGAAAACGCAGACGCCCACGCATCCTCCCAAGGCCAACAAAAGGCTTGCCGGACCCATGGCCCGCATGAACGTGAATTTAAGCCAATAAAAAATCCGCAACGGAAACACCTTGGCGGCCACGAGCGGCAAGCCGTTGGCCTTCTTCTTTTGAGCAAAATTGCGCGATGGGTTGAGCATGATTGAGTGAAAAAATGGAATTGGATTGCGTTTTTACAATCTTTTTGTTCTTTTTTTGCCACTCGCCCGAGGACTCGCGAGGGCCTGCTCGTCCAGCGCCTTGGACAACTCCAACGCCTCTTGTCGCGCGGCTTCGCGTTCCTGGCGCCCCCGAATTTTACTTTCCAACTCTTTTTTCTTCGGCATTGAATTTCCGTTCTGGCGCGCTCGCGCGAATGCGTTTGCGCCTTCCGCCATCACGACCAAAGCGAACGCCATCGCCGACACACCCCACACAAACGCGGGGATCGGCCACAGGGCATGGCGTTCTATCGCAACAACAATTTGGACAGCGATGCCGAACGGGACGCTGATCAGCAGGCCCGCCAACGCGAGAGGGAGCCATCCGTCCACAAAAAGCGTCCAATATCCGACCCGAAGAAAAAACGCACCGACGGCCGCAAGCGCCCGTCGCTTGGCCCTCGAGTCTTTTTTTCGCTCTGGCCGGTGATCCCGCATGAGCGTTGCTCCTTTGACGCACCAGGCGTCATTGCCCAGAGCCGTCATTTTGGCGCGGATTTGAGTCATTCCACCGTTTTTTTTCAAGCCCTTCTTGGCAACACCGCCCCCAGCTCCTCGGCCTTTGCCGGCTGACTGAACAAGTAGCCCTGGCCCTGATCGCACCCCAATGCGCGCAGGAACTCGCTTTGCTCAATGGTTTCCACCCCTTCGGCCACGGTTTCCAGGTTCAACGCTTGCGCCATGGACACGATCGCTTTGGCGATTTCGCGGTCTTCGGTGTCGTGCGGCAGATCCTTGATGAAGCTGCGATCGAGTTTCAAAACGTCGATTTCGAGCTTTTTGAGCAAGGCGAGCGAGCTGTATCCGGTGCCAAAGTCGTCGACGTGAATTCTCGCCCCGATTTCCTTGATCCGGCGCAACTGCTTTTGCGCGAAGTCCGGGTTTTCCATCACGCTAGACTCCGTGAGCTCGACATCCAAACGCCCGCGCGGGACGCCCCAACGCGCCATGGCGTTCTCGATCACCTGCGCCAAGTCGCCGCGCGCAAGCTGGCGGGCGGAGACGTTGACCGACACAGGGATCGGGGCGAAGCCCTCCGCGGCCCAAGCCGTGATTTGCGAGCATGCCATTTCGATCACGCGCTCGCCAATGGGCAAAATCAGGCCGCTGCGCTCAGCGCAGTCTATGAACTCCAACGGAGGCACAAGCCCTCGCGTGGGGCTTTGCCAGCGCAACAGGGCTTCCATGCCTTTAACCGCGCCGGTTTTCAAGTCCACTTTGGTTTGGTAAACCAAGAACAACTCGCGCCGCTCCAAGGCCAGCCTGAGCTCGTGCTCCATGGCGACGCGCTCCTGGACCCTTTTGGACATTTCTTCTTCAAAAACGGCCGTGCCGCCCTTGCCTGCCTCTTTGGCTGAATACATGGCCAAATCCGCGGCCTTCAAAAGCTCATCGCAGTCTCCTCCGTGATCCGGATACACGCTGATGCCCACGGATGCGCCCACGCGCGCCATGGCGCCCCCAATGTCCACCGGTTGGCTCACGGATTCAATCACGCGCTGGCCCAACCCTTTCAACTCATTTTTGGTGAAGTCGCCCTGAACGCCCACGATGAACTCGTCGCCCCCTAGCCGGCAAACCCAGTCTTCTTTGCGGCACAGCTTGGTCAGGCGCTCGCCGATCACGCGCAGCAGCTTGTCGCCCGAGGTGTGCCCCAGGGTGTCGTTGACGCCCTTGAAGTCGTCCAAATCGATAAAAAGAAGCGCCACGCGCTCGTTGCGGGCGGCGGCGATTTCCAGGGAAGCGCTCAAGCGCTCCTTCAAGCTGTGCCGATTCGGCAACTCGGTCACGGCGTCGTGCTCCGCGACCCACTTCAACCGCTCCTCATGTTTTTTCGCGTTGGTGATGTCGCTGATGGTCACCGCCACGCCATTGCCCGCGCGAGTCGCTTGGTGGGAAATCCAGCGATTGCTCAGGGCTTGATCCGGCTCTTTGCAATACAGCTCTGCATCGCGCCACGCCATGCCGTGGCTCCAAACATGGGCGTAAATCGCGAGGAATTCAGAACTCAGCTTTGGAGGGAAAAGCTCGCGAATGGAGCGGTCGATCATGGCCTCGCGCGAAAAGCCCAACATTTCCGCCCCTCGGTCATTCACGTCCGCCAACGTGAAGTCGACGGCGTAGCCGCCCGCGCCCATCACGGGCTTAAAAATGAAGAACCCGTCGAAAGTCCCCTCCGAAGCCGCGCGATAAGCGTCCTTGGTCTGCGAAATGACGCTTTTTTTCGCCTCCATCCGAGCGTGCATCGAGAGGCCCAGCATTCCAAACAACAACAGCAGCGCCGAAAAACCAGCCCCAAGCTTCATGCACATGGCTTTTGTGGACTCAAAATCGTCCATTTCTTCACGGGCGGAAAGCCCCGCGATGGCCACCAAGGGGTAGCCCTCGACACGGCGCCAAGCCACGAAACGCTCGCGCCCGTCGACACTGCCTTTCGCGGGCGCGATCGAGACGCCCGAAGCCTGCGTGAGCGTGTTGAGGTTCTTTTCGACTCCCGTGCCCACAAAGGAGTCGGCGATCCGCATGCCTCGATAATGGCCATCCAGCCCAACCACCCCCAATAGGCCCTCTCGGCCCATTTCATTTTCGGAGTAAAACGCGGTGAAGCCGCGCGGGTCCATCGAAATGACGACGACGCCCGCGAAACCCCCGCTCTCGTCCAACAAACGACGCGCCACTTGGGTGGTCTCTTTGCCCGACAGGCGCCCCATCACGGCTTCGCTGACGTACAAGTCGTCGTTTTTTTGGTCTCGCGGAATTTGGAAATGCACGCGATCGGCGATTGAAATCGGATTGAATTTCGTTTGGCTGGACGCAAAGACCCAACCTCTGGCGTCCGCCAGGGACACTTGGATCGGGGGCGCCGGCGCCACCAGCGTGCGGATGAGCGAAGGGAGCTCAATTTTGTCGCCGCGCCGCGCGTATTCAAATGCGACAAAACGCGTCATTTGGTCCATTTGGCGGACTGTGCGGCCGATATATTGCTCGTAGGCGATGGCCGTGCTTTGCGCGTGCTCGATTCCCGCGCGGCGCGCCTCTTGCTCTGCCGTGTGCATTTTCCAAATCAGAACGCCCCACACGCCCATAAGCCCCACCGCGGCCAGAGCCGGGAAGGCGCAAAGGCGCAGCCAGGGAAAGCGGCCCCATCGCTCCTCTCGCCAACCCATCGCGCGGGCCATGGCTCGCGCAAAAGAACCGAAAATGCCGGCTTGGCCATTGGCCGTTCTTCTTTTGTATGACTGCATGCAAATTTCCTTGCGCCCGCGCATGCACATACGGCCACGGGCTCCTTGGGTGTTTTTGTTGTGTTTTGTCTTCTCGTGGCGCTCGGCGGTCCATCATCGACCCTGCGGCCCCTCTTTTGGAATTAGCCTCCATTCTCGCGCGTATTTAATTGCTCAGACGAATTTTTTAATATTTTTTTGTTGAAAACACCAAAATTCGCACGAATGTGTTTTTTGCGCAACACATTGTCTTTCAACCCGAAAAGCCTTTTCTCATGCGGCTCGCCGAGCCGACCTCGCGGACGGTTAATCGGAAAACGTTACGTGCATATGCAATGATTCGCCGTCTTGTCGTTGCCCAGGCCAGTTGTTGTTTTCGTGTCGAGTTGCTCGTTTTCCGCAAACTTGAGCCGCCGTTTCACGTTTTTGGCATTCTGGCGATTTTCAGCTTTTGGCGCGTGGTTGTCGCGTCGGTGGTGAAAGCTCAGCGACACAAGTCTCAATGGCGAGAAAAAACTCCGCGACGGAGTTGCGGCGATAGCGTGGGATTGGGCGATCAAAAGCTTCTGATCAAGCCCGTGGTTTGCGCCTGGGCGGCTCACTCACGGTTGACTCAACAGGGATTTTGGCGTGGGGTTTTTCGCTCAATCGTGTCCGCAAATCAATTTTTGGCGTCCAATTCTGGGCAAACGCCGCTTTGGAGATGATTGTCTCGGGCCGTTCATGCGTGGCCAGCGCCTCCGGCGTGATCGGCGACGCCACCCCGCGCGCTTCGCTTTTCTTGGCGAATGCCTCAAAAAGGGGCCGAGCCGCAACGAAAAAATCTTCGAACGCGGTGTTTGAGCGCGCGGCTTCTTCCCCGAAGGGACACATGAAATCCATCTTCTCGGCCAGCGACAATGTGCCGACGCCGCCTTTGTCCGCCGCGAATTTTTCAGCGGATCGCGCGAGCATTTCATGCGGGGCGGTCCAATAGGGCGCGTCGGCGCCTTTGTCTCTGAATCCAGCCTCCCACCGCATAGGCCCCTCATTTATCGCTTTTTTCATGTCTAAGCGCCGATCCCGCAATTCCTGTCGATGGATGGACAAAAGCCTCGCTGTTTCCAAAGCCCATTTTTCCGGAGCCTCTTCATCGACCGTCAACACGCGAAAATTTTTGGCTGCAATCAGGACTTTTTCCCGAATTTGCTTTTCGGAGCCTTCTTCAATCGCGGCCCACACCGCTTTGAGCTGTCGGGGCATTTTGAGAGGCAACCGTTTGATTTCTGCGCGAGCTTTGGCCTCTTCGGTCCCTCGGGCTTTCAAAGACTCGAAAATGGCGCCGTCGTTGTAAACAAAAATATCCCACATCCAGGCTTTCACGGGGCGCTCTTTTCCGCGCCAATAGGTTCGCGCCGTGGCCGCGGAGACGGGCTCTTCAAACCGGGCCGTTTTTCGCAAATTTTCACGCGCTTGATTCAACGCCTCAAGCGCCCCCTTGGGCAAAGCCTTGTGCGTCAAACTGTTCCACGGCATGTCCCAGGCGTGCGTCCATTCATGCGCCAGGCCACTCATCGGAGCTGTGAACACCAAGTTGCCGCATTTTTCCTGATCGGCGCCCCCGCCCGTCCCCCACGCAAAATAAGCCTGGACGCCATCGCTTCGCCCCGAGGCCCAAAAGGCCGCCGCCACGGATAATTTTGTGCCGCCCAAACCCAAAGCTTTCTCTGGCAGCCCGGTCACTTCGCTCAGGGAGGAAAAAGCGCAGAAGGCGCGCACAAGCTCTTGCTTGGCTCTTTGCGCTCCGCCCACAGGGTGAATCGCCACGCTGCGCAACCCGAACGCATTGGCCAAAGCCGCCCCAACAGCCCCCACGGTTTGCCCTTCCGGAGGCAATCGCGAGTCGATCAATTTTTGCCCGCGCTCGTCAACGCCTTGATCCGCCGTCATCCTCCATTCAGCGGCGATGACGCTTTCTTGGCGCCAGAAATAGCGCTGATTGGCGCAGTGCGACTTGAATTCTTTCTCGGAGCGCGCCGCGGGCTCTTGGAGGGGCTCTGCGCAAATCGTCGCCAGCTCTTGGCCCATGACGGCGTTCGCCAAAGGGCGCAGCCGCCAATTCGCCTGGCCAACCTCCGCGACTTCGCCATCAGCCCGATTCAACACGATTCTGTCTCGCGTGTCCATCCAGACGGTCTCGATGAGCGCCGGGGCATGGGCTTCGGCCCACGCCTGGAGCTCGATCTCCATTTTTGCGTGAAATTGGGCGAGCCCGTTGGCCAGCCCTTCAAAATCTGAGGGCGTGGCTAAGGCCTTCAACAGCGCTTTGGCCACTTTCCACTGCAACAGGCCAAATTGCGCCGGATCCACGATCTCGACGCTTTTTCCTGATTGGCCGCCATTTCTGGGCTTTCCGTCCATGTCTTTGGGCAATTGCGCCCGCAAGGCGTCCGGCGCCGCAGCGACGGTCCACTCCACCATGGCCCACAACCGCCATGCGATCATGCAGCATTCGATCGAATCGCCTCGGGCTCGCCGGGGCCCGGGATTCAAGGCCTGGACTCCAATGTCCGCCAACTCTTCGAGGCTCTTGGCGTTTTCGATGGCTTGCCCGATTCGCGCGGGGTCCAACAATGGCGAAAAAGGGCCGTCCGCGCGCCACATTTCGGCCCCGTCCCAGGCTTGCGGGGCCGACAACGCGAGCGACGCGAAGGCAGCCAACGAGGGCGTTCCTTTTTTAGGGCGCTCGATTGTCGCGGAAGCCGCGACGCGGAATGGAATTTCTGTGGCTTTTTTCATACCCTTATTCTCTCACAGGCGCTTTCGGCGTCAATCGCCGTCGAGCGCGGCGGGACACAGGCCATTGACGTGGCCTTTGGTTTCTGAAAAAATAGAGCAGTGGTTTGAGGGCGATGGGGTTGAGGCGATGTGGGCAACTTATCGCGCCGATTCTTTCAAAACCATCGCCACCCGCAGCGGCCTTCGGGCGCTCCTTCTGCTCTGCGGCGCCGCTTTATTTCATTCACCGCTTTCCTTCCTGTTCCCGCTCCATGCCGACTCTGAACGCCAACGCCGCGACAACCACCGAATACTCCATTGGCAGCGTCTCTTTGGGGCCTTCTGGCGCTGAAATCGCCCGCCCGGGCATGAGCCCGCGCAAAGGGATTGATCGGGAAGACGCCCTGTGGAACGCGAGCGAAGTGGAGAACCTTTTCGCTCGCGCCGCCATGGCGGCATTTCCCAACGTGTATCCGGAAACGGTGAGCTGGCCTTTGTCGCGCGAAGGCGCGGGCTCTTGGGCTCCCCTGCAAACCGGGCGCTCGGCGCAGCTGGCTCGCCAAACGCTCTCGGAAGCGAAATCCGCGCGCGCCGCGGGCGGCGTCAGCGTGGGCTCCGGCGAATCCTTGGCGCTGGGCCAATTGGCCGCGCGGGTGGCCCGCGTCTCGGATCGAGACCTCGCGCGCCCGGAAACGATTGAGAAAATCCAGCAACTGGCCGCCAGCGGCGTTTTCGAGAAAGAGCTCGCGCAAGTGGGCTTGAACTCCAAGGGCCTCTCGGCTCGCTTGGTCGCGGCTCGCCAAAAGGGCCAAAACAGCGCCGCAATCACGCGTCCCGCCGCGCCTTCCGCCGGCGCTCCTCGGGCTTAGCCTGCACACGCGGCGGATTGGCGTCTGGCTTGACTTGATTTCTTGCGCGCTGTTTTTTTCGTGGCTGTTTGGCCTTGCGAAAAAACGCGGCGCGCGATAATGTTTGGCCGTTGGCGCAAGAGAATATCGCCCGGGAGGCGGGACGCGGTGCTCTGAAAGGGCGCGCAAACAGCGATGCCTCTGGAACTTCCACATGGTTGGCCTATGCTGCGAACAAGGCTGTGAGAACGGGAATAGGGCGCTGGCAATTCCCATGGCCATTGAGGGGCTGGCCGAAGCGATTCGGCTGGGTCGGGCCCGGCTTCTGTTCGGCTCGGGTTGGGTGGTTAAGACAGGGCGCCTCAACAACACGAATGGAGTCCCGCAAGGGACTCCATTTTTCACCTCTTTGTTCTTGCGGACGCCCCCAAACACCGCTATCGTCCACCCGTCAGCGCAAGAAGAAGCCCCGGGACGGGACATTGAATCCTCCCGGTTCGCGCCGGATCAAGCCAACCCAGTGAAAAACGGCGCAAAAAGCCACGGCGAACGCCCTCCCATGGCGGTCGAGCGGTCAACGGCGAGCGCCCCCGTTGTGTCGGACCCGGCGAAGCCGATCGGGCTTGCAGGAAGAGATCCGGCGTCTCGAAGACAAAAAGGGCCCTTGCGAAAAGGCCCTTTTTTTGTTCACGAGCTGCGCCCACGCAGGCGGCTCGCCCCCCGGGTTTTCTTTTTCCCTCAAATGCGCTTGCTTTTCAAGCGCGCCTTTTTCTCGCCGTCGCGCTCGGCGTCGGCGAGAGTGGCGGAGCCGGACGCTTCTTCTGAGCGCGCGGCATTGAGCGCGGGCGCTTCTTGCAGCGCTTTCTGGATTTCCTCGGCCTCCAGGCGAGCGCGGCAGCGGGGCATCTCATGCGGGGTTGGGTCTTCGGCGGCCCGCGCGATCGCCTTGCGAATGCTTTCCGACGATGCCCAAAAGTTCAACTTGTCCGCCAGCTCCCAGTTGACGTCCACCGCCATGTCGAAGGCTGATGAGCCTTCCTCGTCCACGGCCCAGCAATCGCTGAACGGAATCAATGCTTCGGCGCAGGCCGTTTCGTCCCGCGGGCCGCGCCGCGACACGGCCGACATGAGCGCAGTCCATCCCTGGTCATTCCGCGCCTTGGCGTCGCTCACAGGCAAGAGCAACCGAACCTTCTCCACGTCGCCGATCCGCGCCGCGGCCATCAAAGCGGTTTCCCCTGTTTTGTCGGCCAACTTGGCGTCGCACACGCTCAACATCAACTTCACCGTTTCAACCGTTCCGTGCGACACGGCGTGTTGGAGCCATCGGCATTGCTCACGCTCTTCTGAGCCCGCCGGCATGGGGCGCGCGCCGTTCGCCCAGGGAAGCAGCAATTTGACGTTTTCCAGAGTGCCGCCCAACAACGCCATGCCCAAAGCGCGCCGACCTTCGCTTTCTGCATCCTCCAAGATGGGCAACAGCAATCTCACCGCATCCGGATTTTTCCCGAAAGCCGCGAACATCAAGGCTGTTTGGCCGTTTTTGGCGCGCGCAAAAGGCTCCGACACCGGAAGCAACGCTTCAATTGCCTTGACGTGGCCTCGGTGCGCCGCGTGCATCAAGGCGGTCATGCCGTCGCGCTCCGGGTCTGCTTGTTTTGGGTCGACGCGAGGCAGAAGGGCCGTCATCTCGGCAAAATCGCCGTCATGCGCCGCCTGAAAGAAAAGACGTTGAGCACGCCGTTTTCGCGACCAGAAAACACGGGCAAATCGCTCAACCGCTATCCATGGATTCGCCGCGGCGACGGCCAATTCGCCCACCGCCGCGCGGAACGCGACTTGGGTTTGGCTTCTCGCCTTTTCAAAAAAACCGGCGACGGGCATTGATCTTTCGGCTTTTTCAACGGGTCCGATCGCCGAGGCCCCGGTCTCTTTTTCGCTCACAGCCGTCCCGCCTTCGCTTTTCGAGAAACAACGACGCCCTCTGAGGCATGGGCGCGGCCCGAGGCGTCGGATTCCGCCAACGCAGGCATGGCTTCGCGAATCGCCGCGGCCTCCAACAACGCTTTCGCGCGGCCCAGTGACGGAGGGGCGACGCTCCCGGCTTTCAATTTGAACGCCGGGGTTTCGATGTCAAGCTCGGCCTTTTTGACCGCGGCCGCGAGCTTCTCAATCGGCGCTGAAAACGCCAAAATGTCCAGCGCGGTCCAATTCTCATTTTCCACCGCATGGTCAAAAGCCAAACGCCCTTGGTTGTCAAGAACGAAGGCGTCCGAGGCCTTGGCCAACAACTCCATGCTTTCGCGATTTCGCCCGTGAGTGTCCATTTGCCGAGCCAGCAACATCAATGCGGTCTCCCCTTGATCGTTCTGGTGATTCGGGTCGCTCAACGGCAACAACATTCCGATCATTTCTTTGTATCCGCGACGCGACGCATGGATCAAGGCGGTGTCGCCGTTCAGGTCCGGCCCTCCCGCTCCCGCTCCGGCAGCCAAAGCTTGCTCCAACGAGGGCCATTGGCACTTTTTCGCGATCAAGGACGCCAGCGACATGCCGTTTGAGCCGGTCACCGACAAGTCGGAAACGGGCAACAAAAGAGGAATCGACTCATGGGCGTCCGCACACACCGCCAGGATCAACGCCGTTTCGCCCGCTTTGTTGCGCGCGTTGACGTCAGAAACCGGAATCAGGCGCTCAATCCCCTCGGTTCCGATGAGGTGGGTCGCGGCCATCAACGCGGTCGTCCCTTCGCTGTTTTTGGCCAATGGGTCGGACAAAGGCAGCAAAAAGTCAATTTTCGCGCCTGCGTTGTGCGACAACGCCGCATACATCAACACGGTGCTGCCATGGGCGTCAGGCTTTTTGAAGTTCGTTTGCTTCGACAATTCGCGCAGCCGCTCCACGGCGGCCTCGCCCTGTTCGTCCCGGGCGACTCGAATCGCCTCGTGGAGGCTTTTGTGCGTCATGGCCCACAAAGCGGGCCCTGCCATCCGCAAGCTTTTGCGCGGATAGAGCAACGCGAAAACGGTCGCGATGGCCAACCCGCCCACGACACTGCTGAATTTCGCTTTTTTGCTGGGGTTGGACATGGGGGCGTCTCTGAATGAAGGGGGCTTGCGTCTGGGTTGACGGATCCGGCGCAGCCCCGGCAAACGATGGCTTGCATTTCACGCCTTTTGCCCTTTCAGTATCTCACTGACGTGGCCGGGACGCAATTGCCGAGGGCGCACGCGCTCCGCAACGCCGATGGAAAGTCAAAGAATCCAAAACGAAGGCTCTTTGGCCCGATTGTTTGCGACGGAAGGACGGCTCCGGCGATCAATCCACCTTGGACCAAGAAAGCGCGCGTTCAGCGGTGTTTTGGTGGTAAGCTGGATTTCCGCTGAATTTTTCGCCCAATCATGATTTCCAAATGGCTTTCCAGCAGCCCAATCCGCGCGCTTTTTCCTTTGAGAAGAGGCCGAGGCCTTTTTTTGTCATTTTTTGGAACGAAAGAGCCTCAGGAATCTTCTGGCGTGGCAGAGGCGGGCGGCAAGGAGCGCGACGCCGTGTTGCCCACGGTGACGAACATTCCGCTTTGCCAAGCCGCGCAACGCGGAAATGTTCGAGAACTGCGCCGCTTGTTGGCGCAAGGGGCCGACCCGGATCAGCCAGACCCGGATAACGACAACCGCACAGCGCTGTTCTTTGCCTTGAACCGCGCCGAGCGCCGCGGACGCTGGGGACGAAAACAATGCGCGCGCATTTTGATCCGCTGCGCAAATCTCGCTTGGGCGGCCGCGGATGGGCGCACGGCGTTGATGCAGGCGGCGATCGAGGGGGATGTCGGAGCGATTCTGACCCTTTTGCCGGACAGTGACGCCAGGGCGGTGGATTGCGATGGGTTCAGCGCGCTTCATTGGGCGGCGCAGGAGAACAGCGTTCGGCACTCACGCTGCGTCAGGGCGCTGGCGGCCCATTCAGACGCCAACGCGGCAGCCGGGGACAGTTGGGCCGGGCAAACCGCTTTTTTGATGGCGGCCAAAAGCGGCAATGTTCGATCCATGAGGCATTTGGCTGGACTGGCTGATCCTCGCGCGCTCACCCCATTTGGGTGGGGGGCGCCGCTGTATGCCGCCATGTCAGGAAATCAAGCGGCGGTGCGGCTTGCCATGGCATTGGGCGGAGACGAGGCCAAAGCAGAAAACGGGCGCAGCGCGCTTCATCTGGCGGCGATCAACGAGCACCCCGCCGCAGTGGCGCTGTTGCTGAGGCAATGCGCCGCAGACATTCGCGATGACGATGGGCGCACGGCGTTTCATTGGGCCGCCACGATGGGATCGGCAGAATGCCTCGCGGCGCTGATGCCGCACACCGATCTGATGGCTGTGGACAACGACGGACTCACCGCGCTGCACTGGGCGGCGCTGGGCGGAAATGCAGTGTGCGTTGAATTTTTATTGGCCGCTGGCGTTCATTTGTCCCCAGATCACACGGGCTGGACAGCTCTCCACTGGGCGGCCACGAATGGCCATGCAGAATGCGTTGGTCTTTTGCTGGCGCAGGGCGGCTCTTTGGCCGCCGACAACACCGGCTGGACCGCCCTTCATTGCGCGGCGGCGGAGGGCCACGCAGAATGCATTGGCCTTTTGCTTGCGCAGGACAACCCTTTGGCCACGGACAACCAGGGCTGTACAGCTCTTCACTACGCAGCCGTTGAGGGGCACGCAGAGTGCGTTGAAATTTTGCTCCCGGCCAGCGACTCGATGGCCCAAGACGCTGAGGGCTGGACTGCGCTGCTGATGGCCGTCGGTGAAGGCCATGCGCATTGTGTTGGGGCGTTGGCCCAAAAATCGGATATTTTGGCTTTTAATAAATTTGGTTGGGGCGCTTTGGCGAAAGCGGTGGCGAGCAAGAGCGTTGACACAATCAATGCAGTCCTCGCGGCGTGGCCTTCAGGTGTGAGCGTTGACACGCGGGGGCCCGATGGCTACACGCCGTTGATGGTGGCCGCTGAAAAGGGGCTCTCCGAAATCATTGAGGCGCTTTTGCCATTCAGCGAGCCGCTTTTGCGCGCCGAAAATGGAAGCTCCGCGTTGATTTTTGCCGCGGCCCAAGGCCATTGGGAATGCGTGACGCGGCTATTGGGGGTCAGCGACGCAATCGCGCAAACCAAAGACGGCGACACCGCTCTCCTGGCGGCCATTCGCAACGCAAAGAGCAAAGACAAAGAGGCCATGGAGTGCCTGCGCGCCTTGGCGGAAGCGTCCAAGGACGGGCTGGTCCTTCGCGGGCGAGAGGGCCTTGGCGCGGTGGATTTGGCGCTCTCATTGGGCCGGTGGACGGCGCTGGATGCGCTGATCCTGCACTGCTCAGACGCTGAGGCCGAGAGGTTGGCCGTGCGCGCCGCGGCGGCTTTGATGCCCCGCGGAGGGGGGCGCGTGGAGCGCTTGCTGTTGACTCGCGCCATGGAGCCTCTGTCTCCGCCGCCCCAAGGCGCTGAGCCCGCCGTGAAAGATCCCGTGGACCTCCCGTCTCCGCAACCTGGGCGCCGCCGCCGGCTTTGACCTTGAGCGCCGTCAATTGAAAATCAGAGCCCAAAAACGCTCGAACGTATTTGGCTTTCTTGATGGGGGTCCGGCGCAGGAACAATCCGGGCCAAAAAAGCGCGCGTCCAGCAGTGTTTTTGGTGATAAGCTGGATTTTCGCCGAATTTTTCGCCCAATCATGATTTCCAAATGGCTTTCCAGCAGCCTAATCCGCGCGCTTTTTCCTTTGGGAATAAGGCGAGGCCCTCTTTTGTCATTTTTTGGAATGAAAGAGCCTCAGGCGCCTTCTGGCGCCGCAGAGGCTGAGAGCGAGCCGCAAAACGCCGTATTGCCCACGGTGACGAACATCCCGCTTTGCCAAGCCGCGCAACGCGGAGATGTCCAAGAGCTGCGCCGCTTGTTGGCGCAAGGGGCCGACCCGGATCAGCCGGATCCAGAGAATCATAACCAGACCGCATTGTTTTTTGCGTTGGACCGCGACGAGCGCCGCGGACGCCGTGGGCGAAAAAAATGCGCGCGCATTTTGCTTCGCTGCGCCAACCTCGCCTGGGCGACAGAGGATGGGCGCACGGCGTTGATGCAGGCGGCGATTGAGGGGGATGATGAGGCCATTCGGAGCCTGTTGCCGGACAGCGACGCCATGGCTGTGGATTGCGATGGATTCAGCGCGCTTCATTGGGCCGCACAGACCAATAGCTTTCGACACTCGCGCTGCGTGAGCGCGCTGGCTTCCCACTCAGACGCCAACGCAGCAGCTGGAGGTGATTGGGTCGGGGAAACCCCTTTTTTGATGGCGGCCAAAAGCGGCAATGTTCGATCCATGAGGCATTTGGTTGGGCTGGCGGATACCCGCGCGCTCACCCCATCTGGATGGGGGGCTTCGCTGTATGCGGCCAACTCAGGCAATCCTGCGGCGGTGAGGCTTGCCGCCACGATGGGCGGAAATGAAGCGAGGGCCGCCGGTGGGCGTCGTCCACTCCATGTGGCGGCAATGAACGAAAATTCCGCGGCGATGTCCTTGCTTCTGAGGCATTGTTCAGCAGCCGATCGCGACGACAGTGGGCACACCGCGCTTCATTGGGCGGCCGCGGAGGGATTTGAGGAAGGGCTCGCGGCGCTGATTCCGCACAGCGATCTGATGGCTGTCGACAATGACGGACTCACCGCGCTGCACTGGGCGGCGCAGCGCGGAAACGAAAAGTGCATTGAGCTTTTATTGTCCGCCGGATCCCATTTGTCGCCAGACCACGATGGACGGGACGCTTTGCATCACGCGGCCGCGAATGGCCATGCAGAATGCGTGATGACTTTGCTGGCTTGGCAGAGCGATCCGTTGGCCATCGACAAAAAAGGGTGGAACGCCCTTCATTGCGCCGCCAGCAAGGGGCGCGCTGAATGCGTGAAGATTTTTCTGGCGCAGTGTGATCCTTTGGCTGTTGACAGCAGGAGATGGAGCGCTTTGCATTTCGCGGCCGATCAAGGCCACGCAGAGTGCGTTGAGCTTTTGCTCCCGGCAAGCGATCCAATGGCCAAGGACTCTGAGGGCTGGACTGCGCTGCATTTCGCGGCCATTGAGGGGCACGCAGAGTGCGTGGCGCTTTTGCTCACGGCAAGCGATCCAATGGCCAAGGATGCTGAGGGCTGGACTGCGCTGCATCTGGCCGCCGATCAAGGCCACGCGCATTGCGTTGAGGCGTTGGCCAAAAAGTCGGATATTTTGTCCCGCCACAAGTCCGGTTGGAGTGTTTTGGCGAGCGCGGTGGGGAGCGGGAGCGTTGACACAATCAATGCCATCCTCGCGGCGTGGCCTTCGGGCGTGAGCGTTGACATGCCAGGGCCCGATGGACACACGCCGTTGATGGTGGCTGCTGAAAGAGGCTTATCCGAAATCGTTGAGGCGTTGTTGCCTCTTAGCGATTCGCGCTTGCGCGCAGACAATGGAAGCTCCGCGCTGATCTTGGCCGCGACCCAAGGCCATTGGGAATGCGTGATGCGGCTATTGGGGGCCAGCGACGCCATCGCGCAGGCCAAGGACGGCGACACCGCTCTTCTGGCGGCCATTCGCAACGCCAAGAGCAAAGAGACGGAAGCCCAAGAGTGCCTGCGCGCCTTGGCGGAGGCTTCCAAGAAAGGGCTGGGCCTTCGCGGGCGAGAGGGGCTTGGCGCGGTGGACTTGGCGCTCTCGCTGGGTCAATGGACGGCGCTGGATGCGCTTGTCCTGCATTGCTCAGACGCAGAGGCGGAAAGGTTGGCCTTGCGCGCCGCAGTCGATTTAATGCCTTGCGCAGGGGCGCGCCTCGAGCGCTTGCTGCTGACTCGCGCCATGGAGCCCTCGCCCCTGTCGAGCCAGGGCGCGGAGCCCGCTGTGAAAGATCCCGTCCCCCTTCCGTCTTCGCAGTCCGTGCGGCGCCGTCGGCTTTGACCTTGATCGCGGCGAATATCCTCCGAACGAAAGTCTCGACGACATTTTTTGCTTTAGCCCCCTGAATCTTGACCCCGTGAACAATGAGGCGCGCGATGAATAAGTGGATATCTATTGCGCGCCGCATGGCCGATCGGGCCGCTGGCTATGCGATTGCATTTTGGAATGTGGCGGCAACGCCGAAAGGCTCAAAACCCACGCGAAAAAAACGCAATTTTTTGGCGATCGCCGCGAAATCCGGGCCAACGTTGAACATCTTGGACCTGCTGAACGCAGGACACGATCCGAACGAATCGGGCAAAGACGGGCTTACCCCCTTGATGGTGGCGGCGCGCGAAGTTCGCGTGGAAGCCGTGAGGGTTTTGCTGCCGGTCGCCGACGCGAAGAAAACGTGTTTGCGAGGGGCCACCGCGCTTATGAGGGCGGCGAACGCAAGATGCTCCTCGGAGGCCGAGTCGCAAGCCGCATTGGAATGCGTGCGGCTGCTTTTGCCAGCTTCTGACCCAAATGCCAAGAGCCACAAGGGCAACAGCGCCTTGACGCTCGCCGTGGAGGCCGGCAACGCGGAGATCGCCAAGCTGTTGGCGATCGCGAGCGAAGGCGGCGCGTTCGGCGCGGCCACGCAAGCGGCTTTGGAAATGGCGCTGGAAAAAGGGAGCTGGGCCGTCGCCAACGCGCTGGGCGAAGTGGTGTCGCCCGATCAAGCGCGCAAGGCGGTCGATCAGTTTCTGCGCAACAAAGCTCCGCGCATCGCCGCGCTATGCGAGGCAAGCGATCTGGCTGGAGAATTGAAAACAAACGAGACGGCTCCGGACACTGCCTCCGCGGGCGACATTCGCCCCACCCGACCAAAGGCTCGCGCCTTGTGAGTCCCAAATGGCCTTGGCTCTCCGCGATTTTTGAACCATTTTTTCGTCAGAAAGCGGAGCAAAACGTGTAAAATCCTCTCACTGCGAAAAACTCTCTTTGAGGCACTCATGAATTTTCGTTTAATTGGGCTTGGAATTTTCAACACGACGCTGCGGTTTCCGATGATTCGCGCCAAACGAGTGATTTTCTCTCACGCGCTCAAAGTCGTGCGCGTTGTGGCCGCTTTTCGTCGCAGAATTTTTATTGCGGCGATTTCTATTCTCGCTTTTTTTGCGATGTGCTTTGTTGGCGCTTTGGCGCAGGAACGGGTGGTTTTGGACGTTCATGCGCCCCGCGCTCTTCGAGCCTTTTCAATGTTGTTGGCGCAAGACCCTTCGTCGATCGCCCTTTCGGCTCTTGACGACAGCCCTCGCCTTTTTTATTTTTCTTGCTCTCAAATGTTGAACGACTGCGCCATCGAGAGCCTTGTTTTGCCGGCGGCCAGCGGCGAAACCACAAAAATCAAGGCCGCTCGCGATCGGCAACTTTCTCAATGGAGAAATTATGCACGCGAGTTTTTTCCGAACGTGCCTGAATCGGAGGCTGTTTTCGCCGAATTTTATCAGCGTTTTGTGTTCCCGTTGCCTTTTCAAAGCCCGCGTGAATTGATTTTCGCGGAGCGCGCCCGAAGCGCTCCGCCGAGTCTTCAACCCCAGCCCGTCTGGATGCCTGGCTCTGTGGACGCAGCGCTTCAAGCCGCCTGGACTCAAAGCCTATGGGCTCCCGCTCACCGAACGGCTCTTTTGATCCATTTGGCGGTGAATTGGGGTTCAAGCGCGCTTCTTCTCGCTGTTTTTGTCGCGGCGCTTCTCGCTCTGCTCGCTTTCGCCGTCCGTTGGGCGCGGTTCGGGCTTCCTGGATTTATTCGCTCTTGCTTCAGCTCAGCCGGAGCCCTGCGCGCAGCTGGCGTTCTGGTCTCTGTTTTCGCGCTTCTTTCCCTTGTCTGGATTGGCGGAGGCTTGTCGGAACGAGAGGCGCTCGCCGCGCACCCAACGGCTGGTCAGTGGTTGGCGGCGCTGCGCCCTTTTGAAGTGATGTCAGACATGCATGATGACGACGCCGAAATCTCCCAGAAGCGCCTTGCGTGCCCGCGAAACCCGGCCGACGGCCCGCGCTGTCTGATTTTGAGCGCCCGAGAATACACAACTCTTCTTTCCCAACAGGCCAGCTGGGCGGGCCGGACTTCCGAGCCGGGCGCAAGCGCCGAGTCGGACGAAACGCTAAACGCAGGAGCCGATGGGATGCTGGCCATTTGGACTCTTCCGCCCAGATCCGAGCGCGAAGAGCGTATTTTTGCCCGCGACCTCGCACACTCCTTGTCTTGGCCCGCCAGCGCGGCCTGGAAAAGCGAATTTATTCGCGCCCGAGCCCGGGAGGCCCTCTCCGAAATGGATTGGTCCCCACATCATGCCACCCGCACCCGAATGGAAGAAGGCGTTTGGTGGGCCATGCGACTCGCTCTTTTTTTGGCCGCCCTTCTTGGCTTGGCGATCGGGATTTTGCTGCTGCTCCCCGCGCTCGCAGCTCAAGCGAAAGCGGGGTTTTTGAGCGCGCAAAACGCGGTCCAAAAATTAGAAAGGGCCGGCAGCGACTTGGCGCGCGCATCCGAAGCGCGTGCTTTGCGCCGCATCGTGGATGAAGCCGCAGAGGCGCGCGGCGCCAAGGATTCCGGCGCGGCATCTCAATCACGCCCGTCTCGGCGGTTGTGAGCCAGAAACGCGGCCTCATGAGTTTCTTTTGGCTATGATCGCAGACCCAAAAAGCGCAGGGGTTGTCCGCGCGCCCTGATTGTCGCAGGCCCACGGCTTGTCTGGGCAAAAAACGGTCCGTCCTCGCCTGTTCGCTCAGATGCGAGGCGCCCGCCGGATAGCCATAGGCGCCGCGGCGCTCTCTTTCTGCTCCGCCGCCACGGACAATTCCTGTTTCGGCATCGCGCTGGCCGCCATCGCGTCTTTGATGGCTCGCGCGTCCACTTCGCACCGCAAAAAAGACGCGAATTCCGCCGCGATCGGATTCTTTGCGGTCGCGACCGCTTGCGGAACGGGGTTCCGACGCGACAGCGCGGCGAAAACAGGATCGTCTTTCATCCAGTCCGGCGCGGTTATGGGCGCCGAAACCTCGGTTCCGGTCCTCAAAAACCCAGAGACATCAGAGAGCGATCTGAGCGCGATCATCGTCGATTGGCGCGTGAAATCGATTTTTTCAAATTGATCGCTCCCGCTTGGATGCGGGGCCATCGAATCGAGCGCGCGCTCGCCGGCGTTGACGATGCTCAAGCCGCTGTCCAAAATGCGCTCTTCACGCCAAACGCGGTCCAGGTGAGAGACGCTCTGCACATCCGAGCTGGCCCCAATCGCGAAGATCATCCCCGACGGCGTGAATTTGAAGCCCATTGTCATGGGGCCATGCACAAAATACCCCAGGTCGCTGTCTTGCCCTTGCGCCCAACGGCCAAACAATCGGCGGAAAGCCGCGAGCGCTTGCTCTTCTTGCGCTTTCGGCACGAAGCCGACCAGGGGGTTTATTCGCAACAAGCTCGGCTCTTGCGCAAAACAGCGCTCCGCGTCAAAAATGGGCTCTTTCGCGCCTTTTCTGTTTTGCGACAACGCGAAAAAGCCCGCTTGCGCGTCCCACTCCATGTCGCCGAAAAGCGACACCGCTTGAGGCCGAGACGAGAGCGCGAGCGCGTATTTTTTTGGTTTTCCCGAAACAGCCCTTGCCTGAAATTGGGCGACGGACAGCGGCGATGGAGAGTTTTCGCGCGAGTTCATGGATGGCTCAATTGGGAAATCATCGCGGGGGTCGGCGGGGCCGCGAATTGGCCCCTCAGATTTGAGGCTGCGTCTCTTGGACGAGCCGCTGTTGCGGTCATTCTCTCAAAAACAGCTTTTGACCGCAACCGCCTCGCGGGTCCGCGCCCCCTTCGCAAAAGTGATGAACGGGAGGTTTCTCTCGCTCCAATCAGCGCGAAAATCGCCCTTTGGCAAAGCCCGCGCTCGCCAAGGGCCAAATCCCGCGCTAAAATGTAGCCTCTGCCTGAGTGGTCCGCGCGCTCGGCCTCCCCTTTTTTAATTTTGACAAATTCCATGGCCATTGCCCCTAAGACCCTTGCCCTGCCTGTTTGGACCGAAGACCATGACGAGAACATTCGCCTTTTGGCGGATTACGCGGAAGAGGCGGGCC
>Ga0209862_1000262_pt1 | contig 19894 bp, 14 predicted proteins | sample OrgsoiDNA_201061_FD_185809 | JGI IMG/M metagenome (GOLD analysis project Ga0209862, IMG submission 185809) | Permafrost soil microbial communities from the Arctic, to analyse light accelerated degradation of dissolved organic matter (DOM) -... | ecosystem: Environmental > Terrestrial > Soil >... | reverse complement strand
ACCGACGCGCGAATCGCCTCCGGGATCGCCGTGTTCACCGGCGTGGCTTGCGTGACGGCGGCCGACGCGGCCGCGCTTTTCGATGTGGGGGCTTTTGGAGCGGAAACGACGGTCGCCGTTGTTTGGGCGGGGGCGGCGGATTGGGGGTTTTTGGCTAAACTGCGCGGCATGGAAGAGGGCTCTGAAAATTGAAATATTAAGGGGCGAGAGCTGGGAGCCCCGCCAGGCGGGCCGCAAATCTCAAAGACAGACTATGTTACCAGAAAATGGGCAAAAGTCAGAAAATATTGGCGACGGGCGACCAAAGGCCAAAAATCACGAAAATGGTCCTTCGGAGCCCCCAAAGGAAAACGACGGCCACGCCCGAGAGCGGGCGCCCTTGTTGGGTTTCTGGGGCCGCCGGGCGCCGTTTTCCACGCTCCGTCCTTGGCGATTCGCGGCTGACGCCGAGACAAGCCAGTCCGTTTCTCTCAGGAATGAGCCGGAGCGCTCGTCGGGCCGCCTCGGCCAAAAGCCTCCGCCGTGGCTTTGGCCCAGAACCCCTGCGGGAGAGCCTGCCCCCACGTCGTGTGGCCGCCATGCAGGAGCGTGAAGGTTTTGGCCGGCGTGGGCAGCCCGTCATAAAGCGCGCGGGCGTGCGAGGCCGGGATCACGTCGTCCTCGTCGCCCGCGACAATGAGGACAGGGCCTCGGAAGGAGCTCAGGGCCGCCGCGCTGTCATGCCGCTCGCGCAGCAAATACGCCACTGGCACCCATGGATAGTGTTGCGAGGCCACCGCCTTCAAGGACTCCCATGGCGTGATCAGGAAAACGCCCGAGAACACGCCCGGGTTGTCCTTCACGGCGCGCGCGGCGGCAGCCGACCCCAACGACTCCCCCATGGCGAAGGTGGGGCCCGGAAAGTCGCGCTCCACGGCCTTGATCAATTCGTTGTTTGCGCGCGCGACGCTCGCCTCCGACGCCACGCCCGGAAAAGAGCCATAGCCCGGGTATTCCGCCAAAATGACCCGATATCCCAATGGGCGCAGCGCCTGCGCATAGACCGCGCGCTGCAAAGCCGTCGTCCCATTGCCGTGAAACAAGATCACCGTGCCCAAAATTTTGGGCGTTTGCGGGTCTTGCGACGCCCACGCGCGAACGCCGTTCCCATCCAGGGGGGCCAACGCGTCTTGGCCGCCGGCGTAAGGCGAGAAGCCCTGCCCGGGAGCTGATTGGCGCTCGCTTTCGGCGCCGACGACGGGGGACGGATAAAGCAAAGCCCGTTGGTTGAAGAACAAAATGCCGCAAAATCCGATCCATAACGACACGGCCAAAATCAAAATCCCTCGGCCATACCACCAGAAAGTGGGCAAATGAGCGCGCAACGTGTCGGTGAGTGTCATAGGGTTATGTCCAAAAACAGTGAAAAAGGCGCTTGCGAGCTGAACTTGCCGCGAAAATCCCTTTTTTGCCGGGCTCGCCCCCTTTGTTTACTCTTGGGCGAAGCCCTCGTCAACAACGCCGGGCCAAGGAGACAAAGACGGACTGCTCGAAGGCTGGGCTCTTTGTCCGCTGCCGAGGCTTCCGTTGAACAGTCCGATGAAGTAATATGGACAGCAATCACGCCGGCGCGGAACGCCCTTTGTCCGGTCAACCACGAGCTTTCCATGCATCCTCTTGTTTTGCACATCGGCATTTCCCATGAGCCCTCAAAAAAAGAGGCCAATGGGCGGCGTTTCGCAGCAGCCCGGCAAGATTGTTTTTGGCTGATTGACGCGAAAAACGCAGAAAGCGCTTGGCCAGGAGGCGCCGCGAGCATGTCGGCAGGGCTTGTTCTCTTGGTGAGCGGCCTGTTTTCGCAAGCGGCCGCAGAGGTTGAGAAAGAGCCCGCGTTGTTTGCGCTCGCCCAGGAAGGCAATGGCGCTTTTTGGAAGCCGCGGATCCAGTGGGAGCGCGAAACACCCCAGACGCCGGCTTGCCTTGTGGCGCAAGCGGGGCAGGTTTGGTTTCAATTTGACCCCGAGCGGCAAAAAGCCTCGCAAGCGGTCACGGCCCGCGCCGAAGAGACGGCGGCTTTGGTCAAGGCATTCAGCCGACATTTGGGCGAGTTTTTTGGCTCGCGAGCCATTCCTTTTCTTGCGGGCGACGACGAGCCGGCTGACCCTGAGCAAGCGCAACGCTGGGCTCGATGGCGCGATCAGTGGATGGATCGGTATGCTGCGCGAGATGACGGCGACATCCTCCCCTGGCGCCACGACGCGCATCCTTTGCGCGAAGGCTTGCGCCAATTGGAGGTCGAGATTTTGAAGAGCATGGTTGACGAAGGGCGATCTGCGTCCCAGGGGCAAGAGCTAAAATCGGAATCCACTCCGGATTCAATCACAAAAAAAACGACTTCTCGTCTTTGACGGCTCATGCCCGAGGCCGTGAATATTGCCGTTTTGGACCGATCGAGAGAAAACAAACCGCGCCGTCAATGGCGCGGTTTATGTTCGAAAGAGCGCCTCCTGATGCCCTGAACCAGCGCCGGATCAGCGTTGAAGGCCTGAGGCTCGGCGTTCGTATTCTCGCATTTGCCGCTCGCTGAGCGTGCGCAAGATGGCGGCGCGCTCGGCGGCGGGCAACGACTGGCTGTCAAAAGAGGCCTTCTCCCACTTCACCGCGCGTTCGGCGGCTTCCTCAGGGGTCCAGACCGCGGTCCAACCCAGCTGCGCGTTGGCCTTGCCAGAATCCACCTGCAGAAGCTTCGCCTCCTTGCTTCCGGCCTCGCCGGGCCCAATGTTCAGTTGGGCGTTCGGGCCCCATGCCGCGGCTGCTGTTTTCGCGACCGCGCCGACATTGGCCGCGCCGGTGGCGTTCGGGCCAAAATTGAAAGGCGTTTGGGCCCGGGCGTCCCCTTCGTGAAGGGCGCGAGCCAGAAGCATGTAGCCCGCGATGGGCTCGATGGCGTGCTGCCAAGGGCGCAGGCTCGCGGGGTTGCGAACCACGGCGGGAAGGCCCGCTTTGAACGCCCGAAAAAGGTCCGGCAGCAATCGATCGGCGCTGGCGTCGCCGCCGCCGATCACGTTGCCCGCGCGCGCGCTCGCGATCCACAGCGGCTCGCCATTCGGGCCCGCGTGCTCCGCCCGCGAATGACGCCAGCTCGCCAACGCCAGCTCCGCGCAGGCCTTGCTCGCGCTATACGGATCTTTTCCGCCCAGGCGATCCGTCTCTTCGTAAGCGCGCCCCGTTTCGTCGTTGTGATACACCTTGTCGCTGGTGATCAAAACCGCGGCGCGCGCCGTGGGGTTGGCTTTCAGAGCCTCCAGCAGCCGCAATGTGCCGATCACGTTCGTCTCGAATGTCTCGATGGGCTCTCGGATGGACAGCAGGACCAACGGTTGCGCGGCCAGGTGCAGCGCGATGTCGGGGCGCGCGCGGGCAACCGCCGCGTCCAAAGCGTTTTGGTCATTCAAGTTGGCGCGGGTGTCAGACGCCAAAAGCTCGCCCACGCGCGCTTCTTCAAAAATGGAGCCCGTGAGCGGATCCAGGGCATAGCCGTGCACTTTGGCGCCCAAACGCGTCAGCCAAAGCGCGAGCCACGCGCCCTTGAAGCCCGTGTGGCCTGTGAGAAAAACGCTCTTTCCCGTCCAAAAGGACGGATCAAACGCCATCTCGTGGCGCCACTGCCGCTCTGCGCGCTCTTTTTGCGCGCCGAAATTTTGGGCTTCGCTCATGCCTTTTTGCCTCGGCCGCTCGTGGCGATGATGGGCGGAGTGTCCGGCCAAATCTTCCAAGGAGCCTTGCCGCTTTCCCAAAGCTCCTCCAAGCGTTGCTTGTCGCGCAACATGTCCATCGGCTGCCAGAAGCCGCGATGGCGCCAAGCGCCCAATTTCCCTGCGGCGGCGAGCTCCTGCACCGGGCCGTCCTCCCACAGGCAATCGATGTCGCCGATGTAATCGAAGGCTTCCGGAGAGAGCACGAAGAAGCCCGCGTTCACGCCTTGGTTGGAGATTTCCGGCTTCTCGTCAAAGCTCGCCACCCGCGTGCCTGTTTCATCCAATTGCGGGAGGCCAAATCGGCCCGGAGTGTTCGCGACCGTCATCGTCGCGTGCATGCCGCTCGCCTGATGCTGGGCGATGGACGCCGAGATGTCGACGTCGGAGACGCCGTCGCCATAGGTCATGCAGAAGTCTTCTCCCGGCGTCAAATACTTTGACGCGATCCGCAACCGCGTGGCCGTCAGGCTGTCTTCGCCGGTGTCCACCAAGGTGACTTTCCAATTTTCGCCGCGTTCAAGGCGACTGTCGCGGTGGATGTCGCTTTTGCCCGTCGCCAAATCAAACGTCACGTCCGAGTTGTGCAGGAAGTAATTTTCGAAATATTCCTTGATCATGTAGCCCTTGTAGCCCAAGCACACCACGAACTCCGTGATGCCGTGCGCCGCATAAATCTTCATGATATGCCACAAAATGGGGTGGCCCCCGACTTCGACCATCGGTTTTGGGCGCGAAACCGTCTCTTCCGCCAATCGAGTGCCCTTGCCGCCGGCCAAAATGACTGCTTTCATTGTTTTTAGTTCCTAAAAGTGAATGTTTCTTGGAGCGCGCAGCTCTGTCGCCTTGAAAATTGCTTGAAAAAGGGACCAAAGTCAAGCCCGCGCGGATCTCCGGAGAAAAAAAGGAGTCGCCGGGCTCGCCCAGAGCCGAGCCGCGGGGATTGAGGCCGCCCCGTCGCCCGCTTGGCCTTCTCGACGCAAACAGGGCTCAGGGCTGCGCCGCCGGGGATCGCGCTTGAATCGGTGAGCTCAAAGCGGCGCCCGCTCCTGACGACAACGGGCTCACGCCGGCCGGCGCAGGCGGCAGCCCGTCGCTCAAGGGTTGGGCTTTCAATGCGCGCGCCTGGACTTCGAGGGCGGCAAAATTAGCGCCCTCTTCCCCCACGACGGCGCGCAATTCCGCGTCGGCTGGCTGCCCGTTGGCGATTTTCGCCAACGCCAGATCCAACGCATAAGGCTCGGCGGAGCCGCCGCGCGCGCGCGCCGCGTCGACCCGGGCTTGCGCCCACGCCAGGGCCTCTGGCTCGCGGCCCGCTCGAATCAGCAGCTCGATTTTGTCATGGGCCATTTGCGGCCCGCAGTGGGCGAAGGGCCCCAAGGACTCGATAAACGCCAACGACTCTCGCGGCTGGCCTGTTTCCGTCAGCGCGTGCTCGCGCACTTGCGACAAAATGCAGCGCTGCTCCGGCGTTTGCGGATAGGTCAGGGCGCGCGCGAGAATCTGCGGACCCATGCGGCTGTCGCCGGAGCGAATTTGCGCGCGGGACCCGTTCAACGACGCGTAGGCGCTTGACGGATGCTGCGTCAAAATGGCTTGCCAAAAAATGGCCTCATTGGCCCGCCACGCCAATTGAGCGTTCGATTGAAGCAGCCCAAAAACGAGCACCAATCCCGCGATGGACGCCCACAGCCAAGCGCTCGGGCGGCAGCGAGCCGCCAAGGACGCCGCCAGCGGCATAAAACACAACAAGGCCCAGCCATTGTGGCGCGCGGCGCCATCGACCATCGATCCATAAGGCCACGCGAAGGGGGCCGCCGCAATCGCGCACAAAGCCGCCAATCCGGCCAAAGCGGCCAGGCTTTCGCGCCAAAAATGCGTCGGGGCGTGAATGGATTCGCCGGACAACGACGCCACCGTCTCGGCCAGCAGGCTTTCCGCCCACATGCGCTCGCGCTCCCGTGCGATTTCTGGAGCGAGATCGCGCGACGGCAAGCCTGATCGAGGCAGGGGGGCCGCGCCAATCGGCGCGCCGTGCGCATTGAATTGCCCAATGGAGCCGTCTTGTTGGCGCAGCGCGCGCAAGCGTCGGGACGCTCGCCGGGCTTTGAGCTCTCGGAAAAAACCCGAAGCCGCGACAAAAAAGAAACCCAAGCCGGTTGAGGCGAAAAACCCCAAAGCCCACAATTGGCGAGCATAAAAAGCTTCTCCGCCAATGATCTTGTCAGCGCCCGCCAAAGACGGCCCGTCAATCCAAACGGGGGAGGCTTCCGGCGACAAATTAAATAGCGAGAGCGTCTGATTGGCGAGCGTGCGGACGGCCGCCCCCGTGAAGTGCGCCCAGTTCGCCGCAACGGGCGTCGAGGGCTCAAGCACCAAAGCGATCAGAAGCGATTTGGCCACAAAAGCCATGCCGAAGGCCGCGAAGAAGGACACCCACCAACGGCGGGGCGCGCGGCTGACCCACAAAATGCCAAAAAGCGCCAAAGCGCCCAAGGCGAATGTCTCTTTGCTCAAAAAACCCGCGAGCGACAAGCCAAACATCAGCAAGCCCGGCAGCCAAGGATTGATTTCTGTCGGCGGCAGATATGACGTTTGCGGGTCCAAAGCTGGCGCGGGAAGCGCCATCGGATCGCTCTCGCACGGCGCGTCAGGCGCGTCGGAAGAAAACCCCAAGGGCGTGGGCGTGGCGTCAACGTTCCCCGGCCAAGCGGCCTCGCTCCACGCGGGGGGCGCGAAGGACGACGCATTCAGAGCCCCGGCGCCGCGGGCCCATGCGGCGGCTTTTTCATGATGCCGAGAAATCACGCTCACCGCGAGCAACAAAACAGCCCACGCGAAAATCCACGCCAAAGAGTCAAATCGCGCGCTGATCCACAGCGCGGCTTCTTGGCTGGCCGAGTGCAGGCCAAAAAACAACGCAGCGAGAAAGGCCACCCACATTGGTGCCCGCGCGCTCGCGGATCGTTCTCGCCGAAGGCTCTCAATCGCTGCGTGGGCCGAGAGGGCTGCGTCCGAGTCGCGCGAGGCCGCTTCGACCTGCGCGATCGCCTCTTCCGACGCCCCTGCGCCCCAAGCGTCCGCGTCGAGCGGTTCCGATTTCATTCCCCAGCAGGAGCGGGCCAAAGAAAACGCTTGCGCGCACGCAAGCCCCGCGAGGAGCGCCGCGGTCGCGACCAAAAAGAAGTTGAAACATCGCAAAGCCACGGGGCTGGCGTCGCTTTGCAGAGCCAAAGACACGGACCCAAGCGGCCGCCACAACCGACTGGGGTCTGGCGTGAACGGCGCGCCCAAGGCATGCGCCGCCGTTTGCCCAGCCGCGGTGAGAGTCCAGTCATCCCATGTTTTTCCGTCCGAGAGGCCGGAGAGCAGCGGGACAAGGGCGATGAACGCGCCGAAAAGAGCCGCCAAAAGCACAAACGTTGAAGGGCGGCGGAAAAAAGAGCGCATAAAATGAATCCCGTGAATGGGCGAGAGCTACCCCGCTCATGGCCGAAAAAGAGTTCGGGACCATAGGCATTGCGCGTCGCCTTGTCAAGACGAAAAAGGCCGAGGGCTGCGTGCTCGGCCCCGCGGCGCCCGCTTCGGGCCTGGGGCGGAAGGACGCGGGCCAAGAAAAACCGCCGGCGACGGAATGAATTCCATGAGGCGAGACGCGTCAGCTTCACGAAAAACAAAAGGAAAAAAAGAGAAAAAGAAAGTATTTGGAAAGCATATGGAAAGCAGATCATTCGTTAGCGCCGGTTTTTTTTGAGCAACGGGGCGAAATTCAGAAAAAAAGGCGTTTTTCATTTTTTCCCCTTTGACGGCGCGGTCAGAATGGGGCACTATCCGCAGACTTTTGGTTTCCCCGAGGCTTTTGCGCCCTCCTATCGGCGGCGGTTTTTGCGGAAACGTCACTATTTGATCGCGGATTTTCAATGGAACAACAAAAATTTGCGGCTAACGCCGCCATCGGACCCGGCGCGCCTGCTGGCGTTGCGAGCGAGGGCGCCGACCCTATTGCGCGCCCGCGGACTCGCGCCTGGCGCCACAGGGCCGAGCAGTTGGGGATTGCAGCAGCGATCGCCCTTGTCGTTTTCGCTCTGGGCTATGCCTGGGGGATGAAACAGTTGCCGGGTTTTGACGCAGGCCCCATGGTGGACATGGCATGGCGGATGGCGCATGGACTGCGACCCAACATGGACTTCCCTTCGCCCTTTCCTCCGTCCTTCGCGCTGCCCGCAAAATGGGCGTTTGAAATCGCGGGCGTCCGGTGGTCGAGCCTGGCCATGTTGGGAGCCGGATTCGGGGCGCTTCTTTCGGCGATCGTTTTTTGGGTTTGGACGCCCGTGGTCGGGCGCTCGCGCGCCCTGGGGCTCGCGGCGCTGGCCGCCGCGCAAATGCCTTTGATCGACGGATTTTGGTGGTATGGATCCAGCGCCGGAATGGCCGTGATCGCTTTGGCCGGAGCGGTCATCGCCGACCATAAGCACGCCCAATGCGCCGGACGGCCCCTCGCGCATCGCCTGTCGTGGATGATTCTGAAAATCGCGCTGATGATGTTTCTGATGGGAGCCAAGCCCAATGAAGCATGGCCCATGGTCGCGGGCGCAGTCGTGGCCATTGGCGCTCCCAAACGTTTCGCCGGAATGGGCGACTTGCGTCAGGCCCTGGGTCTGTTTTTTGGCTCATTCGCGCTTTTTGCGGCCCTTTGCCAGGCCAGCGGCTTCCCTTTGATCAATTATGGCGACTTCATGGCGCATGTGGCGCACCGAGCGGGGCATTTTCCTTTGTTTGACTCGCATCGGTTGCCCATGGATCGAATCGTCGCGATCGCGGCGCTTGTTTGCGCGAGCGCGGGGTTCGCCCCTCTTTTGCGGGATAACGATCGGCCGCGGGCGGCAACCGGATTTTTCTCGCTCGGCCGCGGATTCATCGTCGCGGGCCTCTCGGCGTCCCTGGCGGGGGCCATGTTTTTGAACGCGGATTGCGCGCTGCAATCGGCTCCATTATTAGCCGCGGCTTTGCTGATGGGCGCGCCGCCCCAATCGACATCACGCAAGCGGGCCGTCCTTGTCTTTTGGATGGCGGGCATGGCGTTGGCCCTCTGGCTGGGGCATGCGCGTTTCCGCGTCGAGGAAGCCGGCGTCAGCCAATTCTGGGAAGAGCCAGCCTCTTTGTCCACGATTCATGGCGGATTTTTTGATGGATTGAGCGCGGGGCCTCGCCTGCGTCAATTCATGGATGAGTCAAAAATGGCGCTGGAGCAGACGGAATCAAAAAACGTGTTTTTTGGTCCGCGCGTTGAGTTTGGCTATGCGGCTTTCGGCTTGGAGTCGCCTGACGCGCAACCTTTGTGGTGGGACCCGAAAGTGGCGTATCGGCCGCGGGACCGGGAGTCGCACATCGCATTGTGGATCAAGCAAGCTCCGGATTTGATGATTTTAGACAACATGGACATCACTTTTATGCCGGCGCCCATCATGAATTACGCGTCCGGTCATTACCGGTTGGTGTCGATGCAAGCGATTGAGGCCGCCGCGCTTGCGCCAGGGCAATCCCCTCCTTCGCGGCAGGAGGCGTCGGTTTTGGTGTCTGACGCGCTGATGGAGCGCCTTCAAGCGCGAGCGAACGACCCATCCACGCCCGCGAAAAAATAAAGAATTGGTGGGAGCGGTCGGGGTCGAACCGACGCCTCGGCGCTTATAAAACGCCTGCTCTGCCTTTAAGCTACGCTCCCAGCGTTAGAAAAGAAGAAACTCGAGCAAACAAAGAAGCCAAGAAGCCGTCGCGCGCCCCTCTCGGGAGACGGCTCCTTGCGCAGATTGGCCGCCTTTGAGCGGACGGGGCGGCCAATCAATCCATCAGCCCCATGGAGGGCACCCCCTCTTTTTGCGAGACGCAACGCTCGCACAGCGTGTCGCTGGCCGGCGACAAACGACGCCTTTTGCAGCGCGGACAACACGCTGCCGGGGCTCGAAGCCAGCTATGAGAGCCTTCTGCGGCCAGCGGATAATTTTCCGCGCCCGCTTGCGCAGCCCAGCCCGCGGGCACGTCGTCAGCGTCCAAGCCCCACGCGCAGGCCACGCCCAAGAGGCGGCCGGCGGCCTCGGGGGTGAAGCCGCCCTCTCTCAGGCGGCCCGCCAGCGCGGATTGCACGCCCACTTCCGAACGCCACGCCTCGCGCATGCGCTCCGCTTGCGAGCCATGTTCCGCGCGCCACGCGGACGCCAAGTCCGCGGCCGCGAGCCAGGGCGTGGTTTCGGCCAGCGCCCACAAGCCGCCGCTGGGGCCTTCCCAGCCCAAAGCCACCAGGCACGCCAGGGGCGCCGGCGAGGCATGAGCCTCGCGCTCGCTCCACTGCTGCCATGCCTCTTCCGCGGAAAAGGCCGCGAAAAGGCTAGACAACGGAGCCATGCGCTCAAAAAAGGCGCCCAAAGCCCACGCCGCGGACTGCCGCGCCATGGACGACAACGGCTCCAAATACAACGTGTTTTTGCTCGCGTCGAACCATTGGGAAGACGCTCTGCGGCAAAAGGCGACCAACAAGCGAAGCGCTGCCTCAAATCGCGACTCGCGAGCCAAAAGCAACACAGAGCGCTCCGTTTGGGCCCATTCGCGCAAAAAGAAAGCGTCCAACGGCCGCAACGCCTCAGGAGCGCGAGCGCCGGGCGCCTCGCCATTCATCAACGCGAACCGCAGCGCCATTTTCAACGCGCGAAGCTCTTTTTTGGCCCCCTCGAGCGATTGCGCGCTGAAAACCGGGTCCGCCCCCGCTTCGCTCAACGACGCCCACAGCCGCAGAGTGTCGGCGCCGTGTTTTTCGAAAAGCTCGTCCACGGGCGCCCCGCCGCCGTTGCTTTTGGAGAGTTTTTTGCCGTCTTCGCCCAAACAAAATCCATGGCAAAACACCGCTTCCGCCGGGGCCAGGCCCTCGCGCTTCCAGGCGCTCAGCAGAAAAGACGCCAAGAACCAACCACGCGTTTGGTCGCGCCCCTCGCTCATCAAGCTCGCTTGCGGGGCGTCCGCGTCCGCACGGCCCAGCGCCGCCTCAAAAACGGAGCCGGAATCGAACCAGACATCCAGGCAAAAGGCTTCCTTCTCGAAGCCATCCGGCGCCGTTTCTTGGCTCCAAGCCTCCACCGCCCCCAATTCAGACACGCGCGGGAGAAACGCCGACCACAACGCGACGGAATCCGGATGCGCGCGGCCTTGCGCGTCTCGATAAAGCGGCAATGGCAGGCCCCACAGGCGCGAGCGCGACACGCACCATCGATCGCGGCCCAAGAGCATGGATTCCATTTGGGATGCGGCCGGCGTCCCTTGCGGAAGCCATTTCGCCGAGGCGTTGGCTTTGAGCGCGGCGTCTCGCAGGCTAAGGCCTCCGCGGCGAGGCGTTTTCGTCAGCGACAAAAACCACTGGCGAGCGTCGCGGAAGTAGAATGGCGTCTTGTGCCGCCAGCATCCTTGCCCGTCGTGCTGGACGCTTTTGCGCCAAAGCAGGCGAGAGGCTTGATCCAGGGCCTCGGCCCCGGCCGCGCTCATGTCCTTCAACGACAATCCATCGAGGCGAGCGTCAACCGCCACTGCGTCGGCAGACGCGCGGCCATCGGCCCCCGCGCACGACAAGCCCGCAAGGCCAAGGGGCTCGCAACAGGCGTGGTCTTCCGGGCCATGAGAGGGCGCCAAGTGCGTCCACCCCAAGCCATCTTCCGCGCGCGCGACATCGCGTCCGGCCGCCACCAACGGATTCAGGCCGGGGCCCAAGGGCCTTTGCGCGAAAAGGGCGAGCCTCGCGACGGCTTCGGCCGGCAGCTCGGCCACTAGGGGAAGCGCCTCGCCCGTCGCCAGGCGAAGCGCATCCAAGGCCGCCGCCGGGGAGAGCAAAAACCGCGCGCGGCTCGGCGCGTTCGCGGCCGTTTCGGGCGTGTCGTTCGCGTCGCCTGATTCTTGCCCGCTCGGGGCGCGGGACGCCAGCGCCATGGCAACCCCGGCCTCAAAGGCGTAGGCCGCGGAACCCCACAAGGTCCATGGCGCGCTCGTCCAGCAAGCGACGGAGACTTCAGCGTCCGTATCCAAGCCGCTCGCGACGGATGCAAGCAGCCGCGCCGCGGAGTCGGCCGTCAAAGGGGCGGTGAACGCGACCTCCAAGCGAGCGTGCGACAAGGGCTCCAACTCGCTCGCGGCCAAAGACGATTGGCACGCGGGGCACCAGTGGACCGGGGCGCTGGCCGGAGCCAGAAGGCCCTCTTCAAAAAGCTCCAAAGCCAACGCCAAGGTCCGCGATTCCTGGACTGGCTCCATTGTGCGCCACGGGTTGCGCCAGTCCGAAAGGGTGCCCAGGCGCTTGAACGCGTTTTCTTGGGCGCTCGACCAAAGCATGGCCTCCTCGCGGGCAAGCCGCGCGAATTCGACAGGATTGGCCTTGGTCTGCGGCCCGTGCCGTTTTTCCACCGCGAGCTCCAAGGGCAAGCCGTGGCAGTCCCAGCCTGGCCGCCACTGCGCGCGCTCGCCGCCAAGGGCGTGGGCGCGCAACGCGAAATCCTTCAAGGCTCGGTTCAGCAAGTGCCCCGCGTGCGCAAGCCCGTTGGCGTAGGGGGGGCCGTCCAACAAAACAAAAAAAGGCAAGGGGGCCGAGCCAGAGGGCGCGGCGCGGCGCGCCAGAGCGCCAGGGGCGTCAAAGCCGCTCAGTCGATCGAGCTGCGAAAGCTCGCGCCGAGCGTCCGGCGTCGGGTGGAAGTCAACGGACGACAAGTTGAGCCCCTTGGGGCTCTTGAAAAAGGAGGTGTTGTGCATGATGCGCTCTCTTCAAATCTGAATTTTCGAACCCGGCGCGCGAAAGCGCGGGCAATTGACGCCTCAAAGGGCGGTCAGGCGAAAAAACCGAAGCGGAGCGAGCCTGAATTCACGCCGCTTCTGGCGTAATTCGGCGTATCAGAGAGAGCGGAGCCGCAAAGCGAAAAGCGTTTTGGAGCACTTGCTGCGCCAATTGCGCCAAGGCTGGCGCAGTGGGGAACCGGGCCGCGCGGCGTTCGCGCGAGCGCTGTCCGAGCCCGAGGGGGCTCAGCGAAAAAGCTCGATGCGAAGGGGCATGGGTCGTGTTCATAAATTTCATTCTGGGGGCAAACCCAAAAATCGTCAAGGCTTTTTTTCAAAAAAAAACGCCCGAGGGCGTCCGTCGCCAACGAGACGCCCAGCCTGTCCCGCGTTTTTGCGGCGCAAAACGCGCGCCCAAAAGCCTTTCAGGACAAGGCCACGCCCACGCGTGGCGCTTTGATCAAGAGGCACTTTGTCCATTGGCGATGGCCTTGTTCTTTTCAGTCAAAAATTGCAGCAAGCCATCGACGCCCTTTTGGTTGATGATGTCGCGAAATTGCGTGCGATAGGCTTCGATGAGCCACGCGCCCATCACGTTCAGGTCATAAACCTTCCAACCCTGCGCCGTTTTTCCCAGCCGATAATCAAGCTCGATGGGACCGCTGGAATTGTTGATCTGGCTGCGCACGACGGCGTCGTTGCCGCCGCTCTCGCCAGCGGGCTTGTAAGTGACGGTTTGGTTCTTCACTTGGGCCAGCGCGCCGGCGTATGTGTTGACCAAAAGCATCTCGAACTGCTGCTTGATCTGTTGGCGCTGCTCCGGCGTGGCCTTGTTCCACGCCGGCCCCATCGCCAAACGGGTGGTGCGCTCAAAGTCGGTTTGCGGCAAAATCTTGGCGTCGACCAAGGCCCTGATCTTGCCCATGTCGCCGTTTTGCATGGCCGGATCCGCCTTCACCGCGCCCATCACTTGCCCCACCACGCTTTCAACCAGCCCTTGCGGCGTGCTGGCGTCTTGCGCCTGAGCCGTGAATGACAGGAAAGAGAGGGCGAGAATCGGCGCCGCAAAAAAGGTTGTGTTCAATTGTTTCATGAAAGTCTCCAAAGTTGAATGGCGAGAAGCCAGGCGCCCCCTGCGGGGCGCGCAGGCCTCAACCGTATTTATCCGTGAATCGAAGCGATAGAGAGGAGCGACAGGGGGCGGCCGGGGACAGACAAAAGAAGAAAAAGCCAGACGAAAGGAAAATAAAAAATCAAAAAAAAGTGGTTTTAAAGGGCTTTTGAAGGCCGTTTCAAAAAATAAAAAACGAAGCGTTTTCCTTGGTTTTGAAAGCGTTGCCTATATAAGGGGGCGTTGCCGGGCCCAAGCGACAAGCGCGGGGCAAAACGCCGCGTCGAAGAGAAAACATCAAAAAATGTGTTGACAGCCCGAACAAGGCTCGTCTACAATTGTTCTCAGTCGCGGCACTTTCGTCGCGCACAAATTCACTCGTGGAGTCTCAAATGAGCTTCGTATTCGCCAAACAGCATGACCAGCGCCACTTTGACCAATTCCAGGTCAAGGATGATGCTGTGCGCGCCTTTGGCGAGACGAATGCGAAAGACTTGTGGCCGATTCGATGACCACGTAGCGAAAACCGCAAAGTTTCCAAAAAGGCGCCAAGTTCAACCTGGCGCCTTTTTCTTTGTCCGCGTTTTTTTGAAATCCAGGGCAAACCATGATTTTTCAAGCATTTGAGAGGATTGAGGATTCAAGCAGTTCCGGAAGGGGTGTCGCCAAGAAGGCCTAAGGCAGTGGATTTTGAATCCACCATTCGTGAGTTCGAATCTCACCTCCCCCACCAATTCGCAAGGCGCGGCGAACGCCGCAGGCAGCAAAGACGAGAAGAAGAGAGCGAAAAAAGAAGCACGATGGAAAGCAGGGCAAAAAGCAGTCAGGAGGGGCGTCGCCAAGCGGTAAGGCAGCGGATTTTGATTCCGCCATGCGAAGGTTCGAATCCTTCCGCCCCTGCCAAGGATTCAAGCGGCATTGAAGAGAAACGAGGCAGAAGGACCGATTCAGCGCCCGGCGAGAAACGCCTCGGCGAGCAGTCAGGAGGGGCGTCGCCAAGCGGTAAGGCAGCGGACTTTGATTCCGCCATTCGAAGGTTCGAATCCTTCCGCCTCTGCCAATTTTTGAAGGAAAGGGCATCAAAGGAAACGCATTGCGGGCTGTCCAGGAGGGGTGTCGCCAAGCGGCAAGGCAGCGGATTTTGATTCCGCCATTCGAAGGTTCGAATCCTTCCACCTCTGCCAATTTGAAGAAGTGAAACCATGTTATCAGCAGTGCGAATTTTTTTAAGAAAGTTGAAAAAAGTCGTTGACAAGAGTCAAACAAGCAGTCTACAATTTTGAAACACTGCGGCACACGCCGCCAAATTTTTCGGAGCTTCGCCATGACCCGCCTCGTCGCCAAACAGCTTTTTGATAAACACGATTTTGACAAGCATTTTGTCAAACGCGTAATGGCGCGCGCCTTTGCCGAAGCGAAAATGGTCTCCCTCTTCACCGGAGTCCAGAGAGTCTGAAAAAACTCTCCGTTTCGAAAAAAGGCGCCAAAAGGGAAACCTCGGCGCCTTTTTTGTTGTCCGCGAGAAATGCAACAACGCCTTCGGCGAAACAGAAAGGGAAACGCAAAGAGTCAATGAACGATCACTGGTGCCATGGTGTAGAGGCCTAACACGGCTCCCTGTCACGGAGCAGACCACGGGTTCGAATCCCGTTGGCGCCGCCAGTTTGAAGAGCAGCAAAGCGGAGGGCGAGAAAGCCCAAGAGAATCAAGCGGTCAGAAACAAAAATGGCGCCATGGTGTAGAGGCCCAACACGGCTCCCTGTCACGGAGCAGACCACGGGTTCGAATCCCGTTGGCGTCGCCAGGTTGAAGAACGGCAATCAGAAAGCAGCAAAGCGGAGGGGCAGAAGCCCAAGAGAATCAAAGGGATCAGAAACAAAAATGGCGCCATGGTGTAGAGGCCTAACACGGCTCCCTGTCACGGAGCAGACCACGGGTTCGAATCCCGTTGGCGTCGCCAAATTGATGACCCTTCGCAAGAACGCGAGGGCCGAAATGAACAAGAGGGGTGTCGCCTAGAGGCCTAAGGCTGCTGGCTCTGACCCAGTGATCGAAGGTTCGAATCCTTCCGCCCCCGCCAATTGAAGAACGTTGATTTTCGCATTGAGGAGGTATAGCTCAGCAGGAAGAGCAGCGGACTTTTAATCCGCGGGTCGCGAGTTCGAGCCTCGCTGCCTCCACCATTTTTGAAAGGCCCTGCATTTCGAGCAGCCGCGGGCCAGGCATTGAGGAGGTATAGCTCAGTCGGAAGAGCAGCGGACTTTTAATCCGCGGGTCGCGAGTTCGAGCCTCGCTGCCTCCACCATTTTTTGAAAGGCCCGGTTTTTTGGGCGATTGTTGATCCAGGCATTCAGGGGGTGTAGCTCAACTGGAAGAGCAGCGGGCTTTTACCCCGCGCGTCGCGAGTTCGATCCTCGCCGCCCCCACCAGAATGAAAAGGAGCAGAGATTCAAAAGTCATTGCGCAAATAGCTCAGCAGGTAGAGCAGCGGATTGAAGATCCGCGTGTCGGCAGTTCGATTCTGTCTTTGCGCGCCAAAAAAGGGATCCCGAGGCGATTGGCCCGGGCAGAGAAAAGCGTCAGGAAGCGCCATTGGGGGTGTAGCTCAGCTGGAAGAGCAGCGGACTCTTAATCCGCGGGTCGCGAGTTCGAGCCTCGCCGCCCCCACCAGAACAACGCAGGGAGTGGCCCTGCGGCAATTTGGCGAAACGCCAGGAGAAAGGCCATTGCGCAGGTAGCTCAGTTGGTAGAGCAGCGGATTGAAGATCCGCGTGTCGACAGTTCGATTCTGTCCCTGTGCGCCAAACGAAGCATCTCGGGATCGCTCCTCGCGGCCGAGATGCGCAAGAAAGAGACGCCGCAGAGCGTTCACAAGCGTCGGGAAAGGACATTGGGGGTGTAGCTCAGCTGGAAGAGCGGCGGACTCTTAATCCGCGGGTCGCGAGTTCGAGCCTCGCCGCCCCCACCAGGAAAAGAAGCAAGAAGGAAAAGAGATTCGCGTTGATAGCTCAGAGGCCAAGAGCGGCAGATTGAAACCCTGCGGGTCGGAGGTTCAAATCCTCCTCGGCGCACCATTTTGAAAAGCGGCGAAAGCCGTCGGTTGAAAAGCATTCAGTGTCGGTAGCTCAGAGGCCAGAGCGGCAGATTGAAACCCTGCGGGCCGGAGGTTCGAATCCTCCCCGATGCACCATTTTGAAGGGCGGCTAGCTCATTGGCAGAGCTCCTCGTTGACGTCGAGGATGTGGCAAGTTCGATTCTTGCGCCGCCCACCAATTTTAGATCGTTCGCGCTTTTGCGCGAAAAAGAAGGATTCAAGCGCCAAAAGCCCTTGAATGGGCGTGGAGGTTGTGTTTGATCGTTGATGTTCAATGGTGGTTGTAGCTCAGCAGGCAGAGCCCCGGATTGTGAATCCGGTGGTCGCGAGTTCGATCCTCGTCAGCCACCCCAAACAAAAAGCGCCCGCGCGAAAAACGCGCTGGGCGCGGAAAGACGAAGTTGTAAGTCGTGTTTCAAGGCAGACATCGTTTAAAAAGGGCGGCTAGCTCATTGGCAGAGCGCCTCGTTCACACCGAGGATGTGGCAAGTTCGATTCTTGCGCCACCCACCAGATTCAATCTCGCCGCCCTGTTTTTCGGCGCGAAAAAGGGTTTCAAAAGGCGTTTCGCTTCAATGGTGGTTGTAGCTCAGCAGGCAGAGCCCCGGATTGTGATTCCGGTTGTCGCGGGTTCGAATCCCGTCAGCCACCCCAAACAAAGCACTCGCGCGCAAGCCGCGTGAAAAAGAGATCGGCCGATCCATAAAGGCCGGGAAAGCAGTGAAGAAACAAACAGAGACGCCGGGCGGCTAGCTCATTGGCAGAGCTCCTCGTTCACATCGAGGATGTGGCAAGTTCGATTCTTGCGCCGCCCACCAGATTTTAAATGCGCCGCGCCCATGCGCACGCATTGCGAAGATCGCGCGCGGCGCGGATCGCAAACCGCTTCAATGGTGGCTGTAGCTCAGTTGGCAGAGTCCCGGATTGTGATTCCGGTCGTCGCGGGTTCGAATCCCGTCAGCCACCCCAGATCAAAAAAGCCCAAAAGCCGGGGCAAAGAAAACAACGCGAGAAAAACGAAAAGCCGCGCGTGGAAATGAAAACCAGCAGGATCGCCGGGCGACTAGCTCATCGGCAGAGCGCCTCGTTGACATCGAGGAGGTGGCAAGTTCAATTCTTGCGCCGCCCACCACTTAAAAACGCCGTGACGGCCAAGCGCCGCTGCGGCCTTCTGAGATCGTTTGGGCTGTATAATGTCGCATGCCCACGACAAAAAGCTTGTGAGGCGAAGCGCCGGCAACCCCGCTTGCGCGCCAAAAATCGAGCGAAAACCGGAGCCTGAAAATGATGACCATCACCGCAAGCCAAGTCGCGACTCTGCGCGGCAAGACCGACGCGCCCATGATGGAGTGCAAACGCGCGCTGGCCGACGCCTTGGGCGACATGGACCGCGCGGAAGAAATCCTGCGCGCGAAGCTGGGCGATCGGGCTGTGAAGGCCGCGGGGCGCGTGTCGGCCGAAGGAATCGTGGTGTCGCGCGTGTCAGGCGGCGTGGGCGTGCTGGCTGAAATCAATTGCGAAACCGATTTCGTCGCGAAGAATCCAGACTTTCTGGGTTTTTCCAATGACGTGGCTGGGTTGATCGCTGAGCAAAACCCCGCGGACGTCCAGGCTTTGATGGCGCTTCCGATGGGTGAAGGAACCGTCGAGTCGACGCGCGCCGCGCTTGTGGGCAAGATTGGCGAAAACGTCTCAGTTCGTCGGTTCGTCCGGCACGCGACGAGCCAAAAGCTCGCCGCTTATGTCCACGACGCCTCCATTGGGGTCATCGTCGAATTTTCAGGCGAGCAGGCGCAGGTGGGGGCGGACGTCGCGATGCATGTCGCCGCGATGAAGCCCTTGGCGGTGTCTGCGGCTCAAATCCCCGCGGAGTGGGTGGCCAAGGAGCGCGCTGTCGCCGAGCTCAAAGCCGCTCAATCCGGCAAACCGCCCGCGATCGCCGAAAAAATGATCGAGGGCAGCGTCAACAAATACCTGCGCAGCGTGTCGCTGCTCAGCCAGAATTTTGTCAAGAACGACAAACAGACGGTTGAGCAAATGCTCAAAGCGCAGGGCGCCACGGTGTCTGCGTTCACTTTGTTTGTGGTGGGCGATGGCATTCAAAAAGCCGCGGGCAATTTCGCCGCGGAAGTGGCGGCTCAGGTGGCCGCGGCTCAGAAGGTCTGAGCCGGCGGGCTCCGGGCGTCGCGACAAGCCCAAGCGGGCCCCTTGCGTGAAAATGGCCCCGCAAGCCCCGCCTGCTGAAATCAGAGGCGGGGCTTGCGCATGCTTGGGGCCTGGGTTTTGAGGTTGCGTTGGCTTTTGTTTTGAGTTTTGGTTCACGGCTGCCCACGCGGCCACCGAAGCGCCGGCCGGATTGTCGGCGCGCGGAGCCCCATGGGCTCCTTCTCAGGAGAAGTGAAATGTTGCGAGGAACCCAGGTGATCACCGGCCAAGCCGCCGCGCGCCGCGCCCAATTGCTCACGCAATGGCGGAGCTCGCTTCATTGCCGCTCAGTTTGAGGAAATCGCGCTCCCGTCGCTTTGGGAGCAGAAGACCTTCATTGAAAAAGCCGGTGGAAGCGAAATTTTGTCCCAAATGTGGTCCTTCACGGACAAGGGTGGCCGCGAGGTGTGTTTGATCCCCGAGGCCACCGGCGTGATCCAAGAGCTATGGGACGACGGTTTTTTCAAAACGGGGAGCGGTCCGCAAAAACCGGTTCGAATTTTTTACGAACAGCGGTGCTATCGCTACGAGCGGCCGCAACAAGGGCGCTACCGGGAATTCACCCAGTTCGGCGTCGAGTTGTTGGGGTTCAAGAACGCCGCCGCGGCGAAAGCCGAAGCCATGGCGATGCTGCGACAGTGCTTGGAGCAGGCGCGGATCGGGTGGGAAATGGATGAAAAAGCCACGCGGGGCCTAAGCTACTACGTCGAAGACGGCTTTGAGGCCCTCGCGCCATGCCTGGGAGCCCAAAAACAAATCGCGGGCGGCGGAGCCTACAAGCAGGGCGTGGGCTTCGCGATCGGACTCGATCGCGTCGCTTTGGCCCAGGAAATCGCGGAGCAAGCCGCAAAAAAGGCTCCTTAGCGGCTCCCGTGCGGCCATAAAGGACTTTATGGCTCGCAAGCCTCCCGCGAGCGGAGGTTTTTGCGTTTTGAAGCCGGCTTGAAAAAG
>Ga0209862_1000258_pt1 | contig 20009 bp, 20 predicted proteins | sample OrgsoiDNA_201061_FD_185809 | JGI IMG/M metagenome (GOLD analysis project Ga0209862, IMG submission 185809) | Permafrost soil microbial communities from the Arctic, to analyse light accelerated degradation of dissolved organic matter (DOM) -... | ecosystem: Environmental > Terrestrial > Soil >... | reverse complement strand
CCCGACGGCAGCAGCGACGCCTGGTATGTGGCGCGCAAGGACGTGGCCAACAATATCCTGTACATCGTGCAGGGCCACGACCATCCGTGGCTGCTGTCGGCGGCGCTGTCGGCCGACCAGTCCAGCTGGATCGCCGGCGCGGCGCCGCAAGCCGGCGCGCTGTCGGCCAAGACCCGCTACCGCCAGGCCGACGTCGCCTGCGAGCTGGCGCCCGCCGCTGCCGGCGCCAGTGAATTCGCGCTGCGCTTCAGCGACGCGCAGTGGGCGGTCACGCCCGGCCAGTCGGCGGTGTTGTACGACGGCGACATTTGTCTGGGCGGCGGCATCATCGCCGGCTCGACCTTCGCCGTCTAGCCGGCCGCCGGCGCGCCGCCGTCGGCGCCCTCGCCGCCCGGCCCCTCTTGCTGGGCCGCCAGCGCCGCGCGCTGGCGCTTGACCATGGCGATGACGGTGTTGCGTATCGTGTTGAGCACGGTGTCGGCCTTGAAGGGCTTGACAATGAAGCCGTTGACGCCCATCGCGTGGCCGGCCTGCACGGTGGCCGCGTCGAACTCGCTGGAGACCATGAAGATCAGCGTCTTCGGCCAGTTGGTCTTGATTTCCCGCACCACACCCTCGCTGGTTTCGATCTGCTCGCGCGCGATGCAGACCACGTGCGGCTGGTGCTTGAGCAGCAGCGCCATGCCGCTGGCGCAGGTGTGGGTCTGGCCGACCACGTCGTAGCCGCCATCGAGCAAGACCGTGTTGAGCAGGCCGCGCGCCACCGCGCTGGAGTCGATAATGACCGCTTTTAACATCGTAAAACCTCTAATTGTTGGACCGCGCTGGCCGGACGGCCGTTAAAAGCGTTCCCAGGCCAGCATCCGCCACGTCACGCCGACCCGCACATCCGTTTTCAATTGCACCAGCTGTCGAGAAAGATACAGCATTTCGCGCTCTTTTCGTAGTGTTTCGCCCAGCGTGTCCTTGAGGATGCCGGCGCCGGCCATGATGCCGTCGAGGCCGCCGTAGGTGCGCAACAGCCGCGCCGCCGTCTTCACGCCGACCTTGGACACGCCGGGGATGCTGTCGGTGACGTCGCCCATCAGCGCCAGCAGGTCGGGCAGCTGCTCGGGCGGCACGCCCCATTTGCGCTCGACCCAGCCGCGGTCGTGCCACTCGCCCTTGAAATGGTCCCACACGCGCGCCCCCTGCGCGATCAGGCCGTGCAAATCCTTGTCGGTCGACGCCACCGTCGCCTCGCCGCGGCCCTCGGCCAGCCAGCGCAGCACGACGGTGCCGATGACGTCGTCGGCCTCCACCTGCGGCAGCGACACGACATGCAGGCCGAAGCCGGCCAGTTCCTCGTAAAACGCCGGCAGGCGCGCGCGCAGTTCGGACGGCATCGGCGCGCGGCCGGCACGGTAGCCGGCATATAAATCGTGGCGCCAGGTCGGGCCGCCGAAGTCGAAAGCCGGCAGCACGTGGCTGGGCTCGTGCTCGGTGATCAGCTTGCGGAACGAGGACAGTGCGTGGCGCAGCGCGATGTCGGCCTTTTCCGGCGAGTCCGGTTCCGGGCTGGCTTCATAGACGCGGCGCACGATGTTGAGGCCGTCGATGGCGAGGAGTCTACCCATAGGGATGCGGAGCTGATCAGGAAGGATCGGCCATTTTACCCGCCCCGGCCGGCGCCGGCCATGGGATGGCGCAAGACCGCTCATCACGCGGGCCCCGGCACCGGCCGCCGCGCCGCGACCGGCGCCGGTTTTACCCGGAGTTAGTTCGCCAGGTCGTAGGGGCCGCCGCGCTCCAGCGCGCGCTGGAAGGCCGGCCGTGCGTGGATGCGTTCGAGGAAGGCCATCAGCTTCGGCCGGCTGCCGTTCAGGCCGGCGCGCAACACCGCCGCTTCCAGCGGGAAGCTCATCTGGATATCGGCCGCGCTGAATTCGCCGCCGGCGAACCAGTCGCGCTGGTTCAGCTCGCCTTCCAGATAATTCAGGTGCTGCTCGATCTGCGGCGTGATATACGTGCCCTTGACCTTGCGCGCGATAGCGCGCGCGATCGGCTTGACGAAGAACGGCGCCGGGCTGCTCTCGACCCGGTCGAACACCAGCTTGAGCAGCAGCGGCGTCATCGCCGAGCCTTCGGCGTAGTGCAGGAAATAGGTCCAGCGCAGCCGTTCCGGCGTGCCGGCCGGCGGCACCAGCCGGCCGTGGCCGTAGCGCTCGATCAGGTACTCGACGATGGCGCCGGACTCGGCCACCGTCGCGCCGTCGTCGGTGATCACCGGCGACTTGCCCAGCGGGTGGATGGCGCGCAGCTCCGGCGGCGCCAGCATGGTTTGCGGGTCGCGCTGGTAGCGCACGATCTGGTATTCCAGGCCGAGCTCTTCGAGCAGCCACAGCACGCGCTGCGAGCGCGAGTTGTTCAGGTGGTGGACGACGATCATGATATTCCCGGGGATAGCGGCGCGCCGCGACGTGCCAGCTTAACATTATTGCCTGCCGCGTGGCGGCCCGGCCGCGACGGTCATGGCTTCCGGCGGGAAAGCGCAGTACACTGCCCCTCAGCAATTTTTCCCGCCTTCCACCGGAGCTTTCATGCGTCTGCTTTCCATCCGTTACCTGGCCTTCGCGCTGTGCGTGCTCGTCCTGATCGCCTCGCTGGTCCTGTCCGACAGCCTGTGGCTGCCGATGCTGGCCGCCGCGCTGACCATCGTCGGCATCGTCGACATGCTGCAGACCAAGCGCGCGCTGCGCCGCAACTACCCGATCCTGGCGCATTTCCGCTTCTTCTTTGAAATGATACGCCCCGAGATACGCCAGTATTTCCTCGAGGACGACATGGTGGCCACGCCGTTTTCGCGCAACCAGCGCAGCATCGTCTACCAGCGCGCCAAGCGGCAGACCGACAAGCGGCCCTTCGGCACCCAGCTCGACGTCTACGCCGCCGGCTACGAATGGATCAACCATTCGATCCAGCCGGCCAGGGTCGACAGCCACAACTTCCGCATCGACATCGGCAAGCACCCCGACTGCCCGCGCGCCCAGCCGTATTCGGCCAGCGTGTTCAACATCTCGGCGATGAGCTTCGGCGCGCTGTCGGCCAACGCCATCCTGGCGCTCAACGGCGGCGCCAAGATCGGCGGCTTCATGCACGACACCGGCGAGGGCAGCATCAGCCCCTACCACCGCCAGAACGGCGGCGACCTGGTGTGGGAAATCGGCTCCGGCTACTTCGGCTGCCGCAACGCCGACGGCAGCTTCTCGGAAGAGAAATTCGTCGCCAACGCGACCGATCCGCAAGTCAAGATGATCGAGCTGAAGATGTCGCAGGGCGCCAAGCCGGGCCACGGCGGCGTGCTGCCCGGCCCCAAGGTGACCATCGAAATCGCCACCACGCGCGGCGTGCCGGTGGCCGAGGACTGCATTTCGCCGGCGGCGCACTCGGCCTTCTCGACGCCGCTGGAAATGCTGGCCTTCATCGACAAGCTGCGCACGCTGTCGGGCGGCAAGCCGACCGGTTTTAAACTGGCCATCGGCCACCCGTGGGAATTCTTCGCCATCGTCAAGGCCATGCTGGCCACCGGCATCGTGCCCGATTTCATCGTCGTCGACGGCAGCGAGGGCGGCACGGGCGCGGCGCCGGTCGAGTTCACCGACCACGTCGGCACGCCGCTGCAGGAGGCGCTGCTGCTGGTGCACAACACGCTGGTCGGCGCCAACCTGCGCGACAAGATCAAGATCGGCGCGTCCGGCAAGATCATCACCGCCTTCGACATCGCCCGCACCATCGCGCTGGGCGCCGACTGGTGCAACTCGGCGCGCGGCTTCATGTTCGCGCTCGGCTGCGTGCAGTCGCAGAGCTGCCACACGGACCGCTGCCCGACCGGCGTGGCGACGCAAGACCCGGACCGCCAGCGCGCGCTGGTCGTGCCCGACAAGACCAACCGCGTGGCCCATTTCCACGACAACACGATGAAGGCGCTGGCCGAGCTGATCGCCGCCGCCGGCCTGACGCATCCGTCGGACCTGAAGCCGCATCATTTGGTGCGGCGCATCTCGCCCAACCAGGTCAAGCTGGCGTCGGCGCTGCTGCCCTACCTGGAGCCGGGCCAGCTGCTGGATGCCACGCAACTGTCGCGCATGCCGCCGGTATTCGGCCTGTACTGGCCGATGGCGCAGGCAGAATCGTTCCACGCGCTGGAAGCCTGACGCCGGCCAGCGCCTACTTCAACAGGCCGTTGCGCACGGCCCATTCGCGCAGCGCGCCGTTGATGTGGCGCTGCCATTCGTGGCCGGTTTTGGTGTAAGCCTCGACCACTTCGCGGTCGCACCAGTGCAGCAACTGCTCCTCAAGCTTTTCGTACTCCACCCATGGCTTGAACTGGGCCAATTCCTCATCGGTCGGCAATATCGTATCGGGATCGTCCATGGCGGCCGCGTTGATCGCGGCATCCTCCTCGGGCGTAACATAAATGAGGTCATGTGTTCTTGACATAGCGTTTTTCCTCCCTGTCATTCGCTTTACGTAAACTGATGATTCTTCGTTTCCCATTGCGCCAAACGAAGACCACAAAATATAGCCGCCGACCTATCCGCCCCGTCCCGCACTGGCGCGGCTCACCATAATCTCGCCGCCTATCGAACCACAAATCCGCATGCTCCCAGTCGAGCAGGCGCGCCTCGGCCAGCGCGATGCCGTGCTTGTGCCGGTTACGCTGGTCTTTCAGTGGATCGAAAGTGATCTCTGTCATTTAGTGTATCCGCGACGATTAAAAGTTCAATCAATCGAACGGATACAGTAATGAAACGGCGCGCGGCGCGTTTGCGCCGGCGCAGGTGTAGCAGCGTCAGAAAAGGATCAGCGCCGCGCGTGCAGCGTGATGACGCGCTTGGCGCTCGGGGAAGGCGATGAGGAGGAGGACGCGTCGGGCGCGGCCGGCGTGTCGCAGGAACCGCAGCTGGAACAGCCGTCGCCGCAACTCGATTTGGTCTTCAACAGCGCCGCCATTTTAGCCTGGTCGAAACCGCGCCGCGTCAGGAAATACACGATCTGCTGGCGCCAGGCGGCCGGCAGGTATTTGCTGCAGAAGTGCAGCAGCGCCGCCACGACGATCACTGCGACCACCACTTGCTGTATCGCTTGCGCGCCCATCATCTTAAGCTCCGGTAAATAGCAGCGCGATCCGGTACGTCAGGAACGACGCCAGATACGCCAGGCCGAACATATAGCCGGCCATCAACAGCGGATAGCGCCAGCCGTTGGTCTCGCGCTTGACCACGCTGAGCGTCGACATGCACTGCGGCGCGAACACATACCAGGCCAGCAGCGACAGCGCCGTCGGCAGCGCCCACGACGCCGCGATGATCGGTTGCAGCGACGTGGCCAGCTCCTCGCCGGTCTGCGACAACGCGTAGACGGTGCCCAGCGCGCCGACGGCCACTTCGCGCGCCGCCAGTCCCGGCACCAGCGCGATGCAGATCTGCCAGTTGAAGCCGATCGGCGCGAACACCACTTCCAGCGCGCGGCCCAGCATGCCCGCCAGGCTGTAATAAATGGCCGGATGGGTGGCGCCGGCCGGCGCGCCGGGGAAGCTGCTGAGGAACCACAGCAGCACCATCAGGGTCAGGATGATCGTGCCGACGCGCGACAGGAAAATCTTGGCGCGCTCCCACAAGCCCAGCGCGAGGTTGCGCAAATGCGGCCAGTGATAGGCGGGCAGCTCCAGCATCAGCGGCTGCTGGTGGCTGCCGCCCATGGTGCGCTTCATCAGGTAGGCCACCGCCATGGCCGAGGCGATGCCGGCGAAATACAGCACGAACAGCACCAGCCCCTGCAGGCTGATGAAGCCGGCCACCTGGCGCTCCGGTATAAACGCGGCGATGATCAGCGCATAAATCGGCAAACGCGCCGAGCATGTCATCAGCGGTGCGATCATGATCGTCACCAGACGGTCGCGCGGATTCTGGATGGTGCGCGCCGCCATGATGCCGGGGATGGCGCAGGCAAAGCTCGACAGCAGCGGGATGAAGGCGCGTCCCGACAGGCCGACACCACCCATCAGCCGGTCCAGCAGGAAGGCGGCGCGCGGCAGGTAGCCGCAATCCTCCAGCATCAAGATAAAGAAGAACAGGATCAGAATCTGCGGCAGGAACACCAGCACGCTGCCGACGCCGCCGAGTATGCCCTCGACCAGCAGGCTGCGCAGCACGCCGTCGGCCATCTGCGTCGTCAGCCACTGGCCCAGGCCGTCGACGCTGTTCTTGATGAAGTCCATCGGCGCGTTGGCCCAGGTGAACACCGCCTGGAACACGAGGAACATCAGCACCGTCAGAATCACCGGCCCGAGCAGCGGATGCAGCACCACGTTGTCGATCTTCTCGGTCAGGTTGCCGCGGTCTTGCGTGTCGTTGCTGACGACGGACAGGATGCGCCGCACCTCGCGCTGGGTTTCCTCGACCGACACGGCGTCGATGGCCGACAGCGGGCGCACGGTCGCCGCCGCAGTCGGTAGAGGCAGCATGGCATCGAGCGCGCGCAGCAGCGGCTTCTCGCCGCCGCCCTGCACCGCCACGGTCTCGACCACGACCATGCCCAGCTCGGCGGCCAATTTGTCGGCGTCGATGACGATGCCGCGCTTCTTGGCCACGTCGACCATGTTCAGCGCCAGCACCATCGGCAGGCCGAGGCGCTGGATTTCCAGCACCAGGCGCAGATTCAGGCGCAGATTGGTGGCGTCGACCACGCAGACGATCACGTCCGGCGCCGTCTCGCCGGCGCGCAGGCCGGCGACGACGTCGCGCGTGATGGCCTCGTCCGGCGTATGGGCCGACAAGCTATAGGCGCCAGGCAAATCGAGCACGCGGAAGGCGCGGCCGGCCGGCGAGGTGAACGCGCCTTCCTTGCGCTCGATGGTCACGCCGGCGTAGTTGGCGACCTTCTGGCGCGCGCCCGTCAGGCGGTTGAACAGCGCCGTCTTGCCGCAGTTGGGATTGCCCAGCAGCGCCACCAGCGGCGTCTGTTTCCCGCCCGACAGCGGTGTCGCCGCTGCGCCGCTGGTCGCGATATTTTCGACAGCGCCCATCTTATTCCGCCTGCACCGAGATCAGCGCGGCCTCGAAGCGGCGCAGCGCGAAGGTCGAATTGCCGACCTTGATCGCCAGCGGCTCGCCGCCGGGCACGCCGCGCTTGAGCAGGCGGATTTTCTCGCCCGGCACAAAGCCCAGCTCCATCAGGCGGCGCGCCAGGTCGGTGCCGTCGCTGACGCCGGCGCCCGGTGCGATATGCACGACGGTGCCGCTCTGTCCCACCGCGAGGGCGTCGAGCGTGATCAAGGGAGGCGCTGAAGTCATGGCATGGTCCGGTCTATTAATACAGGCTCCGGCAAGACGTTCTTACCAGAAATATCGATAGTAGCATTATAAACGCTAATGCGAATAGTTTCTATTTGCGCTTGCACTCTGCTGAAAGTTGGAGCAGAATAGCACATGTAATGAGAATGATTCGCATTAGTGTATATGCAATCATGCCGGAACGACAGTTCCAGCGCTTTATCCACTAGACTCAAGGTGTATCGATGATTGTCTGTGTCTGCAACAATATATCTGACCGTGAAATCCGCCAAGCCGTCGAGCTGGGCCTGAACTCGATGGAAGAGCTGCAACGCGACCTCGGCGTGTCGACCTGCTGCGGCCAATGCCAGGACTGCGCCCGCGCCGTGCTTGACGAGCACCTGGGCACGCTGAACACGCTCAACGCCACAGCGCTGTCGCGTCCCATGCTGACTACCTGAACTTGATCCCGACACCGCCATGAACGCACAGACGCTGTCCTTCGGAGCCGGCCAGCGCCCGCTCACGCCGCGCAAGATCGCGCCGCTGGCAGCCATCGTCGTCGCCCATCTGCTGCTGTTTTACCTGGCGCAAACCGGCCTGCTGAGTCGCGCCGTCCACGCCGCGCTGCCGCAAGTGGTGGAAATCAGCTTCGTCGCGCCGCCACAAGCGCCCGCTCCCACGCCCAAGACCGTGCCCGTGCTCCGGCACGTCGCCAGCGTGACGCCGCCGCTGCTGGCCACCCCGCAAGTCGAAGCGACCATCACCACACCGCCGCCGCAGGCGCCGCGCAGCGTCGAAGCGCCCGTCGTGGCCGCCGTCGCGCCGGCCGTGGCGCCGGCACCGCCGCAAGCGGCCGCGCCCAAGCTGGTCAGCGGCGTCGAATATCTGCGCCCGCCGCAGCCCAACTATCCGCCGCGCTCGCGCCGCCTCGGCGAAACCGGCATCGTCTTGCTGCGTGTGCTGATCAACGAACATGGCTTGCCGGAACAGGTGCTGATCGAAAAATCGTCCGGCTTCGGCGCGCTCGACGAGGAAGGCCGCGCCGCCGTGCAGCGCACGCTGTTCAAGCCCAAGCTGGAAGACGGCAAGCCGGTCGCCGTCTACGCGCTGGTGCCCATCAATTTCCAGCAAAACCGCGGCTAAACCAGCGTCGCGTTGCGAGTGCAAATGCGTGTCATTTGCGCTACCAACTTTAGTCACGGCTTATTGCCACACCGCTAACGCCTATTTTCGCCCGGCGCTTCGTCCACGGTCCGCTTCGTGGCAAAATGGCAGTATTCCACCACCACTTTAGAAAGCCTCCCATGAAGGGCGACCCAGACGTCATCCGACTGCTCAATGCGCAGCTCACCAACGAACTCACCGCCATCAACCAGTACTTCCTGCATGCGCGCATGTATCGCCACTGGGGCCTGGCCAAGATCGCCAAGAAAGAGTACGAAGAATCGATCGGCGAAATGAAACACGCCGACAAGCTGATCGACCGCATCCTGATGCTCGACGGCCTGCCCAACCTGCAAGCCCTGCACAAGATCATGATCGGCGAGAACACCGAAGAGATGATAGGCTGCGACCTGAAACTGGAACGCGGCGCCCACGTCACCGTCAAGGAAGGCATCGCCACCAGCGAAAAGGCCGGCGACTACGTCTCGCGCGACCTGCTGCTGGAAATCCTCGAAGACACCGAAGAGCACATCGACTGGCTCGAAACCCAGCTGGACCTGGTCGCCAAGGTCGGCATCCAGAACTACCTGCAAAGCCAGATGGAAGAGTAAGCCGCGCGCCGCGCCGGCGCGACCGGCGTTGACAGTTAAGCTTGGGCCGCACTCGTTGCGGCCCGCTTTTTTTCCGGCGCCGCCGCGACGGCGGGCGCTGTCAATTTCACGAACAACACCGCCACGGCGGCGCAGATCAGCAGCGCGCCGGCCAGCCGCACCACGTTTTCCGGATTGCCGTGCAAGACGCTGCGGTAGTACAGCGGTAGCGTGAAGATCTGCACGATCATCGGGATGACGATGAACATATTGAATATGCCCATGTAGACCCCGGTGCGCTGCGGCGGGATGCAGCCGGCCAGCATCACGTAGGGATTGCCCATCATGCTGGCCCACGCCAGTCCGATGCCCAGCATCGGTAGCAACAGCAGCAGCGGCGTGTGGATCAGCGGGATGCACAGCATGCCGGCGCCGGCCAGCGTCAGGCAGATGGCGTGCATCTGCTTGGGGCCGTAGCGGCGCGTGAACGGCACCAGGCCGATGGCGGCGACGAAGGCGACGAAGTTATAGAAGGCGCCTATCTTCCCGTTCAGCAGGCTGGCGTCGCGGAAGCCGGGCGTGGCCTGGTCCGTGGTGCCGTACAGGGTGGTCGACAGCGACAGCACGATGTACTGCCAATAGCAGAACATCGCATACCACTGGAACAGCTTGACCAGCGCCAGCTGGCGCATCGTCGGCGGCATGTCGCGCAGCGCGCCGGCGACCTCGGCGACCGTATGGCGCCAGCCGGCCGGCTGCGCGCGGACGCGCCGCAATTCCTCCTCGGGCAGCGCCAGTTCGGGCGTGGTGCGCACCGTCCACAGCACCGAGCACAGCGAACAGGCCGCGCCGACCAGGAAGGCCACGATCACGATGTGCGGAATGCCGCTGGCGTTGACGGCGTCCTTGTTCATGCCGCACCAGACCAGCAGCGACGGCGCCAGATACGCCAGCGTCTGCCCCAGTCCGGTGAAGGCGCTCTGCGTCAGGAAGCCTATCGAGTGCTGCTCCGCCTCGAGCCGGTCGCTGACGAAGGCGCGGTAGGGCTCCATCGTCACATTGTTGGCGGCGTCGAGTATCCACAGGATGCTGGCCGCCATCCACAAGCTGGGGCTGAACGGCATGGCCAGCAAGCCCAGGCTGCACAGCAGTGCGCCGACCAGGAAATACGGCGTGCGCCGGCCCCAGCGCGTCACCGTGCGGTCGCTCATGGCGCCGATCAGCGGTTGCACCAGCAGGCCGGTGACCGGCCCGGCCAGCCACAGATACGGCAGGCTGGCCTCGTCGGCGCCCAGGTATTTGTAGATCGGGCTCATGCTGCTTTGCTGCAGTCCGAAACTGAACTGGATGCCGAAGAAGCCGACGTTCATGTTGACGATCTGCCAGAACGACAAATGCGGTTTGTGCTGCGCCATACGAGACTCCGGTTCAGGATGGGCTACTGCGCCCGCGACAATTGATCCAGCGTTGCGGCCATGTTCAGGTCCGCGCCAGCCAGTGCATGGCCCACGGTTCCAGCACGACCTCGTGTTCCAGCACGCGGCCGCTCAGGCCATCGGTCCAGCGGCCCTGCAAATGGAAGGATTGCGGCTGCGCCGAGAAATTCATCAGGTTCAAAAAGTGTGCCCCGCGCGCCAGCGCCAGCACCGCCGGCGCCGACGGCAGCAGCGCGCGCGGCGCGCCGGCCGCCAGCTCCGGGTGCCGCTGGCGCAAGGCCAGCAGCGTGCACAGCGCGGTGTACATGCGGCCGGCCATGGTCTGCGTATCGTGGCGCTGGGCCGCGCGCCGCGCATCGAACACGGGCCGCTGCAGCCAGCGGCTGTCCATCGCGTGCTGCGGCCGCGCGCTGTAGCCGTAGTCGTTTTCCATCGCCAGCTCGTCACCCATGTACAGCACCGGCAGCGCGCCGAAGCTCAGCGCCAGCCCATGCAGCAGCAGCAGCCGGCGCAGCGCCAGCTCGCGCTCGGCGGCGCTGGCGGCGCGCTCCATGCCGGCCAGCGAGGCGGCCATGCCGTTGCTGCCATGCGCAGCACCGGCGGCGCTGGTCTGGAAGGCGGCGCCGGCCGCGTAGCTGTCGCCGGCGCCGGCGTAGAAGCGCGAAATGGCGGCCAGGCGCGCATCGGCGCCGGCGCCGTCCGCCGCCGCCTCGCCGCGCAAGACGTTCCAGCCGATGTCGTCATGGCAGCGCACATAACTGAGCCAGCTGGCCGACGGCGGCAACGCCGGCGTGGCCGCGATGACCGAACGCAGCAGGCCGGCGTCCTGCTCGGCCAGCGCGCCCCAAGCCGCGGCCATCAGGCTGCTATGGTAAGCCAGATGGCATTCCGGCGCGGCGGCGTCGCCGAAATAGGCCGGCAGTTCGGCCATCGGCACGATGGCCTCGGCCTTCAGCAGTACGCCGGGCGCGACGATGTCGACCACGGCGCGCAGCGCCTGCAGCAGCACGTGGGCCTCCGGCTGGTTCATGCAGTTGCTGCCGGCGCGCTTCCACAGGAAGGCGGTGGAGTCGAGGCGGAACACTTCGATGCCGCGGTTGGCCAGCCGCAGCATGGCCTGCGCCATCGCCGCGAACACCGCCGGGTTGGCGTAGTTCAGGTCCCACTGGTAGGGATAGAAAGTGGTCCAGGCCCAGCCGTCGAGCGCTTCGACGTAGGTGAAATTGCCCGGCGCCACCTGCGGGAACACCTGGCCCAGCGTGCGCTCGTAACGGTCCGGCTCGGTACGGTCGGGGTAGATGTGGAAGAAGTCGCGCAGCTGCGCATCGCCGTCGCGGGCGCCGATGGCCCAGGCGTGGTCGTCGGCCACGTGATTCAAAATGAAATCCGAGCACAGGCTGATGCCGGCGCCGCGCAGCTGCGCCGTCAAGGCCTCCAGATCGGCGTTGCTGCCCAGCGCGGGCTCGATGTCATCGAAGCTGGCCACGGCGAAGCCGCCGTCGTTCTCGCCGGCGCGGGCGCGCAGGAAGGGCAGCAGGTGCAGATAGCTGACCCCGAGTTCGCGCAGATGCGGGATGCGCGCCGCCACCCCTTGCAAGTCGCCGCCGAAGTTCTGCACATAGGCGCAGTAACCCAGCATGGACTGGCCGAGTAACCAGTCCGGCCGCGCCGCGCGCTGCGCGTCGAGCGCCAGCAGCTCCGCCGGCCGCTGCGCATGCAGGCGGCCCAGCGCCTCCATCAAGTCGCCCAGCCAGGGCAGGAAGTCGGCGCGCTCGCCATACAGGCTGGCCAGCCGCTCGCGCAGCACCGGCTCCCTGGCGGCGAGGCGGCGCGCCGCCTCCGCGCGCAGAGGTTCAGGCAGGACGGCCAGCAGCCGTTCGGTGGGAGTCAGGTTCTCGGTCATGGGATTGCTCAGGGTTGCGGGTGCGGCGTGCGTCCGGTGCTAGAACGCATACGTCAGGTTCAGCTTGGCCGAGCGCCCGGTGATGGCGCGCGCCGCGTGGCCATCGCTTTCGGCTTCCGTGTAGGCCAGCTTGTCGAACAGGTTGTTGGCCGTCAGCGCCAGCGTGGCCTTGGCCGACAGCTGATAATTGACGAAGGCGTTGAACACCGCATACGCCGGCAGCACGATGGTGTGCGCGTCGTCGGCCCAGGACTTGCCGCTGCCGACCACGCTGGTGCCGAACGTGGCGTCGCCCCAGCTATAGGTCGGCGCCAGCTGGTACACCACGCGCGCCTGGCGCCGCGGCGTGTTGCCGATGGTCGCGACATCGGCCGCCGCGGTGCCGGTGATCCTGGCGTCGGTGTAGGTGAGGCCGCCGGTGACGCGCAGGTCGCCCAGATGATAGGCCGCTTCCAGTTCGGCGCCCTTGGCGTCGTAGTCGTTGGCGGTGGTGCGCTGGGTGGTCGCCTCGTAGTTGGTTTCCTTGGTCTTGGCCTGGAACAGCGTGAGGAAGGCGCTGACGCCGTCGTGCCGCCATTTGACGCCGCCCTCGATCTGCTTGACGGTGTTGATGTTGATCGGCGCCGAGCCGTCCAGCGGCGTGCCGAACAGGATGCGGTCGGCGTTGAAGGCGACGCCGTCGCTGATGCGCGCGAAGGTGGCCAGGTCGCTGGTGATGCGGTAGTTGCCGCCCGCCGAATACGAGGTGTGGTTGAGGCGGTAGTCGATCATCTGCTCGGTGGCGGCCTGGTAGAGCAGCGGGCCGCCGTTGCTGCTGCTGGCGATGTTGGCCGTGCCGTTGGCGCGCTGGCGGTCGTCGCGCACGCTGGCGTCGACATTCAGCGGTCCCTGTTCATACGCCAGGTTGAAATACGGCGAAGTGAATTTGTAGACCATGTCGACGGCGCGCGAGCAGCAGCCGCCGAAGGCCGGGCCTTCGAGGCCGGGCGTGCTGCTGGCCGTCTGCAGCAGCGCCGGCTTGTCGCCGGTGGCCTGCAGCAGGTACTGGTTGAAGTTCCAGGTCAGCCCCAGGTTCTGCGTCGACAGGTACAGGCCGGCGGTGGTGGTCAGCTTGGCGCCGCCGGCCAGCACGAAGGTCTTGGCCAGCTTGGTGTCGTTGAAGGTATTGCCGGCATCGTCGATCGAAGTGTTGAAGACCACGGCGTCGATCGCGCGGCCATTGTAGGCCTGGCCTTTTTGCGGGCCGGTGGCGAACACATAGCTGCCGACGGTGCCGTTATCGGCAGGGAAAATGCCGGTGAAGCGGCCGCTATTGGTCGACTTGCGGAATTTGTCGCTCAGGTTCCAGCCGGTGCCGAGGTCGAACGATCCTTCCAGCCCGAGCGCGTCGCTCTTGACGGTGAGACCGTCGTTGACGTTGGTCGACACCGGGTTGTTGTTCTTGTCGAGCGTGACGTCGCGCACCCAGTACGGCGAGTAGAAGCTGGTCTTGCGCGGGTCCATGCCGGGCAGCGCCACGATCTGCTGGTTGACCACCTGCACCGGCACCGGCAGCGCCGTCGGCGCCTTGTCGTCGAGGTGCTTGAACGACAGGCGGATAAAGCCGTTGTCGAGCTGCTGGGTGATGTTGCCGCGGATTTGGCCGCCGTCCTCGGTGCTCATGCCGGTGTTGCGGATGCCTTCGCCGGTGCGGTAGTAGCCGCCGATGAAGAAGCGCGTCTTGTCCGAGATCGGCGCGCCGTAGTCGAAGTCGTAGCGCGTCTCGTCGTAGCCGATGCCGTGGCTGATGCCGACGGCGCCGCCCTGCTCTTCGCCGGTCTTGCTGATGAAGTTGATGATGCCGCCCGGCGAGTTGGTCGCCAGCGTCGAGGCCGAACCGCCGCGCACCACCTCCAGATGGTCGAGCGTGTTGTCGATCTTGACGTAGCTGTCCGGGGTGATGAAGTTGAAGTCGCCGAACTGCAGCACCGGCAAGCCGTCTTCCTGCATTTGCACGTAGCGCGAGCCGCCGGCCGAAATCGGCACGCCGCGCACCGTGATGTTGGCGTTGCCCTCGCCGCCCGACGATTCCGAGCGCAGGCCGGGGATGTTGCGCAGCAGTTCGGCGGCGCTGGTCGGCCCCAGTTCCTTGACGACGTCGGCGTCGAGCGTGCTGACGGAGACGCTGGCCTTCATTTTCGAGGCGCCGCCGGCGCTGCCGGTGACCACCACGCGCTCCAGGTTCAGGCCATCGTCGGTGGCGGAGGCGGGTGCGGCGTCAGTGGCGGGCGCGGCGGCGCTGCTTGCGGCGGCGGCGCTGGCGTCGGCCGCCTGGGCGCCCATGTGCAGGACGGCGAGTGCGACGGCGGCGGCGATGCCGCCAAGTTTGGCTGTACGGTGTTCCATATATCTCCTCCAGGGGTGTCGATGGCTGCCGTGTGCCGGCAGCTTCTTGTGCTCATGACCATCGCAGCCAGCAGACCTATCGCCTGGATGCTGATTTACTAAGCAGGTGCGCCATTATTCATCGAATGCATTTTTATTGCAATCGATTGCATAGAAGCAGTGCAACATGGCTTCCTGGAACAGAAAAATGAAAATTGTCGGGCCAGTCTGTGTATTTCTGCAAAAATAGCAGGGATGGATTTGACGAATATGCTGCGATGCAGCACGAAAACTGTGGTATTTTTTCAGACTTATTGCAATCGTTTGCAATTCATGGCAACCAGCGCGCCGAAAACTCAGGAGGCCGCGCTGCTGGCCCGCACCATCAGCGTCGTCGGCAGTTGCTGCGACGGCACGCTGTTGCCGTCCACCAGCGCCAGCAAGGCCGTCACCAGTGCCCGGCCGGCGGCGCGGATGGGCTGTTGCACCGTCGTCAGCGGCGGGTGGAAATACGCCGCCAGTTCGATATCGTCATAGCCGACCACGGCGATGTCCTGCGGCACCCGCAGCCCGCTGTCGCGCAGACGGTGGATGGCGGTCATGGCCAGCAGGTCGCTGCAGGCCAGCACGGCATCGAAGGGCACGCCGCGCGCCGTCAGTTCCCGCACCGCCTCGTCGCCGCCCTGCGGCAGGAACGACACCGACACGCACAGCTGCGCGTCGATCGCCAGGCCGTGCTCGGCGAGGGCCTGGCAATAGCCGCGATAGCGCTGCGCCACTTCGGGCAGCTTGGTGTCGCCGAAGAAGGCGATGCGGCGCCGGCCGCCCGCCAGCAGGTGGGCCGTGGCCATGTGGCCGCCGGCCACGTTGTCGCCGCCGATGGTGGTGTAGAGCTGTTGCGGCAGTTGCGCGCCCCACACCACGATGGGCACGCGGCGCGCCGCCAGCTGGTTGAGCTGCTCGTGGTGGCGCCACTGGCCGATCAGCACGATGCCGATCACGCGGCCGGTGTCGAAGGGCACGGCGGCGGCGTCGAGCTGCTCGGCGTCGACCCGCGTGACCAGCATGTCGAAGCCCTGCTCGGTGAGGGCGTCGGCCAGGCTGCCCAGCATGCTGAGGAAGAAAGGATCGGACAGGTGCTGGCGCGTCTGCGTGTCGAAGGGGACGACCACGCCCACGGTGCGGTTCTGTTTCAGGCGCAGGTTCTGGGCGCCGATGTTGATCGAATATTTGAGCGAGCGCGCCAGCTCCAGGATGCGGCCGCGCGTTTCCTCGTTGACCAGCTTGCTGCCGCTGAGGGCGCGCGAGACGGTCGACGTCGACACGCCGGCCAGCCGCGCGATGTCGGCCATCTGCAGGCGCTGCTGGGCGGCGCTGCCGGCGGCGGCGTCCGGCTCGGTGCGGTCGTTCTTGGACATCTGGGCTTCCCGAATAAAAACGCCGCCGTGGTCGGACGGCGGCGCGGTGTTGTCAGCGATACGGCGATCCTGCCCGCGCGGGTGGCCGGTTTATTGCGGCGCGGTGTCCTTGAACGACGGGCGCTCGGACAGCTTGTCGTAAAGCCGCGCCAGGTTCGCATAGTCGTCGCGCCAGCTGATCTCGGGGAAGCGGAACAGCAGCCAGCCCAGCGCGCAGCCGACGGCCACGTCGCCCAGCGAATAATGGATGCCTGTGCAATAGGCCGACTCGCCCAGCTGCTCCGACATAGCCTTCAGGCTCAGGTGCACCTTGCGCATCTGGCGCTCGACCCACGCTTCCGATTGCAGCTCCGGCGCGCGCTGGGTGCGCTCCAGCCGCACCAGGATGGCCGCGTCGAGCAGGCCATCGGCCAGCGCTTCCCAGCACTTGATGTCGGCGCGGTCGCGGCCGTTCGGCGGCAGCAGCTTGCAGACCGGCGTCAGCGTGTCCAGATACTCGGCCATCACGCGCGAATCGATCATCGCGCTGCCGTCTTCCATCACCAGGCACGGCACCTTGCCCAGCGGGTTCAGGGTGTTGATCGTGGTGTCCGCCGCCCACACGTTTTCCAATTCAAATTGGTAGTCGAGCTTTTTTTCAGCAAGCACGACGCGTACTTTGCGCACATAGGGACTGGCGAGGGAACCGATTAGTTTCATAGACACTTAGAGTAGAAGATTAGGTAGGAGTATAACATCGGCCACCGGCGCGGCCGGCCGATGACGCGCAATGCGCGGCTGGCGCTGCACAATGCCTACCGCCAACGCGGCCCCGGCGACGGCGGGCCGCGGCCCGGCGGTGGTAAAATCCTGTCTTTGCGCGATCAGCGCGGCCGCCCGCCGCCGCCAGCGGCGCCGCGCCGCAGCTCGCCCTTCACCGTTTTCTTAACCTGCGCCCCGTCCTATGACCACTACTCCTTATTCGACCCTGTCGGCCCTGTCCCCGCTCGATGGCCGCTATGCCGGCAAAACCGACAAGCTGCGCCCCATCCTGTCCGAAGCGGGCTTTATGCACCACCGCGTCAAGGTCGAGATCTCGTGGCTGCAAGCGCTGTCGCTGGCCGGTTTCGCCGAGATCCAGCCGTTCTCGCCCGAAGGCAGCGCGCTGCTCGACAAGATCGCCAGCGGCTTCACCGAGCAGGACGCGGCCCGCATCAAGGAAATCGAAGCGGTCACCAACCACGACGTCAAGGCCGTCGAATACTGGCTCAAGGAACAGGTCAAGGACGTGCCGGAACTGCTGGCCGCGTCCGAGTTCATCCACTTCGCCTGCACCTCGGAAGACATCAACAACACTTCGCACGGCATGATGCTCAAGGCCGCGCGCGATACCGTCATGCTGCCGGCGCTGCAAAGCCTGATCGACAAGCTGGCCGAGATCGCCCGCACCAACGCCGACGTGCCGATGCTGTCGCGCACCCACGGCCAGACCGCCAGCCCGACCACGCTGGGCAAGGAAATGGCCAACGTCGTCGCCCGTTTGCAACGCGCCATCAAGCGCATCGCGCAAGTCGAAGTGCTGGGCAAGATGAACGGCGCCGTCGGCAATTACAACGCCCACCTGTCGGCCTATCCCGGCTTCGACTGGGCGGCGTTCTCCAAGGACGTCATCGAACAGCGCCTCGGCCTGGTCTTCAATCCCTACACCATCCAGATCGAACCGCACGACTACATGGCCGAACTGTTCGACGCCGTGGCGCGCGCCAACACCATCCTGCTCGACCTGAACCGCGACATCTGGAGCTACGTGTCGCTGGGCTACTTCAAGCAAAAGACCAAGGCCGGCGAGATCGGCTCGTCGACCATGCCGCACAAGGTCAACCCGATCGACTTCGAAAACTCGGAAGGCAACCTGGGCCTGGCCAACGCCGTGCTGAAACACCTGTCGGAAAAACTGCCGGTCTCGCGCATGCAGCGCGACCTGACCGATTCGACCGTGCTGCGCAACATCGGCGTCGGCTTCGGCTACACGCTGCTGGCCTACGACAGCTGCCTGCGCGGCCTGAACAAGCTGGAAGTGAACCACGCCCGCCTGGCCGCCGACCTCGACGGCAACTGGGAAGTGCTGGCCGAGCCGGTGCAGACGGTGATGCGCCGCTACGGCATCGAAAACCCGTACGAGCAGCTGAAGGAACTGACGCGCGGCAAAGGCATTTCCAAGGACGCGCTGCGCGAGTTCATCACCGGCCTGGCGATCCCGCAAGACGCCAAGGACCTGCTGCTGGCCATGACGCCGGCCAACTACATCGGCATCGCCACGGAGCTGGCCAAGGCGATCTAAGCCTATCCGAAGTCCTATCGACATGACACCGGGGCCGCTTCCCTGATATTGTTTGCGCTGGCCTCGGCCGGTGCGGCAAATCAGGGGCCGGCCCCGGTTGTCGTTTACGGCTTCCGCGCGAAAAAAGCATCCCGCCAGCACGCATCAGTTTTCTTTGGTAATATTAGTCCTAACACGTACTATTTATTTGGAGATTGCTGATGCAACGCTATACAAAAACCGCAATGCTGCTGCACTGGCTGACAGCGCTGCTGATCATTTCCGCCTTCTTCCTCGGGCTGGTGATGACCGATATCCACGGCATCACGCCGACCAAGCTGAAATACTATTCCTGGCATAAATGGCTGGGCATCACCGTGCTCGCGCTGGCCTGCCTGCGCGTGCTGTGGCGCAAGGCGAACAAGCCGCCGCCGCACCCGGCCAACATGCCGGCGTGGCAAAACCAGGCCGCCGACGCCATGCACGTGCTGCTCTACCTCCTGATCTTCGCCGTGCCGGTGTCGGGCTACTTCTACACCTGCGCCGCCGGCGTGCCGGTGGTCTACCTCGGCCTGTTCCAGCTGCCGTCGCTGATAGAGCCGAATCCCGAACTGAAACCGCTGCTCCAGGCCGTGCACTACTGGCTGACCATGACCATGGCCGCCCTGGTCGTCGCCCACGCCCTGGCCGCCCTGAAGCACCACTTCATCGACCGCGACGACGTCCTCAAGCGCATGCTGCCCAAAGTTTGATCCCACCTTAGCCCATCTTTCAACCCGGAGCCCCACATGATCGCCACTAAAAAAATCCTCTTCGCCTCCCTGCTCGGCCTGACGCTGGCCGCCAGCGCCGCCACGCTGCTCAAGACCGACCCGAGCAAGACCACCGTCTCGGCCACGTTCAAGCAAATGAACGTGCCGGTCGAATCGAAGTTCAAGACCTACGCCATCACCATCGACTACAACGCCGCCACGCCGGACGCCTCGAAAGCGAGCGTCGAAGTCGACACCGCCAGCCTCGACCTGGGCGAGCCGGACATGAACAAGGAAGTGGCCAAGAAAGAATGGTTCAACTCGGCCCAGTTCCCGAAAGCCACCTTCGTCTCGACCGCCATCAAGAGCGCCGGTGCCGGCAAGCTCAACGTCACCGGCAAGCTGACGGTCAAGGGCAAGACCGTCGACGTCAGCTTCCCGCTGACCGTCAAGGCCGACGGCGGCAAGCAAGTCTTCGACGGCGTCCTGCCGATCAAGCGCCTGGCCTTTAACATCGGCGAAGGCGAATGGAAAGACACCAGCATGGTCGCCGATGACGTCACCATCAAGTTCCACGTCGTCGCACAATAATCGCTTAACTAAAACGGAGACACCATGAAATCACAGTTCCTGATCGCCCTGCTGCTGGCCGCCTCGACCGGCGCCGCCATCGCCGCCGACACCTACAACATCGACCCGTCGCACACCTACCCGAGCTTCGAGGCCGACCACATGGGCCTGTCGGTCTGGCGCGGCAAGTTCGACAA
>Ga0209862_1000257_pt1 | contig 20014 bp, 16 predicted proteins | sample OrgsoiDNA_201061_FD_185809 | JGI IMG/M metagenome (GOLD analysis project Ga0209862, IMG submission 185809) | Permafrost soil microbial communities from the Arctic, to analyse light accelerated degradation of dissolved organic matter (DOM) -... | ecosystem: Environmental > Terrestrial > Soil >... | reverse complement strand
GTTCTGCGCAGTGGGCAACCCGGCATGGATGCCGGGTTAGCCGCCCCCGGCCATGGATGGCCGATGGCGGCGGGCCCACGGAGCAGGACCGGAGCGAGGCACCGAACGAAAGGGGCAAAAGCGCTTGGTTACTGGGCGCTTTTCCAAGTAGCCCGCCGTAAGGGCGGAACCTTAGGCAGCCGTTACCGCAGAAACGGATATGTACACCATCCAAAAATAGATCGACTCGAAGGCCGCCATCGCGAGCAAGCTCGCTCCCACAATTGATCGATGTACATCTGCAAAAGACAGGTCGGCTACCAAGCCGCCTTCGCGGGCAAGCCTCGCTCCTACAGGGACCGTGCCCACGCTGAAAATGAAAGCAGCACAAAAAAGCCGACATCTCTGTCGGCTTGATTGTTGTGGGTCACTGCTTGGGCGGTTCCGCCGGTTTGGCCGGATCACCCGGCTTCGGCGCCGGATCTTCAAACAGGTTCAAACGCTCACGAAGTTCATGAGCCGGTACCGGTTGCTTGTCCGCAGGCACAGCATTCGGATCGACCGGTGTGGCCGGTGCCGGCGGTGCTTCACCCGGAGCGCCCTGCCCTGGTGTCGGCGCTGGTTCGGCACCTTGTGAACCTTCGATCGCGGCCTGAGCCTTCTTCGTCAGTACAACGATGTCGATACGACGGTTGACCGGGTTGAACGGGTGCTCCCGGTCGAACAACGCCGACGAGGCATAACCGACGACACGTGCAACTTGCGAATCCGGATAGCTACCGGCAACCAGCGCACGGCGAGCGGCGTTGGCACGGTTGGCCGACAATTCCCAGTTACCGAAATCACCAGTGCCGGAGTACGGCTTGGCGTCGGTGTGACCGCTGATGCTGATCTTGTTCGGCACCGCTTTGATGGTATCGGCCATGGCCAGCAGGATGTCTTCGAAGTACGGTTTCAGACGAGCCGAACCTGAGTCGAACATCGGCCGGTTATCCGCGTCCATGATCTGGATGCGCAAGCCGTTCGGGGTGATCTCGAACAGGATCTGGTCCTTGAACTTCTGCAACTGCGGGTTCTCTTCGACCTTGTTCTGCAGTTCTTGCAGCAGCAATTCCAGGCGTTCTTTCTCGACCTGTTCGGCCATGCCTTCGACCTGGTCGGTATCGACCGTCACCTTGTCCGGCTGCGGCTGGGATTTCACCTCAGGGTTGAGGGTGTTCTCCGGCGCCAGGGTCGGTGTGCCGCCCAAATCGATGATGTACGGCGTGCCGCTTTCGGAGAAGCCGACCGGGTCTTTGAAGTAACCGGCAATGGCGATCTTCTGTTCCGGCGTGGCAGTGGACAGCAGCCACAACACCAGGAAGAACGCCATCATCGCCGTCGCGAAGTCAGCGAAGGCGATTTTCCAAGCGCCCCCGTGATGCCCGCCAGCAATGCGCTTGACGCGCTTGATGATAATCGGCTGATTATTTTCCATGGCTTAGCGACCGCGAACGGCTTGTTCCAGCTCGGCAAAGCTAGGACGGTGCGCCGGGTACAGAACCTTGCGACCGAACTCCACCGCCAGCGATGGCGGCATGCCGGAAGCCGAAGCGACCAAGGATGCCTTGATGGCTTCGTAGACGTTCAGTTCTTCCTTGGCGTCGTGAGCCAGGGAGTGAGCCAGCGGGCCGAAGAAGCCGTAAGCCGCGAGAATACCGAAGAAGGTACCGACCAGCGCCGCACCAACGTGCATGCCGATGGCTTTCTGGTCGCCTTCGCCCAGGGAAGCCATGGTCACCACGATACCGAGTACCGCCGCAACGATACCGAAACCCGGCATGGCGTCGGCAATGCCGTTTACCGCGTGGGATGGGTGTTCCAGGTCTTCTTTAAGGCTGTAGAGCTCCATGTCGAACAGGCCTTCAAGCTCATGGGGAGCCATGTTGCCGGAGGACATGATGCGCAAGTAGTCGCAGATAAACGCGGTCATGCGTTCGTCTTTCAGTACCGCCGGGTACTTGGCGAAGATCGGGCTGGCAGAGGCATCTTCAATGTCGCCTTCGATGGCCATCATGCCTTCGCGGCGGCTCTTGTTGAGGATCTCGTAGATCAGGCCCAGCACTTCAAGGTAGAAGGTGTGGCTGAAGCGCGAACTGAACATGCCCAAGGATTTCTTGAGCACGTGCAGGGTCATGTAACCGGGGTTGGCCTGCAGGAATGCGCCAAGGGCCGCACCACCGATAATCATCACCTCGAAAGGCTGGATCAGGGCGGCAATCTTGCCGTGGGAAAGCACGTATCCGCCGAGCACGCTCGCGAATACGACGATGATGCCGATAATTTTAGCCATAGGTAGGAGAGTACTTACTGAGTCGGGTTCAAGGTCATATTCGGAAGTTAAAAAATCTCTTCTTCTACTTATCGGCAAAACTGCGCCAGACTATAGCCAGTTCAGGCGAAAAGCCAATTTAGCCCGCGCCGGGCGTGTTTACCGCCAATGATGATCCCGTCCAGCCATGGCTAACGAAACGAACGTTCCAACCCCAAAACCGACCACTCTTGAAGGCTGGGTCAAGCTTCTCGATGGAGTGCGCCTGCCGGTTCCGCAAGAGAGTCATGACCGGGTCTGCAAAGCCATTCGCGATAGTCGCAGCTCATTGCGCGACATCGCCGAGCGGATCCAGGACAGCCCGGCCCTGGCCTTGAGCGTGATTCGCGAAGCCAACCGCCACACCCACGGCAGCATGAGCGAGCCAGCGGAAAACCTTGAAGTGGCGCTCAGCCGCCTCGGTTTGAAACGTGCCGAAGAGTTGCTCGCTCGCCTGCCCGCCGTACCTCAGGCCGAGATCCCGGTGGCCCTGCGCCAATTGCAACTGATCAGCCAGCACGCGACCCAACAGGCCAACGGTTTTTTCGCCAGTCGCCTGGCGCGGCTGTGGCAGGACATTCATTGGGGCAGCCTGCTGTTTCTCTCACCGCTGTGGCCGATGGCGCTGACCCATCCACAGTTGCTCGAAGAATGGGAACTGCGAGTCATCCATAAAGGTGAGTCGGCTCGCAAAGTCGAAAAGCAATTGTTCGGCGTGCGCCTGCTGGAGATCTGTCTGGCGCTGGTGGATATCTGGCGCCTGCCGATCTGGGTGCAACAGGGCTATCGCCTGCTGCTCAACGAGCAACGGGAACTGGTGAAAGTCCTGCGCATCGCCCGGGACAGCGATCATCCGTTGCGTCAGCAAAACCGCCTCGACGACGATCCAACCCTGCGCCGCTGGCTCAACCAACCGGCTAACACCGTGCTGTTGGCCAACGGTCTGGCGCTGTCGGCGCAACAGGCCTGGGACAGTCCGCACAGTGAACGCTGGCAGTTCCTGACCAGCCTTTACCTGCAAATCTCGATGGATGAAGTGCAACAGCAATTGCACCAACAGGCCGCCAACAGCGCCCGACATCACGCCATGCCGGACCTCTGGCACCCGGCGGTTTCGCTACTGTGGCCGTGGGGCATGAATCACATTCACGCGGGTTTGCTGCCGGCCCCGGCACCGACCACCGAAGATCTGACAAAGTGGCGCAAACAATGTGCCGAACTGTTGGTGGAGCCGAGCCGTTTTACCAATGCAATGCACCTGACCACCTCGGCGCGGGATGCACTGGTGGCCTGCGGCATGCGTCGGGTGATGATCCTGATGGCCGACCGCACCCACGCCAATCTGCGGGTGCATCAAACGGCCGGGCTGGCGAAAGAAGCCGCCGGGCTGAATTTTGCGGTTAGCCAAAGCAACGTGCTGCAACGCTTGCTCTCGCAGCAAGCCCAGGTACGCCTGACGCCGGACAACAATGCCCAGTTTTCGGCCCTGCTCCCTGCCGGCCTGCGTTCACAGTTTGGCGGCGAACACCTGTTGCTGCGTTCACTGGTCAATAATGGCCGGGTGATCATGATTGTGGTGGCGGATCAGGGCGGCGGGCCGTTCTCGGAAATCACCGTGCAAGCCTTCGGCAAAACCGCGCAGTGCATTGAAAAGGCACTCCACAGCTTTAGCACCCGTGGCCAATAGGCTGCGCTACAATCCTCCCCTTTGTGCTCTGGAGACCTCACATGTCTGACTTCTCTGGCTTGCCGCTGGTCATCGAGCCGAGCGACTTGCTCCCGCGTCTCGACGCCCGCGATCTGATTCTGGTGGACCTGACCAGCAGCGCCCGCTACACCGAAGGGCACCTGCCCGGTGCGCGTTTTGTCGATCCGAAACGCACGCAACTCGGTCAGGCGCCAGCGCCAGGTTTGCTGCCGACCCACGCCTCCCTTGAAGCATTGTTTGGCGAACTGGGCCACAACCCTGATGCGGTCTACGTCGTTTATGACGACGAAGGTGGCGGCTGGGCTGGCCGGTTTATCTGGCTGCTGGATGTCATTGGCCACAGCAAATACCACTATGTCGACGGCGGTCTTCCGGCCTGGCTGGCAGAAGGCTTGCCGATGTCGATCCAGATTCCGGCCCCGGTCGGCGGCCCGGTTGCCTTGACCCTGCACGACGAACCCACCGCCACCCGCGAGTACCTGCAAAGCCGTCTCGGCGCTGCGGACCTGGCGATCTGGGACGCCCGTGGGCCGCTGGAGTACTCCGGCGAGAAGGTCTTGGCGGCCAAGGCCGGGCACATCCCGGGTGCCGTGAATTTCGAATGGACTGCCGGCATGGATCAGGCGCGCCACCTGCGCATCCGCACCGACATGCCACAGATCCTCGAACAACTCGGCATCAGCAAAGACAAAGAAGTGATCACCCACTGCCAGACTCACCACCGTTCTGGCTTCACCTATCTAGTGGCCAAGTCCCTCGGTTATCCGCGGGTCAAAGGCTACGCCGGCTCCTGGGGCGAATGGGGCAACCATCCCGACACCCCCGTAGAGATTTAAGGTTTTTAAGGACAGTTAATGAATAAGCGTTTGTTTATCCTCAGCCAATACCTGCTGCCCCATCACTTGCTCTCGCGACTGGCCGGCTGCATTGCCGAATGCCGCGTGCGCTGGTTCAAGAACGCCTTCACTGCGTGGTTCGCCAAGCGTTATCAAGTGGACATGTCTCAGGCACTGGTCGAGGACCTGACCGCCTACGAGCACTTCAACGCATTCTTCACCCGCGCCTTGAAAGACGGCGCGCGTCCACTGGACGAAACCCCGGGCGCGATCCTCAGCCCGGCCGACGGTGCGGTCAGCCAACTCGGCCCGATCGAACACGGTCGCGTGTTCCAGGCCAAGGGCCACAGCTTCAGCGTTCTGGAACTGCTGGGTGGCGATGCCGCCAATGCCGCGCCATTCATGGGCGGTGATTTCGCGACCATTTACCTGTCGCCGAAGGATTACCACCGCGTGCACATGCCGCTGGCCGGCACCCTGCGCGAAATGGTCTACATCCCGGGCCGGATCTTCTCGGTCAACCAGACCACCGCCGAAAACGTCCCGGAACTGTTCGCCCGCAACGAGCGCGTAGCGTGCATTTTCGACACCGAGCGCGGGCCGATGGCCGTGGTGCTGGTGGGCGCGATGATCGTGGCGTCGATTGAAACCGTTTGGGCCGGGTTGGTGACGCCGCCGAAACGCGAGCTGAAAACCTTCCGTTACGACGAAGCCGCCCGTGCGCCGATCCATCTGGAGAAAGGTGCGGAACTGGGTCGCTTCAAACTGGGCTCGACCGCTGTCGTGCTGTTCGGGCCGGATCAAGTGAAGTGGGCTGAAGAGCTGGCGGCCGGCACGCCAGTGCAGATGGGCCAGGGCATGGGTTTGCCAAAAGCCTGATCCGCTGAGCCGAACCCCGCGAGGGGTTCGGCGCTTCCCGCTCCACACCGTCCCCCGTAGGAGCTGCCGAAGGCTGCGATCTTTTGATCTTTGTCTGCGGCGCCCTCGCGAAAAAGATCGCAGCCTTCGGCAGCTCCTACCCAAGCGCATATGCCACAGGCATCGCGACGTACGCCTTGCGACAGCAAGTGCTACAGTCAGGTCATTCACTGCCCATTTCCCGGTTGGAGCTTTTCCACGGCATGAATGAGACCAGCCCCCCGCTATTACTGCGAGCACCGATTCCGACGCAGTCACGCCTGTCGTTCTGCGAAGCCACCCCGCGCGACCTCAAGCGCTGGATCGCCAACCTGCCCAAAGCCAACATTGGCGAAACCGCTCGCCAGTTGTATCAGGGCCTGAGCGAACTCAATCAATTGCTGACGCCCAGCGACAATCGCCTGCAACTGCTCGAGTTGTTGCGACCCGAGGTGTATTACGTCTGCAAGCACCTGGAACGGCATTTCCTGCATCAGGCGATTGTCCTCGACGAGCGCTCGCGCAAGATCGCCAACCTCTGCCAGGCGCTGCAAAGCCATTTGGCGATCGGCTACAAACAGATCGTCATGCGGATCGCGCCACGTTTCAGCAAGGACCGCGCGCCGCTGCTCACTCAGGCGCTGCAACGGGCGATCCATTGCCTGAACGGCCCGTTGATCCGCGCCACCCAGCTCTACTGCCCGGTGCCGGAAGGGGTCTGGCTGGAGCTGCATCAGTTGTATCGAATCGGCTGTGAGCATCGACTGCAAACCATCAGTGTGCGCGATGAACTGGCCAGTGAGACGCCAGACCTGAGCATCGAAAACACCTACGTCGCCGCCCTGCTGTTGGGCGCCTCGCGCTGCAATCAACTGCGTCAGAACCAGATCGCCCGGCTCGCCGAGGTGCTGGAACCCTGGAGTAAATGGATCAAGCTGCACCCCGGCCTCCCCGGTGATGAGCTGTTTGCTGTCGCGCCGGACCTCGACACCGGGCCGCGCTATCGTGCCAAGTTCCGCGCCGAGCAGCAGGAGGGTTTGCTCGGGATTGATCCGCAGCCGCTGGTGGCGGCCATCGAAGCCCGCCTGCTCAATCCAGGCAACGATTCCTCCACGCTGCCCGTACCGACAGGCTTGAATCCGGATACGCTGCAACACCTGCACGCGGCGTGGGGCCAGGCTGCCGAGCGCAGCTTCCAGCGCACCGTCGGCAATGGCACCTTGACCCTGTGCGTGGGCATGAGCGCGCTACATTTTTACCTGGGCGGGCAACGCTCCTTCAGCGACATCCTGAAAAACCCCGCCGGGCGGCTGGCGCAGTTTTCGGCGGCGTCCCCGGCAGGTGGAGGCAAAGACAATTGGAGTCATGCCTTCGACGCCGCGCCCAGTGGCAACGGCGATGCCCTGCTGCCTTACGAAGAAATTGAATACCCGCAACTGCAAAACGACGACAGCCACGAGGCTGGCGACCGTAACCAGCACTTCCCGACTTACGCGCTGCCGGTGGTCAATCACAGCCCCGGCGGTTATTGCCTGGCGTGGCCCGGTGCGGTGCCCGCCGAGCTACAGGCCGGTGAAATGGTCGGTATTGAGGATTCTGCCGGTCAGGGCTGGAGCATCGCCGTTGTGCGCTGGATTCGCCAAGTGCGCGGCGGCGGCACGCAGATGGGTATCGAGCAAGTCGCACCTTACGCCGAGCCTTGTGGCCTGCAATTGGTGCGCACCCGAGACGATCACAGTCAGTACCTGCGCGGCCTTCTACTGCCGGCCATCAGCGCCATCGACTTGCCCGCCACCCTGCTGGCCCCGCGCTTGCCGTTCCAGGAAGGTAACAAGGTACTGATCAACACCAACGGCCATGAACGGCGCGCCGGGCTGGATCGACGAGTGTCGAGCACCAACAGCTTTAACCAGTTTGCCTATCGCTCGCTGGAGGCCAGTAAAAACGAAAACGCCGCAGGGAGCGGCGTGGTCGGGGCGCAAGAGGATTTTGATTCGTTGTGGAAATCGCTTTGAGAGCGAGCCCAATACCTGTGGCGAGGGGGCTTGCCCCCGTTCGGCTGCGCAGCAGTCGTAAATCCATACAACTCGGTCTGACTGAACGAATGCAGGGGGCCGCTCCGCGACCCAACGGGGGCAAGCCCCCTCGCCACAGAAGCCAGCTCAGGCAACCGAGTACTCAGAGCTGCCCGTCACGATCCCGAAAGCCCAGCAAATACAGCACACCATCCAGCCCAAGGGTGGAGATCGCCTGTTTCGCCGACTGCTTGACCAACGGCTTGGCGCGGAACGCCACGCCCAGCCCGGCAATCGCCAGCATCGGCAGGTCGTTGGCACCATCGCCCACAGCAATAGTTTGCTCCAGACGCAAACCTTCCTTGTGGGCCAGCTCTTTCAGCAGATCCGCCTTGCGCTGTGCATCGACAATCGGCTCGACCGCCACGCCCGTCACTTTGCCGTCCACCACTTCCAGTTCATTGGCGAACACGTAGTCGATACCCAGTTTGGCCTGCAATTGCTTGGCGAAGTAGGTGAAGCCACCAGACAGGATCGCGGTCTTGTAGCCCAGACGCTTGAGTTCGGCGAACAGGGTTTCGGCACCCTCGGTCAGACGCAGCGAGGCGCCAATCGAGTCCAGCACGCTGACGTCCAGCCCTTTGAGCAAGGCCAGGCGTTCCTTGAAGCTTTCGCGGAAGTCCAGCTCACCAGCCATTGCCCGCTCGGTGATTTCAGAGACCTGATCACCCACGCCCGCCGCCTTCGCCAGTTCGTCGATGACTTCGGCTTCGATCAGCGTCGAGTCCATGTCAAACACCGCCAGACGACGGTTGCGACGGAACAGCGAATCTTCCTGGAAGGCGATGTCGACGTTCAATTCCTGCGCGACGCTAAGGAATTCAGCCCTCAGTGCCTGTGGATCGGCCGCTTCGCCACGTACGGAGAACTCGATGCAGCCCTTGCCCTTGTCGGCCGGGGTGTCCAGCGGCATGCGCCCGGACAGACGATCGATATGGTCGATGTTCAGCCCGTATTTGGCGGTAATCGAACTCACGGCCTGCAATTGCCCGGCGGTCACTTTGCGGGTCAACAGGGTGACGATGTGGCGTTTTTTACCCTGATTGCCGACCCACTGCTGGTAATCCTCTTCGGACACCGGCGTGAAGCGCACCTGCTGATCGAGCTCGTAGCCCTTGAACAGGATGTCTTTGAGCACCGACTTGCCCTGCAAAGTGTCAGGAATTTCAACCAGGATGCCGAACGACAAGGTGTCGTGGATCACTGCCTGACCAATGTCGAGAATGTTCACACCACCCTGGGCCAGAACGCCGGTAATGGCCGCAGTCAGACCCGGACGGTCGACTCCCGTGATGTTTATCAGGACGATTTCGCGCAAGGCGCACCCCCGCAGGTGGAAAAAAACCGCATTCTACCCACTTTCAGTGACCATCGGGCACCGTCAGCGCTTTGCCGGTCTTGGGCCTGTCGCTATACTGCGCGTCAACTTCACGGACAAAAGAGCCGAGCTCAGTGAACCGGCCCACGCCAGTAAAAACCGATAACTTCTTCCTGCTGATCTTCCGGGCACTGCGCCACCGCCGTGTACCGATTGCATTGCGCATCGCCAGCCATAACGTGATCCTGGTCGCTCTGGCCCTGGTGATCTATGCCTGTGTGATGGGTTTGCAGTTCAAGCAGGCCATGCACGAGCAGGCGGATGCGCTGGGCGAAAGCCTGACCACGCAGACTGCCACCTCCGCCACGGAGCTGTTGGTGTCCAACGACATCCTCAGCCTCAACGTGCTGCTCAACAACCTGACCAAGAACAAGTTGGTGGCCCACGCCGCCATCTACAGCGTGGATAACCGCATCCTCGCCGAATCCGGTCAGCGTCCCAAGCACAGCCTGTTGGGCGAAGCCGAAGGCATGTACGAGAGCAAGATCACGTTCCAGGACGTGACCGCCGGGCAATTGCGCATCAGCCTGGACATGGATCAGTTCCAGCAGCCGATGACCATCAGCCTGCAAAGCATGGGCATCTTGAGTGCGATTCTGCTGGCCCTGTCCCTGGCCTTGAGCCTGCGCCTGGGTCGGCACATCTCCACGCCGTTGCTGCAATTGCGGGTCTGGCTGCGCAATATCGACGAATACACCCCGGCCACCGAGCGTCAGGATGAAATCGGCGACCTGGCCCGTCAGCTGCACGCCAATTTCGCCCCGGAACCGGCCGAGCCTGAACCCTTGCCGGAACCTGAATTCGACGATGCCGATTACGACGACGAGGAGGCTGATCCAGCCTTTGAAGTGCGCAATCTGCGGGATCCGAGTTTCGATGAAACCAAGCCTGTGGCCGGTCTCAAGCCTGCGCCAAAGCGCACTGTCAGTACCGTCGAAGACGATGAGGACGATGACGCATTTGCCGATCTGCGCGATGAGTCGGCAGACAACGCGCCGAAACCAGTGGCTAAACCCGTTATCTCGAACGTGCCACAGCACAGCGCGGTATTGGCCGTACAACTCGGCGCTCAGGATCAACTGCGTCGCCTGCCGCGCACGCGCCTGGAAGAACTGCTCAAGCGCTACCGTGATTGCCTCGATCAGGCCGCTTCGCTCTATCAGAGCGAACTGCACACCCTGAACGATGGCAGCACGCTGATGCTGTTCCACACCGAAGACAGCGGCGACGACTACCTGACCAATGCTATTTGCTGCGGTGAGTTGCTACGCGCCCTGGGCCATCAGTTGCAGATCGAGGTCGCCGACAGCGGCATCACCCTGCAATTGCAGCTGGGCCTGACCTTGGGCGACGATTTGTTCGGCCTGAGCCAGATCGACCTGCTGCTGACCGAGGCGGCCCAGGATGCCCTGGCCCTCTCGCAACACAGCCGCAACCTGCTGCTGGTTGAGCGCAAGATCGGCGACGATGCGCTGATTCGCCAACGTGCGCGGATCCGGCCGATCGCTAGCCCTGAAGGCGCATGTTGTGTAGAGCGGTTGATGGAGCCTTATCCGTCGATGCTGGAGCGGCAACTGGCGCGGATGCATGAACGCCGGGCGTAATCGCCCTGTAATGAAAAAACCCGCAGACGAGTGATCGTCTGCGGGTTTTTTGTTGCCTGTTGGGGCCTCATCGCGAGCAGGCTCGCTCCCACATTTAATCGGCGCCGTCCCTGCGAATGCGGTCCCCTGTGGGAGCGAGCCTGCTCGCGATGGGGCCAGGACAGGCAATGGAGATGTCCAACCGGCAGAAACAACAAAGCCCACATCTCTGCGGGCTTTGTGTTGGATCAATCCAGGCTCAGAACCTGAACACTTCCATATCGGTACGAATCGGCGAAGCCATCGGAATCTTCGGCTGCTTGTCCTGCTCGGCAGCAGGCGCCACAGGCTTGGCCGCCTGTTTACGCGGTGCGTCAGCAATCGGTGGCTGATTGGCCAGCGGCTTCAACGCTACCGACAACTGCTCCGCCAGACGTTGCAACAACACACCCTGAGCCTGAACCTGAGCCGCAGTACCACCAGCATGCTGTTCTTGCAGATGAATGATGCGGTTATCGCGAACCTGGCCACGACGGTCGATCAGACGCCACTGCGCATCGAGGATCGCCGGTTGCGACTCACCCGAGTCCAGGCGAGTAATCGTCAGCAGCACCTGAACATCCGGGGCAAAGCCCAATGTCGCCGGCGCCAGCACTACGCGCTGGCTGTCCAGATGACCGGCCACCTGACGCAGCAGCAACTGATCGATATCCGAAGACAAGCTACCCGCCCAGCGACCATCGACCGACGCCTGAAGGCTGCCATCCGGCTGACGCTGCAGCAGGGTTTCACGTTGCAGGTAGTCGGCAATCGTTACCGGGCCCAACAATACAGCCATGCCGGCGCTTTGCGCAGGCTGAGCCGGGCTTCCGCTGTCCAGCTGATACAACGACACCGGCTGGTGTACGCTGCAACCCGCCAGGCCAAGAACGCCAGCGAGCATCAAAATAAAAGGAAGGCGCAGAGCAGTCATCGTCCCATCCAGGTGGCTGCCACAAGGCTAACCACAGTGAAAATACTCAATAAATATGAAGAACGCTCGGCCACGCCGGCGCTTGAAAGGCCATATCATCCGTGAATATGCGTTCCGACTCCAGCGCGAAAGCGCCGATCTACGCGTTAAATCGTAGATCAGCGCCTCTAGCACGCCTAATTGAGGTTTTCGACGAGCAGCGCATCCACCCTCTGAAAGCCACGTGGCAGTTTGTTACCACGACGCCCGCGCTCACCTTTGTAGTGTTCGAGGTCGTCCGCTTTCAGTGACAAGGTACGTTTTCCGGCCTGCAACACCAACGTGGCGCCATCCGGCAGAACCGCGATGTCCGTGACATATTCTTCGCGACTGGCCACACGCTCGCCGGAGATCCCGATGATCTTGTTGCCTTTGCCCTTGCCTAATTGTGGCAGGTCGCTGATTTTGAAGATCAGCAGGCGACCTTCGGTCGTGACCGAGGCCAGCCAGTTGTTCTCGCGATCGGCGACCGGGCGCGGCAGGATGACTTTAGAGTTGTTCGGCAAGCTCAGCAGGGCTTTTCCGGCCTTGTTCTTGGCCTGGAAGTCTTCACCCTTGACCACAAAACCGTAACCGGCGTCGGAGGCGATCACGTACAGCGAATCGTCTTCCGGCATCAGCACGCATTCGAAGGTCGCGCCTGGTGGCGGCGTCAGGCGACCGGTCAGCGGTTCGCCCTGGCCTCGGGCCGATGGCAAGGTATGCGCGGCCACCGAATAACTGCGGCCGGTGGAGTCGATAAACACCGCAAACTGGTTTGAGCGACCCGGTGCCAAGGCCTTGAAACCATCCCCGGCCTTGTAGGACAGCCCGGTGGCGTCGATTTCATGACCCTTGGCGGAACGAATCCAGCCTTTTTCCGACAGCACCACCGTCACTTTCTCGTTCGGCAGCAGGTCGTGTTCGGTCAGGGCTTTGGCTTCGGTGCGCTCGACGATTGGCGAACGACGGTCGTCGCCATAGGTTTCGGCATCTTTGATCAGCTCGGTGCGCACCAGCTTCTTAAGCTTGGCTTCGCTGCCCAGCAGGGCTTGCAGCTTGGCTTGTTCCTTGAGCAATTCATCCTGCTCGGCACGCAGCTTCATTTCTTCCAGTCGCGCCAACTGACGCAAACGGGTGTCGAGAATGTAGTCGGCCTGGATTTCGCTCAGGGCGAAACGCGCGATCAGCGCTGCTTTCGGGTGTTCCTCGGTACGGATGATGTGAATCACTTCATCCAGGTTGAGGTAGGCGATCAACAAACCGTCCAACAGGTGCAGGCGACGCTCGACCTTGTCGAGGCGGAATTGCAGGCGTCGGCGCACGGTGTTGACGCGGAACTCCAGCCATTCAACCAACAGCGCACGCAGATTCTTGAGCTGCGGCTTGCCGTCGAGGCCGATGATGTTGATGTTCACCCGATAGCTCGACTCCAGCTCGGTGCTGGCGAACAGGTGCTGCATCAACGCATCGTGGTCAAAATTCTTGCGGGCACCAGGAATGATCACGATCCGGCACGGGTTTTCGTGGTCGGACTCGTCGCGCAGGTCGGCGATTTGCGGGGCCTTGGAAGGCTTGGCCTGCATCATCGCCGCGATCTGCTCCAGCACCTTGGCACCGGAAACCTGATGCGGCAGCGCGGTGACAATAATGTCGCCGTCTTCGACGTGGTACACGGCGCGCATGCGCACCGAGCCCTTGCCGGTTTCGTAGATTTTCAGCAGGTCGGCGCGCGGGGTGATGATTTCCGCTTCGGTCGGGTAATCCGGACCCTGGATGTGTTCGCAGAGCTGTTCGACCGTGGCTTTGGGCTCATCGAGCAAACGCACACACGCTGTCGCGACTTCGCGCAGGTTGTGCGGCGGTACGTCGGTGGCCATGCCCACGGCGATGCCGGTGGTGCCGTTGAGCAGGATGTTAGGCAAACGTGCCGGCAACACCAGCGGTTCATCGAGCGTGCCGTCGAAGTTCGGGCCCCAGTCCGCCGTGCCCTGGCCCAGTTCGCTGAGCAGCACTTCGGAATAGCGCGACAGCCGCGCTTCGGTGTAACGCATGGCGGCGAAGGACTTGGGATCATCCGGCGCACCCCAGTTACCCTGACCGTCGACCAGCGTATAGCGATAGCTGAACGGCTGCGCCATCAGGACCATGGCTTCGTAGCAGGCCGAATCGCCGTGCGGGTGAAATTTACCGAGTACGTCACCGACGGTACGCGCCGATTTCTTGTGCTTGGAATCGGCGTCCAGCCCCAACTCGCTCATCGCATAGATGATGCGCCGCTGTACCGGTTTCAGGCCGTCGCCGATATGCGGCAAGGCACGGTCCATGATCACGTACATGGAGTAGTTGAGGTAGGCATTTTCGGTGAAGTCAGCCAGTGACCGGCGCTCTACACCGTCCAGGCTGAGATCAAGGGAGTCGCTCATGCGGGCCTCATCATTTCGTTGTCTGGCGCAGCAGCATGGTGCCACCGCGCTGGGTAAATTCAAGTTTGTTCAGTGCGCTCATACCGAGCAGCACTTGATTGCCTTCCAGGCCTGGCGCGACCAGCGCGCGAACATCACGCAGCACGATATCGCCCAGTTGCAAACGGTCGATGCGGGTTCGATAACCCTGGCTCAAACCGTTGGCCGTGCTCAGGGTCACCCCGAAGCCTTTCTCCAGTTTCAGCCGTTCGGCCAATTCCTGCGGGATCGACACATCGGTCGCCCCGGTATCCAGCATAAAATCCACCGGCTGGCCGTTGATCTGGCCGCTGGCGACAAAATGACCCTGGTTGTTACCGACCAGTTTCACTTCGACAAAACCTTCACCCTGCTGCGAACTGAGCACCGCATTAGGGTTTTGCTGACGCTCTTCCAACTGCCCGAAAAACCGTGTCGCCAAAAACAATGCCGCGCACCAGGCCAGGATCATGAACACCCGACCGGCGCGTTTGCCCGGCGGTTGCTGACTCACGGCTTGGCGCTCCAGCCACCTTCAGGCGCGGCGAAGCGCCAGACAATCGGGCGGACTTCACCATCGGCGCGGGCACCGAAGTTGTTGTCGACACCAATCCAGGCACCGTCAGCGTCAATGATCAACGCCTCTTCCAGCCCATAGCTCTGTGAGTAACGACGGTTTTCCTGCAACAACTCGGCGGCATACGACCAGCAGCGCTCGACTTTGGCCGTTTGCGCGTCGCGGCGACAGATCTGATAGGCGTTGCGCTCAAGGGTAAACAGCTTGCCGTTGAACAATGACAGGTCGGAAAAATCCCGGTTAACCGGTCTGGCCTTGGGAAACTGCGGTGGCTGCATTTCCATGCCCGCTTCGCTCAACAACACACAGCCACCGTCGCAGTCCCACACGGTCTGCTTACGTTTGATCCGCAGCAAACCACGGCTTTGACGCTCCGCGGCGAGCCACATTTCATCGCCCGCCGGATTGATCGCCAAGCCTTCGAACAGCGCATTGAATTGCAGCAGCATGCCGCTGGCCCGCGCTTCGCGAACCAGCATCGGCGAGATTTTCAGCCACGACGCAGTGCCCTGCGGCGACACTTGCAGCACGGCCGCGTGGCCTTCGCTGACGATGTAGCGATTGCCGGCGCTGTCACAGGTGATGCCTTCGAAATCCAGGTCCCCACCGCGCACGAAAGACGCCGCCCAATTACGCGAACTCAATCCCAAGGGCAAACCGCTGTCCGGCACGGGTGGTACGTCGATGTGCACGGTTTCGGCTTGCCAGGTTTTTTGGCGGGTATCGAGACGGTAGATTTGATCATCGTCGCGATCCGAAACGGTCCACAGCTCTTTGCCACACTGGGCCAGCCCCGACAGGTTGCCGCCGCGCATGCCATCGACGGCATGTTCGGACAACAGGCGCAGCTCCGGCGCCGGTTCGGCAGACGCCGTTACCGAGACCAGCAGCAACGCACACGCCAGGGCAAAGCCAAGCCGCATCAGCCCAGAACCTCGGCCAGGTTGCCTTTGGATTCCAGCCAGGACTTGCGGTCACCGGCGCGTTTCTTCGCCAGCAGCATGTCCATCATTTCGGCGGTGGCCTCGTAATCCTCCAGCGTCAACTGCACCAGGCGCCGCGTGTTCGGGTCCATGGTGGTTTCGCGCAGTTGCGGCGGGTTCATTTCACCCAGACCTTTGAATCGGGTGACCTGCGGCTTGCCGCGTTTCTTCTCGGCCACCAGCCGATCAAGGATGCCATCGCGCTCGGCTTCGTCCAGGGCGTAGTAAATCTCTTTGCCCAGGTCGATGCGGTACAGCGGCGGCATCGCGACGTAGACGTGACCGGCATCCACCAACGGGCGGAAATGCTGGACGAACAACGCGCAAAGCAAGGTCGCGATGTGCAGACCGTCGGAGTCGGCGTCGGCGAGGATGCAGATCTTGCCGTAACGCAGCTGGGCGATGTCTGCCGAGCCCGGATCGACACCGATGGCAACGGCAATGTTGTGCACTTCCTGGCTGGCCAGCACTTCGCTGCCGTCGACTTCCCAGGTGTTCAGGATCTTGCCGCGTAACGGCAGGATCGCTTGAAACTCTTTGTCACGCGCCTGCTTGGCCGAACCGCCAGCGGAATCACCTTCGACCAGGAACAGTTCGGAGCGCATCGGGTCCTGCCCGGCGCAGTCGGCGAGTTTGCCCGGCAGTGCGGGACCCGCGGTGATGCGCTTGCGCTCGACCTTTTTGCTCGCTTTCAGACGACGGCCGGCGTTGTTGATCGCCAGCTCCGCCAGCAGCATGCCGGTTTCCGGGTTGGCGTTGAGCCACAGGCTGAATGCATCCTTGACCACGCCAGAGACGAAAGCCGCCGCTTCACGGGACGACAGGCGTTCTTTGGTCTGGCCGGAGAATTGCGGCTCCTGCATTTTCATCGACAGGACGAAGGCGATGCGCTCCCAGACGTCTTCCGGCGCCAGCTTCACGCCGCGCGGCAGCAGGCTGCGGAACTCGCAGAACTCGCGCATCGCATCGAGCAAGCCCTGACGCAAACCGTTGACGTGCGTACCGCCCTGGGCCGTCGGGATCAGGTTGACGTAGCTTTCCTGCACGCTGTCGCCACCTTCCGGCAACCACAGCAGCGCCCAATCAACCGCTTCTTTATTACCGGCCAGGCTGCCGCAAAACGGCTCGTCCGGCAGACGCTCGAAGCCATTGACCGCGTCTACCAGGTAGGAGCGCAGGCCGTCTTCGTAATGCCATTCGACTTTTTCGCCGGTTGCCTTGTCTTCAAAACTGACCAGCAGCCCCGGGCACAGAACGGCCTTGGCCTTGAGCACGTGTTTGAGGCGGCTGATGGAGAATTTTGGCGAATCGAAATACTTCGGGTCCGGCGCGAAGAACACGCTGGTGCCGGTGTTGCGCTTGCCGACGGTGCCAATGACTTCCAGCTCGGTTTTCTTGTAACCGTCAGCAAAAGTCATCTGGTATTCGTTGCCGTCACGCTTTACGCGGACACGAACTTCGTTCGACAAGGCGTTGACCACGGAAATACCTACCCCGTGCAAACCGCCGGAGAACTGGTAGTTCTTGTTGGAAAACTTGCCGCCCGCATGGAGTTTGGTGAGGATCAGCTCGACACCCGACACGCCCTCTTCCGGGTGAATGTCCACCGGCATGCCACGGCCGTCATCGCTGACTTCCAGGGAGTGATCGGCGTGCAGGATGACCTGCACCGACGTCGCGTGCCCGGCCAAGGCTTCGTCGACGCTGTTGTCGATGACTTCCTGGGCGAGGTGGTTCGGCCGACTGGTGTCGGTGTACATGCCGGGGCGTTTACGCACCGGGTCGAGGCCCGAGAGGACTTCGATGGCGTCTGCGTTATAAGAGCTAGCGCTGGGAGTGGCCATGGGGTCTCGTCGTCAATGTTCCGTGAATAAGAGGCGAAGTTTTTTATAGAGCGGTGAAATCGATCGCCTGATACAAATCTGCGCCGATACCGGCAAAACTCAACATGGCCGGCAATTGTTCGGCAAAGCCCTGGAAACTATGGTCGCCGCCGGCCTGGATGCGCAAGGCACAGGCTCGGTAATACTGCTGGGCGAGGCGGTAGTCCAGCGTTTCGTCGCCGGTCTGCAACCACACCTGATAGCGCTGCGGATCCTGGGGCGCCGGCACTTCCAGCTCGGCCAGGGCCGTCACATGGTCGTGGGTCAATTCCCAGGCTTCATCGGTATACAAGTTTTTCTGCGTCCCCAGATACCCGTCAAACATCCGGTGCGGACTGACGGCAGGGTTGATCAGCAGGGCCTTGAGGTCATGGTGCTCGGCCAAGTGAGTGGCATAGTAGCCGCCGAGTGAGCTGCCGACCAGCAGTGGCCGCCCCAGCGCTTCAATCGCCCGGTTTAGCTGACCGATGGCCTCGCGCGGGTGGTGATGCAAGGCCGGGACCTGCAACTGATCGCTCAAGCCCAGACGGTCCATCACTTCCATCAACTGTGTCGCCTTTTTTGACGAAGGCGCGCTGTTGAAACCGTGGATATAAAGGATCGAACCGGACATTTGAACTCCCTGAGCGTCGGGTAAAGAGGCGCAGTTTACAGGGAGACGGGAGGATCGGGGATATCCCTGGGATTTGAGGCGTCTGTTCTAACGCCTTCGCGAGCAAGCCCGCTCCCACAGGGGATTTGTGAACGACGCAGATCCAATGTGGGAGCGGGCTTGCTCGCGAAGAACGATAACTCGGTCTAACGGTTACGCCGGATCGACATTATCCAGCGCCCGATTCACCGCCAGATCAGCCAGCATGACCAGTTGCTGGATCGCCATCGCTGTCTGCCGGTCCGGCCATTGAAGTCGCGCCGCAAAATCGCTGGCCAGGACACTCGCCGACGCCAGGGACTCACAGGCATTGGCCAACAGGCTTTCCGTGTCTTTTTCGGGGACGATCATGTACATCGTGCTGGGTTTGCGGGTCGGGGGATTTGGGGTTGGTTTGAACATGGCGACACCTCAGTTCATTAATATGGAGCCACCCCCAATTGCCGCGATGCAATGTAAGGGTGGCAGCTGTACGCGGGTTCGCGGACCGAGAACTGAGAATCGGCATACCCGAAGGTATCCCACGCACAGCCGCCATGACAAAAAACGACAAGCACACAAAAGTGCTGTTGTAAGGCGCGGCGATTATGCCTCAGTTCAGTGGGCCGCGAAGCCCGATCGCTGAATGTGTCAGCGACAGACAAAAGGCTAGAGATGCCACGTCCGACGGGCAACCTGAAAACATCGTGGGAAGGTTCCGAAATTTTTGCTGACCATTAAACAGCGTCGTTTTCGAGGACGCCTTCGCGAGCAGGCTCGCTCCCACAATTGGACCGAGTGCATCTGGGAGAGATTGGTTGGCTGTCAGGCCGCCTTCGCAGGCAAGCCAGCTCCCACAATAGACAGGGTTGTCCGGACGGACGCGATCCAATGTGGGAGCGAGCCTGCTCGCGATGAACGATGACGCGGTCTACGCCGGATCGACGGTATCCAGCACCCGATTCACCGCCAACTCGGCCAGCATGACAATTTGCTGAAACGCCATCGCCGTATGCCGGTCCGGCCCTTGCAGGCGAGCGGCAAAATCACTGGCCATGACACTGGCAGAGGCAAGGGACTCACAGGCGTGGGCTAACAGGCTTTCGGCGTCCACATTAGGGACGATCATGAACATCGTGCTGGGTTTTCGGGTGGGCGGATTAGGGGTTGGTTTGAACATAGCGGTACTCCAGAGGAAGAAATGGAGCCACTGACAAATTACCGCGAAGCAATTTGGGTGGCAGCTGTACGCAGGTTCGCGGACCGATCCTCTGGCAACTCGGCATACCCGAAGGTATCCCGCGCACAGCCGCCATGACACGAAACGACAGACACCCGAAAGCGCTGCTGTTTAGGCGGGGCGATTATGCCTGAGAAAGCGAGCCGCGAAGCCCGATCGCTGAATGTGTCAGCGACAGACAAAAGGCTAGAGATGCCACGTCCGACGGGCAACCTGAAAACATCGTGGGAAGGCTCCGAAATTTTTGCTGACCATTAAACAGCGTCGTTTGCGAGGACGTCATCGCGAGCAGGCTCGCTCCCACAATTGGACCGAGTACATCCGAAAGATATGGGTCGGCTGGCAGGCCGCCTTCGCGGGCAAGCCTCGCTCCTACAAAAGCAGAATCAAAAGCAGAGCGGCGTACACCCACCCGCTCCTCACCACTCATTAGGCCGAGCGTTAGCTCGCCTGCTCTTG
>Ga0209862_1000256_pt1 | contig 20028 bp, 17 predicted proteins | sample OrgsoiDNA_201061_FD_185809 | JGI IMG/M metagenome (GOLD analysis project Ga0209862, IMG submission 185809) | Permafrost soil microbial communities from the Arctic, to analyse light accelerated degradation of dissolved organic matter (DOM) -... | ecosystem: Environmental > Terrestrial > Soil >... | reverse complement strand
AATTGCCGGACGGCTTTGTCTGCGGCAATTGCGTTGTCGCCGACCAATAAATCCACGCACGGAGCTGAATTGCGCGAAAACGCCAGGTCCAAAGCGTTTTTTAGGTCCACATTGAGCTGCGCGGGATCGCTTTTGGGCAAAAGCTCCGCCACGCAAACCGAGTGGCCTCCGGCGGCCGCCAGCATGAGCGCGGTGTCGCCGCGCGAATTGGTTTGCAGAGTGTCGGAAAAGGGAAGAAGGAGCCGAATCCAATCGATGGAGCCGTTCCCCGCGGCGGTCATCAGCGCCGTTTCGTCGGCAGAAGACTCCGGACGCGGCGAGAGCCCCAACTCGCGGCAGGCCTCGCGGTCAGCCAAAAGCGCCGCGCACTCTGGCACTTTCACGTGCATGGCCATCAAGAGGGCTCGGCGTTTGCTGGCGGCAAATTGCTGAGGCGCCGCCTTTTGGAGCGCGGGCAAAAGAGCCGCGACGCACGGAGCCGAGCCCGCCACCACCGCGTGAATCAACGCCGAATAGCCGCCCAAAGAGAGCTCCATGGGATCCGACACCGGCAAAAGCAGGCGCAAGCAATCTAGGTCGCCATTTGCCGCCGCGATGACCAACGCCGTGCGCCCGTCGGGGCCGACTTTGCGCGCGTCGGCGCCCTTGGACAACAAAAAAACCACGCAATCCGCGCGCCGAGCGAGCGTCGCCAAAAGCAAAGCGGTGCGTTTGTCTTTGAGGCCGACGTTGCGATCGACGCCGAAAAAAGGGCACGCCGCGCGCAAGTCGTCCAAATTGCCGTCAAGGGCCGCTTGCGCATAAGGAAGCCGGAGGGCGTCCGGCAAAAAAAGCGCCGGAATCACTCGGGAAAGACCCAACAGAAAGCGGCTGAAAAAAGACGGATTGGTCGGCACATTGGCCTCAATGAAGATCAGGGTTGTTCAGCCAAAAAAGACGCTCGCGACGCCGCTTTTGTCGACGCTGCGTTGAGCGGGATTGCCCAGCACGCGCAGGCTGGCCGCCCCGCTGACATCCGCCGCCAAAACTTCGTTGGCGTAGACCTCGGTGTCGCCCACGCCGCTGATGTCCAGTCGAGCGCGGGTGGCTTTCAGTTCGCCAAGGTTTGCGCTTCCCGCGCCCGATTTTTCCAAAAGAACGCGCGTCGCCGTGCCTTTGAGGGTCAGCGTGGCGACGCCGGCGTGCTCGATGTTCACTTCCTTCATCGCGCCATGGCCTTTGACGGTGGCGGTGCCGGAGACTTGGAGCGCCACGTCTCCGGCGAGCTCGCCCAGGTCAACGTCCGCTGCGCCCGAAATATCGGCAAAGCGCAGCGGCTGGTCGGTGATCACCGAGATGAAAATGCCCTTGCGGGTGGAGAAAGAGCCTTTGGCGGAGATCACGAGGTTGCCGCCGCGCAGCGTTGTCGTGATTTGGTCCTGAATGTCGGACTGCGCGAGCACTGTGGCCGAGGGCGTGGCGCCGCGCTTGACGGTGATCGTCGCGGGAAGGCTGACCACAAGGCCCGCGAAAGAGTCTTGGGGTCGTTTTTGTTCGATCATCTCGCCGCGCGCTTGAGTGGCGCTTTGCGTGGCGCCGCCGGCCATGCCGCTCATGTCCTGTCCATTGATCGTGACGCTGCTGACGCTGATGCGTGCGTCTGCATGCGACGAACTGTTCGCGCCAGGGAAAATCGCCGTGAGCTTGTCGCGGATTTGATCAATAAACAATGCTTTCAGAATGTTCATGCCAGGCCTCTTGCCGAGTGAGATTCAATGAAGAAATTATACTCCTGGCGGCCTTTGCCTGCGCGCAAGGCGTTGATTCTGTTGTTTTTGCGCAAGCGCCGCGCGCAAGGCGCGAAGCGCGGGTGCGCATTCGAATGAAAAAGATGTCCGCTGTGCTAGAATGGAGCCATTCTTCATTCAGTGAAAACGCAGCCATGCAAAGCAAAAAATCAAACGATTCCAGAGGCGCAACCTACCAAGCTCTCCATTTTAGCCTCCGTTTCGCGGGTCTGCCGGTGATCCCGGAGAACGCGACGAGCGCCGAAAAAGCGGAGATCATCGCGCAACACGCGGCTCGCCAGGCCCGAAAGGAAGCGGGCATGCGCGACAAAGAGTTGTTCAATCGAGTTCGGGACGCGATTGAAGAGGGCGACACGGAAGCCGCGGCGCAGGCTTTGTCCCATGGCGCGCCGGACCCGCGGCACCGGGCCCGCGAAAAGCAGACGCTCTTGATGATGGCGGCGCGGGGAGGGCATTTGAAACTGCTTCCGTTGCTGATCCCCGCGAGCGACGCGCGCGACAAAGACAAATATGGGAGAACGGCCTTGATGCATGCCGCGGAATGTTGCGCGCCGTTTTCGGCTCTCTTGGCGTTGCTGCCGTTCTCGGACCCCGCCGAGCGCGCCGCCAATGGGCAAACGCTGTTGATGAAGGCGGTCGACAGAAGAGGCATATCCGAAAATGAAGCGGAGCGCGTGGTCGACTTGCTGCTGCCGCTGTCCAATCCGGAGGATCGGGATCAGATCGGAAACACCGCCCTGATGCACGCCGCGCGCTGCGATTTCCCGATGGCCGCGTTCAAAAGGCTATTGGCCGTCTCCGACGCGCGCGCGACCAACAAGCAAGGCGAAAGCGCGCTGCTCATCGCGAGCAACGCGGGGCACGCGTCTCAGGTGGCGGCGTTGCTGCCCCATTCCGACGTGAACGCCAAGGAGGCGCAGGAGGGCAATGGCGTGTTGGCTTTGGCGGCCGCAAGCGCCGTCCCCTTGTTGCTGGCTGCTGGAGCGGACGCGAAGGCGCGCAACAACGACGGGCAAACCCCGCTGATGATGGCGGCCTCGATGGGCGATGAGTCCAAAGTGGCCGCGCTCATTCAGAGCTCGGAGGCGAACGCGCGCGACGCCGAGGGGAAAACAGCCTTTTATTTGGCTGTGGAGGGGCACGAGGCAAAATGCGCCGCGATGCTCGCGCGAGTTTCCGACGCCACGATTCAAAGCGAAGAAGGAGAAAGCGCTTTGGACTGGATCGTGAAGCGCCAGCAGTGGGGCATGCTTGAGGCCGTGAGCGAAACCGCGAGCGAGGCCATGCTGGAGCACATCGCGATCGCCCTCGCGCGCGAAGTGGGCCCCGTCACCGCGGCTCGGCTGGAGGGCTTGTTTGTCTCCGCCGCCATGAGCGCGGGGCACGCTCGCGCGCAAGCGCAAGGCGATGGGCAGGCCGACGCGGCGAAAGCCTCGCCCAGAAGGCCCCCTCGCGCCCTTTGAGTCCGAGCACCCGGCGCGCAGCCGTCTGGGCGCAAACGGCGATGCGAACGAGGCGAACTCCCCAAGCGGGGGGAATCACAAAAAATGAAAACCGGCGCGAGGCCGGTTTTTTTTCGCGAATCATGCGCTCACAGAGCGTTCTTGATGGCTGATTTGAGAACCGGATTGGTTTTTTGGGCTTCTTTGGCCAACCGGCGGTTGCTCAGGCGTTGGAAAAATCCAGCGCCGTCGTTGATTTTGGCGTCAAAAGACTTCGGCGAATGCCCGTCTTCAAGATGAGCCGCGAATTCGCTCAAATAGCTGCCGATCTTTGAGCTTTTGCTGGCCTTGGCGGCGGCGACCATCGTGGTGATCGCGCTGGCCGCGACCACGCCCATGGCGACCACAGCCATGGCCGGAAGAGCGACGCCTCCGAGAGCGACAGCGCCCAGGGAAACAGGCAACGAGAGCATCAAAAGCGAAGCCGCGGGCGTCGCCGCAATCGCCGTGGCCAAACCAGCCGTCATCCAATGGTGATTGGAGATCACGCGATTTTCGGCGCGCGAAGCGTCCTGATTCAAAAATTTAATGAGGGTTTTTGAAGTCGGGTGCAGGTCGCCGACAACCGGCGCGAAAGTGTTCATGTGTTTGATCTCGTTAAAAATGCGGAGCGGATAGGCCGACCCGATGAAGCAATTATACGGGGAGCGCGCCGAACGAGCAAGGCGGAGGGCCAGAGCGACGCGGCGCGGCAAAAAAAAGCGATAAGCGGGGGAGCCAGAGCCCTCAGAGCCGTCGCGCGCCAACAGGGCGAATGGGCTTGGATGTGTCTGCGAGAGCCTCGGCCGCCGCGCTTTCCGGGAGCGGCGCCTTTTCGGAGCCTGAGGCCGCTGGGAGCCCCGACCGCGCGCTCTGGCTGGTTTGCGGCCTCGCGGAGGCGGAAGGCCGTCTCGTCGCGGATGCGGCCATGGCGCTGCGTGAACGCGTCGCCGAATGCGCCGAATCGGATTCTCCTGACGCCGGGCGGGCGCGGCGCCGGCCTTGGGAATCCGAAGCCACCATTTTTTTCAATTCGATGGCCTCCACCGTGGCCGCCATGGAAGCCACAAAATCCAGAAAGACGCGCAATCGGTCCGGATCAAACGCCATAGGAACGGCCTCGGGATGCAAACCCGACACGCGCAAGGCGTCCGCGAACGACAATTGATGCGGTTTTCTGAAAAGAAGCCGGTCAACCAAGGCGCGGCGGCCAACGCCTGGATCGTCTTCTTCGTCCAACCGCGGCAACGGGCATGGCCAGCGCGGGTCAAAGGGGCGCGCCTGGAAGATTTTCATGGCGCGTTCCGGTTGTCCCGCCAAGATCCACATGCGCGCGCGACGCCAGGCTTCGCGTTCGCCCAAAATGGCGGAGGCGGTGTCCGCCAAATCTTGTCGAGCGTGAATCACGGAGCCGCCGAAATCGTTGAACTTCGCCTTGCGCAATTGCGCTCGCGCATGTCGGCCGGTCAGTTTTGTCAAGGTTTTTTGGCTTTTCCCGCCCGGCGCGCGGACTGCTTTGACGTGTCGGATTTCAGCGATTTTCGCGTGAATGAAGACCGCCGCGTGCGCGAACATCACGGTTATGCCGATGAGGTCGGCCATGAAGCATTTGGAAAGAGCGGCCGCGGCTTTTGGAAAGGTCGCCCATTTGCGTTCGCGAATGGCGGCGGCCAAGGAGCGCCCCACGACCGAAACCGTGGTCATGGCGGCGGCGGGAAGGGCGACATCGGCCGCCACGATCAAAGCGGAGCCAAAAACCCCAGCGAGAGAGCCGCCGAGGACAAGGTGAGAGCCGAGCGCGAGAACCGTGAAAGGAATCCAGCGAAAGGGACCGCCCGCGAAAAAGCCAAATCGTTCGCCATCGCTGCGCGGAGCGCGCGGCATGCTCGCGGACTTGGACCAGCGTTCGACGAGGGCGTTGAGATTCATGGGAGCGGCCGCTTGACGGCAAAAAGGAAGGGAAATCGGAGGGGTTCGCGGCGAAAGGCTCCACAGGCCTCAAATGCATGAAAAGAGCGGCAGAGAGCCAGAAAAGCGCAAACCGAAAGATGCCTTTTGGACGCCGATGCCTAATTCTCTCACGCGAAGGGCGCCAGAGCAAGGACCAGAGCCGGAAGGCCAGAAGACGCCGGCCCTGATGCGGGGATGGAGCTCCGGGAGAAAGAATGCAGCAAGCGCCCGGCGCGAGGTGTCCGAAGACGGCGCGCGAGCAAGCACAGGCAAATCCGGCGTGAATAAAAAAGCGCGTGGCTGCGCAAAACAAAAAGGCCTCTCTTGAGAGGCCTTCGCGCGCCAGGCGGCGCGGCAAAAAGAAAAAAACAGGTTGCGCTTGCCGCTTGGCGCGCTCAACCCCCTCGGCATCCCGCCGAGCCGAAATCAGGCCTTGGCGGCCTGTTCAAAGAAGATCCAGCGCACTTGCGGCCACTGCGCGTGGATTTCTTTTTGGATGGCGTCGGCGATGTCCGCGGCTTGATCGGCGGTCATGGTTTCCGCTCCTTTCAAGCGGGCTTTGAGGGCCACCATCACATCGTCGCCGTTTTGGATGGTCATGTAGCTCTCGATCGAGTCGATTTGAGCATGCGCGGTCAAAAACACGCGAATGCCGTAGTGCGTCGCGTTGTCGGCGGATTGGCCGATAAGGAGGGCCCGCATTTCAATGGCCAAGACAATCGCCACGACCAATAAAATCGCGCCAACCACCACCGAGCCCATCGCGTCATAGAGCGGATTGCCGGTGATCATGGTCGCGCCCAAAGCCACCGCCGCGATCGCCAAGCCCGCCAGGGCCGCGCAGTCTTCGCCCAGCACAACGATGATCTCCGAAGAGCGCGATTCCTTGAAATACTTCCACAGGCTCATGCCACGTGATTCTCGGCGGACTTCCTTGATGCAGCCCGCGAGCGACAGGCTTTCAAGGATTGCGCCCACGACCAAGACCCCAAGAGCCCAGATGCCATGAGAAATCGGCTCCGGATGGGAAATCGACGCGAATCCGTGCCAAACCGCGGCCAGGCCACCCACGGTGAAGAGCAGCACCGACACCATGAAGCTCGCCACGAACAAATCGCGCCCATAACCCATCGGGTGCTCGGCCGTGGCCTTGCGCTCAGCGCTTTTCATGCCCAAAAGCAAAAGAATTTGGTTCGCGCAGTCGGCGGAGGAGTGAATGGCTTCGGCCAACATCGCGCCGGACCCCGTGAAAAAGGCCGCCGCGAATTTGATCAGCGCGATGCCGGAGTTCGCGCCCAAAGCGAGCAGAACGGTCTTGACGCCATTGCCTTCTGTTGCTTCTGTTTCATGCGACATTTCATCGACTCTTAGTAAACGTCTTTCGACGCGACAGAAGGAGTGTCTCACAAAACCGCTTCCTTTCGCAAACCTTGCGTAAAAATTAACGTCTGTTTTCCAACGGCGTGACAGAAAAACAACGACTGACATGGCGCCCCGCATGCGGATTCCGCGAATTTTTTATTTGCGCGGGAGCCCCGGCCGCATAGACATAAAGACACTCGAAAGTGTCTTCTGCTGCAATCGCCCATCCGTGGGGGCCGTCGGCGGATCAGTCGATGGAATTGGTTCAACGCTTGGTTTTTGCTTGGGTTTGCGCGGTCGGCGCATCCGCAGAAGCGCGTTGCGCGGGGCGACGCGAAAGAAGGCGCTGCAGAAAGGACTTTTGCGGCGGCTCTGCCGCCATAGGCTGCTCGATGGAATTTCGGACGCCGCCCTCACGCATGGCGGACTCGGCGACGCGCGCGGTGGCTCCATCCACAAGTCTTTTGACTTGGGTTGCCTCGTCGCTCTCGATAATGTCCAAATGGGCCATTTGGTCGTCAATGAATCGTTTTTGCAATTGATCGCCCAAGGGGCCCAGTTTCCCCCCCATGGAAATACCCGATGCAGCCGAAAGGTCGTCATTCGGTCGAGCGTTTGCGGCAGTTGTCCTCAGAACCTCCCGAAGGTCCAGCGCTTCTTGTTCAATTTGAGCTTGTCGCGCGGCACGCGCCGCAATGTCAGCAGGCGTGTCCTGCTGCGTTTCATGGATGCGATAAAAAGAGACGTCTTCAAAGCGCGCCTCCGAGCGAATGGGCTCAACCGGAGCTCTGTGGGTGATGGGCTTCAGCGCCATTGGCAAATCCCGCGCATAAAACAAAGCCGCCTCAATGTTCATTGTCCGGTTGGCGTCTGCGAACCCACGGACATCGTGTTGCGAAAGAGTGGGCAGCGTCGTTGAAAACTCAATCAGCGTCGAACACGCCAGGCTGGCTTTGTGAGCCACTGCAGCCAAATCAGCCAACATCCACTGTGTCGGATTTTCGCAGACTAAAAAACCCGCCGAGGACTCGCTGGCGCGCTCCAAGGCGTGGTGGTTGTGTTGGCGCGCCGCCTTGTCTTCGGAATTTTGCGCCGAAAAGTCCAAAAATCCCACCGCCACAAATCCACGACCCCATGCGCGGCTGATTGTGTTGGCGGGACGCGGGACAGAATCTCCGTAAAGCGGCAAGCCCAAAGCGTCAGCCACTTGTTGAGCTGCGGCGATGAACAAAGGGCGCGCGTCTTTGCCCAATTCAGAAACGATATGGGCGGGGAAAATTGGATCTTGGTCGTCGGCCCATTCGGAGCCGGTCCACTCGGTCCACTTCTCGCGAATCTTTGTGTTTTGAGCAACAAAATACGGAGCGGGCGTCTCTTCGTAGTTGTAAGCGGCCAACAACAAGTTGGTTGCGAGCATTTTCGTCAAGCGAGCTTGTGAGTCGCTTGCGAGGCCCATGGTTTGCATGCGTCGAGCGTTCTGATCGGCGGCGAAGGGTGAGCGCGAAAGTTCTGTCATGGTTTTTCAAGCAATGAGGGCAAAATCGTGAGGCAAATGGCGCGCCATCTGGGTTTGCTCGCTCGGCGGAGACCTCACGAGGATGAGTCTTTGATTTTCCCGCAACAGCGGCCTTTTGACGAGGCCGCGCCTCCGAAAAAGCAGGCCCGCCAGTCGGAAAGCATCGGAGAAAGAAGCATGGGCGGCGCATTTGGTCGTTCCGGCAATCAAACTCGCCGGGCGCGCGGCGCGGATTGCGGGGAGGCAAAGACGCCCTCGGTGTCGGCTGAGAGGGCCTGCCCCGCGGCGCGCGCTGCGTCCGCCATGGCTTGGCGCAGGGCCTGGGCTTCGTTTTTGGCGAAAAACCGCGGCAAGCGCTCTTGGCGGGCGCCTTCGGGGCACAGTCTCAAAGCTTCTTGGAGGTCCTGGGGAGCCGCGACCTCGCAAAAAGCATCCAACGCGCGCCAGGCCGAGAGTTGCTCCGAGGTTTCGGCCTTTTCAAAGGCCCAATCGAGCGCGGTCCAGCCCTTGTCGCAATCGGCGGCCAAGTCGCTTTTGTCCAGCAAAAGAGGAATCAAGTCGGGGTGTTGATGAATGACCGCCGCCATGAGAGGAGAGCGGCCCTGGCGTTTGGTGGACAACCGAACTTCATGCGCGCTCATCAAAGGAATCAAGATCTTCGCGGCTTCGGGCTCGCCCAAAAGGGAGCACAAATACAGCGCCGTTTCTCCTTGCTCGTTGCGCGAGCTCAAATCGACGCGCGAGGCCCAGCGAGCGACAGCGGGAATGTTGGGCTCGCGGACCGCCCGCGAAATCAGCGTGTTGCCGTCTTTGTCCTTGGCGTTGAAATGCCAACGGCTAGCCAATATTTCCACGCAGGCCTCATGCTCCGGCTTGTCGCCAAGGGCCGCGATCATCAGCGCCGTTGAATCGTCCAGCCCATGATGCCGGGCGTTGGGATTGGAAACCGGAGCCAGGATTTTCACGCATTCGACGTGTCCGCCGCAAACAGCCATCATCAGGGCGTCGCCATAGCTGGAATGAACCACGGTCGGGTCGCAATGCGGCAAAAGCCACTCAACGGCTTGCGCGCGCCCTTGGGCGGCGGCCATCATCAACGCGTCCAAGTGAGAATGTTCGTGCAAATAGCTGCCGCCGGGCGCGTGAATCGCTTGCGGATCGCACAAAGGAAGAAGCCGCTCCAGAGCGGGGATGTCGCCCACGCTCGCGGCTTCGAAAAACAAGGATTGGGCGCTGAGCTCCGGGCCCGGGCCATCGCTTGCCGCCGGCTCGCTGTCGTCGTATTCGTAATAGTCGTCGTCCTCCAAGTCGCGCAGGCGCTGACGGGCGATATAGGGGCTCTGCGGCGCGGCGTGTTTGGGGATCATGGGGAATGGAAAATGGTGGGGCGAAAGTGAAAAAGGAAAGCGCTGGAAGGCGAAAGCCACAAACAAGAAGAAACGGCAAAGCCCCCAATCCGTCATTTTCTCATGGCGGACGGCGACGGGCAACTCCCGTTCGGCTGTCCTTGCCCAGAAAAAGGCCGGGCTCAGGCCATGAAGCAATTGCGCCGATCCAGCGCGCGTGCGAAAATGAGCCCTCGGCAAGCCATTGCCGCGCAAGCGAAAAGGGGGACGCGCCGGTGGCTCGGGAACCTCGCATTGGGAAAAACCGGCATTCGGACTTAAATTCATGAAAAATCCGCTTTGGGCCAATTTGTATCGATTGGACGAAACCTCCGGAAGCATTGGGGCTTTGCGTTTGCTCGCCCAAGAGCCGGACGCTCGCGAATGGGCGCGCGAAATCGAAACGCAAAACACGTGGGGGAAGGGGATGACGCCCTTGATGAGCTGCGTTTCCCGCCAAGAGCTCGATGCGGTGGCCATTCTGGCGCCGATCAGCGACCCGGTTGGCGGCGCTGAAAATCGCTCTATCCTGGCCTTCGCGGCAGAAATCAACGCGCATAAAGCATTGGCGATTCTGGTGCCTTTTTTCGATTGCGCGGCGCGCGATCCGGTGAGTGGCTTGACCGCGTTGGAAGTCTCCGCTCGTTTGGGGCATGTGAAATGCGCCGAGGCCCTCTTGCCGTTCTCGGACGTCAACTCCGCGTGCCCGGGAACGGGAATGACGCCCTTGGGGTTGGCTTTGCGCGGTGGCAAAGGCTCAATGGCGGCGTTGCTGGCCCCTGTTTCCGATTGGTCGGCCAAGACAACAAACGGCGACACGCTGTTGATGCTGGCCGCGATGGGCTCTGACGCCAAAACAACAAGAGCATTGATCCAGAAAAGCGATTTGAGGGCAAAAAACAACGCAGGCGAAACCGCCCTGATTATTGCCGCGTTTAGCGGAAACGTCGAAGTGCTTGAGGCCTTGGTTCCCGGTTCTGATTTGTCGGTCGCCGTGGGCCCGTCCGGGCAGCGCCAAACCGCTTTTGACATCGTGGCGGAGCGCGATTGGCACACGTGCGCGGACGTCCTGGCGCGAGAAGACGACGCGCCCGCCTCGTTGGAGCGCGTGGCCCGGATCGCCCGCAATGGGCGCCAACCCGCCCGGCGCATCGAGGCTATTTTGGAGGCGGAAGCCATCCGCCAGAGCATTCGAGCCGGAGCTCCGAGCGCGCCGGCGCCAACCCGCGATCAGCAAGAAAACCATCGCCGTGCGCGAAAGCCATTGTGAGCGTCTCCATGAGCGAAACGCCGCCAAAAACCAAGACGGCCAACAGGGGCTGCGCGCAATGGGGCCCTATCGCCAAAATTCCAAGGATTTTCCATGAATGAAAAAGAGGCCATTCGCCTGCAAAACATCATCGCCGACAACGACCTCGCCGCGTTGCGCGGATTGATCGCGAGCGGCGAGCGCATGGACGATCAAGAGCCGGGCCGGGAGACGCCGCTGATGCTCGCCGCGGGCCGTGGCCGCCTGGAAATGACGCGTGCGCTGATTCCCGTCTCAAACCCCTTGGCCGTGAACGAAAAAGGGCTGACCGCTTTGCTGCGCGCGCTGGACGACGGACATTCGGAGTGCGCGAAACTGCTCTCGCCCGTTTCAGACGTCAATCACTTTGACAATGACGGAGAAAACGCCCTGATGGTGGCCGTGCGCCAAGGCGAGGCGGATTGTGTGGCGGAGCTGTTGAAGCGCGCCGACGCAAAGCTTGCGGGACGGCACGGATTCACGCCCTTGATGATCGCCGCCATGATGAACAGTTTTGACGGCGTGCACGAAGAGTGCGCGCGCCTTTTGCTGCCGGTGTCGGACGCGAACGCTCGGGATGATTTTGGATGCACCGCTTTGATGCACGCAGCGCAAGATTCCAATTGGCGGGCTTTGGAGACCTTGTTGCCATGGTCCGATCCGGACGCGCGAGACACCCACGGGCTGACGCCGCTGATGTATGTGGCTCGGGACGGCGGCCGAAGGGCCGCGGAGCTCTTGGCGACGGCGTGCGACGTGAACGCGCGGGCGTCAGCGGAAATTGAAGATGTTCATTTGCGGGACACGCAAGGGATGACGGCCTTTGAAATGGCGCTGTTTTTGGGCCAATGGAGCGTGGCGGAAGCATTGATGGACAAAACAGATGAAAAAGCCACGCAGGACGCGTTGCGCGCGAATGCCGAAAAAATCATTGAAAAAAGAAATTTCGCTCCGAAATTGTTCGCCAAATTGGAGTCGGTGGCGCTGAGCGCGGACGCGTTTGGGGTCCAAGGCGCCACGCAAGGGGATCGCGCTCAGGGAAACGGCGGGAAAACATCCCTCGCTCGCGCCGGTGTCCGGCGACCGCCAAAAGCGCTGTGAGCGAAAGACGCGGTTGCCGGACGATATCTGATCGCGGCATGGTTCATTTTTTGTTTTGTTTGTTTTGTTAGATTTGTCGATTTGGCCTTGAAGCAGAGAAAAAAGCAATAAAATTCAAAGCGAGGGATAAAATGCAACTAGGCCAATCAAGGCTTTGAGAGCAAAAAAGGCGGTTTTTTAAAGGATTGGCGCGTGAAAAAAGACATGAAAAACGCCATGTGTTCCACTCCCTGAACTGACAAGGTTTTCACGTGTCGTTTCTTTTGCCAAAAAATTTGGCCAAAGAAAATGGGTTTCCAGGGAGTTTTGTTCAAAAATCCATTTAAAAAGAGCATTTGCGCGCAGCGCGCGCGCATGCGACAATTGGCGTTCATGCGGCATTTGGGCGCAAAACACATTTGGCTGCCGGGAGAAAAAATGAAAAAGGTTTTGTTAAAGCAACACACGTTCATGGTTTTCGACGTCGAGTCGATCGGCCTGCATGGCGAGGGCTTCGCCGTGGCCTTCGTGGTCGTAAACCGCGCGGGCGAGCGCTTGGAGGAGGCCGTGCTGGCTTGCTTGCCAGAAAAAGCGCGGGGGGCGGACAAAAACCGCGCGTGGGTCGCCCAAAACATTCACGCCATTCCGGCTCAATTCGACACGCCGCGCGAACTGCGCGACGCCTTTTGGGCCAAGTGGCTAGAATGGAAAGCCAAGGGCGCGGAGCTCGCCGGCGAGTGCTGCTGGCCCGTGGAGGCTCGCTTTTTGTGCGCGTGCGTGGACGACTCGCCCGAAGAGCGCGAATGGCCGGGCCCGCACCCGCTGTGGGACATCGCCAACATCATCGGGACGGTGGGCGAGGATTCGCTCGCCCCGCGCAAACGCCTGCCGGATGAGTTGCCTGTTCACGACCCGTTGGCGGATTCGCGCCAATCAGCTCGCTTGCTGATCGAGGCGCTCGCCCAAGCGGAAAAACAGAGAGCCGCTCTAGCTGAGCTGGCGGCGCAGGGCGAGAAGGGGATTTGAAGACGGCTCTCGCGAACAAAAAGGGGCTGCCAAAAGGCGGCCCCTTTTCATTGTGACTGTCGCGAAAAAGCGGTTTTCATCGACCCAAAGCCCACATTCAGGTCACAAAGAACGAACCGGCCTGCGCGCAGGCGCCGTGTTGTTCGCTCCGCAATCGCCAGAAGAGCGGCCCTGAGAGGCCGCGGATGGGGGCTCGGAGGAGCCATTGGAATCCGAGATTGACGCCGTTTGGGTCTTGCTCGCGTTTTGAGCGCCCTCTTGCATCGCCGTCCGAATGGTTTGCGCTTCGACCCAGGCGAAGGCGCGAGGAAACCGCTCAGGGGGCGCCTCAGCCACCATCCTCTGAATGTTCGCCAAGGGCTCAAATTGAGCCAGGATGTCCATGGCCGGCCATTTTTTTTCGCGCAAGGCCATTTCGAAGGCGTTCACGAACGGATGCCTTGATTTTTCGGTGGAAAGAAGATGCGGGTCGCTCACGGGAAGCAATGCCTCCAACGCTTGCGCGTGGCCCAAAAAGGCCGCGGTCATGAGCGCGGTGCGCCCCTCGTGAGCCATCAAGTTCGCGTTGCTTCGGGGCGCGAGCGCCCGGATGGCTTGGACGGCGTTCCTGCGCGCGGCGAGCATCAGCGCCGTGGCGCCTCCGCGGCTAAGGAGGTCGGGATTGCATCGCGCGTCCGCCAAAAGAGCCAAAATGGCCTCAGGGGCGTCCCGCTCCGCGGCGAAGTGCAACAAGGGAATGCCCAGCGTGGCGTGCCGGCTTTTGTGGATGTCGTGGCATTGGTTCGGATCGTTGCAGGGCAACAGGACCGACACAGAACGGCCGTCTCCGCTCAAAACCGCGGTTTGGATCGCAATTTGCAACCGCGCGGGCTCGTTGAGGGAGACAAAGCGGGGCAGCAGGATTTCAAGGCTTTCAGAGTCGCCGGCATAGGCCGCGATGGCCAGCGCGTCCTCCCCATGGTGATTCGAGAGGACGATGTCCTCCAGGGGCAAATCACGGGCCAAAATCCGAACGCACTCCGGATAGCCCTCTCGCGCGGCGATCATCAGGGCCGTCATGCCGTGTTCCGCCGCGTCGCCGGCGTCAATCAACGCTTGCAAAGTGGGAGAGGGCGGAATCCAGTCGATTTTTTTCATGGGGGGCCAAGGGGCGGGGCTAGGGGGAGCGCCAAACCCCTCTGGCTGCGCAAAGAGGGCAGTGTAAGGGATTTCAAAAGCGCAGTCAAAGGATGCGCTTCGTTTCGGGCAATATCAAGCGCTCGGAAGAACGGCGGCGGTGAAGCGATTACACCGCGGCGAACAGCCGAGCGTTGAGAATCGCCATTGGGTCCAGCAACGCCGCGCATTCGTCATGCCCGCGTTCTTGAGCCAATTTTCGGGCTGTTTTGCCTGACGGCGAGAGCGCTTCGATGTCGCTGCGTGGCGCGAGGATTTCAACGCAGCGCGCGCTGCCAGCTCCCGCCGCATACATCAGGGCGGTCAGGCCGCAACCGTCGCGGGCGCACACGAAGCTCAGCGGGGCCAGAAGCTCCACGCAGTCAGCGTGCCCGCCCATGGCGGCGAGCATCAGGGGCGTCGCTTGCATCGCGTTGCGCGCGGCCGCGCCTCCGCGGCGAGAAAGCTCGCGAAGGCGCTCGATGTCGCCGCGCCGAGCCGCCGCGAAAATTTCAGGCTCCGGGCCCTCTCTCAAAGACATCGGGGCTTTCGGAGAGGTTGGCGCGAGCTCCATGGGCGCTGGGGGCTTGGCCGAAGGCTCCGAAAATTCGCGGGCAAGCGCGCTCAGGCACGAGCGAAAAAGGCGAGTGGCGACAGTGAAAGAGCGGCGCATGGAGGTCTCCAAGAAGCGAATCGCGGCAAGTGGATTGCGGTGTGCCAATGCCTCATTGTACGCCGGTTGGCGGCGTTCAGCCAAAAAAAGACAGAAATTCAAGCGCCCGCGCGTTCACGGCGTGGCGCGAAAAACACAAAAAAGCCCCGTGGCGGGCGTAGAATGAAGCTCAATTTCATTTTTGAGCCCGCGCCATGACATCCTCCGCTTCGCCTGTCCCTGCGTCAACGCGTGTCGGGCCGCAGGAGCCCTCCGCGCTCGCGCCCGCTTCAATTTCAGCCGTGGCTTCACCGCCCTCGCCTTTGTTTCAGTGGTGCATGGGCTTCGATTGCTTTGCGGATCAGAAAATTCAAGTCGCGATTCTTTTGCTGGACCCAGATCGATCGCCCGCGATCGCGGCTGCTTGCGCGGCGTTTCCCGCGGTCGGGCCATGCCAAATGATCGCTGCGGGCCTGTGCAAGCCCGACACGGCGCAAACCGTCCTGCAAGAGGCTTTGAACTGTTTGGGCATCGAAAAAACGGAGCCCACGCTGGGGTTTGGCCCCCCCGGGAAAACAGCCGAGGCCGCTCTGGCGGGTTGGGCGCAGGCCGTGAGCCGAAGCTGGGCGGCAATCGAAGAGTTGGACGCCGAAGGGCCAGGCCATCGCTGGCGGGCTTGGGCCACTGATTTTGGAGACGGCCGAACCGTGGAGTCAATGTTCCCCAGACACACGATTTCCTCGCAAGAAGGCCGAGAGGCGTCCGCAAAAAAGATGGCTTGCGCCGTCTTGTCGGTCTTGCGCGAACGAGCGGAGGCTGTGTTGGGAAAAGGAGTTGTTCTTGATTCGCGGATTGTCGAATACGGCCTTCACCTTGACGACGACACGGATCGGCAAAACGAGGGATGGGCCAGGGCCGTGGCCGAGCGACGCGCGCTGCGAAAATCCGCAAGCGGCAAATCCTGCGTGGATGATTCAGCCGAGAAAAATGGGGCCGATATCGCGATGCTTCGCGCCGAAAGCTCAAAACCAATGCGTCTGTGACTTTTTGTTCAAAAGGAGGCGGAGAGCGGCGGCGCCGTTCACAACGCGCGCGGAGCGCGGCGACCGCTGCGCGACATGGATTCCGGGGCTTCGCTTTCTTCGTCGGATACCGTCGCGGCGCCTCGCTCGCCGGATTCCGCCAAAACGCCTGAAAGCGCCAGGGACTCTTCCATGGCGCGCAGCCTGCCAATCGCCAACGGAATTTGATCGGTGGCGTCGCCATGGACTGCGTCGCCGTGCTGGGCGAAATGAACGACTTCTCGCAAAAGACCAATGGTCATGCCCGGAGCGGCGGCCAATGCCTCGACGGCCGTCCAATTGAGCATGCTCGCGGCTTCCATGATGGCCGTGCGGCCTGAGCCGCGGTGCAAGTCCAAAGCATGGCTATGGGCAATCAAGGCTTCATAAGCCTCGGCCGCGCCGCCATGCGCGGGAATGCCTTGGTTGATGAGCGAGAAAAGCGGCGCGTAGCCGCGGCCTCCCAAGCGCTCGGCGAAGGCGGCTCCTTCCACGCGAAGAGCTTCTCGTGTCGCAGCTCCCAGTTGCGAAGAGTCCGCTTGTTGGCCTCGGACAATAAACCCATGCGAATCGATCACGAAAGACGCTGGCGCATAGCCCAAAATAGCCGCGGCGCAATCAAAATGTCCATGCATGCGAGCTCTCGTGATGGCCAGGTGCGCGAAAAGCGAGTCCGCGGCGGGAGGCTGAATCAAGAGCAGTTCCTTCACGCATTCAAGCCTACCCTCCTCGGCCGCGAGGCACAACGCGGTCAAGTCGCCCGATTGCGTCGTCGCGGCCGGGTCGAAATGCTGGGCCAAAAGGCGAACGCAATCCACATGCCCTTCGTGCGCGGCCCACATCAAGGGGTTGAGCCCCGCGGCGCCCATGTCGCGCAGGTTGGACAGCGGCAACAAAATTTCGGCCAATTGGATTCGTCCGTGGCTCGCGGCATGCATCAATGGCGTCAAGCCCGCCACTCGAAAGCTGAAATCCGGAGCGTCGTCGCCCTCGGCTTCCGCAAGAATGCGAAAATCGCGAGGATCCATGTCGGCCTTGATCGCGTCCACCAGCCGAATGCTGGCTTCGCGGCGCTTTTGCGCGCGCAAAGCCATAGGATGCGCCGTTGTGGTTCCAGGGCGAGCCGCCATCAGAGATTCTCCATCACAAGCGTGAGCGACGCGGAGCCGCGGGCGATTGCGGCGGCTGCGCTGACGGCGCGGTTTCCTCGGCCTCAACGGGCGCGAACAAATCCATCGCGCCGAAGCGCTCATTGGAAGCCCGCGGCGTCGGCTGCGCGTCAGCTCCTACGTTTGAGCGGGGGCCCGGCTGCGGATTGCAGGCCGCGTCGCGCTCAACAAAACCGCGCGCCGGGGCTTTGGACGACTCTATTTCCGCGCGCAAATGCCAGGCTTCAAGCTGCGAGCGAGCGACCTGGGTGAAGGGCGCTCCGTCCTGATGATTTCTGTGAAGATACTGCGGATCGCGCGCCAAAGCCTCCTCCAAAAGCGCCGTGGCGTCCGGCAAGCTGATGCCTTGATGGCGCATTTGCTGGGTCAGCGCTTCAAGCCAAGCGGCGGTCAACTCACCGGCGGGATCTCTCGGCGCGAGGGCGGCGCGAGCTCGCCAAAAGGGATTGTCCGCTTTCCAGTGGGAAAGGGTCGCCTCCGCCACCAAATCGAGGCCGGTGTCGACCAGGCGGCGAAGCATGCGCCCGGCCAAAGCCGATGACTCGCGCCGCTCGCGGGCCGGGAATTGGACGCCTTGAATTTCATGGGCTGGTTGGGGATGCGCGCAGGAAAACGACAACCGATCCAAAATATTCCCAGCCGCGTCCGCTTTTTTGTCCAAGTATTGGACCCAGGCCGCGCCGGGCAAGCTTTGCAACAGCCATTCGAAGTGCTCGGCGTCCACGCTGTTCGCCGCCTCAAGCATCGCCGGCCGGCGCAGGGCGCCTTGAGGGGTCGGCGTGAAAAGAGGCTCCGCCGCGCCGCGCGATTTTTTCTTCGCGCCATTTTTCGCCGTCGAGTTCACGGAGCCAGAGCTGTTCGCGCTCTCAGGCGACGCTTCGTTGGCGGCCGACGCGGATTCAGATTTCGCCAAAAGAGCGGCGTGTTTGGCCGCGAAGGCCTCGCTTGCGCGCTTCAAAGACTCCGGGCGCCAGTCAACAGGCGGCCGGATTGCGTCTCCAGAGCCGGAAAGCGCAGGCCGCGCAGCTTCGGTTTTCGCGCACAGTTTGGCCAATTGCTCGCATCGCTCGACCAAACGCTCCAATGCGCGCTGCTGAGCCGTGATCGGCGTCGGGACGCTGGCCTTGGGGAAGGCCGTCGCGCTCATGGATTTCAGGGCTGAATCAATCGCCGCGGGAAGCGTGCGCGCGGCGGCGTCAAAATCAGTTTGGATGAAAAGAGGCGCCCCCAATTTCACAAAAGCGCGGCACATCGGAACAGGAAGGGCGCGCGGAGGCTCGGCGATAAAAAGGCCCCACTGTCCAGCTTCATCCTGGTCCACCGACACCAATTGTTCGGCCGGGCTCTTCGCGGAGAACGCCGGGGTGTATTGTTTCCCTTCCCGGCCCACCAGAAGGCCTTCAAAACGGATTTGGGCCCGCAAATCCAATTTGCCTGCGTCGCCCAAGCGGCTCAAAAGGGCCGCCGTCCCTTCCTTGTTGAAGCTTTCAGCGGCGAAAAGAGAGCTGATTGCGCCCATGGCCGACACAATCGCGAAAATGCCGGGCTTTTCTTCTTTTTTCGCGCGTTTTTCGGCCTGCGCGAGGGTGGCGGAAAAATCCTCGGGACTGCGCACGCCGGTTTCCCTTGCGTAGCTTGCCTCGCGCGGAGAGCGCCCCGAATGGACAGGAACGCCCAGGTGAGTTGAATACAGCTTCGCCGTCTCGAGCTCGCGCGCTGACATTTCGTTTGGATCCCGATCCCTCGATGAATCGATTTTTGCCCGAGAGCGAGCGGATGAATTTGCGTTTTTGGGAGAAGTCGCCATTGATGAGCTCGTGACGCGGAGTGCGTGAAAAGAAAGAGAAGTCCGCGCGAAAAAGCACAAACCACCGACACAAAAAAACACCATTAAAAACCAAACGCCACGGCTTGAAGCGCCAGGGCTTTTCGGGCTTGAAGCGTTATTTTACGCCATAGAGCCGGCCTCAGCAACACCGGCGAGCTGCGCGAGGCTGCGCGAAGGCTTGGCGGAAAACAGGGGGCGCGGTGGAGCGGGCCGATTTTCCCCAAAAAGCGACACTCTTTTCAGAAAGATGCCTCGGACGTTGCGCCCAGAGAAACACGGGCGTAAAATAGGGTTTTCCCGGTGTTCCAATGGAGACAAACAATGAGCCACATCCCCGCCATTCGTCCCGCGCTGAGCGCGATCCCCGCCTTGAACGCAAGCGCCGCAGGATTTTGCCCGGTTTTCGACCCGAGCGACGCCACCGAGTCCATTGAGTTCGCCGTGGGCCTGGCCGACCGAGAACTGGCGCTGACGGCGCATGAGCGGCTGGCGCGCGTGAAGGCCAATGCGAACGAAAGCCTGATCAAGCCCGTTCGCTCGACAGATGCGGATTTGCTCGACGAAGAATATCGCGTCTCGGGCGACGCAGCCGCGGCGGCGAGCCAAAAGATCGCGTCCGACGACGCCTTGTTTTTCCCCGAGGACAGCTCCGCCGCGTGAGCCGCGTCTTCCCCAAAAGGCGTTTCCGGGGGAAAGCTTTCGGCGCGAAAAACACGCGCCAAAAAGCCCTGAGCGACGCGTGGTCGTGGTAAATTGAGGGATCGGGCCGAGGGCGTGGTCCCTTTTTTTTCAATTGTTTCCCTTTGCGGACTCGCCGCGATTGCGCGCCGCATGAAGCCCCGCGGGCTGAACATGAACCGAAATTTGGATTTGCGCATTGCCATTGAAAACGGAAGCCTCGCCGACGCGCGCGAGCTGTTGGCGTTGGGGGCAAATCCGAAGGCGCTCGCGGGAGACGGAGGTTTTCGAAAGGGCATGACGCTCTTGATGACCGCGGCGCGTGGCGGCCGTTACGATATTTTGCGAACATTGCTGGCGGCCGGGGCCGATCCGCGCGCCCGCGACAGCTTTGGCCACACCGCTTTGATGCACGCCGCGCAATGCGTGGATCCAGACGCTTTGCTGTGCGCCCGCGCTTTGCTGCCGCTTTCAGACGCCGACGCCCAGTCAACCACGGGAGAAACCGCGTTGTGGCTCGCCGTCTCAATGGAGCATTCCTCTTGGGCGTTGAAGCATAAGCTCGCGAGCGGCGAGGCCCTGGATGCCCGCGCGGCCTTGATGGTTCAGG
>Ga0209862_1000249_pt1 | contig 20199 bp, 17 predicted proteins | sample OrgsoiDNA_201061_FD_185809 | JGI IMG/M metagenome (GOLD analysis project Ga0209862, IMG submission 185809) | Permafrost soil microbial communities from the Arctic, to analyse light accelerated degradation of dissolved organic matter (DOM) -... | ecosystem: Environmental > Terrestrial > Soil >... | reverse complement strand
GGGTCGGCGACCAGCGGGCGGTAGATTTCGATGCGGTCGTGTTGGCGCAGCACGGTGTCCAGCGTTTTCTTTTTGGCGTAGATGCCCACCTGCATGGCAGCCAGATCGACTTCAGGCAACTCCGTCAACAGGCCGCTCTGCGCAACGGCCTGTTCAAGCGTCGCGCCCTGCGCCACCGTCACGTCGCGCAGGAACACGGACGTCGGCGTCGCGTAGCAGACCTGGACGTCGATAGTTTCAGCCATATACCGTCTCGGCGCGCTTGCAGAACGAATCGACCATGCTGTTGGCGATCATGCCGAACACCGGGCCGACCAGGCCTTCGAGCAGCAGGCTGGAAAATTCATAATGCAGGTCCAGCTCGATCTTGCAGGCGTCCGCGCGCAGCGCCTTGAAGGTCCAGACGCCGTCGAGGGCCTTGAAAGGACCGTCCACCAGCTTCATATGGATGCTGGTCGGCGGCGTGTTGACGTTGGAGGTGGTGAAACTCTGGCGCACGCCGTGGTAATTGATGCCGACGCTGGCCACCACCGTGCTGTCGGTCCGTTCGCGCACGTCGACGCCGCCGCACCAGGGGAGAAACTGGGGATAATCCTCGACCTTGGCGACCAGTGCGAACATCTGTTCGGCGCTGTATCCCAGGAAAACTGACTTGTGAACTACTGCCATTGGGTACCGTTTGCTATGATGTGGAATTATTCGACGCTTTAGGGCGCGAAACGTTAGTTTAACCGAGACGCGCCTGTTTACCATTGCCATGACTATTGCCGATAACAAAAAAGCCTTTCACGACTATTTCATCGAGGACCGCTGGGAAGCGGGCATCGTGCTCGAAGGTTGGGAAGTGAAAGCGATCCGCGACGCCCGCGTGCAGATCAAGGAGGCCTACGTCACCATCCGCGGCGACGAGCTGTTCCTGTTCGGCGCCCACGTCAGCGCGCTGCCGACCGCGTCCACCCACATCCACCCGGAGGCGGTGCGCACCCGCAAACTGCTGCTGCACCGCGCCGAGTTGGACAAGCTGATCAGCAAGGTCGAGCGCTCCGGCTACACGCTGGTGCCGCTGAACCTGCACTACAAGGGCGGCCGCGTCAAATGCGAGATCGGCCTGGCCAAGGGCAAGAAGATGCACGACAAGCGCGCCACCGAAAAGGAACGCGACGGCAAACGCGAAGTGGCCGCGGCCATGAAGCAGAATACCCGCTGATCATCCACCGATGCGCCGGCCTGCGGCCGCTGTTGCGCCGGCGGCAGCGTTGTCGTCGCGGCGGCGTGTTTTTATCGCCGCCAGAGTTTCTAACTAGAAACAGCCATGTTAAACTGATAGTAGCAGCCCGAAGGCCGCCGCCCGCGCGCGGCCCGCGCTGATTTACTAGACGCTGACGAGGAAACCATGGTGCTGAAAACCGCAACGGCGATAATGGCCGGCATGCTGATGTCCGGCGTGTTGCTCACCGGATGTGTGGCGCCGTATTCGCCCGTGCCGCTGGCCGCCAACTTCCCCGCCACGCGCCAGCTGCAACTGGAGGCCGCCAACCACTGGGCCATCATCGCCGGCAATATCGAGCAGCACATCGTGGTCGAGCTGAAGAAGAATCCGCCGCGTCCGCTGTTCATCAACGAATCGCCGCAGCCATCGCCGTTCGCCCGCGCGCTGGCCGCCGAGATGATCACCACCCTCGTCAACGACGGCTACACGGTCGCCAAGACGCCGGCCGGCGCCCTCAAGATCGACCTCGACGTGCAGGCCGTGACCTTCTCGGCCAACCGGCCGCAATACCGCTATTTCGGCGAGCATGCCTTGCTCGGCACCGGCGTGTGGGTGCTCAGCGAAATCGAGCCGCCGGCGCTGGGCGTGGCCACGGCCGCCCTCGGCACCTACGACGCCTATAGCTGGTTCAATTCCCAGTTCGCGCCCGGCGCGACGCCGAAGACCGAAATTATCGTGACCGTGTCCGTGTCCGATCCCTACCGTTATTACGCGCGCACCAGCTCGGCATACTATGTCAGCGACAGCGACCGCGTGCTGTACGGCATGATCGACAAGGAGCCGGAATTACCCAAACTGACCAAGATGTACCAGGTGCGCGGAGACAAGTGATGATCAAACCACGGGCCACGGCCGCCATGCTGGCGCTGGCGCTGCTGCTGTCAGCCTGCGCCACGCCGAAGGAGGAGCCGGACTACTCGACCGTGTCGTCGAACCAGTTCATCGCCTCCAACTACCGCGCCGCCGACGGCCTGCTGAACCAGCTCAACGGCAAGCTGGCGGCCGACAAGCCGCTGATCATGGCCACCATCGTCAACATCGACGCGCTGGAGCAGACTTCGACGCTGGGCCGCCTGATCTCCGAGCAGATCTCGACGCGCATGGCGCAGGGCGGCATGAACATGCTGGAAATGAAGCTGCGTAACAGCGTCTACCTGAAGCGCAACCAGGGCGAGCTGATGCTCACCCGCGAGCTGGGCGAAGTGGCGACCACGCACAACGCGCAAGCCATCGTCGTCGGTTCCTATGCGGAGACCAGCGACATGGTCTTCATCAACATCAAGGTGATCCAGCCGAACACCAACTTCGTGCTGGCCGGCCAGGATTATGTGCTGGCCAAGGAAGGCATCGTGCGCTCGATGCTGCGCAACTAAGCAGGCAGCTCAGTACGCCGCTACGCGCGAACCGAGCGTGGCGCAACACGCTGCGCCAGCTGCGGCAGCACTTCCTGCGCCGCCGCCTCGATTTTCAGCGACAGCAGATCGTCGGCCCGCGTCTTGCCGACGTTGACGGCGGCGATAGGCTTGCCCGCCTCGGCCGCCAGCTTGCAGAATCTAAAGCCGGAAAACACCATCAGCGACGAACCCACCACCAGCAAGGCGTCGGCGCGCGCCATCCAGTCCAGCGCGGTGGCGGTGCGCTCGGGCGGGACGTTGTCGCCGAAAAACACCACGTCCGGCTGCAAGATGCCGCCGCACAGCGCGCAGGCGGGAATATGGAAATCGTCCAGCGCCTCCGGCTCGATCTGCGCGTCGCCGTCGGGCAGCGGCTGGGCGATGGCGTCGGCCAGCGCGGGATTGGCATCGCGCAGCAGCGCCTGCATCGCGGCGCGCGACGAGCGCGTGCCGCACGTCAGGCAGAGCACACCGTGTATATTGCCGTGCAATTCGATCAGGCGTGCGCTGCCGGCGCGCTGGTGCAGGCCGTCGACATTCTGCGTGATGACGGCGCCCAGCTGTCCGCCCTGCTCCAGCGCGGCGATGGCCAGGTGGCCGGCGTTCGGCTCGGCCTGCGCCAGCGTCGGCCAGCCGACCATGCTGCGCGCCCAATAGCGCCGCCGCACCGCTTCCGAGCGACGGAACTCCGGCCCCTGCACGGGCAGGCGGCCGCGCCGCACGCCGTCGCGGTCGCGATAATCGGGTATGCCGGAGGCGGTGCTCAGGCCGGCGCCGGTCAGCAGCAGCACATTGCGGTGGGCCGACAGGAATGCGGCCAGCTGGTCGAGTTGATGCGCTTGAAGGTGGTCGTTCATAGCGCATCATCGTATCATCTGCGACACTGGTCTGCAGGCGCGCAAAATTTTTCCATGGAATAGAACCATTTAACTGCGGCAAGGCATTCACCGGCAGGCAAGGAGAAAACAATGCAGCAAGAACGGCGACCGGACGCGCGCGCGGCCGGCTCCAGCGTGGAAAAGGAGGAGGTGCGACTGCTGGCCAGTATCGCGTCCGGGGACCGGCACGCCTTTGAGACACTGTACCGCATCTATTTTTCGCGGCTGACGCGGTTTCTAGCTCGCATGACGCGCAGCGTCGAACTGATCGAGGAAATTGTCAACGACACCATGTTGGTGGTCTGGCAAAAATCCGCCAGCTACGACGGCACCTGTAAAGTCTCGACATGGATATTCGCCATCGCCTACCGCAAGGCGCTGAAAGGCTTGAGGCAGAGCGACGAGCCGGTCGAGTCGGACGACGACCATTATCCGGCCGACGCCCGCGTCGAACCGGAACATCAACTCAGCCAGCAGCAGTTGCAACAGACCGTGGCGCGGGCCCTCGATTTACTACCGCTGGCGCAGCGCACGGTGATGGTGCTGACGTATTATCACGACATGGCCTACGCCGAGATCGCCGAGATAGTCGACTGTCCGGTCAACACCGTCAAGACGCGCATGTTCCACGCGCGGCACAGATTGCAGGGCCTGTTGGCCAGTGAAAGAGAGGCAAGCAAATGAACGGGCGTATTTTCAGACTCGATATACCGGCCCACCAGGCGGTGCAAGAGCTGCTGCCCTGGTATGTATCGGCGCAGCTGGCGCCGCAGGAGGCGGCGCGCGTGCAGGAACATCTGCACGGCTGCGAGGAATGCCGGCACGAAGCCGAACTGGCGGGCCGGATGCGCGAGCTCGAACCGGACGCGCCGCACGGCCTCGACGTCGACCGCGCGCTGACACGCATGCTGTCCATGCTCGGCGAGCAGGAGCCAGCGGCGTCGATGACAACGGCGGCGTTGCCGCCCGCAGCGCCAGTGGCGGCGCAGGCGCCGGCATGGACGCCGCAACGCGCCGCCAACCAGCCGTCGTGGATGCGCTGGGCGATGGCGGCGCAAGCGGTGGCGATCGCCGGTTTGGTGGCGCTGCTGGTGCGTCCGGCCGCCGACAACGCCAACTACCATGTACTCGGATCGGGCGCCGTCCTGTCCGGCAATCTGGTGGTCGTGTTCAAGCCGGAGACGGCGGAGAAGGAGTTGCGCCGCGTCCTGCTGGCCAACGGCGCGCGCGTGGTGGATGGTCCGACCGACACCGACGCTTACCTGCTCAACGTCCCGCTGGCGACGCGCGACCACGCCCTGCTCAACCTGCGCGCCGAACCGTCGGTGATGCTGGTCGAGTCCTTGCAGGCGCAAGCATCGCCATGAACGCGCCGACCACCGGGACCGACGCGCGGCCGCGCAGCGCGCGTTCCCTGCTATGCGCCTGCGCGTGGATCGCCTTGTGCGCATGGGCTCCGTTCAGCGCCGCGTCCGGCCAGGCCATGTCGCCAACAGCGCCGATACCGCCACCGCCACTGGCCGGCGCACCCTACGCCACCGACGACGCCGCGCATGCCATCGGCGCGGCCGACGCACCGGCCAGCGACACCGCGCCGACCGAACACACCGTGCTGGTGATGTTGCGCCTGCCGGCGCCGCACTACCGTCCCGACGCCGGCTATGGCGGGCGCTACATCGACGACGGCGGCCGCAGCGCGCGCCGCCGCATCGCCGAAGACCTGGCGCGCCAGCATCAACTCAAGCTGGTCAGCGACTGGCCGATGCCGACGCTGGGTGTCGATTGCTACGTGATGGCCTATGCCGACAGCGGCGCCGACAGCGGCCGGCGCATCGCCGACGCGCTGGCGCACGACCCGCGCGTCGAATGGGCGCAGCCGGTGGCGCTGTTCAGCGGCATGGGCGCGGACGCCGGCGACCCGCTGTATCCGGTGCAGCCTAGCGCCAAGTACTGGCACATCGCCGAGCTGCACCAGACCACCACCGGCCGCAACGTCAACGTCGCCATCGTCGACAGCGGCGTCGACCAGCAGCACCCGGATTTGCAGGGCCAGGTGGCGCTGGCCGAAAACTTCGTCGACGGCAGCGCCTACCAGGCCGAGGCGCATGGCACGGCGGTGGCCGGCATCATCGCCGCGCGCAGCGGCAACGGCGGCATCGTCGGCGTGGCGCCGGGCGCGCGCCTGCTGGCCTTGCGCGCCTGCTGGCAGCAGCCCGACCTGGCCACGCGTTGCAGCAGCTTCACGCTGGCCAAGGCGATCAACTTCGCCATCCTCAACCACGCCAAGGTCATCAACCTGAGTTTGTCGGGACCGCCGGACCGTTTGCTCGACCGGCTGGTCGACGTCGCGCTCGAACGCGGCATCGCGGTGGTCGGCGCCGTCGACCCGCGCGGCGCCGGACCGGCCTTCCCCGCGTCGCACGCCGGCGTGATCGCAGTGGCGCAGCAGGCCGCCAGCGGCGCGGCCAAGGTGAGCGGCGCGACCGGCGCCGGCAACGCCACCATGATCAATGCCGTTGCTGGCCACGCGGCCAGCAACGGCGCCAGCGCGCCCGATACGGCTGGCGCCATCGGCGCGGTGCCGGCGGGCACCGTCTACGCGCCGGGCCGCGACATCCCGACCACGGCGCCGGGCGCGCGCTGGAGCTTCGTCTCCGGCAGCTCGTTCGCGGCGGCCCATGTCAGCGGCATGCTCGCGCTGCTCGATCAATTGCAGCCGGCCGCGACGCCGGCGCAGCTGCATCGACGGCTACTGCCCATCGATGGCCTGAACGCTGGTAATATCGACGCATGTGCCACCATTACCCGCGTCACCGGCGCGTGCTCCTGCTCATGCGTCAACGCGGTCAACCTGAAAGTCGGCAGTCGTCCGTGAAGCGCTGGTCCTGCGCGGCGCTGCTGTTCCTGAGCGCCGGCGGCGGCAACGCGCAAACCAGTGTCAGCGTGTCGCTGCTGTCGGATTACCGGTATCGCGGCGAAACCCTCAGCGACGGCCAGCCGGCGCCGCAAATCAACGTCAACCTCGATAGCGACAGCGGCTGGTATGGCGGCGCGCTGGCGGCGGGCAATATCCACCTCGGCGACCACCAGATGGCGCAGCTGCTGGCCTACGCCGGCTACGCGCAGCGCATGGCGTCGGGCTGGAGCTGGGAGGCCGGCGCCACCGACACCACGTTCACACAGGCCAGCGATCGAAATTACGGCGAGCTGTATGTCGGCCTGTCCGGCGAGCGCATCAGCGGCCGGCTGTATTTGGCGCCGCGCTATTTCGGCTACGACAGCCGCACCTTGTATGCCGAAATCAACGGCTTCTATCCGCTGCACGACAAGCTCAATCTGGTCGGCCACGCCGGCCTGCTGCACACCCTGGCCGGCGCCGCCTGGCCCGGCGTGCCGGCCGCCTCGCGCTACGACGCCCGCGTCGGCCTGAGCGCGACCATCGGCGACTGGAACACGCAGCTGGCATGGGTCCTCGTGCAGCACAGCGACATGCACTACCAATACTACGATGGCCATGCGCCGCGCACCGTCGTGCTCAGCGCCGCGTACTCGTTCTAGCGCCGCGGCGGCGCCATCGCCGTCATTATCTCGTCAGCACAATTTTTATTTTTACATCGCGACGAAACCTTTCTATCGTGCGGCCGCATCAACGGTGCACCACCTCACCACATCGAAAGGAATCACGATGGACACTCGTCTCTCAGGCGGCAAGAAAATGGCCGCCAGCGCCGGCATCGTCACTTGCGCCGCCGTGCTGGCGGCGGTACTGGCCGCCTGCGGCGGCAGCGACACCAGTCCCACCCCGCCGGCCGTCACTGCGATGCCGCCCGCGCCGCCGGTCGTCACCGTCACCGCGTTCACGCAGACCGCGCTGGTCAGCGACGGCGCCAGCAGCGCCGCGCACACCGATGCGCACCTGGTCAACGCCTGGGGCATCGCCTTCAATCCCACCGGCTTCGTCTGGGTCGCCAACAACGGCAGCAACACCTCCACGCTATACGATGGCAACGGCGTACCGCAAACGCTGGTGGTGGCCACGCCCGACTCGCCGACCGGCATCGTCTTCAACGGCAGCCAGGACTTCCAGCTGACGCAGAACGGCAAGACCGGCGCCAGCCCCTTCCTGTTCGCCAGCGAGAGCGGCACCATCTCGGCCTGGTCGCCCAGCGTCAGCCCGGCCACGGCCGTCGCCGTGGTCGACGGCAGCGCCGGCGGCAGCGTCTACAAGGGCCTGGCCCAGGCCAGCTACCTCGGCGTCAATTATCTGTACGCGACCGACTTCCACAACCAGCGCGTCGACGTCTTCGACGGCCACTTCAACAAGGTCGCGCTGCCGGGCGGCTTCATCGATCCCAAGCTGCCGGCCGGCTACGCGCCGTTCGGCATCCAGGCCATCGGCAACCTGATTTACGTCAGCTACGCGCAGCGCCAGAGCACCGGCGACGACGAGGCGCACGGCCCCGGCGCGGGCGTGCTCGACGTGTTCGACACGGCCGGCAACCTGGTCAAGCAACTGGTGAGCGCGGGCGCATTGAACGCGCCGTGGGGCATGGCGATGGCGCCGTCGAATTTTGGCAGCTTCAGCGGCATGCTGCTGGTGGCCAATTTCGGCGACGGCAAGATCAACGCCTACGATCCGGTCAGCGGCGCGTGGCAGGGCCAGCTGGCCGGGGCCAACGGCACGCCGCTGACGCTCGATGGTTTGTGGGGTATCGCCTTCGGCAACGGCGTCGACAGCCAGCCAAGCAACACCTTGTTCTACACCGCCGGCCCGGCCGACGAGGCGCACGGCGTCTACGGACGGATCGATATGATGTAAAGGAAAACGAGCCGGCCAGCATGGCGGCCGGCTCGCTGCTGGATCACGGCGGGGTCAGCGCGCCGGATCGACAGGCACGCGCCGCCGGACGATGACGGCGGCGACGCGCGCCCAGCCCGGCCTCAGGCCGTGCCCGAGACGCGGAACAACACCATGGCGGCGGCGCTTTCCAGCTTGTCCTTGACGGCGGCCAGGTCGGCGGCAATGCGCTGCGCGGACGGCAGGCTGCGCACGGCGGGGACATCGGCCGGGTTCAGCGTGATGCCGATGCCGGCCAGCGCGGCGACCGGGTCGCGCGCCAGGTCTGCGCGGAATGCGCCATCGTGGGCCAGCTTATCGAGATCACCGTCGCCGTCAACGACGTCGACATCGAACGCGCGCTGGGCCTGGAGCACTTGCGCGACGCCGTGATCGCCGTCCGCGGCTGCGGCCCGGCCTCGGGCCGGCGCGAGACGGTGGAGCTGCGCTACGGCGAAACCGGCGCGCTCTGACGCGGCGCGCTATCCTCGCCGGCATCGGCGGCGCGCACGCCGTCGATGACCGTTTCGAGCGCGTTGCCGAAAGCGGCCAGCGCGCTGTCGAGCGGGCTGCGGCCGGGTGCCAGCAGTAGCTCCTCCAGTTCGCCGGCGCTGCGCTGCAACTGCGGCATCGACAGGTTGCCGGCCGCGCCCCTGAGCCGGTGTACCAGCGCGGCCGCGTCGTCGAACTGGCCGCGCCCGATGGCCGCCAGGATCAGTTCCGGGGCGCCAGCGAAATCATCGAGAAAGCGGCGCAGCAAGGTGGCCAGCAGCGCCTCGTTGCCGCCCAGCCGGGCCAGCGCGGCAGCCCTGTCGATGCCGTGCGGTGGCGGCGCGCCGTCCGGCGCGGGCTGCGGCGCCGGCGCTCCGGCGACGGCCGGCTCGGGCGCCAGCCAGCTCGCCAGCACCGCATACAGCGTCTCCGGATCGATCGGCTTGGTGACGAAATCGTTCATGCCGGCGGCCAGGCTGGCTTCGCGGAAGCCGGCCACGGCGTGCGCCGTCATGGCGATCACCGGCAGGCCGGCGTGCTGGTTGCGCTCGCGGATGCGGGCCGTGGCCTGGTAGCCGTCCATGGCCGGCATCTGGATGTCCATCAGCACGGCGTCGTAGCGGGTCTGGTCGACCATGCGCGTCGCCTCCAGCCCGCCGCCGGCCAGGTCGACCAGCACGCCGGCGCGCAGCAGCACGTCGCGCGCCACTTGCTGGTTGATGACACTGTCATCGACCACCAGCACGCGCGCGCCGCGCAGCCGCAGCGCCGCCGCCGACAGCGGCGCGGGCGCGGCGGCCGGCTCGGGCGCGCGCGGCGGCTCGAAGCCGAGCGCGGCCAGCACGGCGCCGAACAGCTGGCCGGGGTTGACCGGCTTGGTCAGGAAGGCGGCGACACCGGCCAGCTCGGCCTCGCGGCGGATATGCTCGCGCGTGAACTCGGTCACCATCAGCACCGTCGGCAACACCGTCAGCGCCGGATCGTCGTGCAGCCGGCGCGTGGTCTCGATGCCGTCCAGGTCCGGCATGTTCCAGTCCATCAGCACCACCTCATGCGGATCGTCGCGCAGCAGTTGCAGCGCGGCCGCGCCGGAATCGACCGAGCGCGCGACGAAGCCGAAACTGCCCAGCAGCTGTTCCAGCATGGCGCGCGTGGGCGCGCTGTCGTCGACGATCAAGACCTTCTTGCCGATCGCCTCGGGCGGCGCGCGGCGCAAGGCGGCGGCGGCCGGCTGCGCCTGCAGCGTGATCGTGAAATTGAAACGGCTGCCGGTGCCGGGCGTGCTGTCGACGGCGATGACGCCGCCCATGGCCTGCACCAGCTGCTGAGAAATGGCCAGCCCCAGGCCGGTGCCGCCGTGCAGGCGGGTGGTGCTGGCGTCGGCCTGGGAAAAGGCGTGGAACAGTCTGGATTGCTGGGCCAGGCTGATGCCGACGCCCGAATCTTCCACCGAGAATTGCAGCCGCAGTGGCTGGCCGCCGGCGGCCAGCGCGATGGCGCCCTGATCCGCGCTGTGGCCCTTGCCCTGATCGCGGGCCCGCTCCACGCGCAGGAAAATAAAACCGCGCGGCGTGAACTTGAGCGCATTGCCGACCAGGTTGATGAGCACCTGGCTCAGCCGCAGCGGATCGCCGATCAGCCCCTGCGGCACGTCCGGCGCGGCGCAGACCAGCAGCTCCAGGCCTTTTTCGGCGGCGCGCCAGGAAAACAAATCGGCGATCTGGCCCAGCGTGTCGGTCAGATCGAAGGGCACGGCCTCCAGCTCCAGCTTGCCCGATTCGATGCGCGAGAAATCGAGCACGTCGTTGATGATGCCCAGCAGGTTCTGGCCGGCCCGGCCGATCTTGTGGAAATAATCGCGCGGCTGCGGCGCCACGTCAAGGTGCGCGCCGAGGCCGGCGAAACCGATGATGGCGTTCATCGGCGTGCGGATTTCGTGGCTGATATTGGCCAGGAAATCGCTCTTGGCGCGGGTGGAGGCTTCGGCGTCGGCGCGCGCCTGCTGGATGGCGCGGATCGCCTCGGCTTTCTGGAAGGCCGACACGAACGGTTCGCGCAGCGCGATGAACAGGTCGAGATCGGCGTTCGCCATCGGCGCGCCGTGCTCGAACACCAGGTAAGCCGCGACCTGGCCGGCGATGCTGATGCGCACCACCAGCACCGCGCCGGCGCCCTGCCGGCCGACGTAGATGTCGGGGGCGATGGCCTTGGCGCCGTTGACGTAGCGCGCCTGCGCCTGCTCCTGCGTCATGCCGCGCAGCCGGCCGGGCAGGCCGTCGCGCCGCCAGGTGGCGCGTATCGCCAGCTGCGCCGTGCCGGCCTCGCCGATCAGGGCGTAGCAGGCGTCGACGCCGGTGCTGGCGCTGGCTTCGAACAATATCGTCTGCAGCAGGGCGTCGAAGTCGAGCTGCTCGTTGATCGACTTGACGATGGCGTGGACTTTTTCCAGGTGGCGGGTGCGCGACAAAACCAGCCGCTGCAGCATCGCCTGGGTGCGCCGCAACGCGCTCACGCGCCAGCGGTACACGCCCCAGGCCAGCGCCAGCCCGGCCAGCGCGGCGGCGCAACGCGCCCACCACGTCTGGTACCAGGCCGGCAGCACCTGCATGTCGATCGCCAGCTCATGCGGACTCCAGACGCCGTCGCGGTTGCTGCCGCGCAGGCGCAGGCGGTAGTGGCCGGGCGCCAGGTTGTTGTAGGCGGCGATGCGCCGGCTGCTGTCCGTCTCGACCCAGTCCTTGTCGTAGCCTTCCAGCCAGGAAGCGTAGCGGTTGCGCTGGCTGGCGGAAAAGTCCAACGCCGCCACCTCCACTTCCACGCCACGCGTGCCGGCCGGCACGATCAGGCCGGCGCCGCCGGCGGCCATCAGCGCGGCCGCAGGCACGGCGCGCTTGTCCAGCCGCACCGAACTGAGCACCAGCGGCGGCTGGTATGTCCACTGGAAGGGCTGCGTCGGATGCACCACGGTATAGCCGCCGGAGGTGCCGAAGACGATGTCGGACTGCACGGTCTGTCCCACGGCGCCGGCGTAATACGACAGGAATACCAGGCCGTCGGCGCGGCCCAGCTTGCGGACGCGCAGCGTGCTGCCATCGATCAGCACCAGGCCGTCGACGCTCGACACCCACATCCGGCCGGCCTGGTCGGCGCGCAGGCCGGTGATGGTATTGGTCGGCAAGCCGTCGCCGATGCCGAGCCGGTGGTAGCGGCGCGTGCCGTCGGGCGCCCGGCCTTCCAGGATGGAGATGCCGTCATTATTGGTGGCCACCCACAAGCGGCCGCGCGCATCGAAGGCCAGCGAGTTGATGAAGCCGTGCGCCCGCGCCGCCGCGTTGCCGGGCAAAACGAGCAATTGCTCGGCTTTGCCGGTGGCCGGATCGAAGCGGTTCAAGCCCTTGCGCGTGCCGACCCACAGCGCGCCGTCGGGATCGGCCAGCAGGGTCGTGACGCGGCCGTCACTGAGGCCGCCCGCCGACGCCGGCCCCGCCCCGAAGGACTGCACACTGCCGGCCAGCGGATCGTAGCGCAGCAGGCCGCCGCCGGTGGCCAGCCACAGCACGCCGTCTAGGCGCACGATGCTGCTGATGCGCGGCAGCGCGTCCGCCTGCGGCAAGGGCACGCGGGTGACGCGCTGGCCGTGGGCGCTGGTGTGGTACAGGCCGAGCAGCGTGCCTATCCACGCCTCCTGCGGTTCGGCTTCGGCCATCGCCAGCACCAGGCGGTTCGGCAGCATCGTGTCGAGGTGGGCCGGATCTGGCCGCAGGCCGGCCGTGCGGCGGCCGTCGACGCCGACCAGGTCGATGCCCTGGTCGCCCAGCGCCGTCCACAGGCGGCCGGCGCTGTCGGTCATGAAGGCCGAGACGGACACCTCTTGCATGCCCTCGCCGTCGACGACGGTGTCGATGGTGTGGTTGGCCGGGTTGTTGATGTCGATGCCGCGCTCGTTGGCCAGCCACACCAGGCCGCTGCGGTCGCGCCAGACAGCCGCCACACGGTCGTTCGCCAGGCTGGACTGCACGGCCGGGCGGTGGACGATGCGTCGGCCGTGGCCGGCGGCGTCGAACTCGATGATGCCGCCGCCGTAGGTGGCGGCCCACCACTGCCCCGCCTCCGTTTCGGTGATCGACAGGACCATGGTGCTGTCGGCATCCTTGACCCGGTCCAGCGCCACGATGCGCGCCACGGGCGCGCCATCGACCAGCCCGGCCATGCCGACGCCGCTCTTGAAGGTGCCGAAGGCGACCTGGCCGCGCTCGCCACTGGCCAGCGCCAGCACGGCGTCGCCGGCGCCGCCAGCGATGGCCACGTCGACGACCCGGCCATCGGACGCGTCGCGTCGGGCCAGGCCGGCGTTCGAGCCTATCCACAGATTGCCGTCATGGTCGAGCAGCAAGGCGCGGATCTGGTTGGCGCGCGGCCCGCCGGGCGCGTCGGCGCCGCGCGGATAGTGGCTGATGCGGGCCATGCTGCCGCCGGCCGTATCGATGTAATCGAGGCCGGCCGCCGTGCCTACCCATACACCGCCCTTGTCATCGCCGGCGATGGCGCTGATCAGCGGGCTGCTCAAGCCCTTAGGGCCGGCCGGATAGCGCACGAAGCGCTCGTGCAGCTTGTCGTACATGGCCACGCCATCGGTGGTGGTGCCTATCCACAGCCGGCCCAGCCGGTCCACGTGCAGCGTCTGGATAAAATCGCCCGGCAGCGATGCCGCGTCGCTCGCGCTGTAGAAGAAATTGCGCATGCGGTAGCCATCCCAGCGCGCCAGCCCGCCCTGCGTGCCGAACCACATGAAGCCGTCGCCGTCCTGGGCCAGGCTCATCACGACCGGATGCGGCAAGCCGCGCTCGGGCGCCAGGTGTTCGAACACGGCCGGCGCCAGCATGGGCCAGCCGCCGGCCGCGGCATGGGCCGGCGCCGGGAGCAGGCCGGCCAGCAGCGCGGCCGCCGCCGCACAGGCGCGCCAGTTCGTCAGGAGTGCGCGGCGGACCGCGTCTACGGTGCGGGGAAAGACCAAATCGTACAAGAGGCAAGACCTTAATCGGTAGGCGGACGCACTGGTCCCATGTTGGCGATCCGCAGGACCGGTGTCGGCGATGGATACATCGGATTGGTCTGGCGCCTGTCCATCAAGGCTGTTCGGCGTAGAGCTTCACCAGCCGGTACAGGAAATCGCGCCCCTGCAACAGCGACTCGACGCCGATGTATTCATTGAGGCCATGGATATTGCCCAGATCCGGCCCGAGGAAGATGCCGCTGATGCCGTAGGTGGGTATGCCGGCCGCGTTGAGGAACTGGCCGTCGGTGGCGCCGGACTGCAACAGCGGCAGCACCGGCACGCCGGGCCAGAACTGCGCCGTCAATTGCTGCACCGGCCCGAGGACGGCCTTGGTCAAGGGCGGCGGCGGCGAACTGCCGCCGCGAATTTCCAGCGTCTCGACCTTGACGGCCGGATCGGCGATGGCCCGCTCCAGCGCCAGGCGCACGGTTTCCTGCGTCACGCCGGGGAAGATGCGGCAGTTGATGTTGGCGCGCGCCCGCTGCGGCAGGGCGTTGGTGGCGTGGCCGGCGTCGAGCATGGTCGCCACGCAGGTGGTGCGCAGCATCGCGGCCCAGCCGGCGTCGCGGCTGGACACCAGCGCCACGGCCGCCGCGTCCTGCGGGTTGGCGACGATGGCGCGCATCGCCGCCGCCACATCGGCATGGCCTTGCGCGGCCTGGATGTCGGCCATGCCGTTCAGGTAGCCACGGCTGCCGTCGGCCAGCTGCACCGGGAAGGCATACGACTCGATCTTCGTCAGCGCGCCGGCCAGATGATAAATGGCGTTGTCCTTTTGCGGACGCGAACTGTGGCCGCCGCGGTTGCTGACTTCCAGCTGATAATTCTGCGAGACCTTTTCGCCGGCCTGCACGGTCATCGTGACGCGCTTGCCGGCGGCGTCGAATTCGCCGCCGGCGCCCTCGTTGATCGCGAAGCCGGCGTCGATCAGGTCGCGCCGGTTCTCGGTCAGCCACTTGGCGCCGTTGAAGGCGCCGTTGGTCTCCTCGCCGCAGGTCAGCGCCATCTTCAGCGTGTGGCGCGGCTGGTAGTGTTCCTGCTTGTAGCGGATCAGGCTATCGGCCCAGATGGCCGCCTGCGCCTTGTCGTCGACGGCGCCGCGCGCGTAAAACTTGCCGTCCTCCTCGACCAGCGTGAACGGATCGCGCACCCAGTCCTCGCGCTTGGCCTCGACCACGTCGATATGCGCCAGCAGCAGGATCGCCTTGGCCTTCGGATCGCGGCCCGGATAGACCACCACCAAGCCGCCCTCCTTCGGATGGGCCGCGTCGGCAAAGGGATGCAGCTCGGCGTCCGCGTAGCCGGCCGCCTTCATCCGCGCGGCGATGCGCTCGGCGGCCAGCGTGCAGCTGCCGACCGACAGCGTGGTGTTGGTTTCAACCAGCTCCTTGTACAGCGCGCGGAATTGCGCTTCGCCGTCGGCGCTGGCGGCGTGGGCGCCGGACGACGCGATGCCGGCCATGGCGGCCATGGCGAGAACAGGAATGAAACGACAAGTCATATCGGCTCCAATGGAAGAAATCACCCGGTCGGGAATGCGCGCAATCCGGACCACGGACGGCAGCCATGGAACTCTAACCGATCTGAAAATTTATGTCAGAGGATTTGCATCGCTGAGGCGCCTATCCCCCGTCCCTTCACACGCTGACGCGCGACTTCAATTCCAGCACCGAGGCGCGCCAGGCCTCGTAATCGTCGCTGTCGGCCCACAGCTGGCGCAATTCCGAGCGCTCCGACAGCACGCGCTCGATGACGCGGTGGGCTTTCTCGGCCAGGTCGGGACGCGCCTTCTGCGGCCGCTGCTCGACCCACGCATCGACGCCGGCGCTTTCCTCGGTACGCTCGCCCCAATGTCCTTGCAGGCGCGCGATGACCTCGATCGCCACCAGCGCCTCGGCCGCGAACGGCGCTTCCAGTTCATCGCCGCCGTTATCGAGCGCGTTGTTCAGCGTGTCCTCGACCGCGTCCATATTTTTCAGCTCCTGCAAATCCTCGGCCCAGTCCAGCGCGAAGTCATTGCCGAAAGCGTCCACCGCCCATGTACCCATCGTATTCTCCTGGCTTATTTTTGCGTCTTCACGACCTGCATCGCCGCCGCGATCAAGCCGCTCATCTCACCCAGGTTGGCCGGGATGATGATGGAGTTGTTGGTCTTGGCCAGCTGCGCGAACGCGTTCACGTACTGCTCCGCCACCTTCAGGTTGACCGCGTCCGAGCCGCCCGGCGACTGGATCGCCGCGCCCACCTCGCGCAGCGCCGCCGCCGTCGCATCGGCCAGCGCGACGATGGCGGCGGCCTGTCCCTGCGCGCGATTGATGGCGGCCTGCTTCTCGCCCTCCGAGCGGGCGATCGACGCTTCGCGCTCGCCGGTGGCGATGTTGATCTGCTCCTGCTTGCGCCCTTCCGAGGCGGCGATCAGCGCGCGCTTTTCGCGTTCGGCGGTGATCTGCGCCTGCATCGCGTGCAGGATTTCCTTGGGCGGCGTCAGGTCCTTGATCTCGTAGCGCAGCACCTTGACGCCCCAGTTGGCGGCCGATTCGTCGATCGCGTTGACGATGGCGGTGTTGATATGGTCGCGCTCCTCGAAGGTTTTATCGAGCTCCATGCGGCCGATGACGGAGCGCAGCGTGGTCTGCGCCAGCTGCGTGATGGCGGAAATGTAGTTCGACGATCCATACGAGGCGCGCATCGGATCGGTGATCTGGAAATACAGGATGCCATCGACTTGCAATTGCGTGTTGTCGCGCGTGATGCAGACCTGCGGCGGCACGTCGAGCGGAATCTCCTTGAGGATATGCTTGTAGGCGACGCGGTCGTAGAACGGCACCACGATGTTCAGCCCCGGACCGAGCGTGGCGTGATAACGTCCGAGCCGCTCGACCACCCACGCGTGCTGCTGCGGCACCACGTTGACGGTCTTGAAGACGAAGACCAGCGCCACGATAAATAATATGAACGTCACATTGCCGATACCGAATTCGAAAGCTTCCATCGTGTCTCTCCAGTTGAATTATTCGTAGCGTCAAAGCGCCACGATCAGGCGGCTGCCGCGCACTTCGCGTATCGTGTACATCCCCGGCGCGGCAGGCGCGCCGGGCGCCAGCTCCACGTCCCACAGTGCGCCGCGATACATCACGCGCGCCGTGCCATCCTGCCAGGCCGGCACGTTGACGGTCTGGCCGATGTCGATGTTGATGCCGGCGTCGAAGGCGGGATCGCGCCGCTGCGGACGGCCGTAACGGCTGCGGCGCAGCAGCAGCGTGGCCAGCACGCCGACCACGGCGGCCGTCAGCGTCTGCATCGCCAGCGCCACGCCGGCCAGCGCCGCCAGTGCGCCGGCAGCGATGCCGATGGCGATCATCAGCAGATAAAAGGTGCCGGTGAAGAGTTCAAGTATCACGACGACGCCCGCCGCGATCAACCAGTGCATCCAGTCAGCCATGATGTCCCCTCCTTTTAAAAGAATAAAAACCCCCGCGGTCCACGCTGGACGGCGGGGGTTTCAGCGCATCACAAAACAGTTTTTACTGCAGCGCCGCCAGCTTCTGCCACGTGTCGATGACCGAATCGGGATTCAGCGACATCGACTCTATGCCCTCGTTCATCAACCATACCGCGAAGTCCGGATGGTCCGACGGCCCCTGGCCGCAGATGCCGATGTACTTGCCGCGCGCCAGGCAGGCCTTGATCGCCATCGACAGCAGCGCCTTGACGGCCGGATCGCGCTCGTCGAAATCGGCCGCCAGCAAGGCCATGCCGGAATCGCGGTCCAGGCCCAGCGTCAGCTGCGTCAGATCGTTGGAGCCGATCGAGAAGCCGTCGAAGTGGTCGAGGAACTGGTCGGCCAGAATCGCGTTGGACGGCACTTCGCACATCATGATCAGGCGCAGGTCGTTCTCGCCGCGTACCAGGCCGTTCTTGGCCAGCAGGTTGACCACCTTCTCGGCCTGGCCCAGCGTACGCACGAACGGCACCATGATCTCGACGTTGGTCAGGCCCATGTCGTTGCGCACGCGCTTCATGGCCTGGCATTCCATCTCGAACGCGCCGGCGAAATCGGCCGCCAGGTAGCGCGCCGCGCCACGGAAACCGAGCATCGGATTTTCTTCATCCGGCTCGTAGCGCGAACCGCCGATCAGCTTTTTGTACTCGTTCGATTTGAAATCGGACAGGCGCACGATGACCGGTTTCGGCCAGAACGCGGCGGCGATGGTGGCGATGCCCTCGGCCAGCTTGTCGACGTAAAACGCTTTCGGCGAGGCGTGGCCGCGCGCCACCGACTCCACCGCTTTTTTCAGGTCGGCGTCGATGTTCGGATATTCGAGTATCGCTTTCGGATGCACGCCGATGTTGTTGTTGATGATGAACTCAAGGCGCGCCAGTCCCACGCCGGCGTTCGGCACCGACTGGAAGTCGAAGGCCATTTGCGGATTGCCGACGTTGAGCATGATCTTGGTGCGCAGCTTGGGCAGCTCGCCGCGCGCCACTTCCGACACTTCGGTTTCCAGCAGGCCGTCGTAGATGCGGCCTTCGTCGCCCTCGGCGCAGGAGACGGTGACGAAGGTGCCATCCTTGAGCACCTCGGTCGCATCGCCGCAGCCGACGACGGCGGGCACGCCCAGTTCGCGCGCGATGATGGCCGCGTGGCAGGTGCGGCCGCCGCGGTTGGTGACGATGGCGGCGGCGCGCTTCATCACCGGTTCCCAGTTAGGGTCGGTCATGTCGGCGACCAGCACGTCGCCCGGCTGCACGCGTTCCATGTCGGCCGCGTCGTGGATCACGCGCACCGGACCGGCGCCGATTTTCTGCCCGATGGCGCGGCCGGAGGCAAGCACCGTGCCGCTCGATTTGAGTTTGAAGCGCTGCTGCGCGTCGCTAGCCTTCTGCTGCGACTTCACCGTCTCGGGACGCGCCTGCAAAATATACAGCTTGCCGTCGCGGCCATCCTTGCCCCACTCGATGTCCATCGGACGGCCGTAGTGGTTCTCGATGATGACGGCGTATTTGGCCAGTTCCACCACTTCGGCGTCGTTGAGCGAATAGCGGTTGCGCATCTCGACCGGCACGTCGACGGTCTTGACCGAGCGTCCCGCCCTGGCTTCGTTGGTGAACTCCATCTTCAGCAGCTTGGAGCCGATGTTGCGGCGGATGACGGGCGACTTGCCTTTTTCCAGCATCGGCTTGTGGACGTAGAATTCGTCCGGATTGACGGCGCCCTGCACCACCGTCTCGCCCAGGCCGTAGCTGGAGGTGACGAAGACCACGTCCTTGAAGCCGGATTCGGTGTCGATGGTGAACATCACGCCGGCCGCGCCCAGATCGGAACGGACCATGCGCTGCACGCCGGCCGACAGCGCCACCTCGGCGTGGGTGAAGCCCTTGTGCACGCGGTAGGAAATGGCGCGGTCGTTGTACAGCGAGGCGAAGACGTGCTTCATCGCGTCGAGCACATTGTCGATGCCGACGACGTTGAGGAAGGTCTCCTGCTGGCCGGCGAAGGAGGCGTCGGGCAAATCCTCGGCGGTGGCCGAGGAGCGCACGGCGAAGGACATTTCGGTGTCCGAATCGGCCACCAGTTTTTCATAGTACGTCTGGATTTCGGCAGCCAGGCGTGGCTGGAACGGCGTCTCGACGATCCACTGGCGGATTTCGGCGCCGGCTTGCGCCAGCGCGCGCACGTCGTCGATGTTCAGATCGGCCAGGCGGTCGGCGATGCGCTCGGCCAGCGGCTTGCCGCCGTCGACCGAGTACGACAGAAAATCGCGGAAGGCCTGCGCCGTGGTGGCGAAGCCGCCCGGCACGCGCACGCCGGCTTCGGCGAGCTGGCTGATCATCTCGCCGAGCGAGGCGTTCTTGCCGCCGACCGACTCGACGTCGGTCATGCGCAAGTGTTCAAACGAGGCGACATACAGCGCTGCGTCGTTTTGCTCCTTTATTACTGCTGCGTTGGACAAGCTGGTCATAATGACACCCTTACTGATGATAGAAATCTTCTCGCGAGGCGCAGACATCGTTTCTTGTTATTCTTGTCGTCGTGCAGCACAATCTAACTGTTGCCGACCATTTTACAGCCTGCCGCCGGAATTGACGATTCACAAATCTGAACATATATACCAATGACACAAGAACCCCGCCCGCCCCTGCCCACCGCCGCCCGCACGGTGTTTTTTGTTTCGGACGGCACCGGCATCACGGCTGAAACTTTCGGTCACTCGGTGCTGACCCAGTTCGAGCTGCGCTTCCGCCAGGTGCGCCTGCCCTTCATCGACACG
>Ga0209862_1000248_pt1 | contig 20207 bp, 11 predicted proteins | sample OrgsoiDNA_201061_FD_185809 | JGI IMG/M metagenome (GOLD analysis project Ga0209862, IMG submission 185809) | Permafrost soil microbial communities from the Arctic, to analyse light accelerated degradation of dissolved organic matter (DOM) -... | ecosystem: Environmental > Terrestrial > Soil >... | reverse complement strand
CGCGGATCTTGCGCCCACCCGGGATTACGAAGGCCTGACGATCGAGCAGATTCGTTTCATTCCCCCCTCACAGCCAGTCACCCGCGCCGCCCTGACGCAGTTAGTCCCCTTCACAACCGGCAGTCCTCTTCGCCTGGAAGATGTGCGCACCGCCATCAAGCGGCTCTATGCGACCGGCGAATATTCCGACGTCGAAGTGGAGACCGAACCGGGCTCAAGGGGCGTGGTGGTAATGATTCGTACCACGGAGCAGTGGTTTGTGGGTGGCGTGGAGGTGCAGGGCAAGGTCAGTCAACCGCCCAAGGAAGGCCAGTTGGCGAATGCAACCCGCCTGGAACTGGGCAATCCGTTCACGGACGACGATCTTCAGGTTGCCGTGAAGGGTATGCACACGTTGCTCCAGCGAAACGGGCTTTACTTGAGCACGGTGGATCCCAAAATCGAGCGCGATTCCGAGCATCAGCAAGTATTGCTCACGTTTCAGGTGCAGGCCGGCAAACGCGCGCGATTCATTGACCCGGTTGTGACGGGCGAAACAAAAATCCCGGCGGCCGACGTTTTCAAAGCAACCAAATTCAAAGGCTGGTTCCATTGGAAGCAGGCCACCCAGGACAACACTCAAGCCGGGCTGCAGGGCGTTCGCAAGAAATACGAGAAGGACGAGCGCCTGACGGCGTCGGTTAGTCTGGACCACGTGGATCACATAGTGGAAGGGAATCGCGTGCGCCCCACACTCAAGGCGGAAGGCGGACCGAAAATCAAGATCCGGGCCACCGGCGCCAAACTCTCGAAAGGGAAATTGCAGACCTATGTCCCGGTATTCGACGAGGGGACGGTGAACCGCGACATCCTGGTGAGCGGCGTTCGCAATCTCCGCGACTATTTTCAGAACCAGGGATACTTCGACGTCCAGGTGGATTTTAAGACCAGCGAGGTCACGCAGGATCAGCAGGACATCACGTACGCGATCGGGCTTGGCGAACGGCACAAGGTGGTGCGCGTCGACATACAAGGCAACCGGTATTTCACCGCCGAGGCCGTCCGGGAGCGCATGTTTCTGCAGACGGCCGGATTCATTCGCCTGCGCCACGGCCGCTATTCCGAAGGTTTCGCGCGGCGCGATGAAGACGCCATCAAGAATCTGTACCGCGACAACGGCTTTCGAGACGTGAAGGTGACGACTACCGCCAGCGACGATTACAAGGGCAAAAAGGGCAACGTAGCGGTGAGCCTGACGATCGAGGAGGGCACGCAATACCGGGTGGCCGGTGTTACGCTCGATGGCGCAAACGGCGGCGCCTTCCACGTGGACCAGGGAACGATGATGGCCGGGCTGATGTCGGGCTCGGGGCAGCCGTTCAGCGAATCGAGCGTAGCGGCAGACCGCGCATTCATCCTCAACACCTACCAATCCGCGGGGTACCCGGATGCGGCCATCGATTGGCGGATGACCCCCGGGCCGGGCGCAAGCGAGGTGAGTCTGCGGTACATCGTCGCCGAGGGACAGCCGCGCTACGTTCGCGACGTACTGATTACCGGGTTGCGTACCACGCGCCGGCGGCTGGTCGATCCCAACCTTCTTCTTAAGGCGGGCGATCCACTTTCGTGGACTCTGATGGGGAACACGCAACGGCGCCTTTACGACCTGGGTGTCTTCGAGAAGGTAGACATGGCTATTCAGAATCCCCAGGGCGACACGGAAAACAAGTATGTGCTGTATCGCATTACTGAAGGCCGCCGTTACTACCTGGGCCTGGGGTTCGGCGCGGAGGTGGCGCGAATCGGCGGCAGCCAGACCGACATCAATGCGGGGGGTTCCAACGGCTTCGCGCCGCGCGGCGATCTGGAATTGAGCCGGCTAAACTTTCTGGGCCTGGGGCACAGCATCAGTTTCAAGGGACGGTATTCCACGCTGGACCGCCGGCTCTCATTGAGTTACCTGATACCGCGCTTCCACAATGTTGAAGGCCGCAACATCACCGTCTCCGGGCTTTACGACAACACCCGCGACGTCCTGACCTTTACGGCACGGCGCTTGGAAGGCTCGGTACAGGTTTCGCAAAAGCTCTCAAAACCGACCGTGCTTCTGTTGCGCTACACCTGGCGGGATGTCCAGGTGGACCAGAGTACGCTGAAAATCAATCCACTTCTGATACCGTTAGTGGCGCAACCCGCACGGCTGGGCATTGTCTCGGCCACCGTGGTTCAGGACCGGCGCGACGACCCGGTGAACGCCCATCGCGGCATCTACAATTCGGCGGATTTCGGATTGGTGGAGCATTACTTCGGCGGCGATAAGAATTTTATTCGCTTCCTGGGCCGAAACTCCTTCTACAAAACCATCCATAAGGAACTGGTGCTGGCCAGCAACACGCAGTTCGGCTGGATTCATCCATTCAGCATCACCGCGGGGACGGACCCGTCCATTTATATCCCGCTTCCCGAGCGCTTCTTCGGTGGCGGGAATGCGTCGAACCGCGGATTTCCGGAGAATCAAGCCGGCCCGCGCGATCCGACGACCGGCTTTCCGTTAGGCGGCAACGCCTTGCTGTTTCACGCGACGGAACTGCGCTTCCCGTTTCTGGGCGACAACATAGACGGCGTGCTCTTCCACGATATGGGCAACGTCTATTCGAGCGTGAGCAGCATCTCATTCCGGACGCACCAGAAGGATCTCGAAGATTTCAACTACATGGTACACGCCGCTGGTTTCGGCATTCGCTACAAGACGCCGGTGGGGCCGGTGCGCGTGGACCTGGCATACAGCATCAACCCGCCGGCGTTCAACGGCCTGAAGGGCACCTACCAGCAGCTTCTGTTGAACACGGCCACACCGACGATTCAGCGCGTGAGTCACTTTCAATTCTTCTTTTCGATCGGGCAGGCGTTTTGATATGCGTATTGGGCTTGCGATTTCTCTGCTGGTTCTAACAGCCGCGGCGGGCGTGGTGGACCGGGTGGCAGTGGTGGTGGGCGCCGCCGTCATCACGGAAAGCGAAGTGCTTGAGGAACTGCGCCTCACCGAATTCCTGAACAGCCAGCCGCTCGATATGGGTCCGGAACAGCGGCGCGCGGCAGCCGAGAAGCTGGTGGACCAACAACTCATCCGCAAAGAAATGGAGATCGGGCACTACCCCGAACCTTCGGCCGCCGAGGCCGCGGCGATGCTGCAGAGCTTCCGGCAACAGCACTTCCCTGCCACCGCGGCATTCCGCGCCGCCCTGGAGAAGTACGGCATCACGGAGGACCAGTTGAAACGGCGCCTGCTGTGGCAATTGACGGCGATGCGGTTTACGGACGTCCGCTTCCGTGCGGGCATTGCGGGATCGCCGGAACAAACGGCGGACCGAACCAGCGCGGGGGCCACCGTTCCGGCCAGCGGCGCCGACGTGGACCAGCAGATGAACGCCTGGCTTCAGGAGGCGCGTGCAACCACCAAGGTCACGTTTAAGACAGGAGTGTTCCAATGAGCGGCATTCCAATGAGCAGGCCCCGCAGGATCGCCATGATTGTTGGGGCCTCGCTGCTGGGCCTGGCGTTGGTGCTGGCTATTGTGGGAATCGTCGTGGTGCAGACGGACTGGTTCCGCAACGTGGTGCGCGGGAAGATTGTCAGCTCCGTGGAAACAGCCACCGGCGGCAGGGTGGAGGCCGGTTCGTTTTCGTTCGACTGGCGCCACCTGCGCGCCGATGTTCGCGATTTCGCGATTCACGGAACGGAGGCGGCGGACGCTCCCCCGCTGTTTCGAGCGAAGCTGGTGGAAGTCGAGTTGAAACTGCTTTCGCCGTTCAAGGGCATGGTAGACATCGCATCGCTCGCGGTGGATACGCCCCAGGCCAACGTCATCGTCTACGCCGACGGGCACACCAATATCCCGGCGCCCAAGCTCCAGCAGAGCAGCAACAAGAGCGGGCTGCAGACGATTGTGGATCTGGCGGTGGGCCGCTTCTCGATTCAGAACGGCAGCCTCGCGTTGGGCGAGAAGAAATCGGATTTCAGCATGCGGGGCGAGAACCTGCGAGCGCAACTTGCATACAACACACTGCATCCAAGCTACACGGGGGAAGTGGATCTCAGCCCCTTGCATTGGAAGTACGCGGGCAATGCCACGCTCGACGTGGACATGAAGCTGCCGGTAACACTCGCGGCGGACAGGATCTCGCTCAGCGACGCGCGGTTCAGCACGCCGGGATCGCAAGTGGTGGTGACGGGTTCCATGGATCACCTGGCTGGGCCGGATGCCGCGCCGCGCACATCGGCGCACATCGTCGCCCGCGTGGCGCTCGATGAAGTCCAGCGCATGGCCGGGCTGACCATACCGTTTGATACCGCGCACGGCCCGCAAGTGGTGACGGCGGACATTACCGGCTCCATGGATAGCAGCCACGCCGCGATTCAGAATGCGCGCGTGGATTTTGGAGAGAGCGGCATTACCGCATCCGGCACGCTTCAGGACGCTACCCGGCCGGCTTCGATGCGGTTCAATTCCACGTTGGCATTAGGCGAAATCGGCCGGCTACTACGGGTCGCGGCGAGGCCCGCGGGCACGCTGCGGATCGCGGGCGAGGCCACCATGGACGCCGCCAACAATTACCGGATCGCGGCTAACGTGGCAGGCCGCAACGTGGCGGTGGGCGAAGGCACCGCGCGCGTGGCTGGTGTGAGCGTGGATTCAAGGCTCACCGCCGACCCACACCGGATTGCGCTCGACGGGCTGCGGCTTACGGCGCTCGGCGGAAGCTTTGCCGGCTCTGGCGCAGTGGAAGAGATGGCAGGATTCCACCTGGCGGGTAAGCTGAACCATTTCGACATCGAGCAGATGGCGCGCGCCTTCGCCTCGCAGAGCCTGGGATATGGCGGTTTGGTTTCGGGCGATGTGCAGGCCGCGGGAAACATCAAGAACACTTCAGACCTGATGGCGCACGCCAGCCTGAGCATTACGCCCGCGCCGCATGGCGTGCCAGTATCAGGCCGCGTCAAGGCGGACTACAGCGGCCGCGCGGATTCGGTTACGCTGAGCCCATCGTACCTTGCGCTGCCGCATAGCCGCGTGGATCTCTCGGGCTCGCTGGGCCAGCAGATTCAAGTGCGCCTTGTGACGCGAGACATGTCCGACTTCCACCCGCTCGCGGCGATACCGGTGGTTTTCGGCGCTCCTGGCAACCCAGGATCGGCGACAGTGAACGCGACGGTTGCGGGCAAACTCAGCGCACCGGCAATCACAGCGCAAGTGGACGCCACGAATTTCTCCGTGGACGGGCGGCCGTTCACGCATTTTGGCGCGGACGTGAATGCTACCCGATCGGGCGCATCGGTTGCGAACGGGGTGCTCAGCCGCGGCGCGCTGCAGGCGCAGTTCTCGGCGACGGTAGGTCTGCTGAACTGGAAGCCGGAGAACAACCAGCCGCTGCGCGCGGACGCGACAATTCGCAATGCGGACCTGGCGGACATTCTGGCACTGGCCGGCCAATCGGCGGTTGCGGCCACGGGAGGGCTTTCGGCCGACGCCCACATCAACGGTACCGTGGGCGACCCGCGCGGCAACGCCGACCTCACGGTGACCAATGGCACACTCCAGGGCGAGCACTTCGACAGCCTGGCGGCGCGCGCGGTGATGACGGACCAATCGATTGATATTCCGAGTCTGGAATTGGCGGCCGGCCCTTCGCGTGTGGTTGCCAATGCCACCTATCGACACGATTCCAAAAACCTGATGCGCGGTACTCTGCGCGCGCATGTGGCCAGCAACCAGGTTCCACTGGCGCAATTTCAGCAACTGGTGAAGGATCGTCCGGGCCTGGGCGGAACGGTCTCGCTCAGCGGCGACGTGACGGCAACTTCCCAACCAAGTGCCGCCGGAACGGATTTTCAATTGACGAGCGTAGCGGGCAGCGCTGCCGCACGCAGCCTGCAGATGGAAGGCAGGAATCTTGGGGATTTTACAGCCACCGCAAACACCAGCGGCGCGACCATCCGATATGACGTGACCTCGAATTTCGCGGGCTCCACGATCCGGGTCAACGGGCAGTCGATGCTAACCGGCGACCACAAGACAACGGCGGATGCGCAGATCGCAAACCTGCCGATCGACCGCGTGCTGGCTTTGGCGGGCCGGCGCGACCTGCCGGTGAGCGGCGCCTTTAACGCGACCGCACAGGTTTCCGGCACACTGCAGGATCCGCACGCCACCGCCAATCTGAATATCACCAACGGCTCAGTCTATCAGGAGCCTTTCAACCGCTTGCAGGCCGCGTTTACGTACTCCAGCCAGTCGATTGACGTGTCGCAGTTGCGCCTCGATGGCGGCGGGGGAAACATCGAATTGAGCGGCTCATTTGCGCACCCGCTGAACAGTCTGCAGGACGGACAGGTTCGCTTTCGCGTGCACAGCAGCCAGCTCCAACTGGCGCAGTTGCGCACTCTGCGGCAGTACAAAGCCGGACTCGCCGGCACGGTGGAAGTGGCCGCGGATGGCGCCGCCACGCTGCGTCCTAACGCCGCCCCGCTGTTTTCGACCCTGAATGCGAACCTTTCGGCGAAGGGACTCAGCGTGGACAAAAAGCCGGTGGGCGATCTCACCGCCACCGCTGAGACGCGCGGCAAGGAAGTGCAGTTCAGCCTCAACTCCAACTTTGCGCGCTCAACTATCCGCGGCAGCGGCCGCATGGAACTCTCGGGCGACTATCCCCTGAGCGCGCGGCTAAGTTTTTCCAGCGTCACCTGGTCGGGACTTCAGAGCTGGATCGGCGGTCCCCCGCGCCCCGACTTCGATGCCTCGGCGGATGGCGAGGTGAGCGTGGAAGGCCCGGCAACCCGGACGGACGCGCTGCGCGGCACATTGCAACTGACTCGCCTCGAAGCGCATTCGGTGAGCCCGCGCTCGGGCGCCAAGCCGCGCATTCCATTTGAACTGCACAACGATGGCGCGGTGGCGGCATCGCTCAACGGCTCCACAGTCACGATCCGGAACGCGAAGATCGCGGGACCGTACGCGAACCTTGCGATCACCGGCACGGCTTCGATGAACGATGCCATCAACCTTCGGGTGGATGGCAAAGTCAAGCTGGAGGTGCTGGAAGCTTTCGACCCCGATATCTTTTCATCCGGAAGCATTGCCCTGAACGCCACGGTAACCGGCGCCATGGCAAAGCCCGCCATCAACGGCCGCCTGCAGTTCCAGGACGCGTCGTTCAATATGATCGACGTCCCAAACGGGCTGAGCAATGCGAACGGCGCCGTGGCATTCAATGGCAGCGATGCCCTCATCCAGAACATCACCGGGCAGAGCGGTGGAGGCAAGATCACGCTGGCCGGCCTGGTCAGTTATGGCGGGCCTGAGACGCAGTTCCGCGTGCAGGCTACCGCCGAACAGGTACACGTGGAGTACCCGCAGACCATTACGACGGAGGCCAGCGCGCGGCTCACGCTGGCCGGCACCACGCAGAGCAGCCTGCTCTCCGGCACGGTTCGCATTCTGGAAGTGGCGATGCACTCGCACAGCGACATGGGCTCCATTCTGACGTCGGCGCCTCCGGCTTCGTCACCCGCCAACAGCGCCGGTCTGCTGGCGGGCATGCGCTTCGACGTCAAGATCGCGACCAGTTCTAACGCTCAGTTCCGCACCAGCCTGGCGCAAAACCTGCAAGCCGACGCCAACGTGACGCTGCGCGGCAGTCCGGACCATCCGGGAATGCTGGGCCGCATCGCGGTTACGCAGGGCGACGTGTTGTTCTTCGGCGCGCAATACACCATCAATCAGGGCACGGTATCGTTCTATAATCCGCAGAAGATCGACCCGATCCTCGACGTCACGCTGGAAACCACGGTACAGGGAATTCAAGTTTCGCTCGGCGTTTCGGGATCGGCGGATAAAATGAAGCTGTCCTATAGTTCCGACCCGCCTCTGCAACTGACTGAGATTGTTTCGCTGCTGGCGTCGGGTAAGGCGCCTTCCGGGGATCCGGTGATGGCGGCGCGCCAATCGCCGGCGCCACAGCAGAATATCTCGCAGCAGGGCGCATCGATGTTATTGGGGCAGGCGTTCGCGAGCCCGGTGTCGGGCAGGCTGCAGCGGCTTTTCGGCGTGAGCAAACTCAAGATCGACCCGCAGGTCACGGGCGGCTCCAATACGCCGCAAGCGACTCTGACCATGCAGCAACAGATCACGCGCGATGTCACGTTCACTTATATTCAGGACGTGACGCAGAGCAATCCGACGATCATCCGGATGGAATGGGCCATCAATCCACGCTGGTCGGCGATAGCGGCGCGCGATGTGAACGGCGAGTTTAATGTCGATTTGTTTTACAAAAGGCGCTTCCGTTAGGCGCTTTGGTTAGCCACTACAATGGCAGCGGGATTGCAACATGAGCGGAGAATCACAGAAAGGAACCGAACGTATGGATAGCAAAGCTGCAGTTGTGGGAATCGGCATCGGGATAGGCGTGGCGCTTGGCGGCGCCTTGATGTACTGGCTCGATCCATCCGCGGGGAAGCGGCGCCGCGCGCATGTGCGGTACGAAGCCAGGCGCATTGTGAAGCAAGTGCAAGGCGTTGGGAGGCAAGTGCAAAAAACCATCGACCGCACCACTGACGATCTGGCGAAGCTTTCCCACATGAGAGTGGGCCAGATGGCTGGGGCGCTTGTTCCGGCGAAACTGGCGAAATTAATGTAGGCCAACGGCGAAGACAGTGGGAGATCTTGCTGTGCAGAAGTTACGCAGTGAGATTTGATACGTCTCCATCGGCTGCGATTTTCGATGCGGCAATGCGATTGCTGGCGCTCACCTTGGGCAAAATCCAGCCATGCTGAAGCGCGTGAGAAGCGACCCTAGCCACATCCCTGTATCCACCTACCGTCTCCAACTGAGCGGCGATTTTACTTTTAGTCAGGCGGTCGAGCTGGCTGACTACCTTCACGAACTGGGGATCGGCGACTGCTACGTTTCGCCATTCCTGACGGCCAAACCAGGGAGCGTTCACGGCTACGATGTTACCAACCACGGCACACTGAATCCGGAAATCGGGAGCCGGGAAGATTTCAACCGGTTCAGTGAGCGCCTTAAACAACTCGGCATGGGAATGATCGCGGATGTGGTGCCGAACCACATGTGTATCGAGCATCCTTCGAATGGGTGGTGGTGGGACGTACTGGAGAACGGACCGAGTTCCCCGTTTGCACGATTCTTCGACATCGATTGGAAGCCGCCCAAGCAGGACCTGGCGAACAAAGTTCTGCTGCCGATTCTTGGCGACCAATACGGCCGTGTGCTGGAGGACCAGCAGATCACGGTGATGTACGACAACGGGTTTGTCGCGGACGTGGGAAATAAAAAGCTGCCGCTCAGCGCGCGCTCCTGGGCGGTCGTGCTGGAACCGGCGCTGATCGAGCTGAAAAAGAAACTGGGCGACGCCAATGAGCACGTTCTGGAATTGGAGAGCATTCTCACGGCGCTGTCGCACCTGCCTGGCAATGACGAGAAAGACGAAGCCAGGATTCACGAACGGCAGCGGGAGAAGGAGATCGTCCGAAAACGTCTGGCAGCGCTGCTTGACGCCAGCGTGGATGCCCGTGAAGCCATTGAAACTTCCCGGCGGCAGCTCAACGGAACCAAGGGCGTGCCGCACAGCTTTGACCGGCTGGAAAACCTGCTGTCCCAACAATCCTACCGGTTGAGTTTCTGGGGAGTGGCTGCCGCCGAAATCAACTATCGGCGCTTCTTCGATGTCAACGAACTGGCGGCAATCCGCGTGGAAGATCCGGATGTGTTTGCGGCCGTCCACACGCTGCTGTTCGACCTGATCAAGGAGCGTGACATCGCGGGACTGCGAGTGGATCACCCGGACGGCCTTTTCGATCCGGCCGAATACTTCCGCAGGCTGCAGGCGGGTTGCATGACTGCGCAATGTTCGGAAGCGCCCTTCTTCATCGTCAGCGAAAAGATTCTGGTGGGCAACGAACAACTGCACTCAGACTGGGAGGTGGAGGGCACCACCGGGTATGATTTCCTGGGTTCGCTCAACGGCCTTTTCGTGGACCGGGGCCGGCGGCGCGCATTTCATCGGCTGTATGCGGCTTTTACCGGCTCTTCGCCGCCATACGAGGAACTCATCTATGAGAGTAAGAAGCTGCTCTTACAAACCGCGATGTCGAGCGAACTGAATGTGCTGTCGGGCAAACTGGACAGGATTTCAGAACAGCACAGGTGGTCGCGAGACTTTACGCAGGAGAGTTTGCATCACGTTCTGAGCGAGACCATTGCCAGTTTTCCGATCTATCGGACGTACATCGCCGGGGATACGTCGCGGCCGGATCCGGAAGACGAACGGCACATCCGTTTCGCGATCAGCCGCGCCAAACGCCGCAACCGGTCGACCAATGAATCCATCTTCGATTTCATTCAGAGCGTCCTTCTACTGGAGGACCCGGATGGCATTGACGACGCGCAGCGGGCCGAACGGCGCCTGTTCGTCATGCGCTTTCAGCAGTTCACGGGACCGGTGATGGCCAAAGGGGTGGAGGACACCGCGTTCTACCGCTATTTCCCTCTGGCATCGCTGAATGAGGTGGGCGGCGACGCGCAGCAGTTCGGGGTCGCGCCGGCCGCCTTCCACTCGCGCAATCTCAAGCAGTTGACACTGTGGCCGAACACGCTATTGGCCACCTCCACCCACGACTCGAAGAGAAGCGAAGATGTGAGGGCGAGGATCAACGTCCTCTCCGAGATTCCCAGCGAGTGGTATCGCGCCATACGCTTGTGGAGCGGCTTGAACCTGCGTCACAAGGTGAGTGTGGCCGGCGCCGACGCGCCGAGCGCGCGCGAAGAGTATCTCTTTTACCAAACCCTGATAGGCATTTGGCCCATGAAAGATCCCGGGCCGCAAGAGCGGGAGGAACTGGCCGCGAGACTGCGAACTTATATGCGAAAAGCATTGCGCGAGGCCAAGATCCATTCCAGTTGGATTAGCCCGCAGACTGCGTATGAGGATGCGGTGGAAGGCTTCGTCCGGGCGACGCTCGAGCGGTCCGCCGACAATCGCTTTCTCACCGAATTTGCGGCGTTTGCGGGCGCAATTGTCCAGGCGGCAATCTGGAACTCACTATCGCAAACCTTGCTCAAGATTTGCTCGCCCGGCATTCCCGACTTTTATCAAGGCAGCGAACTTTGGGATTTCAGTTTGGTAGATCCGGACAACCGGCGTCCCGTGGATTACTCGCTGCGGCGGCGCCTGCTGAATGAGTTGCACACGCTGGAAGCGCAAGGCGCGGCTTCGTTGGTGAGCCGACTGACTGAGGAGCCTGCCGACGGCGCAATCAAACTGTACGTCACCAGCCGGGCTCTGCAGTTCCGAAAGGCCAATCGCGATCTATTTGCCAGAGGCGCCTACATCCACTTGCGAGCGGCGGGGGAACGGCAGAACCACGCTATCGCATTTGCGCGATCGCTTGAGGGCCGAACCGCGATCTCCGTGGCCGGACGGTTCTTCATGGCACTGGGCGCGGACAAGCGTCCGCCGGTGGGTGAGGACGCTTGGGGCGACTCGGTGTTGCAGTTGCGCAAGGATTCCGGCGGCGCGTTCCGGGACGTATTCACCGGGCGCATCGTCGAAGTGGAGAAACGCAATGGCAAATACACGCTGCCGCTGGCGGGCGTTTTCACTCATCTGCCGGTGGCACTGCTGGAAGGCGTCGGGCGATAGGCTTACATTCCGACGCCGAGATGCACGTGATCGAGCAGCTTCTGCGCAACAGTCGGCTTCTGATCGAGGTTGCGATTGTGCCGCCGGCCATAAGTATAGTCGCCGATGAACCAACCCAAGGCTGAGCCTGCCACTACGTCACCGGGGAAATGTTGCCGCGCGCCGACTCGCGCCAGCACCACGGTGGATGCGAGGCCGTAAGCGAGAATCGGAACAATGCGGTGGTGCGAATATTGGTGGGCGATCACGGAGGCCATGGCCCAGGCATTGATGGCATGTCCGGAGGGAAAGCCGGAACTCCACCGCCCATTGGGACTGGCCTCAAAATGTCCCCCGCCATCGCCTTCAAGCGGGCGAGCCCGGTCAGTGGCCAGCTTGACGGCTTCGACCAGTATGTTGCTGTCAATCAGAGCCTCAAAACAGAGCAGTCCCGTTTCGCGGAATCGCTCCTCATGACTGTAGGTGCCGATGAAGTAGAAGCCGGCGCTGATTGGTATCAAACTGTACGCGGAGCCGATGCGCGATCCCCAGGTGCCCACTGACACCTGGCTCGAAGTGTTGGGCAACTGTGTCACCGTCCTTCGATCCGTGGCGATAAGAACCGCGGTGGCCGTGCCGAAAATTGCCCAGAATTTTACGTCCTTTTTAGCGGTGTGAAAGGGACTGGTCCAGATGGCTTTCTGGTCCTGCCAAATATACTTGGGCATGCGCAGAAACGGGCGTAGGTAGCCGGTTCCTTCCCAAAGGTCCTTCTGCTTGAGGGCCGGAGCGCCGGGCTTCACCTCCAGAGTGGAGCGTTGGGCCGCTCCCTGCTGCTTGTCGTCGCCGGGCACGGGCGTCTGGCCGAACACTGGAACAATAAAAGACGCAACAACGATCGCGAGCAGTGGCCTCATCTCAGTAACCCTCAACTCACTAACCCTTAGCACGCGGCTTGCCGTTTGGCGCAGGCAGGTAGGGCAATCCGTTTTCGATCGTACAAAGGCGTTAAAATCCGGGAATGGCGGCTTCACACAGAATTGAGGAGGACGCGCTGGGCGAGGTCCCGGTACCCGCGGAGCGCCTGTGGGGCGCGCAAACGCAGCGCTGCCTTCTGAATTTTCCGATCGGCGTAAGGCGATTTCAGTGGGGGCGGCCGGTGATTCGGGCCCTCGGCATTCTGAAAAAGTGCGCTGCCCTGGCCAACTGCGAGCTTGGCGAACTTCCCCAAGCGAAGGTGGATCCGATCGTGCAAGCGGCTCAAGAGGTGATCGATGGCAAGTGGGACGCGGAGTTCCCGCTGGTCGTCTTTCAGACTGGGTCCGGCACGCAGACCAACATGAACGCCAACGAAGTCATCGCCAACCGCGCCATTCAACTGGCAGGCGGCACGGTGGGTTCGAAGAAACCGATCCACCCAAATGACGACGTGAACCGGAGCCAATCCTCCAACGATACGTTCCCGACGGCGATGCATATCGCTACCGTCGAGCAACTGGCCAACGAACTGATCCCCGCGGTGGGGGCCCTTCGCGACACCCTGGCGGCCAAGTCGGCGGCATTTGCGGACATCGTCATGGTGGGCCGCACGCACTTGCAGGACGCGACGCCGATCACTCTCGGGCAGGTCATTTTGGGTTGGGTGGGCCAACTGGACCAGGCGATCGCGGGTGTTCGGCGGGCGATCCCGGATGTGAGCGAACTGGCGATAGGGGGCACCGCCGTGGGCACGGGTTTGAATGCTCCGTTGCGGTTCGGTGAGGCGGCCGCGCGCAGGATTGCCGAAGAAACCGGCAAAGCGTTCGTATCCGCGCCCAATAAATTCGCCGCGCTCTCGGCTCATGACGCGATGGTCAACGTAAGCGCGGCGCTGCGCACGCTGGCCGGCGCACTGCTAAAAATCGCCAACGATGTGCGCTGGTACGCGTGCGGACCGCGCGCGGGCATCGGCGAACTGTATCTTCCGGCGAACGAACCAGGCTCCTCCATCATGCCGGGGAAGGTCAATCCGACGCAGTGCGAGGCCATGACCCAGGTGGCGGTCCACGTCTTCGGCAACGATCACGCGGTGGCCTTCGCGGGGTCGCAGGGAAACTTCCAGCTCAACGTGTTCAAACCGGTGATCCTGCACAACGTGCTGGAGTCGATCGAGCTCATTGCCGACGCGTGCCGCGCGTTTGACGAACATTGCGCGCGCGGCCTCGAGCCGAACACGAAGCGCATTCAGGAGCACCTGGAAAGCTCCCTCATGCTGGTCACCGCGCTCAATCCGCACATCGGCTACGAGAAGGCGGCGCGGATTTCCCAAATGGCTCACCGCGAGGGCACAAGTTTGCGGGAAGCGGCCGTCAAGCTGGGCTATGTCACTGGTGAACAGTTCGACCAGTGGGTGAGACCGGAAGACATGACGCATCCAGTAGGGTAGGCCTCCTGGCCTGCCGCTTGGCCGTTTCTCAGAGCCGTCCCACAATAAAATTCCCGGCCGCGCCTTCGGGTGACTGGAGCGATTGGAGCAGCGTATTTTTATTTACTTTGACCTGGATGACCGTCGCCTCCGCGCGCCCGAAATTCGCGATCAACATATTGGTATTTTTTCGGACGTCGCCCGCAAAAATGTAGGTCGACGATTCCCCGCCGCGCCGCGAATGCACGCGTACCAGCGGATGCAGGCCATTGACGCACAGCTCACTCATGAACCGGTCCAGTTCCACCAAGTCGCTATATTCCTGCGGCCCGTTGAGATGTTCGAATACCGCCAGCTTAAATCCGCTGGCGCCCGCCGGACGCGCCACCTTGACGAAGAGATTCGCCACGCCCATCAGGGGAATGTGCGTGCGGCTGGTTGCGTAGCGGGTTTCCACGGCTTTCACAATATGGTCGAATTCCCAGTCGCCGCCGATAGCGGCGCCCGATAGGGTCAGAAAGACAGCCAGCAATTGCGTTCTCATTTCCACTCCCTCCTGCCTGCCGCGGGCATCGCCATATAGATCTTCGGGATGTGGAACTGGCCTCCAAGGTCGGCCAGACGCGCGGGATCGAGCGTACCGGTCAGGGTGACGATGGTCAATTCTTTCGGCTCCGCGGAGATGATCACCACGCCGCCAAGTTGCCCGTTCCCCGTGCTCTTGAGATACACGTCGACATCCTTGCCGGAGTCCTTCGATTTGACGCCCACGATCCGCGACCATGCGGGCGATTGAAGCTGAGCGCGCACGGCGTCTACATCCGCCCGGTCGTATTCGCCTTCCCTGGCGAATTCAAAACTGCGCACCGTAAGGCTGTCCAGACCGGTAATCAGGTTCTTAGCCTTAACTTCGTCGGAGTCTTTGTCGGAGAGGAACCTGGCTGCAAGCTGCAGCATGGAGCTGTCCAGCGTGACATCCACGGATGACTCCGCCTTGGCCCCCAGCTTTTCCAGACTCGCCGGAAGTTTGATTCCCTGCGCCCATATTGGCGTGAGCGCCGCCGCCAGAAACACGATTGCGATTTTCATATTGTGGACCACCTCGTTTCATTAACCAATACGCCAGGCAGGGGGCGGCAGAAGGCATTATTCACGAAAGAATCAAACCGTCCGGCGTCGAACCATATGGCCGGTCCGGACAATCGACAGCCAGGCGATGGCGGCGACATAGCCGCCCAACACGTCGGTGGGGTAGTGGACGCCCAGGTAGACGCGCGAAAGGCCGATCAGGCAGGTGAGCAGCACGGCGAGGGTCCACACCGCCAACTTCCTGGCGCGCGGCCACTGGTCATCAATAAGAATTTCGGCAAGAGCCAGATAGAAGCAGCAGGATACCAGGGCATGGCCGCTGGGAAAACTGTAGTTCAGGGGCTGTGGGCCGAAGAAGACGTCCGGCCGCGGGCGCTGGAACAATAATTTCAGGGCCTGATCGATCACTTCCGCGCCGAGCACCGCGATTGCGAAGAACACGGCTTGACGGCGGCGGCCCAGGGACACCAGCCGCCATGCGACCGTTACGCCGAGCACCACCAGAAATACGGCTTCTCCCAAGTCGGTGATCCCGCGCATCGCATAAGTCAGCGCCGGAAAAGATGAGGCGTGCACGGCGTTGCGAACAGCGGTATCAAAGGCAGCCGCTTTGCCCTGCATCACGGCGAAGGCCAGCGCTGCAAAGAGAACCAGCGCCATCAGCGCAACAACCACGTCGCCGGAATTCCGATTCTTCACCAAGTTCTACTTTACAATCGGTTCTACTCTACAATCCGGATGCTCTACACTTGAGATACGGTCCTCTATGCGGTTTCCGCTTTTTGCCCTCCTATTATGCGCGCTCGCACTCCAGGCACAGACCCCGCTTGGAACCGTGACCGGTCTGGCCACGGACCCTTCCAGCAGCGCCGTTCCCAACGCCTCGGTCACCTTGACGAACAACGATACCGGCGTGAAGCGCACCGGTTCGACCAACGAAAGCGGCGTCTACTCGTTTCCGGACCTGCCGCCCGGGACGTACCGTTTGGCCGCCGACGCCAAGGGCTTCCGTTCCCTGGAAACGCGCGCTTTTTCCGTGGAGGCGTACCGCACGGTCCGGCAGGAGCTGAAGTTCGAGGTGGCGGCGGCTTCCACCGAAGTGGTGGTGACGGATTTGGCGTCGGCCGTGGTCCAGATGGAAACGCCGGCGGTCTCCACAAATCTGGTGCCGCGGCAGATCATTGAAGCGCCCACCAATTTGCGCAGCGTTTCAAAAAACTCCGGAGATTCCGGGCTGATTTCGGCCATCATGCCCATGACGGTGCCGGGCGTGGTGCAGGTGGGCAATGGCGCCAAGTGGCTGACGCCGGGCGCAGGCGCCAGCAGCGTCAAAGTGAAGGTGGACGGCATTGAAACCACGTTCGGCAATTTCGGCAGCCCGGACAACGTGTCGCAGCCATCGGTGGAGGCCATCCAGGAATTCACCGCCAACGTGCTGACCACGCGCGCGGAATTCGGCGGCATGGGCACTGTGACGACGGCCACGAAATCGGGCACGAACCAGTTTCACGGCGCGGTTTACTGGTACCTGCGCAACAGCGCCACTGACGCGCGCAATCCGTTCTCCACTTCGACGCCGTTCCAGAACCTGCACAATTATGGCGGAACCGTGGGTGGACCGATCTTAAAGGACAGGACTTTTTTCTTCGCCGATTTCGACGGCGAAAAAGGCGTGGCGGCATTTCTGTTTTCACCAAATGTTCCGACGGCGGCCATGCGCGCCGGCGATTTCACCGGCTTACCCGCGCTCAAGAATCCGTTCACGGGCGCGAGCCCCTACAACGGGAATACCATTCTGCCGCAATTCCTGAGCCCCCAGGCGCTGCAGGTGCAGAACATTTTCTTCCCGCTGCCGAATTTCGGACCGCCTTCCCTGACGGCCGCCAACTACCGCGCGGCGTTTGACGGCCCGGAGGTGCATCGCACCGAAGAGTTCAAGATCGACCACAATTTCAGTTCGCGGAACATGGCGTTTCTGCGGTACGAAAACCGCAAGGACGATTTCGAGCAGCCGGGCGCGCGGTCGCCGCTGCCGCCGACCACCGTGGGGACCTCGGACAACATCCGCCGCGTGAATTTCTGGACGCTGGGAAATGTCTATACGGCGAGGCCGAACGTGGTCAATGAATTTCGCGCGGGCGTGGTGATTCTGGTGTCGGCCAGCACGGCGGATTTCAAGGGGCAAAGCCTGATGTCGCAGATCGGGATTCAGGGCTTGCCGGACCGTGGCGCCATCACCAGCCTGCCGTTCTTCAGCATTACGGGAATCAGCAACAACAACATCAACCTGCTGAACCCGGTGAACGACGGGCACGCGCAGTTCGCCGACAACCTGAGCTGGGTTCATGGGCGCCACTCGATGAAGTTCGGGGTGGAACAGATCGCTTGGTTCGTGAACCGCTACATGCCGAATACTTCCGGCAACCCCATCTTCGGCAGCTACTCGTTCACCAACAAGTTCACCGGCAACGCCTACGCCGATTTCCTGCTGGGGCTGCCGGCCACGGTAACCAGGCAGGAAATTTTCCCCGCGCAGTATAACCGTTTCCGCGACTGGGCAGGCTATGCGCAGGACGATTTCAAGGCGACCCGTTCGCTGACCCTGATCTACGGCTTGCGCTACGAATATAACGGGCCGGCGTACGCGCTCAACGATAATCTGTATTCCTTTGACCTGGCGACGGGCAAGATCGTGGTGCCGAACCAGGCCTCAATGAAACTCTTCAGCCCCTTTTTCTCCGGTACCCTGCCGGTAGAGACGGCGGACCAGATTGGCGCGGGGCGCTCGCTGCGCAACGGCGACAACAACAACTTCGCGCCGCGATTCGGCTTTTCCTATAGCCTGGGTAACAGCGGGAAGACGGTGATCCGCGGCGGATGGGGCATCTACTATTCGCACTACTCGGGCAACATCCCGGGCGATCTGCAGAAGGGGCCGTTCGCGGCCACCACAGTCAACACCAACACTCTGGTCAACGGCCAGCCGCAGTTCACTCTGGCCAATCCGTTCGCCATACCGGGGACTCCGGGGACGCTGGCGCTGACCGCGGTCACGCCTCACCTGCTGAACAGCTACACGCAGCAGTACAGCCTGTCGTTCGAGCGCGAGATCGCTTCCAACATCGGGCTGCGCGTCAGCTACATCGGGTCCAAGGGAACGCAACTGGCCTATCTCCGCGACGTGAATCAGCCGGTGGCCTCAACCGCCGGTCCCTTCACCAACGCGCGCCGCCCGTATCCGCTTTTCAACACCATAACCTACGGCGACAATGGCGCCAACATGCTCTACAGCGGCCTGCAAACGCAGGTGCAGAAGCGTTTCAGCCGCGGGTTGATGTTCACCTCCGCTTGGACCTGGGCCAAGGAGATCAGCGATACCGACGACACTAACGACTTCGAATTGAACAACGTGATTGAAGACACCTACAACCGCCGGCGCGACCGCGGCAACGTGTACTCCGTGCCGCGCCACCAGTGGCTGAACCAGGCGCTGTACGAACTGCCGCTCGGCAAGGGCCAGCTCCTGGGCGGGTGGCAACTCAACACGCTGCTCAATCTGAGCACCGGGAACTGGTTCACTCCGCTGATCAGCGGGCCCGACCCCACCAATACCAACCAGACCACGCTGCGTCCGGACGTGAACGGCCCCATCACATACGCGCGCACGGTGAACTCCTGGTTCGACCCGAGCGTCTTCACCACACCGGCCAGTGGCGCCTGGGGCAACGCGGGGCGCGGAATTATCCAGGGGCCGGGATATGTGCTGTTGAACCTGGGGCTGCAGAAGTCGGTGCACCTGGAAAAACTCGGCGTGATTCAGGCGGTAGCCTCGTTCAATAACGCTCTGAACCACGTCAACCTGGGAGAGCCCTCGAACGGCGGCGCCACGGGAACGGCCATCGTGAACAACGCCAACGCCGGCAAGATCACCGCCACCCACATCTTCCCGCCGGCGGGTTCGGCCAGGACGGGGCAGTTGGGCATACGCTGGAGTTTTTAGCGGCCTCCCGGCCTCGTTTGATATACAATGTAAATGTATATCTTATGCAAGTTTCAAAATGGGGAAATAGCCTGGCGGTTCGCTTGCCTTCCGCGGTGGTTCAAGCGCTGGACCTTAAACAGGGTGATCAAATCGAAATTCGAGTTGCTGCCGGGAGACGTGAATTCCACATCGCCCGCGATCGTCGCACTGAGAAGGCGATAGAACGGATACGCCAGTTACGGCGTCCTTTGCCTCCCGGTTTCAAATTTGACCGGCTCGAAGCGAATGAAAGGTGAGAAGGCGTTTTTCGACACCAACGTGCTGGTCTACGCATTTGCTCAAGGCGACCGGCGTACGAAGGTGGCCGAGATGCTTCTTGCCGGAGGCGGTGTCGTCGGGGTGCAGACGCTAAATGAGTTCGTTGCCGTTGCGGTGCGCAAACTCTCCATGCCCTGGAACCAGGTATTGGAGGCGCTGGCTGCGATCCGCGTCCTGTGTCCGTCGCCTGTACCTATCACGGTGGAAACCCACGATGCGGCGCTCCGGATCGCAGGGCGGCATGGTTACCATATCTACGACTCGCTGGTGATCGCAGCGGCGCTCGATGCATCCTGTGCCACACTTTATTCGGAAGACATGCGGCACGGCCACGTGATTGACGGCCTCACGATTCGCAATCCATTCCGGGAATTGTGAGAATTAGTAAATGATCGCTTCCATCAACCCCGCTACCGGCGAAACGTTGCGCACGTTTGAGGCGCTGACGGACGCGCAAATTGACGAAAAGATCGCGCGCGCGGATACCGCTTACCGCGCCTATCGCCACACGTCATTCGCGGAACGCGCCGGGTGGCTCGAAGACGCGGCCGGAATCCTGGAATCGGAGCAGGACCAGTTCGGGCGCATCATGACGCTGGAGATGGGGAAGCCCATCGGGGCGGCGCGCGCCGAAGCGGCAAAATGCGCGATGGGCTGCCGGTTCTACGCGGAACACGGCGAGCGCTTGCTGGCCGATGAGCCGCTCGACGCAGGGCCGGGGCGCAGCTATATAAG
>Ga0209862_1000247_pt1 | contig 20241 bp, 15 predicted proteins | sample OrgsoiDNA_201061_FD_185809 | JGI IMG/M metagenome (GOLD analysis project Ga0209862, IMG submission 185809) | Permafrost soil microbial communities from the Arctic, to analyse light accelerated degradation of dissolved organic matter (DOM) -... | ecosystem: Environmental > Terrestrial > Soil >... | reverse complement strand
GCCGGCTGCAGGGCGATGTCGAAGGCGGCCACGTGGCGCGCCACGTCGTCGCGCTGGACCACGCCGGTGAAGGTGACGCGCGCGGCGATGCCGAGCGCGCGGGCCTGTTTTTCCAGCCCGGCGCGGGCCGGCCCGTCGCCGACCACCAGCAGGTGGCAGTGCGCGAGCGCGGCGCCGTCGGCCATCATGGCGATCACCTTGTCGAGGCCGTGCCAGTCGCGCACGAAGCCGGTGAAGCCCAGCACCAGCGCGTCCTGCAGGCCGAGCGCGCGTTTCGCGCCCTGCAAGTCGTGCAGATCGCCGAAACGGGCCGCGTTGATGCCGTTCGGGATCACCACGATGCGCGCCCGCTCGACGCCGTAGGAGGCGACGATGTCGGCCAGCACCGCCGTCACCGGCAGCACGTAGTCGGCCGCCCGCCAGGCGTAGCGCTGCGACCAGCGCGCCAGCCGGCGCAAGGCCAGGCCGTCGTATTCGGCGCGCTCTTCGAAGATGGGCGAATTAATCTCCAGCAGCATCGGTATGCCATAGCGGCGCTTGATCCAGACCCCGGCCGGCAGGAACAGGTTGTAGCGCTCGTACAGGCAATCGGGACGATGGCGTTCGACCGCCTGCGCCAGCCGCCGGTAGGCCGCCAGGCTGTAGGCCAGTTCCATCAATTCATAGACGAAGCGGGGCAGCAGCCGCTTCAGCCAGGTGACGAAGCCGGCGTCCGAGCCGAAGGCGCTGCCGGCCGCGCTGGGCGGCGCCACGACGATGACCTCATGCCCCAGTGCGCGCAGGGCGCCTATCATTTCGTCGATGTGGACCGATTGGCCGTCTTTCGAGCGGGTGCGGTGGTGGTACAGGATCTTCATGGCGTGCGTCCCTCCAGGATGTGTTCGAACAGCGCGGTCTGCCCGCGCGAGGTGGCGTCCCAGCTGAATTGCTCCGCATAACGGCGCGTCGCCGTGCGCGCCGGCGGTCGGGCGCGCAGCGCCTGGACGGCGGCGGCGATGCCGGCCGCCGTGCGCTGCTCCAGCAGCAGGCCGGCGTCCGGCCCGCGCACCACTTCCGGCGTGCCCCAGACCCGGCTGGCGATCACCGGCGTGCCGCAGGCCATCGCTTCGAGCAGGACGTTGGCCCAGCCCTCGCGGCTCGACGCGAGCACCAGCGCATCGGCCGCGTTGTAGGTGTTGCGCAGCTCGGCGTGTGCGACGTCGCCCAGGAAGGTGACGCGTTCCTGCACGCCCAGTTCCTGCGCCAGGCGCTGCAAGGCGTCGCGGTCCGGGCCGCTGCCGGCCAGCAGCAGCCGCACGTCGGGCAGGCTGGTCAGCGCCTCGATGATCAGCGCCTGGCCCTTGGCCTCGGTCAGCCGCCCGACCGCCAGCAGGGTGTAGTGGCTCAGGCCCAGGCGCGCCCGCGCTATCGCCCGTTCGACCGGCTGGAACAGCGTCAGGTCGACGCCGTTGCGCAGGGTGACGATGCGCTCGTCGGGCACGCCCAGTTCGACCATCGCCGTCTTCAGCGCCTGGCAGACCGTGATCAGGCCATCGGCCTTCGCCGCCGCGCGCAGGATCAGGCGGCGCGGCAGCGCGTGGGTGGTCAGCACGCTGATGTCCGAGCCGCGCGCGGTGACCACCACCGGCTTGTTGAAGTATTCCCCCAGCATCACCGCCGCCACGCCGTCGGGGAAAAAGTAGTGCGAGTCGATCAGGTCGAAGTCATAGCCGTCCGCTAAGATTTTTTCGATCACCGGTTTGAGCGCCGCCGCCATCAAATAAGGCGAGGGCGCCATGCCGATCTTGGGGATCTGCAGGAAGCGCGGATGGTCGACCTGGATGCCGTGCCGCGTTTCGCTGCGCGGCACGCGGGCGTATTGCGCGTAGCGGCCGAACGCCGCATGCGTGCTGGGAAACCACGGCACCGGCGCGACCACCCGGCAGGTGACGTCGCCCGAGGCGCTCAGGTGGCGCAGGCGGTTTTCCACGAACACGCCGTGGTTGCCGTGCACGGCGTTCGGATACAGCGAAGTGAGGGTCAGCAGCTTCATATGCGGTCCATGGTTTAGCGGCGCGCCTCGTTGGTGCGCAGGAAGGACTCGAACATCAGGATCGACCACAGCGACACGCTATGGTCGCCATGCCCGGATTCATGGCTGTCGACCAGGTGGCGCAGATAGCCCGGATTGAAATAGCCGGTATCGAGCAACACCGGACTGAGCACGGCGTCGCGTACCCGCGCGCGCAGCGGCCCGCGGAACCAGGCGGCCAGCGGCACCGAAAAGCCGCGTTTGGGGCGGTGCAATATCTCGTGCGGCAGCAAGGGAGTCAGGGCTTTCTTGAAGATGTACTTGCCCTGGCCGCCCTTGAGCTTGATCGCCGGCGCCAGCCCGCAGCTCCATTCGACGAACTTGTGGTCGAGCAGCGGCACCCGCACTTCCAGCGCATGGGCCATGCTGGCGCGGTCGACCTTGGTCAAGATGTCGCCCGGTAAATAGGTTTTCAAATCGATGTACTGCATCATCGACAGCGGGTCGGCGGTGGGGCTGCGGCGCGCATGAGCGCGCATCACCTCGACCGCCCGGTAGCCCTGCAAATGCTGGCGGAAGCGGTCCGAAAACAAGTCCTCGCGCACCCGGTCGGGCATGATGGAAACGCCGTGGAAATAGGCATCGACGGTGTCGCGCGCCAGTGCCTCGAAGGTGGTCTTGGCGCGCAGCGCTTGCGGCGCCCAGTCGGCTTTGGGATACCATTTCCCCAGCGCGCCGAACAGCGGCGCGCGCAGCCCCGCCGGCAGCGCCCCGCGCACTTTTTCTTCGGCCATCGCATAGCGGTAGCGCCGGTAGCCGGCGAACAACTCGTCGCCGCCGTCACCCGACAGCGCCACCGTCACGTTCTTCCTGGCCAGCTGGCAGACCCGGTAGGTGGGGATGGCCGAACTGTCCGAATACGGTTCGTCGTACAGTGCGGCCAGCTGGTCGACCAGGCCATAGTCGTCGGCGTCCACCGTTTCGGCGTGGTGGCGCGTGCCGTATTGCGCCGCCACCTGGGCGGCATAGCCTGATTCGTCATAGTCGCGGTCGTGGAAACCGATCGAGCTGGTATTGACCAGCGTGCCGTCGGCCTTGCCCAGGCCCGCCATCACGGCGACGATGGCGCTCGAATCGACGCCGCCGGACAGGAAGGCGCCCAGCGGCACGTCGGCCACCAGGTGGCTGTCGACGGCCGCGCCCAGACGCGCCAGCAACTCCTCGGCGAGCGCCTCCTCGCCGGCCGGCGGGCGCGGCGTGAACGGCACGTCCCAGTACTGGCGCGGCGGCGGCAGCGGCGCGCCGCGCTGCACGCGCAGGCAAAAGCCGGGACTGAGCTTGCGCGCGGCCAGATAGATGGTGCGCGGTTCGGGCACGTAGCCGTAGGCGAAATAGTCTTCCACCGCGCAGGGATCGAGGGCGCGCGGCAGCTGCGGACAGGTCAGCAGCGATTTCAGTTCCGAGCCGAACAGCAACAGGCCGTCGTCGAGCAGCGCGTAGTACAGCGGCTTGATGCCGAGCCGGTCGCGGGCCAGGAACAAACAGTCCTGGTTGCGGTCCCACAGCGCGAAGCTGAACATGCCGTCGAAACGCTGCAGGCATAGTTCGCCCCATTCTTCCCAGGCGTGGACGATGACTTCGGTGTCGCAGCGGGTCTGGAAGACGTGGCCCAGTTCAAGCAATTCCTGCATCAAGGCGCGGAAATTGTAGATCTCGCCGTTGAACACCACCCACACGCTACCGTCCTCGTTCGACAGGGGCTGCTGGCCCGACGCCAGGTCGATGATGGACAGGCGCCGGTGGCCGAGTCCGACGCCCGCTTCGAGATGCAGGCCGGCTTCGACCGGGCCGCGGTGGCGCTGCGATTCGTTCATCCGGTCCAGGGCGGCGCGGTCGATGCCGCGCTGGCCGCGTACGTCGAAGATACCTACGATTCCACACATGCTGGGCGCGCTCCACGGTGATGGGTTTGGGTGAGGGTGTCATAAACGTCCAGGTAGGCCGCCACGGTGGCATCGATGCTGGCGTGCTGCTGCACGTGCGCGCGGCCGGCCTGGCCATGCAGCGTGGCGACGCGCGGGTGGGCGCAATAGTAGGCCAGCGCCGCCGCCAGCGCGCCGTTGTCGCCCGCCGCCGCCAGCAGCCCGGTGCGGCCGTTGTCGACGACCTCGGCGACGCCGCCGACGTTGGTGGAGACGATGGGCAGGCCGGCCGCCATCGCTTCGAGGATGCTGACCGGCGTGCCTTCGGCGATCGAGGACAGGGCGAACACGGAAAAGCCGCGCAGCAGGGCGGCGATGTCGTCGCGCGCGCCGGCCAGCCAGACGACATCGCCCAGGCCGGCGTCGCGCACCTGGGCGCGCAGCGCGTCGGCGCAGTGGCCGTCGCCGACGATGGCCAGCCGCAGGCGTGGCGCCAGCGCCGGCAGCAGCGCGCGCAGGCGCACGAAGGCGTCGATCAGGCCGCTGTGGTTTTTGACTGCGTGCAGACGCCCGACGGTGCCGATGACGATGCAGCCGGCGTCGAAATGGCGCGCCACCGGGCCGTCCGGACGGTAGTGGGCGGTGTCGACGCCGTTCGGCAGCAAACGGTTCTTGCGTGCCGGTACGCCGATGGTGGCGGCCAGCCATTGCTGCAGGTCGCGCGAGACCGGCACGTAGGTGTCGATCAGCGGCGTCAGCAGGCGCCGCAGCAGATTGTGCTTGCGGTTGCGGCCGTGCGGGTCGCTGGAGTCGCGCCCGTGTTCGGCGTGCAAATGGGCGCGCACGCCGGCCAGCCGGGCGCTGGCGTGGTATTCGATGGCGGCCAGGTTGTAGGTGTGCAGCAGCGCCGGACGCAGGCGGCGCAGCAGCTTCCACAGCGCGACATGGGTGGCGGGCGCCAGGCCGGGACGCTTGTGCAAGGCGTACAGCTGCACGTGGGGCGCCCGCAGCTGGTCGGCGAAGGCGCTGTAGTCGCTCAGGCAGACCACGGCGTGGCGGTAGCGCTCGGGCGGCATGCGGCGGATGCAGTCGACCAGCAGCGTTTCCATGCCGCCCACGTCGAGCCGGTACAGCAGGTGGACCACCAGCGGCGCAGGGTTCATCGGCGGTCTCCCTGGCGGCGCTTGCGCGCCAGCTCTTGTTCGAGCGCTGCGAGGTTGTCGGCCAGCAGCCGTTGCAGCACGGCACGTGCGGCGGCAAGATTGTCGCCCAGCGGCGTCACGGCGAACAGGACGGCGCCGTCGTCGTTGCCACGCAGCAGGGCGCTTTTCGCCTGCAGCAGTTTGGCGGCATAGTCGTTGGCGAGGAAGCGGCCGTCGACCCAGTACCATTGCCACACCAGCACATCGCCGCCACGGCCGCGCAGCGCCGTTTCGCGTACCCGCAGTGTCGTCGCGCCGGGTGCCGCCGCGTTGACGGTGGTGCTGGCGCCGGCCGCCCACAGCGGGTCCTTGCGCTGGAGCAGACGATTTTCCGAGTTGACGGCGCCCTTGCCCGGGGCGCTGTGGCGGTAGTACAGCACACTGAGGGCGGCGCGGTCCGTGCCGTCGGCCAGTGCCTGGCTCCAGCGCGCCGCCGGCGTCGCGTAGGCCGCTTGCCAATCCGTGAAGGCGGGCGCGGCCTGCCACACCGGCCGTATGCCGTCCAGCTCGACCGCTGCCTGGCCCTGGTCGAGCCGGTCGAGCGCCAGCAGCGCCGGCCCGCTCAGCGCGCACAGTGCCACCGCCAGCGCGGCCAGGCCGAAGCCGGCGGCCCGGCCACCGTGCGTGCCGACCAGCCTGGATGGGGACACGCTCGCGGCCACGGCTGGTTCTTCGCGCCAGCGGCCACCGACCGCATACACCAGCCACATGACCAGCCCGAAAAACAGCCAGCCGTAAATAATATGGTCGATGCCGACCGCCAGCGTCATGCCGCTCAGGTGACCTATCATCACGATCATGTAAGCGCGCAAGCCGTTGGCGATGATGGGCACGACGACCGCGACGATCAGGAACAACAAACGCCGTCCCAGCGAACGGTAGCTCAGGTAGGCATACAGGCAGCCCAGCGTGAAGGAGGCGATCAGGTAGCGCTCGCCGCTGCACGCGTCCACCACCGACCAGTTGCCGCTTGGAAGGGTTAAATTGGCGCCCTCGCGCAGCACCGGTATGCCGCTGAGCTGCAGCGCCCAGACCGTGAAGCGCGCCGTGAAATCGATCAGCGGGGCGATAAAGACGTCGCCGAAGGGCACGGCGAGCAACAGGAACAGCAGCGCGAAGGCGATGGCGGTGGCCAGCGGCCGACCCAGCACCACCAGCACGGCGATCGGCAAGAGGGCGACGAAGGCGTATTGCCGCACCACCTGGACGTCCGCCAGCACCGCCAGCAGCCAGGCCGCGACGCAGGCCAGCAGCAGCGCCAGTCCCGGCCAGTAAGGCCGCAAGGGGACGGCCTCCAGCATGGCACGGCGTTGCCAGACCAGCCAGAGCGCGAGCGGCAGGATCAGATAGCCGTGGGCGTAGGTTTCCGAGCTGTTCCAGATGGCGACGATGGAGCGCGCGGTGTCCAGATACAGCACGCAGATCGCCGCCAGCGCCGCGCCCAGCGCCAACAGCGGCGCCAGCAGGGACGCCGCCGGCACGCCGCCCGCGCGCTCGGCCACGAGCGGCGCTTGCGGAAGCTGCGCGGCCATCACAGCACGCCCTGCGCCGGCGCAGCCGTGCGCGCGGCGAACCAGTGGTCGATCCGGCGCAAATTGCGGTTCCAGTCGAATTGATCGAGCACCAGCCGGCGCGCGGCCGGTCCCAGCGCGGCATCGGGCTGGGCCAGTTGCGCATTCACCAGCGCGGCGAACTCGTGCGCGTCATGCGCCAGCATCAGGTCGCGCCCGGGTTGGGCATCGATGCCTTCGAGCGCCTGGGCCGAGACGATCACCGGCTTGCCCATCGCCATCGCTTCAAGCACCTTGTTCTGGATGCCGCGCGCGATGCGCAGCGGCGCCACCGCCAGCTGCGCGTGCGCGACGTAGGGTCGCACGTCGGCGACCGTGCCGGTGACCCGCACGCCGGCTCGGCCGGCCAGCGCGCGCACTGCCGCGGCCGGGCGCGAGCCGACGATATAAAACACGGCCGCCGGATGGCGCGCCAGGATGGCGGGCAGCACCGCGTCGGCGAACCAGACGACGGCGTCGATGTTGGGCCAGTAATCCATCGCGCCGGTAAACACGATCGCCTGCTCACCTGGCGGGTAGGGATCGGCCAGCGCGAGCTGCTGCGAAAAATACTGGGCGTCGACGCCGTTGCAAAAATGCCCGACCTTGTCCGCCTGCAGCGGCGCCAGGCTGCGGAACAACTGCGCCTCGGCCGGCGAGACGAACAGGGCGGCGTCGAATTGCGCGGCGATACGGCGCTCGTAATGCAGCAGGCGGCGCGCCTCGCGCTGGTAGATCAGGCGCGCCGGCCAGGGCTTGCGCGCGGCGTATTGGGCCCATTTGTCGCTGTCGATGTCGACAAAATCGATGACACGGGTGGCGCGCGCCTGCTGCGGCACGAATTGCGCCATCGCCGACGAAAACACCAGCATCCGTTCGACCGGCTGGCGCGCCGCGAGCTGCCCGACCCAGCGGGACAGGCCGGCGTGGCGGTAGTAGGCCAGGGTCAGCGGCTCTCCGCGCAGCAGACCGCCCAGGCTTTTCAGGCGCGCTTGGGCCGGAGCCAGCCGGGCGAAATAGGTCTCGCCGCACATGGCCTTGAGCGTTTCCACGTGCGCCCAGTCCTGCTCGTCGTCGACGAAGCAGCCCAGGTGGACGTGGAAATCGCGGCACAGGTGCCTGAGCAAATGGTAGGAGCGGATCTTGTCGCCCTTGTTGGGAGGGTAGGGGATGCGATGCGCAAGAAACAGCAAGTGGTCCATGTTCTAGCCCAGGCTCTTGACGATGTAGGGGCCGAGCGCATTGGCCGCGAACAGCGGCAGGCGGCGCCAGGCTTTGATGAACAGCTGGTATTTGGGATTGAGCGGATTGTTGTCGGGCATGGCGTCGGCCGCGTGCAACTGGTATTCGTAATACAGCTGCGTGGGTTCGAAGCCCCAGTTCTTCTTGAAGTCGTAGGCGCCGGTGCCGCGCTTGCTGCGGCCGAAATCGAACACGCGGCAACCGCGCAGGCAGGCGCGGCGCATCAATTCCCAGTACATGAAATCGTTGCCGGCCAGTTCGCGCGCCTCGGCCGTGCCGCCGCCGTAATAGGGCAGCACCTGGTCGCGGAAGTAGAAGCTCAGCACGCTGCTGACGGTGCGGCCATCCTTGGTGACGGTCAGCACTTCGCAGTCGGCGCCGAACACCTGCTTGAGCAGGCGGAAGTATTTCTTGGGAAAGACGGGCGTGCCGAGCCGGTGCACGCTGGTCGCGTAGGCTTCGAACAGGCGCTCGACGTCGGTGTCGAGATGGCTTTCCAGGCCGGCCTTGATGCCCTTCCTGACCATGGCGCGCTGTTTGCGCGGAATCGCGTTGAGGTTCTCTTCCGGATCGGCCGAGATGGTCTTGCGGAAGGTCACATACAAGTCCTTGGACGGCCAGTCCGGATGGCAGGGCGCGCTGTTGCGGTATTCCAGGTGGTCCACCTTGAGTTCGGCCGCCAGCGCCTGCGCGGCATGGTCGAGCGCCGCGCGCGCGTCCGCATCGCTACCGGCGATGCCGCCGGAGACGCAGAACGGCAGCGAACTGAGCGAATGGCCGAACAGCCGGCTTTTCACTTCCGCCAGCGCCAGGATGGCGACGATACGGCCGTCGCGCTCGGCGTACAGGAACCAGGTCTTGTGGCCGAACGCTAGTTCGATCACCTGTTGCCAGCCGGCGCGGTGGAAGAAAGTCGCCTCTTCGCAGCCGGCGACAAAGGCGTCCCAACGCGGGCGCGACTGCGCGTCCATGGTACGCACCTGCAAGCTGCGCGACGCGGGCAACTCCGCCATATTCGTCATTGCGACTCCAGGAAAATATGATCCATGCGGCCCCACTGGAAGTCGGCCGCCAGTGCCCGCAAACGGCTTTCCATGCGTTCCAGATTGAGGTAGTGGCGGAAGCGGGTTTTCAGGCCCACCCCGGCCTGGCGCGGCTGGCCGGGGTCGAGTTCCCAGGGATGGAAATAAAAGATGCCGCTGCGTTGTTCCAGCTGGTTCACGCGCGCGATCATCCAGCGCGACAGCGGATAGGGGAACAAGCGGAAGTAGCCGCCGCCGCCGGCCGGCCAGTTGCGGTTCATCAGGCGCACCGTGGTGATGGGCAGCTCCAGCAGGCGGTCGGGGCCGTTCGGGCGGAAGGCGAAGCGTTGCGCGTCGGGCATGCCGTAATGGTCGTGCGCGATCGGGTAGATGCTGGAACTGTAGCGGTAGCCCTGTTCCTGCAACACGTCGAGCGCCCACAGATTGGCCGCGCCGATCGAAAAGCTGGGTGCGCGGTAGCCCTGCACGGCGACGCCGGCGATGTCTTCCAGCAGGCGCTTGCTGCGCCCGATGTCGTCGGTGAATTCGGCGCGGCTCTGGTCGGTGACGCGGCTGTGGCCGTAGCCGTGGCTGGCCAGTTCGTGGCCGGCCGCGACGATATGGCGCACCATCGCCGGGTGGCGTTCGGCGATCCAGCCCAGCGTGAAGAAAGTGGCGTGGATGCGCTGCGCGTGCAGCAGGGCCAGGATGCGCTCGACATTGGCTTCGACCCGGCAGGCGATGTCCGGCCAGCTGGCGCGCGCGATGTGGCCGGCGAAGGCCGACACCTGGAAGTAGTCTTCGACGTCGATCGTCATGGCGTTGCGGATCGCCGGCGCGGCGGCGTTCGTCATGCGTGGATGCAGGCTGGGATTCATGGATGCTCCCGTTGGCTGTTGCGCTGGCCGACCAGCGATTTCATGGCATCGAGCATCGACAGGATGGAACGTTCTATGCCGGCGATGCGCGCCTCCATGCCGTCGAGCGCCGCGCTGTCGGCCGGCGCGGCTGCCGCGGTGCCGCCGGCCTCCTGCGGCACCGCGAATTCATGGGCGAGGTCGTCGACCACCGTCTGAACATGCGCTGCGCCGAACTGGTCTATCTCTTCCAGGTAGCCCATCAGCAGCAGGCGGTCGCACAAGGTGTTGATACGGCGCGGCACGCCGCCGCTGGCCGCGTGGATCGCCGCGAAGCCGGCCGCGTCGATGGACGGCCGTCCGCTCCAGCCGACCGTCGCCAGGCGGTGTTCGATATAGCGCCGCGTTTCCGCCTCCTCCATCGGCCCCAGGTGGAAGGTGGCGGTCACCCGTTGGCGCAGCTGCTCCATGCCCGGACTCATCAGGGTCTTGCGGAATTCCGGCTGGCCCAGCAGGAAGGTTTGCAGCAGGGCCCGGTCGGAAGTCTGGAAATTCGACAGCATGCGCAATTCCTCGACCGCGCGGGCGCTGAGGTTTTGCGCCTCGTCGATCACCAGCAGGGCGCGCTTGCCCTGGCGGTCCAGATGTTGCAGCAATTGGCCGATATTCGACAGCAGGGCCGCCTTGCTCAAGCCGTCGTAGGGCAGTTCGAAGGCGGCCGCGACCATGCGCAAGAGGTCGTCGGCGTCGAGCTGGGTCGTGGCGATCTGCGCCGCGTATATCTTGTCCGATGGCAGCGTGCGCAGCAAATGGCGCAGCAGCGTGGTCTTGCCGGCCCCGACCTCGCCGGTGACGACGATGAAGCCCTCGCCGCGGGCCAGCCCGTAGTCGAGGTAGGCAAGCGCGCGTTTGTGGCCCTTGCTGCCATAAAGAAAGTCGGGGTCAGGCCGCAACTGGAACGGTTGGGCATGGAAGCCGTAATAGGATTCGTACATGATCGATGGGATTCCTAAAAGTCGGCGCGCAGGCCCACGGCCAGCGCGTTTTCGCGCACTGCGCTGTTGGAGGAGCGCTGGCGTAAGTTGCGCACTTCAAAGCTGGCGTGCAGGTGGCGCGAAAGTTGGTGGTTGAGGGCCAGCCGCAAGCTGATGTCGCGGCTGCTGGCACCGCTGCCGTCGGTGGTGGCGCGGTCGGCCCCCAGGCTCAGCGTGGCCGCCGTGTGGGCCGTGACGCTCCAGCGCCACAGGCCTTGCAGGCCGAGCTGGCGCGTCGATAGCCCGTCGTCCAGCGCCGCGCCGGCAGTCGGGTCGTCGGCCAGCAAGGAGGCGCTTTGCGGGCTGCGCCGGCTCGAATACACGGTCAGCATGCCGGTATGGCGTGCGCCTTGCAGCGCGAGCGAGCCTTGCAGGGTCTTTTGCAGGAAGTAGCGGTTGCTGAATTCATTCACCGCGCCCGATATCGTGGCCGGCAGCCCGGTGTCGGCGATGAAGGCGGCGATCGCGTCGCGGCGCGCGGCCGCGTCGGGGATAGAGGTGGTCCACAGCTTGTCGAGGAAGTCGCTGGTGTTGACCGACTGGCTGCCGAGGAACTGGGCCTGGGTGGTGGTGACGTCTTCGTTGTAGGAGAGCAAGGCGACGGTGCGGCGCCCGCGCAGGCTGGCCGACAGTGCGTAGGTGCTGCCGTAATAGCGGTGGCCGACGCTGACGTCGAGCGTGGTGCGGGACGACGGATGCCAGTCGAAGCCGGCCAGCCAGCTGGCGCCCTCGGCGGGCGCCAGCAAGGCGGCGTAGCCGTAGCGTTCATAGCCGGCGCTGGCGGTCAGCGCCAGCGTCGGCCACAGCGCATAGCGCAGGTCGACGCCGTAGTTGCTGTTGTTCAGGCTGTCGCTGCCGGCATAGCTGGTGCGCTCGGCGTTGTAATGCGCGCCCCAGCCGAGGGTGGAAAAGGCGCTGCCGCTGGCCAGCGTGGCGCTGGCGCGGTCGGTGCTGCTGCTGGCGAGCGCGTTGTCGCTGCTGCTGAAGCGCTCGCGGGCGTAGCGTACTTCCATCGTCGCCCACGTGCCCAGCCGATGGCGCAGATAGGGGCTGATATGCGTGGCGCGCACTTGCGCCCGGTTGCTGGTGGCGCTGGTGTCGTCGATGAATTCGGGGCCGAAGGCGTTGATGTTGGCTTGCGCCATCAGGGCTGTGGCGTCGAGAAACAGCCAGTTCGCTATCAGCTCGCCGTTCAGCTGGCCTTGCAGATTGTGCAGCAAGGTATCCTGGTCGTGCTCGCGCTGGTAGGTGAGCGCGTCGAGCGAGTAATCGAGCTTGACCTTGAGCCGCGGCCCGTCGGTCGACAACACGAAGCCGGGCAGGACTTCGCTGATGTTGTCGGCGCTGGCCTGGCCGTCGGGCCGCAGGCGGGCATTGTCGGACCAGGTGTCGCGCACCTCGACGCTGGGCACAAACTGCCACGGCGCGGCCTGCGCGGACGGCACTATGGGCAGGCTGAGCACAGCCGCGATCGGGCTCAGGCGCAGGCCACGCAGCAGCCGGCGCTCAATTGCCATTGCCGTCGCCGTAACGGTTGCCGCCGAAGAAGTCCTGCGACTTGTTGTACACCAGCTTGACGTCGCTGCAGCCTTCGAGCTGGCGCAGGGCGTTCTTGACCGAGCGCTGGGTCGTCGTTTCGGCCTCCACCACCAGCACGATCTGGCCCATCTGGGCGGCCAGCACGCTCGATTCCGTGGTCGTCAGCAGCGGCGGCGAGTCGAAAATGATCAGCCGGTCCTGGTAGCGGTTGGCCAGGTCGTGCAGCAAACGGGTCATCGCCTGGCTGGCCAGCAGTTCGGTGGCGTGGCGGTGGCTCTTCCCGGCCGGCAAAATGCTGAAGCTGTCGATATTGGTGCGCAGCAAGACGTCCGGCACGGCCAGTTCCGGCTGGTGCAGCAAGTCCAGCAGGCCCACTTCGGAATGCAGGCCGAGACGCTCCAGCAGGGTCGGGCGCGCCACGTCGGCGTCGACCAGCAGGACCGTGTGGTCGCGTTCCAGCGCGATGCTCATCGCCAGATTCAGCGCGCAAAAGGTCTTGCCTTCGCCCGGCAGGGCGCTGGTGATCATGATCAGGTTGCCGTTGGCACTTTTGGCGCCACCCTGGCCGAAGGCGTGCGCCAGCAGCGGCCGCTTGATGGCGCGGAATTCCTCGGCGACCTGGCTGCGGCCGCCGTCGGGCGTGACCATGCCGAGCCGGCGCAACTGCTCCAGATCGATCTGGTGGCGCGGTTCTTCCGCGTGGCGGGCGGCCTGATCCTGCGCGGCGTACCGCGCGCGCACCGGGATGACGGGCGGCACGGCGGACGGCGGGACAGGTACACGGGACGCCTCTTGCGCGTTGCGGGCGTCGAGCCGGTTGACGGCGCGTTCAATGATGCTCAGATAGCCTCCCAATTCGTCAAGTCATGTGCCGCACGGGCGCAACGGCCGCCGGCGGGGTAGGTACGCATGTCGCTCATCTCAGGACTGCCGCAGGATGGGGATCATCAAGCCGCCGTAGACGACCAGCAGCAGCAACAGGGCGCCGCCGAAATGCAGCAGGTTGCTGCGCCGCTGCTGGCGTTGCAGCGGGGTCCAGAACAGGCCGACCGAGCCGATCACCGGCAGCGCGGTGGTTTCGCGCAGGCTGGCGGTGCTGACGAAGGTCGGGCGCAGCATGTTCATCGCGATGCCGGCCAGCGCGCCGGCCGCCAGCGCGGCGGCCAGCACCAGCGACAGCGTCCCGACTCGGTTCTGGCCGGACGGTTGCAGCGGCAGCGTGGGCGGATCGATGACCCGGAAGGTCATCATCTCCGTGCTGGCGCTCAGTTCGCCGGACAGCTTGGCCGACTCACGGCTGGCCACCAGCTTTTCATAGTTTTCCTTGTTGACGGTGTAGTCGCGATTGAGCTGGGCGAACTGTTCTTCGATGGCCGGCGCCTCCAGGTTGGCGCGCGTCAGGTGGGCGTTGCGGGCGGCGTATTCGGCCACGCGGGCACGCAGCGCCGCCACGTGCGCATCGGCGCTGGCGAGCGCCATCTTCATCTGTTGCAGGATGGGGCTGTAAGTGATGGTGCCGCCGCCTTGCGCACGGTCTTGCTGCTCTTGCCGCTTGTTCGCTTCCAGCTCGGCCAGCAATTTCTTGGCGGCGAGGATGTCGGGATGCTGCTCGGTGTATTGCAGGCGCATGGCATCGAGATTTTTGCGCAAGGCCAGGATGCGCGCATCCGTTTCCGACATCAGCGGCGCGCCGGCCGGGGTGTCGGCCATGGCGCCGGCCGGAATGGCGGCGATCTGGCGGGCCAGCGCCTCGCGCGACTGTTCGGCTTCGCTCAGTTCCAGGCGCGCCTGGCCGAGCACGTCGGCGGTGTCGGCCAGCTTGGCGCCATAATCGCTGCCCTGGCGCGGCAGCAGGCCCATGTTCTTGAGCTTGAAGTCCTTGAGCGCCGCTTCGGCCGCCGTCAGCTTGTCTTCATATTGCTGGATCTGCGCGTTGATGAAGGCCACCGCCTTGGCAGAATCCTGTTTTTTGTCGCTGAAGCTGCCTTCCACGAAGATCGTCAGCAGCGCCTGCACGACATCGCGCGCGACCTTGGGCTTGGGGTTGTTGTAAGAGATCGTGTAGATGTCGTTTTGCGCCAGGCCGGCGATCTTGATGTTTTTCATTAAGTCGTCGACGACGGCCTCGTGCTGCTGCGCCGTCCTGGCGGCCAGGTCGAGGTCGACCATGCGGATGACCTTTTCCACGTTGGGCCGGGTGATCAGCGTGCGGCTCATGATCGACACCTGCTGTTCGACATCGGGCACCGTGGTCATGCCGGCAAGCAAAGGCTTGAGGATGCTGGCGGTGTCGACAAACACCCGCGCCGTCGAGTTGTATTGCGCTGGAACCGCGTAGACCAGGGCGGCGCCGCCCAGCAGGACCAGCCACGCGGTGGCGATTGCCCAGAAGCGGTATTTCCAGATGCCCTTGGCAAATCCGAGTAGCTGCGAGATGAGATCTTCCATCGACTGTTCGTCTTTCCTAGAGGTGGCACCGACCCGTGGGTCACTCAAACGTTGATCTAGATCACGCTTGTACTTGATGTAAATTAGCATATCGATATCAAAAATATGCGTCTGTGTGCTAGCGAACATATCTAATTGAAATTATTTTTATCTGGCAAGCGACTGCTTCCGTGCCTGTTTGACCGAGCGGGGAGCGCGATGCACGCGCTGGCCAGGCTGGCTGCTCAGTCAACCTTCAGGCATACATTCAGGAGGGGAAGCGCGCAGGCTACCGGCTCTGGCCGCGCCAGCATGCCGAGGGTTTCAGCGTGCCGTCACTTGAGGGCGACGCCGCGCGGCTGCCTGCGCGCCGGCAGCGCCGGCAATTCCGCGCGCAGCGGGTGCCTCAGCAACAGCACGGCGGCCAGCCAGGTGGGCGCCAACACAAGGCCGACGATGGCCAGCCGCGCCAGGTCCGGCCACTGCTCTGGCAGGCTGGCCCGCAGCCCGAGCGCGACCGCCGCGCAAACCAGCCCCAGCACGATGCTGGGAAGCTGGGCGGCGGCCGATAGTCGCACCGAGTAGCGCAGATAGGTCGCCATCAACAGCGCCGGGACCGGGATCGCGATCAGATCGGCCACCACCAGCGCCCAGGCGAAGGTGAGCACGTCATGCGCGCCGAACAGGGCGATCAGCACGATTCGGGTCAGCACGGCAGCCCCGGAGGTGAGCGCCGACAGATACGGACGGCCGATCGCCATCAGCGCCGCCGGACAGAGCGAAAAACCGATCCGGATGGCGTAGGAGGCGCACAAGATGGGCACCAGCGGTGCCGCGTTCAGCCATTTGGCGCCGTACAGCACCGTGATGATGTCGCGCGCGAACACGGCCGTGACGGCGAAGGCCGGCAGCGCCAGGCCGGTCAGGTAACTGGTGGCCTTGGACAGCAGCGGCGCCAGCGGCTCGTTGGCGTGGTGATGCGCCGCGATATAGGGCAGCGCGTTGTAGTTGATGGTAGGCCCGGCGATCTGCTGGAAGATGCCGACCAGGCCGTTGGCGCGGCTGTACAGGCCGACGCTGTAGGGGCCGCTCAATTTTCCCAGCACCAGGTCCGGAATCGCGCCGTGCACATAATTGATCAGATTCGACAGGATGGCCCCGGTACCGTAGCGCACCGGCCGGCCCCAGCCGCGCAGCGACGGCAGCAAGCGCAGGCCGGCCGGCCGCAGCAGCAGATAGACGACGATGGTGGCGCCGATATTGGCCACATTCGCCCAGGCCAGCGCCATGTAGCTGTGGCCGCGATAGGCCAGGGTGATGCAGGTGAGGGCATACACCAGCGTGCCGGCGGCGTTGACGATGGCTTGCTTGCCGGCGTTCAGGTCGCGCGAGAGCAGGGAATAGAAAAACGAGGCGAACGGCAGCAGGCAAAAACTCAAGGTCAGCACCCGCATCACGCGCGCGATGCCGGGCTGCCCGTAATACGCCGCCACGCTGTCGCTGGCCAGGTAGATGCCGGCCGCCAGCAGCCAGGAGGTGGTCAGCAGCAAGCCCAGCGCTGAGGCGATTTTTTGCGGCGTCAAGTCCCGCTCGCGTTGCAGATAGCTCGACACGCCGAAGTCGCGGAACACCGCCGCCAGGCCGATCACCACCGAGGTGATCGAAAAAATGCCTACCTCGGCGGGGGTCAGCAAACGCGCCAGCACCAAGGTCACGCCGAACTGGACCACCGTCATCGCGTTGGTCGAAAAGAAAGTGATGAAGAGGGAGCGGCGCAAATGGATCATGGTAGCTGGGTGCGTCTATCTATGATGTGGCGAGAGCGGCCGGGTGGCCTGCCGGCCGATGGCAAGGCGGCAGCCCACTTAATAGCATATTCTCGCGAAAAAGATTGTCTGCACGATACGATTGTGCGCACGCGGCACGGTATGGCAACGGCAGATTTTGTCGGATTTCTTTACAAAAGCATGCCGCGTCGCCTTTGATTTTTCTCAATATAACTGATTTTAAAGAGGATTTTTTTCTGGCATGTCGATTGCTTATAGCTCAAGGGGCACGTCATGACTTGATAAGGAGAAGAAAATGTTTGCGAAAAAATTAGGGCGCCCATGGCTGTTGGCATTGGCGGCCATGGCGTTCTCGGGTGGGGCGGCCAGCGCCAGCGAGATGTTCGATTTCCAATTTGCCGGCAATAACGAAAGCGGCAGCGGCACGCTGAACGCGATCGACAATGGCGACGGCACCTTCACGGCCATCAGCGGTAGCGGCACGGAAACGGTGAACGGCAAGACTGGCAATCTGGCGCTCATTTTCAATCAGGGTGGCCAGGCGACGTCCACCTCCCCCTCAAGTTTCTTTTTTTTCGACAATCAGTTATTGCCCAGCGCCACCCCTGTGCTGAGTAACGGCGGCCTGTTGTTTTCGGCGACCACCGGCGGTGAAGTGAACCTCTTTTTCGACCCCCAGCTCGGCTATCTGTTCTATTCGGAATACCAGCAGTCGTTCCAGGAAAACGGGCCGATCACCTTCAGCCTAAACCAGGCCACTGCGGACGTACCGGAACCGGCGACATGGTCGCTGTTTGGACTGGGCTTGATCGGCTTCGTCGCGGCGCGCCGCCGCAGCCGCGCGGCCTGACTCCCCGTCCTGAATAGTCGCCAGGGCTGGTCACGCGGCGCTGCGGCTGGCGGGCGGGACGAAACAGCGTGCAACGTGCGCTAGGCAACATTCAACGCGCGTTCCCCGTGCTATCTTCAGATGAGGCAAATTCATTTACGGATAAACAACTATGAGCATCGTTGGGGTGGTCGGATTGGGCTATGTGGGCTTGCCACTGGCCGTCGAATTGGGCAAACGGCATCGGACCATCGGTTTCGATATTTCGCCCGTGAAAGTGGCCAGCTACCGCGACGGCATCGATCCGACGGGGGAAGTTAGCCAGGCCGAGCTGCGCGCGGCCGAATACCTGACGGTGACCAGCCAGGCCAGCGATCTGGCGCAGGCCGATTTCATCATCATCGCCGTGCCCACGCCCGTCGATCAGGCCCATGCGCCCGACTTCGGCCCGCTGAACGCGGCCAGCCTGACCGTGGGCCGGCACATGAAGCGCGGCGCCATCGTCGTGTTCGAGTCCACCGTCTATCCGGGCGCGACCGAAGAGATTTGCGTACCGCTACTGGAGCAAGCCTCGGGCCTGCGCTGGCGCGACGATTTCCACGTCGGTTTTTCGCCCGAGCGCATCAACCCGGGCGACCGCGAACACACGCTGACGACGATCCTGAAGGTGGTCTCGGGCGACGACGCCGACACGCTCGAGCAGATCGCCGGCCTGTATGAAAGCATCGTCAAGGCCGGCGTCTACCGCGCCTCCAGCATCAAGGTGGCCGAAGCGGCCAAGGTCATCGAAAACACCCAGCGCGATCTGAACATCGCCTTGATGAACGAACTGGCCATCATTTTCGACATGATAGGCATCGATACGCTCGAGGTGCTCAAGGCGGCCGGCACCAAGTGGAATTTCCTGCCGTTCCGGCCCGGCCTGGTGGGTGGGCATTGCATCGGCGTCGATCCGTATTACCTGACGCACAAGGCCGATATGCTCGGCTACCATCCGCAGGTGATCCTGGCCGGGCGCCGCATCAACGACGGCATGGCCAAGTTTGTCGCCGAGAAAACCGTCAAGGAAATCATCAAGGCCGGCATCCACGTCAAGGGATGCAAGGTGAATGTGCTGGGCCTGACGTTCAAGGAGGATTGTCCGGACCTGCGCAACTCCAAGGTCGCCGATGTGATCACGGAATTGCGCACCTATGGAGTCGACGTGCATGTCCACGACCCGCTCGCCGATGCCGACGAGGCCCTGCACGAATACGGTGTGCGGCTGGAGCGCTGGGAAGACTTGCCGCGCGCCGACGCGATCATCGCGGCGGTGTCGCACGCCGAGCTGGTCGCCCGTCCGCTGTCGCAGCTGGTCGCCAAGGTGGCGCGCAACGGTTGCTTTATCGACGTCAAGTCGCGCTTTGCGCAAGGCGAGCTGGAAGCGCAGGGCTTGTCGGTCTGGCGGCTATGATGCCGTTCGATCCCAACAGCAGCTATGCCCGGGTACAGGAAGACCTGCAGTTGCGCCCGCGCCGCTGGCTGGTCACTGGCGCGGCCGGCTTCATCGGCTCCCATTTGCTGGAAACCCTGCTGCGGCTGGGACAGAGCGTGGTCGGCCTGGACAATTTTTCCACTGGCCACCGCCGCAATCTCGACCAGGTGCATGAACTGGTCGGCTCCGCCGCCTGGGCCAGGTTCGAGCTGATCGAGGGCGATATCCGCCAGCTGGCCGATTGCCAGCGCGCCTGCGCCGGCGTCGACCACGTGCTGCACCAGGCGGCCCTCGGCTCGGTGCCGCGCTCGATCGAGGATCCCATCCTCACCAACGACAACAACATCAATGGCTTCCTGAACATGCTGGTCGCCTGCCGCGACGCCGGCGTCGCTCGCCTGGTGTACGCGGCCTCCAGTTCCACCTACGGCGACCACCCCGGCCTGCCCAAGCTGGAACAGCACATCGGCAAGCCGCTGTCGCCGTACGCGGTGACCAAGTACGTCAACGAGCTGTATGCCGATGTGTTCGCGCGCTGCTACGGCTGCGCATCGATCGGCCTGCGCTACTTCAATGTGTTCGGCCCGCGCCAGGATCCGCATGGCGCCTACGCCGCCGTGATCCCCCAGTGGGCCTCCGCGCTGATCCGCAACGAGACGCTGCGCATCAACGGCGATGGCCAGACCAGCCGCGATTTCTGTTTCATCGACAATGTGGTGCAGATGAACCTGCTGGCCGCGACCAGCACCGATCCGGCTGCCGTCAATCAGATCTTCAACGTGGCGCTGAACGACCGCACCACACTCGACCAGTTGTATGCGCTGATGCGCGCGCTGTTGATCGACGACTACCCGCACTTGCGCTGGCATGCGCCCAGCTACGGGCGCGCGCGCGAGGGCGACATCGAGCATTCGCAAGCCGATGTCGGCAAGGCAATGCGCCTGCTCGGCTACGCGCCCACGCACCGCATCCGCGACGGCCTGCGCCAGTCGATGGATTGGTACCAAAGGCATCTCGCGTGAGCCTGATGGCGGCGCTGGGCCGTGGCGCCGGGCCGGCGCCACCGGACCCGCAGGCGGACCTGCGGGTGGCCGTGTATGGCAGCTTTGCGGCCATGCCGGCGTCATGCCGGCACTGGCTGGACCAGCGCGCCGCCGACTTTTTTTCCACCTACGCCTGGTATGCCAATCTGGAGCAATCGGTGCTGGGACGGGATGGCCTGCTGCGCATTTATGTCGTCGGCGTGGCCGGGGAGCCGCGGCTGATCGTGCCGATGTGGCATGCGCGCGGCGGGCGGCGCATCTTGCAGGCGGCGGCGAATTTTTACGCCGCCCTGTTTACGCCG
>Ga0209862_1000236_pt1 | contig 20582 bp, 12 predicted proteins | sample OrgsoiDNA_201061_FD_185809 | JGI IMG/M metagenome (GOLD analysis project Ga0209862, IMG submission 185809) | Permafrost soil microbial communities from the Arctic, to analyse light accelerated degradation of dissolved organic matter (DOM) -... | ecosystem: Environmental > Terrestrial > Soil >... | reverse complement strand
TCGCCGATGGTGGCCAGCGGATGCAGGCGGATGCGGAACAGCACCTCGTTCTTGATGATGTTGCCGACGCCGGCGAACACGGTCTGGTCGAGCAGCGCGTCGCAGACCAGCGTGTCCGGCATGGCGCGCAGTTTTTTCAGCGCCAGCGCGGCGTCCCACTGTTCGGACATGATGTCGCCGCGCCAGTCGTATTCGCTGTCGAGGTCGGGGCCGATCTGCTTGACCGAGCAGGCATAAAAATTCAATTCCTCACCGTCGTCGAAGCCCAGGCTCAGGCGCGGCGCCGTGTCCTTGCGTTCGTTGATGCGGTAGCTGCCGAACATCATCAGGTGGATGCGCAGCGCCACGTCGGGCAGCTGGATCAGGAAATGCTTGCCCCAGCTGCGCAGCGCGCGCACCGGCTGGCCGGCCAGCGCGGCGAAGTCGACGGCCTTGCTGTTGCCGCTGGCGTGGACGATGCTGCGGCCGACGAAGCCGGCGGCCTGCTCACGCAAAATGACGATCGATGGACCTTCCGGCATGACGCTCTCCCTGTCGCAATCCGGCCTTCAGTATGCGCAGGGAGGGCAGGGCCGACTGTGCCCGGCTTCACAGAGCGCGCGATGATGTGGCGCGCGGCAAAGCGCAGCGGCCCGGCGCGACGCTGGTATCCAGTCAACAGGAAGACGCGATCGTGCCGCTCGCCGGCCCAGCTCGTCAAAATGGTGGACGGATGCAAAACGGCCGCCGGCAGTGCTTGCCCGGCGGCCGTTGAGTTGATGCGCAGGCTTACAGCGAGTTCAGGAACGCCAGCAGCGCGGCGCGGTCCGACGCCGACAGCGCGGCGAAGCGCTGGCGGGCCTTGTCGCCCTCGCCGCCGTGCCACATGATGGCCTCGGTCAGCGTGCGCGCGCGGCCGTCGTGCAGGTAGCCGACCTGCGCGGCGTTACCCATGACCTTGTTGGTATAGCCTATGCCCCACAGCGGTGAAGTACGCCACATGCTGCCGCTGGCCTGGCCTTCGACCAGCTTGTCGGCCAGGTCGGCGCCCATGTCGTGCAGCAGCAGGTCGGAGTAGGGCGCGATGGTCTGGTTGCGCAACTCGGCGAACAGGTGGCCGGAGCCGGTCTTCATCTGCGCCGTGTGGCAGGCCGCGCAGCGCATGCCCTGGAACAGCTTGGCGCCAGACGCGACCTGCACCGGGTCGACGCGGTGTTCGTCGAGCGGCGCCACGCCGACCGGGAAGCCGCTAGGCAGGCTGCGCTGGGCCGGCACGGCCACCAAGGCCAGATAGTTGGTGATCGCCTGCAGGTCCGCTTCGGTGATGCCGGCCTGGGCCGGGGCGCTGGCGCAACCGGCCGGATCGGTGCTGCAACTGCGGTTGTGGTAGACCGGCGATGTCACCGACATGTCCTGCAACAGCGCCGATGCGGCCTGGTGGCGCAGCGTCGCCTTGGACGCCTTCCAGCCGAAGCGGCCCAGACGCACGGCGCCGCTTTCCGGATCGAACACGAAGTTGGCCACGCCCTTGATGCCGTCGGCGTCCGGCGTGGTGCGCGCCTGCGCCAGGATGGTCGCCTCCGGTATCGCTTCGAGCAGGCCGGCGCCGATGACGGGCTGGGCCGCGCGCAGCGAATAGATGTCCGGCGTCGCGCCGTCGAAGGACACGCTCGGCTTGCGCAATTGCACGGCGGTGCCGTCGGCCAGTTTCACCGTCTGGCTGGTGAAGCCGGCCACACGCACGCCGGTGCCCCAGTTTTGCGAGGCGCCGGTGGCCGACTGCGCGTGCATCTGCACGGCCGTGCCGTATTGCGCGCTTGGCAGCTGCTGGCCGGCGGCGTTGAGCGAGGCGACCCGCACCGACATGGTGTCGAGCAGCTGGTTCAGCGTCGACGGCGCCACGCTGCGGCCGTTGTTGACGTGGCAGGCAATACAGGCCGACTGGTTGTAGCGCGGACCTTGCAGGTTGATCAGGTCGGTGTCGACATCGTTGCCCGGCTCGTTGTGGGCGCCGCTGGTGAAGCTGCTGTGGAACAGGCGGCGGCCTTCGACGAAGCGCTGCATGTTTTGCATGCCGACGTCGTTGTGCGGCTGCTCGAACATGAACAGGCCGTTGTCCGAATAGTTGTACGACACCGAACCGAGGCCGCCCGACAGCGTCGAAGCCGGCAGCGGCACCGAGTTCAGGCGCGGCTGCACGCCGTACCACGGCCGCAGGCCGGCGCCGACCACGTAGCTCCATTCGTACGAGTAGTAGCGGATGCCGCCGGTGTCGCCCTTGGCGGTCATGGCATCGGTGGTGGTGAACATCGACGGCGACACTTCGATGATGTCGCCGGCCACCAGCGGCCGCGCCGGGATGTCCTTGCCGTTCGGGAAGCCGAGCGTGTTCAGGTCGGCGTGGCCCGGATATTCCTTGACCACCAGCGTGCAGGCGCCGTTGATGCCGGTCGGCGTGTTCAGCTTGCCATTGGCCGGGTAGGGCGTCGGCGCGCAGATCGGCACGTTGCGGTCGACCAGTTCGCCGGGCGTCATCCAGCCGTAGCCGGTCACGCCGGGACGGTCGTAGGCGCGCACGAAGGCGATGCCGCCGTTGAGGAAGTCGACGGTGGTGTACTGATTGACGGTCAGCGTCGGCGTGGTCACGCCGGCCACATGGCTGTTGTCGATGATCTCGACGCCCCAGGTGCGGTTTTTGAAGTACTGCGGCACGAAGGTCAGGTAGTTGCCCGGTCCCTTGTCGACCGGCAGGCCGGTGGCGGGATCGACGGTGTCGTTGGGGCCGTAGCCGATTTCATTCCAGTCCTCGCCGCGCTCGCGGCCGTGGCGGGCCAGGCCGCGCGCGCCGAAGCGCGTCACCAGCGTGCCGTCGGGCAGCGTGAATTGCAGCGTTTCCAGCGGCTGGGCGACGGCGGGCAAGGGCGCCCAGCCGGCGCCGCTGGCCGGGAATTTCAGCGCCGACGTGGTGGCGGCGGTCAGCGTGTTGTCGCTGCCCGGCGATTTGAAATTGACTTCCAGCAGCGAATAGCCGTACTGGCTGGAGCGGGCCACGCCTTGCAGGCGGATGTAGCGGGCGTTGGCGTTGAGGTTGAAGAATTCCTCGGTGCCGCCCTGGCCGTTGGTCACGTAGCGCAGCTGCGTCCACTTCACGCCGTCGTCCGAGACGTTGAGCGCGTATTCCTTGCCGTAGGCGGCCTGCCATTGCAGTTTCATGTAGCCGACCGGCGTCTTGACGCCGAAGTCGAACTGGATCCAGGCGCCGTCCTCGAAGGCGCTGCCCCAGCGGGTGGCGAGGTTGCCGTCGATGGCCATGGGCGCCGACAGGCCGGGGTTTTCCAGCGCCGACGAGGTGGCCGTCACCGGCTGGATGGCGATGCCGGGCTTGCTCAGGTCGGGCGGCGGGGCGTCGACCGGCGGCGGCGGGGTCACCACCACCGGCGTGCCCGAGAAGGCCTGGATCTCGAAAATCGAATAGCCGTATTGGGTCGAACGCGTGACGCCCTGCATGCGCAGATAGCGGCCCTGGCCGGTCAGGCCGGGCCAGTCTTCCGAGCCACCCTGGCTGTTGTCGACCGACTTGATGGTGGTCCAGGTCGCGTTGTCGTCGGACACCTGCAGCAGATACTGGGTGGCGTGGGCGTTTTCCCAGTCGATGTGGACGCGGTTGATCGGCACGGTTTTGCCGAAGTCCAGCGTCAGGTATTGGTTATCGGTGAAGCCGCTGCTCCAGCGCGTGGTTTCGTCGTGGTCGATGGCGGCCGCGGCGGACAGGTCGCCGCGCTCCGAGGCGCTGGCGGTGGCGCTGACCGGCGTCAGCGCCGCTTCCGGGCTGGTGCTCAAGGCCTTGAGCATGACGCTCTGGACGGCTTTGCCGGCCGGCGCGGCGCTATCGCTGCCGCCGCCGCAAGCGCTCAGCGCCGCCGCCAAGGCCAGCGCCAAGCCGGGCGCTAGCAATGCGCGTAGTAACTCTCGCCTCGACCGAGGCTGATACGGTGTTAAGTCCATGATGGATTTCCCTGTAGTTTTGGTTGTTGGAACGATTACATTGCTGATCTTTTTGCCAGCGCTAGTATGTTTCTCTTAAGTCCTACATGTTGTTTCCATATGGAAACAAAAATCTACGTTATCGCGAATTGTTATCGATGTCAAGTAACAGTGTCAACGCGGGAAGTGCTTGAAATTGCAGCGAATATCACAGTGGATAAGGAAAAGATAAGGGAGTTTTGAAAATTACCACGCATACGCCAGGCGCCCCCGCACTGTTGACTATGCTGTAATTATTTGAGGCAGGATATGAGTTGAGTTTGGTGACTATCAGTTTCGAAAATGCCGCGAGCCCTTAGCAGCTTCGTTGGCCAGCCCGCGCGCGATGACGATTGCACGGAGCTGGCCATTTGCCGGCGTTGAGCCGGCAAGGATTACTGATGCGCGGCGAGCACGGCTTCGAGCTTGTCGAAGGAGCCGGTCCAGCCTTGCGTCATGCCGCCACGAGCGGCGGTGAAGGTGGCCAGTTCTTCCGCCGTCACATCGCCGGCTGCTTCCCAGGTCAGCGTCACGCGCGTGCGGTGCGGGCCTTCCGCGCTCAGCTCGACGGTCGTGCGCATGGTTTCCGGCCAGGTCGGCGCCATCGGGTGGCGCGCGAGGTTTTCGTGCTCGTCGCAAAATTGCTGGGTGTAGACGATGCGGTCCGGACTGCGGATTTCCTCGTAGCGCGTCAGGCCGTACATGGTGCCGCCCGGGCTGCTCATGCTGTAAAACGCGCCGCCGCCGACGCGCACGTCGGCGCGGATGAAGTGCATCTCGCATCCGGTGGGCGCGGTCCAGTTGGCGATGTGCGCGGGCTGGGTCCACATCTCGAACATCAGCGCCAGCGGCGCCTCGAAGCTGCGGTTGATGACGAAGCGTTCCTGGTCCGCCAGGCGCTTGGCCAGGTATTCGGCCAGCCGGTCCCAGGTGGCGTTGCCGCCGGCCTGCTTGATGAACACGCGGGTTTGCGCGGCGGCTTCGGCGGTGGGCAGGCGCATGCTCATGTCCATGCGGGTCTTGCCGTCGACCTCGTCGAACAGCACCGTGACGCGGAACATCGGCGGCTGGTCGGCGTTGCCGCCGTGGTCGTAGACCAGCTTGGCCAGCGGCAGCACTTCCAGATACTGGGTGGTGTTCGGGTAGTCGGTGCCGTCGGGACCGTGCATGGTGTAATCCCAGTGGCCGCCAGTGCGCACGTCCTTGCTGTGGGTGGTCAAGGTGTAGCCGCGCGGCCCCCACCATAACGCTGCCTGGGCCGGGTCGGTCCAGGCATCCCAGACCGCCTGCAAGGGCGCGTCGTAGAGGCGCTGGATACGGATTTCCCTGGATTCATTGGTGTCGCTCATTTTTCATCTCCTGTTTTAGGTGGGGTGCTGGCGGTGACGGTTTTCAGATAGGCGTCGAGGCGGTCGAAACTTTCCTCCCAGAAGGCGCGGTACTGCTGCATCCAGTCGGCCGCGTCCTTGAGTCCGTCGCCATTGATTTTGCAGGAGCGCCATTGGGCCTTGCGCGTCTTGGTGATGAGGCCGGCCCTTTCGAGCACCTGCAAGTGTTTGGTGACGGCGGGCAAGCTCATCTCGTCCAGAAAAGGCTGCGCCAGGTCGGACACGTTGGCCTCGCCCGTTGACAGACGTGCCAGCATGGCACGCCGGGTCGGGTCGGCGAGGGCGGAGAAAGTCTGGCTGAGATGGTCTTGCATGGTAATACACCAATCTATTAATTAACTAACTGGTTTAATATAGGTCGGAGCCTGGCGCCGGTCAAGCGAAAAGTCAGCGCTGCGCCAAAACGACAACGCCACCCGAAGGTGGCGTATTGTGGCGTGAGACTGATTAGTCGGCGCCGCAGGCCGTCGCTTCATTCTGGCCCCGCGCCCAGCAGGAGCCGCCCAGTTGCGGAGCCGGGTGCGGCGTGCCTTCCTTGTCGATGCGCGTGGACACCGTGCGCCATGAGCGTGCGCCTTCGCGGTCCAGCTGCATTTCCAGTATCCAGCCGGTATTGTTGACCGCGTCGCTGAAGCCGTCGAACAGGAAGTTGCCCAGGCTGTAGATGATGGGCTTGCCCTTATATTGTTCGACATCCTGGGTCACGTGCGGATGGCCGCCCACCACCGCGTCGGCACCGGCGTCGATCATCACCCGCGCCAGCTGGCGTTGGCGCTGGCTGGCCTTGCCCTCGTGTTCCCAGCCCCAGTGCATCATCGGAATGACCAGGTCGGCGTGGTAAGTGCTGCGCGCGGTGGCGATGTCGAGCCGGACCTGCTCGTCCTCGCTCCAGGCGATGCCGGGCTTGTCGACGTCGGCCTCGAAACTGCGCGGAAAGAATTCGTCGTAGCCGAGCAGGGCGATGCGCAGGCCCTTGCGCTCGATGATCAGCGGCTTGTGCGCCGCCGCCAGCGTGCGGCCGCCGCCGAAGTAGGCGATGCCCTGCTTGTCGAGCAGGTCGAGCATTTCGCCGAAGGCCAGCGGGCCGTAGTCGCCGGAATGGTTGTTGGCCAGTGCCAGCGCGTCGAAATGGCGCTTGAGCAGCGGCAGCGTGCGCGGGTGGGCGCGGAAGGTGTAGGGCTTGTCGGGCTCCGGCGTGCCGCTGGTGGCGACCACGCACTCCAGGTTGCCGACGCGGATATCGGCCTTGTCGAGCAGCGGCGCCAGCGGGGCGAAGGGATCGCGGCCGCTCTTGACCACTTTGCCCGGTGTGTCGTCGAGCATGATGTCGCCGACGAAGGTGATCGCCACGAGCGCTTCGGCCGGCGGTTCCTGCGCGGCGGCGGCGCCGGCCAGGCTCAGGCCCATGCTGAGGAGGACCATGCCGCAGGTGTTGGTAATCTTCATGGCGTGCTCTCCAGCAAGGCGCAGCCATATTTGAGCTCGCGCTCCAGCTGGGGCGTATAGACGTAATTGATCCCGGTCAGCGCCGATGGCCGCGTGTCCTGGCTGACGGTGGGCGCCACGTAGCTGGCTTCGTGGAGCAACACTGGCTGGCGTCTGTTTTTGCTATACACATACAGCTTGATGTATTCGACATGCTGCGCGTCGCCGATGACGACGGCCTTGAACCGGAAGCGGCCGTTGACTTCGACCGGCACCACGCCATACGGATCGGCGACCGGGCTGAAGTCCCGCACCATGACGCTGCCGCCCTGGTCGAGCTGGCAGCGCAGCAGCGGCGCCGCGCTTGCGATGGCCGGCATCAAGCAGCCGGCAAGCAGGCCCATGGCGCAGGCGGCGCGCAAGCCCTTGGGAAGCCGGCGGCGCGCGGTGTTGGATGCGGCGGATAGTGTGCTCAATTTTTTGCCCATCAGAATAGTCATGAGCGCGCAGACTACCACGCGCAGGCATCGGAGCGAGGGCGGATGTGAGTAAGGATGTGTTGATCTGCACGTCTGATTGGGGCAAATATGGCGTAATTTGGTGCTTAATTTAGTTATTTGGTGCTATGGTGTTAGCACCAACTTGACGGAGGACGGTATGAAGTTTTTTAACGTTCAACCAATCAGCTACTTGAAAACGAATACCAGCGACGTGGTGAAGCAGGTTCAGGAAACGCGTGACCCCGTGGCCATCACCGTCAACGGCAAAGTGCAAGCGATTGTTCAAGACTCTTTAAGCTTCCAGAAGACGCAAGACCAACTGTCCATGCTGCGCATTCTGGCCCATGGCAGGAAGCAGGTTGAAGAAGGCAAAGTGACTGAGCACGATGACTTCTTTGCGCAGCTGGACGCTGAAGATCAAAAGAGCGCGTAAACCAATGAAAATCGTTTGGACTGACTCTGCCAAAAATGATTTGCTGGATATACGCGATTTTTTGAGGATTTCCGAATCTCTTCAGTTCGCCATAAAGATCACTCAAGAAATTCGCGATGAAGTTGCGACGCTGAAGGAATGGCCGAAGCACAAAGGCACGTATGTGAAAGAACTGGAGGAGCTTAATCTTCCTCAGTATCGGCAACTTTTGACCGGACAGCACCGTATCATCTTTGAACGTGGCGACAACGATATTTGCTACATTCATCTTGTCTGTCATACGAGCCGTGACTTGGAAGCTGTGTTGCGCCGTCGCTTATTGTCCCTTTAATCGGCATCCTCCTCAGTTCACTTGGGGAGGGCCAGCGTGGCCGGCCTATGCCTCGCTCAACAACGGCAGCGGCGTGACCGTCACCTGTACGTCGAGCTCCTGCCGGCCGCCGCCGAGCACGATGCCGCGCATCGGCGTGACGTCGCTGAAATCGCGGCCCCAGCCCAGCGTGATATGTTCATGCTGCACCAGGCAGCGATTGGTCGGATCGAAATCGACCCAGCCCAGCGCCGGGCAATACACCGACACCCAGGCGTGCGAAGCGTCGGCGCCGATCAGCCGCGGCTTGCCCTCCGGCGGGTGGGTCAAGATATAGCCGCTCATGTAGCGGGCCGGCAGGCCGATGCAGCGCAGGCAGCCTATCATCAGCTGGGCGAAATCCTGGCAGACGCCGCGCCGTCCGCGCAGCACCTCTTCCAGCGGCGTGGAAATGTCGGTCGCCTTGCCATCGAATTCAAAGTCGTCGAAGATGCGCTGGGTCAGCTCCAGCGCCGCGTCGAGCTGCGGCCGGCCGGGCGTGTAGCTGAGGCGCGCGTAGGCTTCCAGCTCCGGGAAGCAGGTGACGTGGGGCGAGGCGTACAGGTAGCGGCAGGCCTCCAGCGTGGCGGCGCTTTTTTCCTTGCCCATCATGTCGCGCAGGCTTTCCCAGGGCAGCGTGCCGGCGATCTGCGCCAGGCTGTGGCGCGGGCGCAGCGCGACCACCGATTCGGCATGCACCAGCAGGCTGTCGTGCGGCAGGGTCAGGGCCACGTGGCGGGTGTTGTTGCCGAAATAATCCACACCGTCCGAGCTCTCGCTGACGAGCGGGTCCAGCCAGATCAGGTGCGATTCGGTGCGCTGATACTGGAACGAGCGCGGCGTCATATGCAGATATTGCTGCGACAGGGTGACCGTGCTGTGATAGCGGTAGCGGGTTTCGTGCACCACGCGATAGCGCGCGCACACCGCGTCGCCGGCCGGCGTATCGATCATGATGTGCGCTTCCTTTGCTCGCCGTTGTCGGTGTAGCTGAAAAATTGCACGCTGATCTGCTCGGACAGGGCCGCGCCGGCCAGCTCGATGCGGTTCAGCAGCCCGCTCAAGGTCGCATTGCCGTAATTTAAGTCGGCGCCCGGCTGCAGCGCGATCAATTCCTCCTTCAATGGCGCCAGCAGGTGTTCGCCGCAGGCGCCGTGGGTCTGGGCGATCTTGCGCAGCGCGCCCATGATGCCGTCGATCTGGAACAGGATGGAGCGCGGATTGGTTTCGTCGCGCAACAGCAGGTCCAGCACCGGCAGCCATTCCGGCTGGGCGCGGTAGCGCGCGCGGTAGGTGATGATGCTGTCGGACAGTTCGAGCAGCCATTCCAGGTCGCCGTTCTGGTCCATCGCCAGCGCGCGCTGCAGCACCACGCTCTGGAATTGCAGCCGCTCCAGGCGGCGGCCGATCGACATGAAACGCCAGCCCAGGTCGCGCGTCATGCCGTCCAGCGCGAAGCCGGCCAGCGTCATCAGCGAGGCGGCGGCGTCGTCGAGGATGGTCATCACTTCCGACTGCGACGGCCGCTCGCCGGGCAGGGCGGCGGGTTGCACCATGCGGTTCAGCGCGCGCCAGTTGTCGACCGAGAAGCGCTCGTGCAGCTGGCTGGCGACCCGGTGCAATTGCTGCTGCTGCCGGACCAGTCCGGGGACGCTGGGCGAGACCACCGCCAGCAGCAGGGCCGACTCGATCTCGGCGTCGGTGAAGATGGCGGCGGCCGGCGCGGCGGACTGGCTCATCGTTTGGCCGCCCTGGCTCATGAATTGGCTGCCCTGGCTTGGCGCCTGTCCCGGGCCGGCCACGGCCGGCTTTTTTTCCGCGGCGAGCAACTGGAAGCGGATGCACAGCGCCTCGACGGTCGGCCATTCGGTGCCGCGCTGGTCGAAGCGGACATTGAACAGGAAATTGAGCGCGACGCGCAGCAGACGGCCGATATTGTCGCAGCGTTCGGCATGGCGGCCGAACCACAGCAGGTTTTCCGCCACGCGGCTCGACAGGTTGGTGTCTTCGCGCACCAGGTCGGCGCTGGTGATGCTGCGGTTTTGCGGGCGATGCACCTCCACCTTGGCGCGCGCCTGGACCCAGGTGTCCTTGCTGGCGCCGCCCATTTGCATCGTCAGCACGCGCGCGTCCGGCCCGGTGGCCACCCGCGTCAGGCCGCCCGGCATCACCACATAGCCGTTCGGGGTGGCGCAGGCGAATACCCGCAGGCCGATGGCGCGCGCGCGCAAGCCGGCCGCCGGGCCGCCGCGCCACACCGGCGACTGCGACAGCCGCACCAGTTCCTGGGCGATGTAATTGTTCGGATTGGCGCGCAGCCCGGCGATGAAGGAGGCGCGCGCGTCGCCGCCCAAATCCTGGCCAAACACCGCGAACTGCGGCAGCTGGGAAAAGCTGGGCTTGATGACCAGCCGGTCCAGCTTGGTAATCACCGCCTCCAGCGCGGCCGGTTCGCCGCACCACCAGGTCGCCACCGAAGGCATCTTCAACGGTTCGCCCAGCAGCCGCCGCGACAAGGCCGGCAGGAAGCCGAGCAGCGCGCCCGATTCAAGCAGGCTGGAACCGAGGCTGTTGGCGATCAGCACATTGCCGCGCCTGGCGGCCTGGACCAGCCCGGCCACGCCCAGCATCGAGCTTTGCAGTTCGAGCGGATCGCAGGATTCGTCGTCGACCCGGCGCATCAGCACGTGGACCCGCTGCAGGCCGGCCAATGTTTTCAGATAGACCACACCGTCGCGCACGGTGAGGTCGCCGCCTTCGACCAGCGGCAGGCCGAGGTAGCGCGCCAGATACGCCTGTTCATAGTAGCTTTCGGTGCGCGGGCCCGGGGTCAGCAGCACGATCAGCGGCATTTCGCCGTCGCGCAGCGGCGCCGGCGCGTCGCCGTTGGCGGCGCACAGCCGGCCCCAGTGCATCAGGCTGTCGTGCATGGTGCGGAAGAAGCGCGACAGCGGCTGCACCTTCAGCTCGCGCAGCAGGTCGGGGAAGGTGGGCGAGATGATGGCGCGGTTTTCCAGCGCATAACCGGCGCCCGACGGCGCCTGGGTGCGGTCGGCCATGACCCACCAGCGGCCGTCGGGCGCGCGCGCCAGGTCGACCGCGTAAAAATGCAGCGCGACATCGTCGTGGTGGCGCAGCTTGTGGCAGGGGCGCAGGAAACCCGCGTGGCCGTGGATCAGCGCCGGCGGCAGCAGGCCTTCGCGCAGCATGTCTTGCTTGCCGTAGACGTCGCCGAGTATCTTGTTGAGCAAGGTGGCGCGCTGGATCACCGCCGCCTCGATGCCACTCCATTCCTCGGGCGGCAGGATCAGCGGCAGCACGTTCAAGTCCCACGGCCGTTGCCGGTCGTCGGCGTCGGCCGGCACGTTGTAGGTGACGCCGTTTTCGCGCACCTGGCGCTGCACCATCTCGTAGCGCTGGCGCATCACGTCCGGCGCTTCCTGCTCCAGGTTGGCCAGCATCGCCCGCCAATGCGCGCGCGGCACCCCGGCCGCGTCGAGCATTTCATCAAAACCATCCGGTGCGGCAAGATAGTGGGAAAGTAATTGATTGGGCATGGGCGCGCGGCTGCTGACGGGTGGAACGGAACGATAGGTCAATCTGGCTGCCAGCGCAAGTCGAGCGTCATCGGGAAGCTGGGATTGCGTTCCTCCTTGCGTACCGTCATCGGGCCGGGCGTATGGCCGTGCGGCCAGAACCGCGCGAAACGGCGCGCCTCGGCGGCGTTGGCGTTGACTGGTGAGCCCGCTTCGCTGCGCCCGCCCGGATGCACCACATGATAGGTGCAGCCGCCGATGGCGCGTCCGCTCCAGGTGTCGACCAGGTCGAAGGTCAGCGGCGCCTGCACCCGGATGCTCGGGTGCAGCGCCGACCACGGGCTCCAGGCGCGGAAGCGCACGCCGGCCACGTATTCGCCGGGCACGCCGGTCGGATGCAGCGGCAGCATGCGGCCGTTGCAGGCGACCACGTGGCGGCCGTCGGTCAGGCCGCGCACCAGCAGCTGCATGCGCTCGACCGAGGAATCGACATAGCGCGCGGTGCCGCCGCCGGTGACTTCCTCGCCGAGCACGTTCCATGGCTCGATGGCCTGGCGCAACTCCATTTCGACGCCTTCGTAGACCACGGTGCCGAAGCGCGGGAAGCGGAATTCGATGAAGGGCTCGAACCAGTGTTCCTCGAAGGCATAGCCGGCCGCGCGCAAGTCCTTGGCGACGTCGCGGATATCCTGGGCGACGAAGTGCGGCAGCATCCAGCGGTCGTGCAGCGCGGTGCCCCAGTGCACCAGCTTGGCCTGGTAGGGCTGGCGCCAGAAGCGCGCCACCAGCGCCCGCAGCAACAGCATTTGCAACAAGCTCATGCGTTCGTGCGGCGGCATTTCGAAGGCGCGGAATTCGACCAGTCCGAGGCGGCCGGTCGGCCCGTCCGGCGAATACAATTTATCGATGGAAAACTCGGAGCGGTGCGTGTTGCCGGTCAGGTCGACCAGCATATTGCGCAGCAGGCGATCGACCATCCACGGCTTGTCGCCCTCGTGCAGGGTGGGCAGCACCTGGTCCATTTGCTGGAAGGCGATCGCCAGTTCATACAGGTTGTCGTCGCGCGCCTCGTCGACCCGCGGCGCCTGGCTGGTCGGGCCGATGAAGGTGCCCGAAAACAAGTAGGACAGGGCCGGATGCACCTGCCAGTAGGTGATCAGGCTCTTCAGCAAGTCCGGGCGGCGCAGCATCGGGCTGTCTTCGGCGGTGGCGCCGCCTAGCGTGGCGTGGTTGCCGCCGCCGGTACCGGTGTGGCGGCCGTCGAGCATGAATTTCTCCGTGCCCAGCCGGGTCAGGCGCGCCTCCTGGTACAAGGTCGACATGTTGTAGACCAGTTCGTTCCAGCTCGCCGCCGGATGGATATTCACTTCGATCACGCCGGGATCGGGAGTGACGCTGAGCAGCTTGATGCGCGGGTCGCGCGGCGGCGGATAGCCTTCTATCCACAGCTTCAGCTTGAGCTTGGCGGCGGTGTTTTCCACCAGCGTCACCAGCGCCAGGTAATCCTCGATGCGCTTGAGCGGCGGCATGAAGATGTGCAGGCGGCCGGCGCGCACTTCCACGCACAGCGCGGTATGGATCACGTCGCGCGCGGCCGGCTCGGCCGGCTTGGCGGGCTTGTCCGCCTTGTCCGCCGACTTGCCGGCGGCCAGGCCCAGTATCGGCCGCTTGTCCTTTTTCTCGGCCGGCAGCGCGCCGCGCGGCGCGAACGGGTCGACATCGTAGTCCTCGTCGCGCTCTTCCGGCAGCACCCAGGGCAGCGTGGCCAGCGGCAGCCGCAAGCCCATCGGCGAGTCGCCTTCGATCAGGTACAGGTGTTCGCGGCGGATCGGCCAGGCGGAGGTGCGCCAGCTGGTGCCGAGCATGACGGACGGGTCGTAGTCCGCGGCCTTCAGCGGCAGCACGTAGCCGGCCACCTGGCCCAGCCCGCGTTCGAGCAGGCGCGCCAGCCGGCGCCGCTCTTCCGGCGCCTTCAGGTCGGCCTGCAGCGGGTCGAGGTTGCGCGGTAGCGCCTGCTCGCGCTGGGCTTGCTGCAACACGTCCTCGTAGGCCGCGATGGCGCTGTTGGCGGGCAGGCCGAGCAACTTGGTCAGTTCGGCGGCGAAACGGCCAGCCTCCTCGACGCCATAGCCGTCGTCGACGTGCTCGTCCGAGAACAGGCTGGCGTCCAGCCACATCGGCTGGCCGTCGACGCGCCAGAAGATATTCAGCGCCCAGCGCGGCAGCGGTTCGCCCGGATACCATTTGCCCTGGCCGTAATGGACCATGCCGCCGGGTGCGAAGTGGTTTTTCAGCCGGTGCATCAGGTTGCCGGCCAGCTCGCGTTTCTTGTCGCCATGGGCGAGTGTGTTCCATTCGGCCCCGTCCATGTCGTCGATCGACACGAAGGTCGGCTCGCCGCCTTGGGTCAGGCGCACGTCCTGGCGTTTCAGGTCGGCGTCGACCTGCTGGCCCAGCTGGTCGATTTTCTGCCAGTCCGCTTCCGTGTACGGCTTGGTCACGCGCGGGTCTTCGTGGATGCGGGTGACCGTCATTTCGTGGAAGAAGGTGACTTCGGCCTTGTCGGTAAAACCTGTCACCGGCGCCGCCGACGACGGCATCGCCGTGCAGGCCAGCGGAATATGGCCTTCGCTGGCCAGCATGCCCGAGGTCGGGTCCAGCCCGATCCAGCCGGCGCCGGGGATGTAGACCTCGGTCCACGCATGCAGGTCGGTAAAGTCTTCGGCCGCGCCGCTGGGACCATCGAGCGCCTCCTGGTCGGCGCGCAGCTGGATCAGGTAGCCGGACACGAAGCGCGCCGCCAGTCCCATCTCGCGCAGGATCTGCACCAGCAGCCAGCCGGTGTCGCGGCAGGAACCCGAGCGCTTCTTCAAGGTGTCTTCCGGCTCCTGGACGCCGGGTTCCATCCGCAGCAGATAGGCGATGTCGCGTTGCAGGCGCTGGTTGATGGCGACCAGGAAGTCATTCGTCGCCATCGGCTTCGCCAGCAGGGCCTCGCGCGCCGCCGCCACCCATTCCAGCAGCAGCGGACCCGGCGGCTCCGCCAGCAGGTAGGGACTCAGTTCCGCCGTCAGTTGCGCCGGATAGGAGAACGGAAACGTTTCGGCATATTTCTCGACGAAGAAATCGAAGGGGTTGATGACCGTCATGTCGGCGACCAGATCGACCGTGAAGTCGAGCATCTCGGCTTTTTCCTGGAACACGAAACGACCGATGTAATTGCCGTAAGGATCTTGCTGCCAGTTGATGAAATGGTCTTGCGGCAGCACCGTCAGCGAATACGACAGGATGGGCGTGCGCGCATGGGGCGCCGGGCGCAGCCGCACTTCATGCGGCGACAGGCTCACCGGGCGGTCATAGCGGTAACTGGTCTTATGGTGCAGCGCGATACGGATAGCCATGCGGGAGTGCCTTTCGATATGGTTGCGATCGATGTCAGCGCGATTGATATGTCCGCGATACGTGCTTGGTAAGCATGATTCATACCTGTGATATTAGGGCGTCCGTGCTGGCACGCTTCTTGATGGCACTAACGGAGCAGCAGGAATCGATGCCGAACTCTTTGCGACGTTGTGAACAATATACGCCGTAGCGCACCGTTATAATGAGAATGGCAATTTTTGTACCTTATTGGTGCACCCACCCCCGGCATGAAAAGCGAACCCGCCATGTGGCTGCGTATCGGATGCAAGCTCGATTTTCATATCGCCAGTCCGACGCCGCTGATCCTGATGTTGCGTCCGCGCAGCGGTGCACAGCAATGGGTGGCGCGTGAAAGCTATATGCTGACGCCGAGTGTGCCGGTGCTGGAGTTCAGCGACGCGTATGGCAACCTGTGCCAGCGCCTGGTCGCGCCGCACGGCGCGTTTTCTATCCATACCTCGGCCGATGTACAGACTGCCGATAGCATCGATGTCGCTCCCGGCGCGCCGTTCGATGAGGTGCAGAACCTGCCCGATGGCGTGCTGAGCTACCTGCTGCCGAGCCGCTATTGCGAATCCGACCGCTACTTTGACATGGCCAGCGGCATCGTCGCCGGCGTCGCTCCGGGGTACGACCAGGTCGCCTGCATCAGCGACTGGATACGCCGCGAGGTGCGCTTCAATCCGGCCTCGGCCCACGAGCGCATGGCGGCCAGCGAGGTCAACCAGCGGCGCGAAGGGGTGTGCCGCGATCTGGCGCACCTGGGCATCGCCCTGTGCCGGGGACTGTGCATTCCGGCGCGCATGGTGGTGGGCTATCTGCATGGACTCGCGCCTATGGACCTGCATGCGTGGTTCGAAGCCTACGTCGGCGGACGCTGGTACACCTTCGACGCCACCCAGGACGCGGCGCGCGGCGGCCGCGTGGCCCTCGCCTACGGACACGACGCCGCCGACGTGGCGATCTTCAACCAGTTCGGACCGGCCCTGGCGCCGCACGAGATGCGGGTGACAGTCGAGCTGCTGGACGGGCCGCCGTGATGGCCGCGGGCCGGCTTACGCCGCCGCCGGCGCTAGCTGCGCGCGTACCACCTGATTAACGAATGCCAGCTTCTCCAGCACGGGTGGGCTGAGCTTGAACGGGTAGGAGTCCGGCATGCCGATGCTGCGGTTCAGGCTGTTGAGCACGTAGGTCAGCGCGAACCAGTCGTTCAGGGTGGCATCGAAGGCATCCGTTTTCGTCGGCAGGGTCACGGCGTCCAGCGACGGCTCGTCGGCCTTGACGGGTTGGAGCGACAAGCCGCAGGCCTGCGCCGTTTCCAGCGTATCGATCATGTGCAGGTAGTGGGCCCAGGTCTCGGCCCAGTCTTCCCATGGGTGGGAGCTGGCGTAGCTGCTGACGAAGCGCGATTCCCAGTCGGCGAGCGGCGCTTCATAGTGACGCTTCAGGCACTCGGCATAATCCTGGCGCTCGTCGCCGAACAGGGCGCGGAAACCGTCTATCCACGGCTGGTCGGCCACCAGCCGGTCAAAATAGTAGTGCCCGCTTTCGTGGCGGAAGTGCCCCAGCAGCGTGCGATAGCGTTCATGCATCTGTTCGCGCGTGCGTTCGCGTTCGGCGGGGTCGGCTTCGGCGATATTCAGCGTGATCAGTCCGTTGTCGTGGCCGGTCATCACGCATTGATCCGTCACGCCGTCTTCCAGGAACTGGAAGGCCAGCCCGGTATCGGGCGCCGTTTCTTTCGATGCCGGGGTCAGGTTCAGCGTCGCCAGCGAAAACAGCAGGCGGCGCTTGGCCGTCTCCAGGCGCGACCACAGTAGCTGATTTTTTTCCGTCGACAGCGCCGGAATGATGACGGTCAGCTGGCACGATACGCACAGCTCGTGCGGGTCGTCCGCCGGCAGCATCCAGTTGCAGACATTGTGCCGCACATAATTCCCGCACTGTTTATACAGCTTGCCCGCGTCGATGCGGTTCAGGCTGCGCCACTGCCCGCTGTCGGTCTGCTCGAAGCTGTTGATGGTGCGCTGCGCCGGCTGATAGCCCAGCATGCTGTCGCAGTTGTAGCAGTAGGTGTTTTCAAAAAAGACTTGTTGCGAACACTTATCGCAATGAAACGTTTTCATGGGGCGGCACCGGACTATGGAGAGGTTGTGGGTATTTTGGTATCCACAATCTAACAGCAAGCGCGATAGCTGGCGCCGAAAAGGCCTTGTATCGTGCGCGGGTCTGGGCAGATATCTTTTGCCCAGTGGCGGAAGTTGGACGCCGTCATGCGCCGCATGGCGCTAGACCTGTGTCGCAATGAGTCGTCCCAATAGCGCCGCAGCGGCCTCGGTCCGCTCATCCCATAGATGGCCGTAGTTGAGCCGCAGGCAGTTGCCGTAACCATGCTGCGGCGAAAAAATTGGACCTGGCGCCACACTGATGCCCTGAGCCAGCGCCAGCCGGTGTATTTCGAGGGCATCTACACTGGAGGGCAACTGTAGCCACATAAAATAGCCGCCGGTGGGCCGCGTGGCGGCAGTCCCGGCAGGAAAGTAGCGTGAGATAGCGTGCGTCATCAGATGCTGATTGCTCGCCAGCTTGTAACGCAGGGCACGCAAGTGATGGTCGTACCTTCCCCGCGCCAGATAATTGGCCAGCGCTTCTTGGGCGGGGGCGGATGCGGATAGCGTGCTGGTCAGCTGCAATCGGGCGACCTGCTGCAGTTGCCGACCTGGCAGCGCCCAGCCGATACGATAGCCCGGTGCCAGACATTTCGAAAACGAGCCGCAGTGCATCACCAGACCGCGCCGGTCGTAGGCCTTGGCTGGCAAGGGGCGGCGCTGACCGTAATACAGTTCGCCATACACGTCGTCCTCGATCAGCGGCACCTCATGCTCGGCGAGCAGTTCGACCAGCGCCTGCTTTTTCTCGGCCGGCATCGAGCTGCCTAGCGGATTCTGAAAATTCGTCATGAGCCAGCAGGCCGTGGGGCGATGCAGCAGCAGGGCGGCTTCTAAAGCGGCCAGGTCGATCCCCTCGCTTGGATGGGTTGTGACAGATATCGCTTTCAGGCAGAGCCGCTCCAGGGTTTGTAGTACCCCATAAAAGCAAGGGGACTCGATCACGACGGCGTCTCCCGGCTTGGTGACCGCGATCAGGCACAGGTGCAGTGCCTCCAATGCACCATTGGTAATGACTATCTCCGCTGGACTCACCTGTTGGCCGTCGATCAGGTAGCGCAGCGCTATTTCACGCCGCAGCGCCGGCAGGCCCTGCGTCAGGTAGTCGACGGTGCTCCACGGGTCTTGCTTCGGCAGCGCCGCGCTCATGCTGCGCGTCAGCGCGGCGGTGGGAAATAGCAAGGGGCTGGGGAACGCCGATCCGAACGGCACCACCTCTCGCGTGCCTGCCGACTCCAGGATCTTGAAGACCAGTTCGCTGACATCGACCGTCGTGCTCTCCGCAGCCGGCTGGGAGGCGGCTTCCGGTTGAGGAGGCATGCCACGCGGGCTGGCAATGACAAAATACCCCTGCCGCTCGCGCGCCGCGATCAGTCCCTGTGCCTCTAGCAGATAGTAAGCTTTAAATACGGTGGACGCGCTGACGCCACGGCTGCTGCTGGCCTGGCGCACTGACGGTAGCTGGTCGCCAAACTTCAGTACACCAGACAGTATGGAGTCACTGATGTTTCTGGCCAACGATTCGTAGCGTTTCATATCGCCCCAAGACTTTGAGCGCCGTTTTGGCTGCGCCGTTTGCTGTCTGATCTGTTTTTTTTCGGGAAACTGACGCTGTTTTTCCTCCCCGTCCGCCATTAGAGTGCAACTAGCGTATCACCAGAGAAGACCATGAGCCGACTGTGCGCTCTTGTCGATTTTATCATTGCGTTGGGCACTTTATGCGGGACCGCCATTTCCGGCAGCAGACCACTTTTAATGACAGGAAACGACATGAACATCGCTAACATGAAAATTGGGGCACGCCTCGGGGCCGGGTTCGCGGCGGTGATACTGCTGATGGTCATGCTCATCGTCTTCAGCTCGACCAGCTTGAGCAATATCAGCGAACTTAACAAGAAAATTATTGACAAGGATTGGGTCAAGGTCAACGCGGCGCAAACCATCAATGCCCTGACCAGTAGCAACGGCCGGCTGACGCTGGGACTGTTCATCCTCGGCGATGCGGATCAAATCGCCCGCTCCTATGAGCAGATCAATCTCAACAAGAAAACCATCGCCAGCATGATCGCAACGCTGGACCAGACCATCTACCTGCCGGAAGGCCGGGCGATACTGGAAGATATCAAGCGCGACCGGCAGATCTATGTCGATTCCTTCAGCCAGGTGGCGCGCTTGCTAGAGCAGCAAAAGCACGAGGCAGCGGCACGGCTGATGAACGGCGAAACGTTGCCAGTGCTGCAGCGCTTGCAGGCGCGCCTGAGTGAGCTGGTCGAGCTGCAAAAGAAAATTGTCGCAGAGAGCGGTGAGGCGATCAATGACCATATCGCCGCGACCCGCAAGCTGATGATCACGCTGGGCTTGGCGGCCATGTTGTTGAGTATCGTGATCGCCTACCGTATTGGTCGCGGCATCACAGGTCCCATCCAAGACGCCGTCAAGGTCGCGCAAACCGTGGCGGCGGGCGACCTGAGCAGTGAGATCCGGGTCCGTGGCAATGATGAAACCGGGCTGCTGTTGCAGGCGCTGAAGCAGATGAATCAAAACCTGTTGGACATCGTCGCCAAGGTGCGGGCTGGTACTGACAGCATCGCGACCGCATCCGCTCAAATAGCCAGCGGCAACCTGGATCTGTCGGCACGCACCGAGGAGCAGGCCAGTGCGCTGGAGCAAACCGCCGCTTCCATGGAGGAGCTTACGGCCACCGTCCGACAAAACGCCGAGCATGCCCGCCTGGCCAGGCAATTGGCCGCATCCGCCTCCAGCGTCGCCACTGAGGGTGGCGCGGTGGTGGCTCAGGTGGTCGACACGATGAGCTCGATCCATGCATCGAGCCGCAAGGTGGTCGACATTATCGGCGTGATCGACGGCATTGCCTTTCAGACCAATATCCTGGCCTTGAACGCAGCGGTCGAAGCGGCGCGCGCCGGCGAGCAGGGACGCGGGTTTGCCGTGGTGGCCACCGAGGTGCGTAACCTGGCGCAGCGCTCGGCTGCCGCCGCCAAGGAAATCAAGGCACTGATCGGCACTTCGGTCGACCAGGTGGCGGCGGGTAGCAAGCTGGTGGCCGACGCTGGCAACACCATGGATCAGGTGGTCGCCAGTGTGCAGCGCGTCACCGACATCATGCAAGAAATTAGCCACGCCAGCCAGGAGCAAAGCGCCGGCATCGAGCAGATCAATCAGGCGATCATACAGATGGACCAGGTCACCCAGCAAAACGCCGCCCTGGTCGAGGAGGCTGCCGCCACCTCGGCAGCGTTGGAGCAGCAGGCGGGCACGCTGGCCGGGGTGGTCAGCACTTTCAAGCTGGTCGATCGTTCCCGGAGTAGCGCCAAGCTGGCGCGCAGTGGCAAGCCGC
>Ga0209862_1000222_pt1 | contig 21337 bp, 15 predicted proteins | sample OrgsoiDNA_201061_FD_185809 | JGI IMG/M metagenome (GOLD analysis project Ga0209862, IMG submission 185809) | Permafrost soil microbial communities from the Arctic, to analyse light accelerated degradation of dissolved organic matter (DOM) -... | ecosystem: Environmental > Terrestrial > Soil >... | reverse complement strand
GTTTGCAGCCGGTGGTACTCGGCGCCAAAGACGGCCTGTGCCTGGTCAATGGCACGCCGTGCATGACCGGCCTGAGCTGCCTGGCCCTGGCCGACGCACGTCATTTGCTGCAATGGGCCGACGTGATCGGCGCCATGAGTTTCGAAGCCCAGCGCGGTCAGATCGCCGCGTTCGATGCCGAGATCATCGCGCTCAAGCCGCACCCGGGCATGCAGCAAGTCGGCATCAACCTGCGGGCGTTGCTCGATGGCAGTGAAGTGATCGCCAGCAGTAAAGGTATTCGTACTCAGGATGCGCTAAGTATCCGTTCGATCCCGCAAGTTCACGGCGCTGCTCGTGATCAGCTTGAGCACGCCAGACAGCAGATCGAAACCGAACTCAACTCCGTCACCGACAACCCAATGCTGCTGGGTACTCCGGACAACTATCGTGTGATGTCCCAAGCCAACCCGCACGGCCAATCGGTCGCGATGGCGGCGGACTTGCTGGCGATTGCCATGGCCGAAATCGGCTCCATCGCCGAGCGTCGCCTGGACCGTTTGATCAACCCGCACGTCAGTGGTTTGCCGGCGTTCCTGGTGGCTAATCCGGGGGTGAACTCCGGGATGATGATCGTCCAATATGTCGCCGCTTCGCTGTGTGCGGAAAACCGTCAACTGGCGCAACCGGCAGTGCTCGACAACTACGTCACTTCGGGCTTGCAGGAAGACCATTTGAGCCTGGGCACCAACGCCGCGCTGAAGCTGCATCGCGCCCTGGAAAACTGCACGCAGATCCTCGCCATCGAGTACCTGCTGGCGGCCCAGGCGTTTGAATTCTTGAAAGAGCAACGTTTCGGCGCGGGTACCGATGCCGCTTGGCGTCTGCTGCGCGAACGCGTCCCGGCTTACGACCAGGACCGCTGGCTGGCGCCGGATATCGCTGCTGCTGCCAGTGTGTTGAAAGACCCGATTTTGCTGCACAAGGCTTTACCCAACCTCAACTGAAATCCACAACACCAGCGTGCCAAGGCGCCAGCCCCTCTCAAAAAGTCGGGAAGCGACGGACAACGGAAAACTCCGGAGCGTCTGGTTAGTACTCTTCTTAACAAAAGAAGAAACTCACAAAAGGAGAACGATGTGACTGCGCTTAATTTGATTCCCGGCCAACTGAGCCTTGCCCAACTGCGTGATGTTTATCAGCACCCGGTCAAAATCACCCTCGACAACAGTGCCTCGGCCCAGATCAACGCCAGCGTTGCCTGCGTGGAACAGATCCTCGCTGAAAACCGCACCGCCTACGGCATCAACACCGGTTTCGGTCTGCTGGCTTCGACCCGCATCGCCAGCGAAGACCTGGAAAACCTCCAGCGCTCGCTGGTGCTGTCCCACGCTGCCGGTGTGGGCGAGCCGATCAGTGACGCGTTGGTGCGACTGGTCATGGTGCTCAAGGTCAACAGCCTGAGCCGTGGTTTTTCCGGCATTCGCCGCGTCGTGATCGACGCGCTGATCGCGCTGATCAACGCCGAGGTTTACCCGCACATTCCATTGAAAGGTTCGGTCGGGGCATCCGGCGACTTGGCGCCTCTGGCCCATATGTCCCTGGTGCTGTTGGGTGAAGGCAAGGCTCGCTACAAAGGTGAGTGGATGGAAGCCACCGAAGCGCTGAAAGTCGCCGGTCTGACCCCGCTGACCCTGGCTGCCAAAGAAGGTCTGGCGCTGCTTAACGGCACTCAGGTTTCTACCGCTTACGCATTGCGTGGCTTGTTCGAAGGCGAAGATCTGTTCGCTGGTGCCCTGGCCATTGGTGGTCTGACAGTTGAAGCGGTCTTGGGCTCGCGCTCGCCGTTCGATGCACGCATCCACGCCGCTCGTGGCCAGAAAGGCCAGATCGACGCCGCTACCGCTTACCGCGATTTGCTGGGTGAGCGCAGTGAAGTCTCCGATTCGCACGAGAACTGCGAAAAGGTTCAGGACCCATATTCCCTGCGCTGCCAGCCGCAAGTCATGGGCGCCTGCCTGACCCAGTTCCGTCAGGCCGCCGAAGTGTTGGCCGTCGAAGCCAACGCCGTTTCGGACAACCCGTTGGTCTTCGCTGCTGAAGGCGACGTGATCTCCGGCGGTAACTTCCACGCCGAACCAGTGGCCATGGCCGCTGACAACATGGCCTTGGCCATTGCTGAAATCGGTTCCCTGAGCGAACGCCGCATCTCACTGATGATGGACAAGCACATGTCGCAACTGCCGCCGTTCCTGGTGGCCAATGGCGGCGTGAACTCCGGCTTCATGATCGCCCAAGTGACCGCAGCGGCACTGGCCAGCGAAAACAAGGCGTTGTCCCATCCGCATTCGGTAGACAGCCTGCCGACTTCCGCGAACCAGGAAGACCACGTGTCGATGGCTCCGGCGGCCGGCAAGCGTCTGTGGGAAATGGCCGAAAACACCCGCGGTGTGCTGGCGGTGGAATGGCTGGCGGCGTGCCAGGGTCTGGACCTGCGTGACGGTCTGAAGACTTCGACGAAGCTGGAAAAGGCCCGTGCCATCCTGCGCGCTGAAGTGCCGTTCTATGAGAAGGACCGTTTCTTCGCACCGGACATCAATGCGGCGAGCGAGTTGTTGTCGACCCGTTGCCTGAATGAATTGGTGTCGGCGAAGTTGCTGCCTAGCCTGTAATGGCCTCTTCGCGAGCAGGCTCGCTCGCACAGGATTTACGCAATCCGATGTGGGAGCGAGCCTGCTCGCGATTCGATTTTTGCGTCGAATAAAAATAATTAAGGACGAGAAATGCAACCACAAACCAAGGGTTTGAAACGCGGGCTCTCTGCCCGACATATTCGCTTCATGGCGCTGGGGTCGGCTATCGGCACCGGGCTGTTTTACGGTTCTGCCTCGGCCATTCAGATGGCCGGGCCTGCGGTTCTGCTCGCTTACCTGATCGGCGGCGCGGCAGTGTTCATGGTCATGCGCGCCCTCGGTGAGATGGCGGTGCACAACCCGGTGGCCGGCTCTTTCGGCCAGTACGCCAGCACCTATCTGGGGCCGATGGCGGGCTTCATCCTCGGTTGGACCTACGCGTTCGAAATGGTCATCGTCGGCATGGCTGACGTCACCGCATTCGGTATTTACATGGGCTTCTGGTTTCCGGAAGTCGCCCGCTGGATCTGGGTGCTCGGCATCGTTTCGGTGGTCGGCGGCTTGAACCTGTGCAACGTCAAAGTCTTCGGTGAAATGGAGTTCTGGTTGTCGCTGCTCAAGGTTGCAGCCATCGTTGCGATGATCCTCGGTGGCTTCGGCATCATGTTGTTTGGCATCAGCACAGCGCCCGGTGCCCAGGCGACCGACATCAGTAATCTCTGGAGCCACGGTGGCTTCATGCCGAACGGCGTGGGCGGCTTGATCGCTTCGTTCGCCGTGGTGATGTTTGCGTTTGGCGGCATTGAAATCATCGGCGTTACGGCTGGTGAAGCCAAAGACCCGCAGCATGTGCTGCCCCGGGCGATCAACGCCGTGCCGTTGCGTATTCTGCTGTTCTACGTGTTGACGATGTTTGTGCTGATGTCGATTTTTCCGTGGCAGCAGATTGGCAACCAGGGCAGCCCGTTTGTGCAGATTTTCGACAACCTGGGGATCAGCTCGGCGGCGACCATTCTCAATATCGTGGTGATCTCGGCGGCGATTTCGGCCATCAACAGTGACATCTTCGGCGCTGGCCGCATGATGTACGGTCTGGCCCAGCAAGGACACGCACCCAAGGGCTTCGCCCGCCTGTCCGGGAATGGCGTGCCATGGATGACCGTGGTGGTGATGAGTGCGGCGCTGCTGCTGGGTGTGCTGCTGAATTACCTGATTCCGGAAAACGTGTTTCTGCTGATCGCTTCCATCGCGACCTTCGCCACGGTGTGGGTCTGGCTGATGATCTTGTTCACCCAGGTGGCCATGCGTCGTTCCATGAGTGCCGAGCAGGTCGCCCAGTTGAAATTTCCGGTGCCGTTCTGGCCCTATGCGCCGATGGCGGCGATAGCCTTCATGCTGTTCATCTTCGGCGTGCTGGGCTATTTCCCGGACACCCATGCTGCATTGATTGTTGGCGTGGTCTGGATCGTGCTGTTGGTGTTGGCCTACCTGACCTGGGTGAAACCAGCGGCAGGGCAGGCGGCGCTGGTAACGCAGGAACCTTCTTTTTCTCATCGATAACCTAACGGAGGCCAGGATGAAAACGCTCTGGCAACACTGTCACGTCGCAACCATGGCGCAAGGCGTCTACTCGATCATCGAGGATGCGGCCATCGTGACGTCCGGTGCGCACATTGAGTGGGTCGGCCCGCGCAGCGAACTGCCGGCCGGCGAATACCCGGCCGTCAACGATTTGAAAGGGGCCTGGGTCACCCCGGGCCTGATCGACTGCCACACCCACACAGTGTTCGGCGGTAATCGCAGCGGCGAATTTGAACAGCGCCTGCAAGGCGTCAGCTACTCGGAAATCGCCGCGGCGGGTGGTGGCATCGCCAGCACCGTGCGCGCCACTCGCGCGGCCAGCGAAGACGAACTGTTCGCCAGCGCCGCCAAGCGTCTGAAAAGCCTGATGCGCGACGGCGTGACCACGGTCGAGATGAAGTCCGGCTACGGCCTCGATCTGGCCAGCGAGCGCAAGATCCTGCGGGTCATTCGTCGCCTCGGCGCCGAGCTGCCGGTCAGCGTGCGCAGCACCTGCCTGGCCGCCCACGCCTTGCCGCCGGAATATAAGGATCGCGCCGACGATTACATCGACCACATCTGCGCCGAGATGCTGCCGGCCCTGGCTGCCGAAGGGTTGGTGGATGCGGTCGACGCGTTCTGCGAATACCTGGCGTTCTCGCCGGCACAGGTCGAGCGCGTGTTCATCACTGCCCAGGCACTCGGTTTGCCGGTGAAGCTGCATGCCGAGCAGTTGTCGTCCCTGCACGGTTCGAGCCTGGCGGCGCGTTACCACGCACTGTCGGCCGATCACCTGGAGTTCATGACCGAAGACGACGCCATCGCCATGGCCGAGTCCGGCACTGTCGCGGTGCTGCTGCCGGGTGCGTTCTACTTCCTGCGCGAAACCCAGTTGCCGCCGATGGACGCCCTGCGCAAACACGGGGTGAAAATCGCTATCGCCAGCGACCTCAATCCCGGCACTTCGCCGGCGTTGTCGTTGCGCTTGATGCTGAACATGGCCTGCACCTGTTTCCGCATGACCCCGGAAGAAGCACTGGCCGGCGCAACCATTCATGCTGCCACGGCGCTGGGCATGGCCGAGACTCACGGGTCGCTGGAAGTTGGCAAGGTCGCAGACTTCGTCGCCTGGCAAATCGATCGTCCCGCCGACCTGTCGTACTGGCTGGGCGGCGACCTGGAAAAACGCATCGTGCGTCACGGTGTCGAAACAAGTATTTAGGAGAGCAGTTGTGGATAAGGTTCTGAACTTCAAACAAGGCCGCGTGCCGCTGCTGATCAGCATGCCCCACGCTGGCCTGCGCCTGACCCCGGCGGTCGAGGCCGGGTTGATGCCCGACGCACGCAATCTGCAGGACACCGACTGGCACATTCCGCTGCTTTACGAATTCGCCGCCGAGCTGGGTGCCAGCACCCTGGATGCCGAGTACTCGCGGTATGTCATTGATTTGAACCGGCCGTCCGACGACAAGCCGCTGTACGCTGGCGCGACCACCGGTCTGTACCCGGCAACGCTGTTTGACGGCACTCCATTGTTCCGCGAGGGCATGGAGCCGTCTGCGGCGGAGCGGGCGACCTATCTGGAGCAAGTCTGGACGCCTTACCACAGCACGTTGCAGAACGAGCTGGCGCGACTGAAGGCCGAGTTCGGCTACGCACTGTTGTTCGATGCGCACTCGATCCGCTCAGTGGTCCCGCACCTGTTCGACGGCAAACTGCCGGACTTCAACCTCGGCACCTTCAACGGCGCCAGTTGCGATCCTCAGTTGGCCTCTCAGTTGGAAGCGATCTGCGCCAGGCACACCGATTACAGCCATGTGCTGAACGGCCGCTTCAAGGGCGGCCACATCACCCGGCATTACGGCAACCCGGCCGAGAACTTCCACGCGGTGCAACTGGAGCTGGGGCAGTGCACGTATATGGAAGAGTTTGAACCGTTCCGTTACCGGCCTGATTTGGCGGCGCCGACGCAGGTGGTGTTGAAGGAGTTGCTGCAAGCGTTTTTGGCTTGGGGCCAGAAACACTACAAACGCTAACACCTGACACATAACCCTGTGGGAGCGAGCTTGCTCGCGATGAGGCCAGAACATTCAACATTTATGTTGCCTGTCGGTCCGCCATCGCGAGCAAGCTCGCTCCCACAGGTTTTTCATTCACCTTGAAATCTGATCGGGACTGTCGCCACCGTGCAAATCTCGGTCGCCACAGTTCGCTTTTACCCTCTCGACGCTGCGTAATGTTCTGGGCACGGTGCATGAAGACACCGGACCCCATAATAATCTGCCGCACGAGAACGCTATTCATGACAAGCACCAAAGGTTTGTTCACCCGTTGTCTCTCAATCCTCTGCGGTACCGCGCTTCTGAGCACCAGCGTTCTGGCCAGTGAAGATGCTTCCTGCAAAGCCGTGCGCATGGGCGTGGTCAACTGGACCGACGTGATCGCCACCAGCGGCATGGCCGACGTGTTGCTCAATGGCCTCGGCTACGAAAGCAAGCAAACCAGCGCCGTGCAGCAAATCATCTTCGCCGGCATCCGCGACAAGCGCCTCGATATCTTCCTGGGGTATTGGAAACCGGCGATGGACAAGAACATCGCACCGTTCATCGCCGCCAATCAGCTCAAGGTCATGGAAAAGCCCAGCCTTTCCGATGCCCAGGCCACCCTCGCTGTTCCTGACTACGTGGCCGCCGCCGGCCTGAAAACCTTCGCCGATATCGCCAAGTTCAAAGACAAGCTCGGCGGCAAGATCTATGGCATTGAGCCGGGCAGCGGCGCGAACACCACCATCAAAACCATGATCGAGACCAATCACTTCGGCTTGAAGGATTTCAAACTGATCGAGTCCGGTGAGGCCGGCATGCTCGCCGCCGTGCAACGGGCGGTGAACCGCAAGGAGTTCGTGGTGTTCGTCGGCTGGACCCCGCACCCGATGAACATCAACATGAAGATCGCCTACCTGACCGGCAGCGAAGACGTCTACGGCCCGAACGAAGGCGCGGCGACCGTCTCCACCGTCACCGCCCCGGACTACGCCGAACGCTGCCCGAACGTGAATCGCCTGCTGCAAAACCTGACCTTTACCGCATCCCAGGAAAGCCAGTTGATGGTGCCGATCATGGAACGTAAAACGCCTCAGGATGTGGCCAGGCAGTGGCTGCGTGATCATCCGCAAGATTTGCAGCGCTGGCTGGCGGGTGTCAGCAGTGTGGACGGCAAGGATGGTGTGGCGACGGTTCAGGCCAGCCTGGAAAACTGAGGGCAGGCGCTGAACCTGTGGGAGCGGGCTTGCTCGCGAAGAAGGCGTGTCAGTCGACATTAATGTTTCCTGATCCACCGCCTTCGCGAGCAAGCCCGCTCCCACAGGGTTACGTCGCATAGTCACAATCCCCTGAATTGATGGACAGCAAGCCCATGGCTCCTTATCCCCTCACCAACCAAATGTCAGCCTTCGTCGAGAAAACTCTCGGCTTCAGCAGCGCCGACAATAGCCTGACCGGGTTGCGCCAGGCCTATAGCGAGATGTGCCAAGCGTTCACCCCGCCACGTCCCGCCGGGCTTGAGGCCACCGACTTCACGCTGTCGGGCGTGGAGGTGCGCTCCTATCGACCACCGGTGACGCCACCGACCAGCGGCTGGCCATGCATGTTGTATCTGCACGGCGGTGGCTGGGTGGTCGGGGATCTGGATTCCCACGACTTCATCTGCGCTGAACTGGCGGCAACGCTGGGGGCGATGGTCGTCGCCGTGGATTATCGGTTGGCGCCCGAGCATCCGTTCCCGGCGGGGTTCGAAGATTGCCTTAAAGTCTGGCGAGCCCTGCGCTCGGGGCCATTCTGGTTCGATCCCGAACGAATGATCGTAGCCGGGGACAGCGCTGGCGCAAACCTGGCCGCTGCGCTATGCCTGTCTTTGCGCGACACAGGCGAGCCGTTGCCCACCGCCCAGGTTTTGATTTATCCGGGGCTGGGCGGCGATCACCGATTATCGTCTCGCAGCGAATGCGCGGACGCGCCGCTGCTCAGCAGCAGTGACCTGGATTGCTATCACGCACTTTATTTACGCGGGACCCCACAACCGGGTGCCTATGCCATGCCCTTGCTCGCCGAGGATTTCAGCGGTTTGCCACCCACGTGGATTGCCGTGGCGCAATTCGACCCATTGCGTGACGACGGTGTGAGCTATGCCGAGCGACTCAACGCCGCAGGTGTGAGCGCCACGCTTTATTACGGAGAGGGGCTGGTTCACGGCTGTTTGCGGGGGCGCGGGCAAGTCGCCGAGGTCGACCGACTCTATGAAACGCTGCTCGGGTTTCTGGCTGACAGGCTCTGACGCTGCAAGGGCATGCTCATTGACGTAATTCGGGTTTATGATGCCGGACGGCAGAATAATTGAAGTCCCCCCAGGGATGACCTCGACCCCTTACGGAGCGTGCAATGCAGACTTTGTACCCGCAGATCAAACCCTACGCCCGGCACGATCTGGCCGTCGATAAAACCCACACGCTGTATGTCGACGAAAGCGGTTCACCGGAAGGTTTGCCGGTGGTGTTCATCCACGGCGGCCCAGGCGCCGGGTGTGATGCCCAAAGCCGTCGGTACTTCGACCCAAACCTGTATCGCATCGTCACCTTCGACCAGCGCGGCTGCGGTCGCTCCACGCCCCACGCCAACCTTGAGAACAACACCACCTGGGATCTGGTCGCCGACCTCGAGCGGATCCGCAAACACCTGAACATCGAGAAATGGGTGCTGTTCGGCGGCTCCTGGGGATCGACCCTGGCGCTGGCCTACGCGCAAACCCATCCGGAGCGTGTCCACGGTCTGATCCTGCGCGGGATCTTTCTCTGCCGCCCGCAGGAAATCGAGTGGTTCTACCAGGCTGGCGCCAGCCGTCTGTTCCCCGACTACTGGCAGGACTACATCGCGCCGATCCCGCTGGACGAGCGCGGCGACTTGCTCACCGCTTTCCACAAGCGCCTGACCGGCAACGATCAAATCGCCCAGATGCACGCAGCCAAAGCCTGGTCCACCTGGGAAGGCCGAACCGCGACCTTGCGTCCGAATCCGCTGGTGGTTGATCGCTTCTCCGAGCCACAACGCGCACTCTCGATTGCTCGCATCGAATGCCACTACTTCACCAACAACGCTTTCCTTGAGCCGAACCAGCTGATCCGCGACATGGGCAAGATCGCTCATTTGCCCGGCGTGATCGTTCATGGCCGCTACGACGTGATCTGCCCGCTGGACAACGCCTGGGAATTGCATCAGAACTGGCCAAACAGCGAACTGCAGGTGATCCGCGATGCGGGTCACGCCGCGTCCGAACCGGGCATCACCGATGCGTTGGTGCGTGCCGCTGGTCAGATGGCCCGACGCTTGCTTGATCTGCCGCCTGAAGAAGCATGAAGGGCCTGCTGCAACGCGTGCGTGGCGCGCGAGTCGAGGTAGCGGGGGAAGTGGTTGGCGCGGTAGACCAGGGTTTACTGGTGCTGGTGGCTGTCGAGCCCGAGGACACTCGGGCCAGCGCCGACAAACTTCTGCATAAGCTGCTTAACTATCGTGTATTCAGCGACGCCGAGGGCAAGATGAATCTGTCCCTGGCGGATGTCGGCGGTGGGTTGCTGCTGGTCTCGCAGTTCACCCTGGCCGCCGACACCAAGAGCGGGCTGCGGCCGAGTTTTTCGACCGCGGCACCTCCGGCCCTGGGCGAAGAACTTTTCGACTATCTATTAGGCAAAGCGAAACAGATGCATGGCACTGTGGCATCAGGTAGATTCGGCGCGGATATGCAGGTTCACCTGGTCAATGATGGCCCGGTAACCTTCCTGTTACAGACCTGACAGCCCCTGAAACAGGTTTTTAGGGGCATTTCGACTGAAAACAGGGGGTTTTCGCGATAAATACTTTGTTACCCCTGATGCGTTGTAACGCGGCCTACTAGATAATCGCGCGCTACGGGGATCAGCGTTCGTTGGTCCATTTTGACTTAGGTAGAGACTTGCCCGGAACCTATTGGGGAATCATTTAGCCCCATAGGAGTCGGAACAATGCTCGCCAACTTGGCAAGAGTGGTCTGTAGGGCCGGTTTTTTCATGCGGCACACCTCACAGGCCCTTTAACTGGCCGTTGGTTTTTTGATCTGTTTTCGGCGAGGGTTGCTCGTGATTGTTAGTCCCTGTAATGCACCAAAATTGTCTGCCAAACGGTTCCGAAGCGCACTGGTAGCGGGCTCTGCACTGCTCTGCCTGTTCAGCGCCGGCCAGCTTTGGGCATTCAATCTGGATGATGTATCGGTCAAGGCAAAAGAGCTGGCCGGGCAGAAATACGAAGCCCCGCGCAGTAACCTGCCGAACGAATTCCGCGATATGAAATTCGCGGACTATCAAAAAATTCGCTTCCTGACCGAAAAAGCCGAGTGGGCCGATCAGAAAACCCCGTTCAAACTGTCGTTCTATCACCAGGGCATGCATTTCGACACGCCGGTGAAGATCAACGAAATCACGGCCAACACCGTCGAAGAGATCAAATACGACCCAAGTCGTTTCGATTTCGGCGATTTGAAGTTCGATCCTAAAGCCACCGAACAACTGGGTTATGCCGGTTTCCGTGTGCTGTACCCGATCAACAAGGCTGACAAACAAGACGAAATCATGACCATGCTCGGCGCGAGCTACTTCCGCGTTGTCGGCAAGGGTCACACCTATGGCTTGTCCGCTCGCGGCATGGCCATTGATACCGCATTGCCGTCCGGCGAAGAGTTTCCGCGTTTCACCGAGTTCTGGATTCAACAGCCAAAACCGGGTGACAAGCACCTGGTGATCTTCGCTCTGCTGGATTCGCCACGCGCTACCGGTGCCTATCGCCTGACCCTGCGTCCGGGCAGCGACACCGTTGTCGACGTCAAGGCCCAGATGTTCCTGCGTGACAAAGTCACCAAGCTTGGCATTGCGCCGCTGACCAGCATGTTCCTGTTCGGCGCCAACCAGCCGTCGAAAGTGCTGAACTATCGTCGCGAACTGCACGACTCCAGCGGTCTGTCGATCCACTCCGGCAATGGCGAATGGATCTGGCGCCCATTGAACAACCCGAAACACCTGGCGGTGAGCAACTTCGCCATCGAGAACCCGCGCGGCTTCGGCTTGCTGCAACGTGGCCGTGACTTCAGCCACTACGAAGACCTCGATGACCGTTACGACAAGCGCCCAAGCGCCTGGATCGAACCAAAAGGCGATTGGGGCAAGGGTTCTGTAGACCTGGTGGAAATTCCGACCGCCGACGAAACCAACGACAACATCGTTGCCTTCTGGAGCCCGGAAAAACTGCCTGAGCCCGGCCAACCGCTCGACGTCGCCTATCGCATGCACTGGACCATGGACGAAGCCGCCATCCATGCCCCGGACAGCGCCTGGGTTAAACAGACTCTGCGTTCCACCGGTGACGTTAAGCAGTCCAACCTGATCCGTCAGCCGGATGGCAGCGTTGCCTATCTGGTGGACTTCGAAGGCCCGTCCCTGGCCGCATTGCCGGAAACTGCTGACGTGCGCAGCCAGGTCAGCGTTGGCGACAATGCCGAACTGGTCGAGAACAGCGTGCGTTACAACCCTGAAACCAAGGGCTGGCGCCTGACGCTGCGCATGAAAATCAAAGACCCGAGCAAGGCCACCGAGATGCGTGCAGCCTTGGTCGAGAACATCGTGCCTGAGGATCTGGCCAAGTCTTCGATCCCAGCCTCCAATTCTTCTGTTGCCAAGGCCGACAAGGTCGCCGCTAGGCAGCAAGAGAAAGAGGACAAGGAAGCCAAGGACGCCAAGCAAGCCAAGCAAGCCAAGCAAGCGGACGCCAAGCAGGCCGATGCCAAGCCAGTTGCCGATGCCAAGAACAAGGACAACAAAGACGCCAAGCAGCCTGCTGCTGCGAACGCGGCCCCAGCCACACCGGAATCGACAGCGACTGAAGAAGTCCTGACCGAGACCTGGAGCAACCAGTTGCCTGCCGATGAGTAATTCTCAAGTACAGCCAGAGACTCTATCGGAGTATCTGGCGCATCTACCGATGACCGACGAGCAGCGCGCGGAACTCGCGGGCTGCCAGTCCTTCAGCGAACTGCACCAGCGACTTTCGTCCTCGACGTTCGACGCACCGACCGAGGCTGCTCAAGCCTCGGTGGGCAAGCGTCTGATCCTGAACAGTGCCGAAGAGCTGGAAGAGGCCGAGATGCTGGCGGTCGACGCCAGTGGTCGTGTCGTACTCAAAGCGACCCCGCCGATCCGCCGGACGAAAGTTGTGCCGGAGCCATGGCGCACCAACATTCTGGTGCGTGGCTGGCGCCGGATGACCGGTCGCACCAATCCGCCGGCGCCGCCGAAGGATGAACGCGTGTTGCCGGCCGCTCGCTGGCGCACCGTCGGTTCGATCCGTCGCTACATTCTGCTGGTGCTGATGCTCGGCCAGACCATCATTGCCGGCTGGTACATGAAAGGCATCATGCCGTACCAGGGCTGGGCGTTCGTCGACCTGAACGAAGTGCTGCATCAATCGTTGATGCAAACCGCCACGCAAGTGCTGCCATATGCGCTGCAAACCAGCATCCTGATTCTGTTCGGGATTCTGTTCTGCTGGGTGTCGGCCGGTTTTTGGACGGCACTGATGGGCTTCCTCGAGTTGCTCACCGGTCACGACAAATACCGCATCTCCGGTAAAAGCGCCGGCAACGAGCCGATTGCCAAGGACGCACGCACCGCACTGGTGATGCCGATCTGCAACGAAGACGTACCGCGTGTATTCGCCGGTCTGCGGGCGACCTTCGAGTCGGTTGCGGCCACGGGTGACCTGGACCGCTTCGACTTCTTCGTCCTCAGCGACAGTAACGAAACCGATATCTGCGTCGCCGAGCAACAGGCCTGGCTGGACGTGTGCCGTGAAGCCAAAGGCTTCGGCAAGATCTTCTATCGCCGTCGTCGCCGTCGCGTTAAACGCAAAAGCGGCAACCTCGACGACTTCTGCCGTCGTTGGGGCGGTGACTACAAGTACATGGTTGTGCTCGACGCGGACTCCGTGATGAGCGGCGAATGCCTGACCAGTCTGGTGCGCTTGATGGAAGCCACGCCGGATGCGGGGATTATCCAGACCGCGCCACGGGCGTCAGGCATGGACACCCTTTATGCGCGCATGCAGCAATTTGCGACCCGTGTGTATGGACCGCTGTTCACCGCCGGCCTGCACTTCTGGCAGTTGGGTGAATCCCACTACTGGGGCCACAACGCGATCATCCGCATGAAACCGTTTATCGAGCACTGCGCCCTGGCGCCGTTGCCAGGTAAAGGTGCATTTGCCGGTGCGATCCTATCCCACGACTTCGTCGAAGCTGCGCTGATGCGCCGTGCCGGCTGGGGCGTGTGGATTGCCTACGACTTGCCGGGCAGCTACGAAGAGCTGCCGCCGAACCTGCTCGACGAGCTCAAGCGTGACCGTCGCTGGTGCCACGGTAACCTGATGAACTTCCGGCTTTTCTTGGTCAAAGGCATGCACCCGGTGCACCGTGCGGTGTTCCTGACCGGCGTGATGTCTTACTTGTCGGCACCGTTGTGGTTCTTCTTCCTCGTGTTGTCCACGGCGCTGCTGGCGGTGAACACGCTGATGGAGCCGCAGTACTTCATGGAGCCGCGACAGCTTTATCCGCTGTGGCCGCAATGGCACCCGGACAAAGCCGTCGCGCTGTTCTCGACGACCATCGTGCTGCTGTTCCTGCCGAAGTTGTTGAGCATCATCCTGATCTGGGCCAAGGGCGCGAAAGAGTTCGGTGGCAAGTTCAAGGTGACGTTCTCGATGCTGCTGGAGATGCTGTTCTCCATGTTGCTGGCGCCGGTGCGGATGATTTTCCACACCCGTTTCGTACTCGCCGCGTTCCTCGGCTGGGCTGCGACCTGGAACTCGCCGCAACGTGACGACGACTCCACTCCCTGGAGCGAAGCGGTCAAACGCCACGGTCCGCAAACCTTGCTGGGCTTCTTCTGGGCCTTGCTGGTGATCTGGCTGAACCCGAGCTTCCTCTGGTGGCTGGTGCCGATCGTCGGTTCGTTGATGCTGTCGATCCCGGTGTCGGTGATCTCCAGTCGTGTTGGCCTGGGCCTGAAGTCCCGTGACGAGAGCCTGTTCCTGATCCCTGAGGAATACAATCCGCCACAGGCCTTGCTGGCGACCGACCAGTACACCCACGAAAACCGTTATCACGCGTTGAAGGACGGCTTTATTCGGGCGGTGGTCGATCCACAGCAGAACGCCTTGGCGTGCTCGTTGGCGACGTCCCGTCACGGTCAGGCCGAGCCGATTGAGTTTTTGCGCGCCGAGCGCGTTCGTCATGCATTGAAGGCCGGGCCTGCCGGGCTGAACAACCATGAGCGCCTGCAACTGCTGAGCGATCCGGTGGCACTGGCTCGCTTGCATGAGCAGGTCTGGAGCGAAGGCCACGCCGAGTGGCTGGACGCCTGGCGGCAATCGGTGAAAGCCGATCCCCATGCGCCGTTGCTGCCGCTCAAGCCTCTGAGTGCACAGCCTCAGTTGGCCTGACGAAAACCCCGCTTCCTTCAGACTCGGGGCGCTTCAAAAAGATCGCAGCCTTCGGCAGCTCCTACGGATGTATATCGTGTAGGAGCTGCCGAAGCTGCGATCTTTTGCTTTTCTGCCCTACAACAAGCCAACAAATCCTCCGTAAACCCTTGTGCAAACGAACGAGTGCGTTAGCATCCGTCCCCGAATTGGTGCGCCCGGGCAGCTTTCTGTTCGTATCTATCGGTTTTCAAAGGAAAATCGTCGATTGTGCGCCTCACAACGCAATGGTTTTGGGGGCTTGATGATGAAGAAGTATCTGTCGATGCTGCTGGTCGGCGTCACGGCATTGGTTGCAGTCAACGCGGCGCAGGCCGGCGCCATCGATGACGCGGTCAAGCGTGGCACGCTGAAAGTCGGCATGGACCCGACCTACATGCCATTCGAAATGACCAACAAGCGCGGCGAGATCATCGGGTTCGAAGTCGACATCCTCAAAGCCATGTCCAAGGCCATGGGCGTCAAGCTGGAGCTGGTGTCCACCGGCTACGACGGCATCATCCCGGCCCTGATGACCGACAAGTTCGACATGATCGGCAGCGGCATGACCCTGACCCAGGAGCGCAACCTGCGCCTGAACTTCAGCGAACCGTTCATCGTGGTCGGCCAGACCTTGCTGATCCGCAAGGACCTGGAAGGCACCATCAAATCCTATAAAGACCTGAACACCGACGACTACCGCATCACCTCCAAGCTCGGTACCACCGGCGAGATGGTTGCCAGGAAGCTGATCTCCAAGGCCAAGTACCACGGCTACGACAACGAGCAGGAAGCCGTGCTCGACGTGGTCAACGGTAAGGCCGACGCCTTCATCTACGACGCGCCGTACAACGTTGTGGCGGTGAACAAGGTCGGTGCCGGCAAACTGGTGTTCCTCGACAAGCCGTTCACTTACGAGCCGCTGGCCTTCGGCCTGAAGAAAGGCGACTACGACAGCCTCAACTTCATCAACAACTTCCTGCACCAGATTCACGAAGACGGCACCTACGATCGCATCCATGACAAGTGGTTCAAAGACTCTGCTTGGCTCAAGGACATGGAATAAGGGCTTCAGCAGCGGTGTGTCAGTAACACCGCGCCGCTCCCATCGCGACACAGAATTCGGAACCATAAGACGCAATGAAACATAAAAAATCCCAATGGCCATGGCACGTTCTAACCGTGCTGTTGCTCATCGGCCTGGCCGGCGCGTTGTATTACGCCACCTCGCTGATGTCCTACGAATGGCGCTGGAACCGCGTGCCGCAGTACTTCGCCTACCACGCCGAAGAGTCCCAGCGCGCCGCCGACATCTCCACGGTCAGCGAACTGGCGCGCCAGGGCGACAAGGCTGAAGTCACCCTGCGCAATGAAGCGGGCGATGAGCAACACCTGAGCGTCGACGCAAACAGCCTGCAAGTAGCCCAGGGCGATGACGTGGCTGAAGGCGACGTGATCGGTGTCACCCGGCATTGGGCCGCCGGACCACTGCTCTGGGGGCTATGGACCACGTTGTGGTTGTCCGTGGTGTCGGGCGTGCTCGGACTGTTGATCGGTCTGGCTACTGGCCTGTGCCGTCTGTCGAACAACCCGACCCTGCGTGATCTCTCGACCATTTATGTCGAACTGGTGCGCGGTACGCCGCTGTTGGTGCAGATCTTCATTTTCTACTTCTTCATCGGCACCGTGATGAACCTGTCCCGAGAGTTCGCCGGGATCGCCGCGCTGTCGTTGTTCACCGGCGCCTACGTGGCCGAGATCATCCGCTCCGGCGTGCAGTCGATCGCCCGTGGTCAGAATGAAGCAGCGCGCTCCCTCGGTTTGAGTGCTGGTCAGTCGATGCGTCATGTGGTGCTGCCACAAGCACTGAAACGCGTACTGCCGCCGCTGGCCGGGCAGTTCATCAGCCTGGTGAAAGACACCTCGCTGGTGTCGGTGATCGCCATTACCGAACTGCTGAAAAGCGGTCGTGAAGTCATAACCACCTCGTTCTCGCCGTTCGAAATCCTGTTCTGCGTGGCCGGGCTGTACCTGTTGATCAACCTGCCGCTGTCGAAAATCGCCAGCCGGCTTGAGCGGAGGCTCGCGCAAAGTGATTGAAGTCCGCGACCTGGTAAAAGTCTTCGACACTCGCGGCCAGGTTGTGCGCGCGGTGGATAACGTGTCCACGCAAGTGGCGAAGGGCGAAGTGCTGGTGGTGATCGGCCCGTCCGGCTCCGGCAAATCGACCTTCCTGCGTTGCCTCAATGGCCTGGAAGCATTCGATTCGGGCTCGGTGAGCATCGACGGCCTGCAACTGGCCGACCCGAAAACCGACGTGAATGCCTATCGTCGGGAAGTCGGGATGGTGTTCCAGCATTTCAACCTGTTCCCGCACATGACCGTGCTGGAGAACCTGTGCCTGGCCCAGAAAGTCGTGCGCAAGCGCGGCAAGAAAGAGCGCGAGGCCAAGGCCCTGGCGTTGCTGGATAAAGTCGGCATCGCCCAAAAGGCCAACGAGTTTCCGTCACGCTTGTCCGGCGGCCAGCAACAGCGCGTGGCGATTGCCCGGGCGCTGGCGATGGAACCTAAGGTCATGCTGTTCGATGAGCCGACCTCGGCGCTCGACCCGGAAATGGTCGGCGAGGTACTGGACGTGATGAAAACCCTGGCCGTGGAAGGCATGACCATGGTTTGCGTGACCCACGAAATGGGCTTCGCCCGGGAAGTGGCGGATCGGGTGCTGTTCTTCGATCACGGCAAATTGCTGGAAGACGCGTCGCCGGCCGAGTTCTTTGATGCGCCGAAGGATCCGCGAGCCCAGGCTTTCTTGCGGCAGGTGCTTTAATCGCGTCGACTGTCAGATCGCTTTCGCGAGCAAGCCCGCTCCCACAGTGGATCTCGGTCGAGCACAAAAAATGTGTTCAGCGAAAATCTAATGTGGGAGCGGGCTTGCTCGCGAATGGCTTCACCTCGGTTTAAACCTTAAACCGCCCAACCAACATCTGTAGATTCGTCCCCAACCGCGCCAGCTCAACGCTGGAGGCCGCGGTCTCTTCACTCGCTGCCGAGGTCTGCTCAGACACATCGCGCACGTTCAGCACGCTACGGTTGATCTCTTCGGCCACGGCGCTTTGTTGCTCGGCGGCAGCGGCAATCTGCTGGTTCATCGACTGGATCGCTGACACCGTGCGAGTGATGCTTGCCAACGAGCCACCGGCCCGGCGGGTCAGTTCGACGCTGCTGTCGGTCAGGCTGCGGCTGTTGTCCATGATGGTCGCCACCTGCTGGGTACCGGTTTGCAGGCCGACGATCAGTTCTTCGATTTCTTCAGTGGACTTCTGGGTGCGCTGGGCCAGGCTGCGGACTTCGTCGGCGACCACCGCGAAACCACGTCCGGCCTCACCGGCACGGGCGGCTTCGATGGCGGCGTTGAGCGCCAGCAAGTTGGTCTGTTGCGCTACGGACTTGATCACGTCGAGCACGCTGCCGATCTTGTCGCTTTCGCGCTTCAGATCGCTCATGGCGACGGTGGAGTTGCCGACTTCGATAGCCAGCCGCTCGATTTGGGCGATGGCTTCACCGACCACTTTGTCACCTTCGCGGGCCTGCTGATCGGCGGCGACGGCGGCCTCAGAGGCTTCCTCGGCGTTACGCGCGACTTCCTGCACGGTGGCCGTCATCTCGTGCATGGCCGTGGCGACCTGATCGGTTTCCACTTTCTGACTGTTGACCCCGGCGCTGGTTTGCTCGGTGACGGCGGACAGTTCTTCCGCAGCGCTGGCGATTTGCGTCACGCCGTTGCTGATACCGCCGATCAACTCACGCAGGCCCAAGGTCATGCTCTGCATGGCGCGCTGGAGCTGGCCCAGTTCGTCCTGACGTTCGGAGATGAGGTTGTGAGTCAGATCGCCAGCCGCGACGCGCTCGGCGACTTTGAGGGTCTGGCTCAGCGGAATGACGATCTGGCGAGTGATCGCCCACGCCGCGAGCAGGCCGAAAGCCAGTGCGAGGACGGTGGCCATCAGCAGCAGGTTTTTTGCGCTGGCGGCGTCGGTGTCCCGCACGATGGTTTGCGATGTGGTCAGTTTTTTGCTGAGGTCGAGCAGGATATCGCCTTGCTCGCTCATGCGTTTGAGCGCGGCGGCACTGGCCACTTGAGAGTCACGGAATTGGCTGACGGCAGCGCGATAGGCCTTGAGCGAGTCGGTGGCCTGTTGCAGGTTGGCGGCGTGCTGTTCCGGCAGATTGGCCGGCAGGGTCTCGAGGTTTTTCAGGGCGGCGTCGATGGCGTCCAGCGCCGGCTGCTCAGCTTCGGTCTTGGCGCTATAGGTGTAGCCGCGCACCTGGAAGCGCGCTTGCTGGATCAGTTTGCTCAGGTCGATCACGCTGTTGAACTGGGCGACGCTGTCGCCTTGCAGCAGCGCTTTCTCGACTTCAGCGACCTTGGCCACGGCGTTGTCGGCGGTAGCGCCAAGCTTGCTGCGAGCATCTTCGCGATTGGCACCGGCCTGGGTCATGGCGATAAAGGCTTGCTTGTACTGGCTGACGGCGGCCAGTTGCTGGTCGATCATCGCAACGTCGGCGGGTTGCTCGATCAGCTTGCGCGCGGTTTGCAGGCCAGCGTCGAGTTGGCCCACCAGGTCGTTGACCGCGCCCGGGCCTTGTTCGCCTCGGCGCATTTCGTAGTCCAGGCGCGCCAGGCGCAGGTCCTTGGTCAGCTCATTGAGACTGGAAATGAACCCCAGCTTATCGCCGCGGCTCATCACACCTGTCAGGCCGGTCCAGCCGGTAAAGGTGATCAAAAGGGTCAGGAGCAGGACGAGACCGAAGCCGACACCCAGTTTGCGATTAACGCTTACGTTTCCCAGTTTCTCGGCTAGCCAACGGTACATGCTGCTACTCCCCTCGGACCACAAATTGGTTTTATGAGGGCTGTATCGGCTGATGGGAGAGAATCTGTAGACGGGATGCAGTATTCATACGGGCAATTGACTTGTGGCGAGGGGGCTTGCCCCCGTTTGGGCGCGAAGCGGCCACCGCTCTTTTCCTGCTGAACCGTATCCGTCTGGTTTACGACTGCTTCGCAGCCGAAGGGGGGCAAGCCCCCTCGGCACAATGGACCGTGTTTGTGATCAGAAGAGCCGGGCCAGCAGCGCAGTAACGGCCGTTTCAACCCGCAGAATACGGTCGCCCAGTTGCACTGGTCGCAAGCCGGATTTGCCCAACAACTCGATTTCGTAAGGGATCCAGCCGCCTTCGGGGCCGATGGCCAGGGTTACCGGTTCGTCCAGGCCACGAGGGCAGGGCGGGTAGTTGCCGGGGTGGCCGACCAGGCCGAGGGTGCCTTCAGTGATGGCGGGCAGACGGTCTTCGACGAATGGCTTGAAGCGCTTCTCGATGACGATCTCCGGCAACACACTGTCCCGGGCTTGTTCGAGGCCGAGAATCAACTGCTCGCGAATCGCTTCAGGCTCCAGAAACGGGGTTTGCCAGAAGCTCTTCTCGACGCGGTAGCTGTTCACCAGCACGATGCGCGGCACACCCATGGCGGCCACGGTCTGAAACACCCTGCGAAGCATTTTCGGGCGTGGCAGGGCCAACACCAGGGTCAACGGCAGCTTGGTCGGTGGCTGTTGATCGAGAACGACGCGCAATTCGGCTTCATCAGCATCCAGGCGCAGCACTTCGGCCGAACCCATTAAACCGCCGATCCGCCCGACACGCATGCTGTCACCCACCTCACAGCGATGGACTTCCTGCATGTGCGTTAACCGGCGATCACGCAGGATCGCCCGGTCGGCCGCAATAAAGTCGGCCTCTTCGAGGAGCAGCAGGTTCACGGCTGGGTCGCTGGCGGCTGGTCGTTGTGATCGTCAGCCGGTTGATCGTCCGGGTGTTCACCGCGTTTGCTGACCAGGCTGCCGAACAGGATGCCGATTTCAAACAGCAACCACATCGGTACGGCCAACAGCGTCTGCGAGAAAATGTCCGGTGGGGTCAGGATCATGCCGACCACGAAGCAGCCGATGACCACGTACGGGCGGATTTTCTTCAGGTATTTGACGTCGACAACGCCGATCCACACCAGCAGTACCACGGCCACCGGGATCTCGAACGCTACGCCGAAGGCGAAGAACAGCGTCATGACGAAATCGAGGTAGCTGGTGATGTCGGTCATCATTTCCACGCCGGCCGGGGTGGCAGAGGCGAAGAACTTGAAGATCAGCGGGAAGACCAGGTAGTAGGCGAACGCCATGCCGGTATAGAACAGCAGGATGCTGGAGACCAGCAACGGCACGGCGATGCGTTTCTCGTGCTTATAAAGGCCCGGTGCGATAAAGCCCCAGATCTGATGCAGGATCACCGGGATCGCCAGAAACAGCGACACCATCATCGTCAGTTTCAACGGCGTCAGGAACGGCGAAGACACGTCGGTAGCGATCATCGTTGCGCCGACGGGCAGGTACGCCCGCAGGGGAGTCGAGACGAAGGTGTAGATCTGCTGGGTAAACGCGAACAACCCGGCGAAGATGATGAAAATCGCCGCTACACAACGCAGCAGGCGGGTACGCAACTCGGTGAGGTGCGAAACCAGCG
>Ga0209862_1000221_pt1 | contig 21353 bp, 18 predicted proteins | sample OrgsoiDNA_201061_FD_185809 | JGI IMG/M metagenome (GOLD analysis project Ga0209862, IMG submission 185809) | Permafrost soil microbial communities from the Arctic, to analyse light accelerated degradation of dissolved organic matter (DOM) -... | ecosystem: Environmental > Terrestrial > Soil >... | reverse complement strand
TTTGAGATCGCTTTTCGCTAGTGTAATCTGCCCGGGCGAGATGTGTAACGGAAAGGCGCATTCGCCAGGCGTCGAGCGGCGGTGTTTGCCGGTGATTGTTGTCCATAACAAACGCCGCCGTGTCGCGCCGTCAGGCATAATAGGCCGGGATGGACGGAATGCCGCATAGCCGTCCGCTGTCCGACGCCGTACGCTATCTGGGCCATCGATATGCAATTCGAGGAATTTGACGCCTTCCCCGCGACCCCCGCCAGCGCGCCGGTCGACCGGGTGGACACGGCCTCGCCTTTGGTGCGGCTGCGCTACCTGATCGACAACACCCCGGCCATCATCTATTGCACCGTGCCGAGCGGCGACTTCAAGATGACCTTCGTCAGCAACAACGCCTACCATGTGCTGGGCTACCGGCCCGAGGAGATGCTGGCCGACCCCAATTTCTGGTTCGACCACATCCATCCGGACGACGCGCCGAATATCTTTTCCAGCCTGGCGCTGGTATTCACCGAGGGCCAGCGCGCCTACGAATACCGCTTCCGCGCCAGCGACGGCGCGTATCTGTGGATGCACGACACCTTGCGCCTGATCCGCGACGAGCATGGCGCGCCGCTGGAGGTGATGGGCTCGCTGACCGACATCACCGCGCGCAAGCACATGGAGGTGGCCTTGCAGGCCAAGGGCGAGGAGCAGCAGCGCCTGATCGTCAAGCTGCGCGACGCGCACGAGCAATTGCTGCAGGCCGAGAAGATGGCCTCGATCGGCCAGCTGGCGGCCGGCATCGCGCATGAAATCAACAATCCCGTGGGCTTCGTCAATTCCAACATGGGCACGCTGCAAAGCTATGTGGCGACCTTGTTCGGCGTGATCGACGACTACGAGCGCGCCGGCGGCGCCGATCCGCTGCTGGCGGCGCGCTACGCGGCGGTGCGGGCGAACGCCGACCTGGCCTTCCTGCGCCAGGATGTGGACGAGCTGGTCAAGGAGTCCATGGACGGCCTCAAGCGGGTGCGCGACATCGTGCAGGCCCTGAAGGACTTTTCCCACGTCGGCGAGACGGAGTGGCAGGTCGCCGACCTGCACCGCGGCCTGGACAGCACCTTGTCCATCGTCGGCAATGAACTGAAATTCAAGGCCACGGTCGAGAAGCACTACGGCGCGCTGCCGCAAATCCCCTGCCTGGCGTCGCAGCTCAACCAGGTGTTCATGAACTTGCTGGTCAACGCCGGCCATGCCATCACGGAGGTCACGCCGATGCGCGGCCTGATCACGATACGCACCGGCGCCGAAGGCGACTGGGTGTGGGTCGAGGTCGGCGACAACGGCCACGGCATCGCGCCGGAGCACCTGAGCCGCATCTTCGAACCGTTCTTCACCACCAAGCCGGTGGGCGGCGGCACGGGACTGGGGCTGTCGCTGTCGTATGGCATCGTCAACAAGCACGGCGGCAGGATCGAGGTCGCCTCGCAGCCGGGCGCGGGCGCGCGCTTCACCGTGTGGCTGCCGGTGCGCCAGGGCGCGCCGGCCTGAGCGTCACAGCAGGATGGAGCCGTCCGGGGCGCGCCGCACGTGCAGGATGCCGGGCTCCTCATCCTCGAGGCGGCGCGCCTCCTGTTGCTGCGGCGTCAGGGCGCCGGCCGGCGCCGGCTGCTGGCGGCGGTGTTCGCAGGCCAGCTGGATGGCCAGCTCCAGGTCGGACGGCAGCCAGGGCTTGGGGATGAAGCGGAAAATCTGCGCCTCGTTGACCGCCTGCATCACCGTGTCGAATTCCGTCGAGGCGCTCAGCATCATGCGCACGGTGCGCGGCGCCACGTCGCGCAGCGCCTGCAGGAATTCCACGCCGCTCATGCGCGGCATGCGGTAGTCCGAAATGGCCAGGTCGAAGTCGTAGACGCAGATGCGGTTGAGCGCCAGGTAGGGGTCGGTGAACGTTTCGACGTGCAGGTCGGGCAGGGCGGTCTGCACGCGCAGGGCGCGCTGCAAGGCGCTCAGCACCTTGCTTTCGTCGTCGAGCAGCAAAATGGAGGTCATGGATTTCCCGTGGTGAGGCGGACGCGGATCGGCAGCCGGCCGTCGCTTTTGCTTTCGAAGTCGCGCACCTGCTGGATCATGCGTGCGTCGAGCACGTGGTCGGCCGACAACAGCATCAGGCCGTCGCGCGTGAGCAGGTCGCGCGCCAGCACCATGCCCGGCTGCAGCTCCTCGGACAGCATGTCGATGCCGGCCGCCTCGCCCGGCGTGGCGTCGACGATCTGGCGGAAGGCGGCCACCACGTGCGGGTCGTAGCGCTTGCCGCTGGCGTTGACGATCAGCGACTTGGCCTCGTCGGCGCGCAGGTGGCGCTGCACCATGGCGCCCTGCTGCAGATTGTAATAATCGGCCGCCAGCGCCAGGATGCGCGCGCCGATCGGGATCGCCAGGCCGGCCAGGCCGTCCGGGAAGCCGCTGCCGTCGAAGCGTTCGAGCTGGGCGCGCAGCGTGGCGGCGCTGCCGCGCAAGTCCGGCAGCGGCATCAGCAGCTGCTCGGCGCGCAGCGGGTGCTTGCGGTACAGGCCCAGCTGCTCGCCCTGCAGCAAGGTCAGCGGCGTGGCCAGCATGTCGTCGGAAAAACCGATCTTGCCGATGTCGTGCAGCAGCGCGGCGATGAACAGGTCCTGCGTCTCCTTGGCGTCGAGCGCCAGCTTGAGGGCGATCTGGCGCGCCAGGTTGGCCACCAGGCGGGCGTGGCCGGCGGCGTTGTTACCGCGCATTTCCAGCATCGACGAGAAGATCTTGATGGTGGTGACGAAGTTGCTCTTGAGCTTGTCGTTCGCCGACAGCGCGGCCTGGTGCGCCACCTTCAGCTGGGCGGTGCGCGCCTCGACCTGGGCTTCGAGGTTTTCGTTGAGCGCCTTCAGCTGCGCGTTCTGGCGCAGCGTCAGCGCCTCCAGGCGCTGCTTGTCCTGCTCCAGCGCGCGCCGCTCCAGCGCGTGGCGCACCAGCAGCAGCATGTCGTTGTCGTCCCAGGGCTTGGTGATGTAGCGGTAGATCTCGCCGCAGTTGATGGCGTCCTGGATGGACTGGATGTCGGAATAGCCGGTCAGCAGCAGGCGCAGCGTGTCGGGCCAGCGCTGCCGCACCTGGGCCAGGAAGCGCGCCCCGTCCATCTCCGGCATGCGCATGTCGGAGATGACCAGGTCGACCGCCTCCTGTTCGAGCATGGCCAGGCCCTGCGCGCCGCTGTCGGCCAGCAGCACCCGGTAGCCGCGCGCGCGGAACAGGCGCCGCAGCGCCGACAGGATGTTGGGCTCGTCGTCCACGCACAGCAGCGTCGGCGGCGCGGCGGCGGCCGGGGCCAGCGGCAGGGCGCTCATGGCGGCGCCCCCGCGTCGCCGTCGACGCTATGGCGGATCGGCAGGTGGATGCGGAACAGCGTGCCTTTGCCCGGTTCGCTCTCGACGGCGATGCGGCCGCGGTGCTTTTGCACGATGCCGTAGGCCAGCGACAGCCCCAAGCCGGTGCCCTTGCCGACCGCCTTGGTGGTGAAGAAGGGGTCGAAAATGCGCGACAGCGTGTCCGGCGCGATGCCGCTGCCGGTGTCGGCCACGGCGATCCACACCTCGTCGCCGTCGAGGCCGGTGCTGACGGTGATCAGGCCGCGCTCGCTGCCGATGGCGTGGGCGGCGTTGACGACCAGGTTCATCACCACCTGGTTGATCTGCAGCGGCAGGCATTCGATGGCGGGGATCTGGCCGTAGTGCTTGACGACGTCGGCCTTGTACTTGACCTCGTTGCTGACGATGTTGAGCGTCGAGTCTATGCCCTGGTGCAGGTCGGCCCACACCCACTCCTGGTTGGCGTCGACGCGCGAAAAATCCTTCAGGTCCTGGACGATGTGGCGCACCCGGACGATGCCCTCCTTCGATTCGCTCATCAGCGTCGGGATGTCCTCGCGCAGGAAGTCCAGGTCGATGGTGTCGCGCATGGCGCGCAGGCGCTCCGCCACGGCCGGCTCGCCGATGGCGGACTCGGCCTGCTGGTAGGCGCCCAGCATGTCGAACAATTGCACCAGATAGGTTTGCAGCGTGCCGAAATTGGAAAAGATATAGCCGATCGGGTTGTTGATCTCGTGCGCCACGCCGGCCGCCAGCTGGCCGATCGAGGCCAGCTTCTCGGCCTGCAGCAGCTGTTGCTGGGCGGTCGACAGCTGGCGGTTCAACTCGGTCAGTTCGAGGTTGCGGCGGCGCAGCTCGGCGTCGGCCAGCTGGCGCTGGCGGATGTCCTCTTCGAGCCGGCCGTTGACCTCGGCCAGCTGGGCGGTGCGTTTCTCGACCAGGTGTTCGAGGTTGTCGTGGGCGCGGCGCAGCGCGTTCTCGGCCAGGCGCCGTTCGGTCACGTCGCGCAGCGTTTCGATGGCGCCGACCACGGCGCCCTCGCCGTTGCGCAGCGGCGCGGCCGTCAGGTGCAGCCACTGGCCGCTGGCGCCGATGTTGGGGAAGAAATCCTCGACTTCCCAGGCGTCCGGCAGGGCGGTCGAGGGCAGGCTCTTGCCGGGATAGTAGACGGCGATCTGGGCCGCGTCGCCGTCGAGGATCAGGTCGGCGAGCAAGGGCCGTGGCTTGTTGTACACGGCGCGCCAGTGGTTGCTGGTGCCTAGCATATGTTCGCGGCTCCAGCCGAGCAGTTGTTCGCAGGCCTGGTTCCAGTGCGTGATGACGTGGTTGGCGTCGATGGCGAAGGTGGGCACCGGGTGGCCGTCGAAAAACGCCGACAGCGCCACGGCGGCGCTTTGCATCAGCTCGGTGCCCGGCGGCGGGACCGGCGCGGTGGGGGAGGTCGGGCGCATGGGGGCCTGTGGTAGGTGCGTGGGCTTGGATGGGGTATGGGTCATGGTTGCGCCGCCTAGCTGACCAGGATCTTGCACAGTTCTTGAAACATCTGCTCGCAGTCGGCGAACACCGCCAGCCAGGTCGGCTCGTCCAGCCCGGCCGCCCGCCAGGCGTGCTGCGACAACGGCGGCACCTGGTCGTCGGGCTGTTCGGCCAGGTCCAGCGCGTGGGCCAGGGTGTTGGCCAGGTGCACCGTCAGCGGCAGCGACAGCGGCGCCAGCGCGTCGCCTTGGTGGTGGTCGGCGACGGCGCGTTGTATATTGTCCGGGAATTTCCAGTAGGCGCACAGGGCGCTGCCTATCATCGCGTGGTCATGGCCGCAGACGGCCCGTTCCGCCTCGACGGTGCCGCTGTCGTGCGCGGCGCGCCAGCTGGCCACGTCGGCGTACTCGGCGGGAAAGCGGGTGGCCAGCACCAGGATGCCGAGGTCGTGCAGCAGGCCGGCGATGAAGGCGGTCTCGGGGTTCTGGCGCAGGTGCGGCGCCAGCACCTTGGCGCACACGGCGGTGCCGACGGCGTGCCGCCAGAAACCCTGGAAGTCGAAGCGGCTGCCGGCCGACGCCGGGAAGCTGTCGGTCACCGAGCAGGCCGTCACCAAGGTGCGGATGCTGTGGAAGCCCAGCACGGCGATGGCCTGCTGGATCGAGTGCACCGTCGACGGCATGCCGTAGAACGAGGAGTTGGCCAGGCGCAGCGTCTTGGCCGCCAGCGACTGGTCGAGCGCGATCTTGCCGGCCAGCGCGTGGGTGTCGATGTCCTCCTGCTCCATGCTCGTAAGCAGCTCCACCACCACCGCCGGCAGCGACGGCAGGTCGTGGATGCGTTTGATGACCTCGTCGAGCGGCGTCATGGCTGTTGTTCGCGGTAGGTGATGAGCAGGCGCCACAGCGTGGCGCCGGCCTCGGCCGCACCGCTGTGGCGGAACAGCTGGTCCAGGCGCGCCAGCCGCGCGGCGCGGGCGCGCGCCAGCTGGGCCGGGTCGGCCACGGCGCCGAGCACGCTGCAACTGGCGATGGCGCGGCGGCGCAGCGACGCCAGGCTGGCCTCGCTCAGCGTGCTGCCCTGCGGCAGCAACAGGCCGCCGTGGGCGTCGAGCAGCGCCTCGGCCAGCACCATGCCGGCGCAGGCCTGGTCGAGCGCGATGGTGGTGGCGCCGGCGCTGGCGGCCGGGCCGCTCATGGCGCCACCTCGCTGCGGCAGAGCGTCATCAGGCTGCCGCGCGCGGCCGAGCGCTCGCCCATGGGGTAGACGGCGACGTCGTAGCCGACGCCGCCGATGTCGGCGCGGTGCAGCGCCTGGCCGCCGGCCTGGCCCGGAAACAGGGCCGGCAGCACCAGGCTGGCCTCGTTGCCCAGCAGATTGGCGCCGCGCGGGAACAGGCGTTCGGCGGCGCCGTTGATGAAGGCGATCATGCCCTGGTCGTCCAGGCCGATGACCGGCAGCGGCAAGCGCTGCAAGACCTCGTGGGCGACGCTCAGGCTGATCTCGTCGCGGCTGATCTGCTGCTGTTTTTGCAGCAGCAGCTCTTCCATGCGGCGGTTGGCGGCGGCCAGTTCGTGGTTGGCCGTGCGCACCTCCAGGTTCAGGCGCTCGTTCTCGTCGGCGATCTCCTTGAGCCGGAAGGCCTCGGCGATGTGGCCGCGCAGCAGCGGGTCCTCCCACGGCTTGGTGAGGAATTTGTAGATGGCGCCCTCGTTGACGGCATCGGTCACCGACTGCAGCTCCGTGTAGCCCGACAACATGATGCGTATCGTCGCCGGATACAGCAGTTTGGCCTTGCGCAGGAAGTCGGCGCCTATCATGCCGGGCATGCGCTGGTCCGACACGATGACGTCGATCGGGTGGCGCTCCAGCAGGTCCAGCCCCTCCTGGCCGCTGTGGGCGGTGAAGATCTGGTAGCCGTCGGCGCGCAGCAGGCGCTTCAGGGCCGACACGATGTTGTGCTCGTCGTCGACCAGCAGCAGGCTGCGTTGCTGGCGCTTGATGCGCAGCAGGTGCGGCGGCAGGCGGCGCGGCTCGTCGAGCAGCAAGGTCATGCCGTCCAAGGCCAGCGGCGGGGCGAAGAAATAGCCCTGGATCAGGTCGCACATATTGCGGCGCAGGAAGTCGCACTGGCCTTCCGTCTCGACGCCCTCGGCCACCACCCGTATGCCCAGGTTGTGCGCCATCGAGATGATGGTCTTGGACAGGGCGGCGGCGCCGCTGTCGCTGACGATGCCGCGCACCACGTCGCGGTCGATCTTGACCTGGTCGAAGGGGTAGCGGGTCAGGTTGTTGAGCGAGGACTGGCCGGTGCCGAAGTCGTCCAGCGACAGCTGCACCCCCAGCGCCTTGAGCTGGGCCAGGCTGTGGGCGCTGGCGGCGCTGTCCTGCATCAGGGCCGCCTCGGTGATTTCCAGGGTCAGCGCGGCGGGCGCGACGGCGAACTCGGCCAGGATGGCGGCCACGCCGGCGGCGTAGCGCTGCTCATGGAACTGGCGCGGCGCGACATTGATGGCGATGCGCACGTCCTCGCGGCCGGCGGCGCTGCAGGCGCGCAGGTCGCGGCAGGCGCGCCGCAGCACCCAGTCGCCGATGGCGACGATCAGTTCGAGGTCCTCGGCCATCGGCAGGAAATGGCCGGCATCGGCCATCTCGCCGCTCGGCGGCTGCCAGCGCAGCAAGGCTTCCATGCCGGCGATGGCGCCGCTCTGCAAGTCGGCCAGCGGCTGGTATTGCAGCTGCAACTCGTCGCGCGCGATGGCCAGCCGCAGCGCCATTTCCATGCTGGTGCGGGCCAGCGAGCGCTGGTTCATCCGCGCGGAAAAGAACTGGTATTTGCCGCCGCCGTTCTCGCGGGCGCAGGCGCGCGCCTCGCCGGCCAGGCACAGCAGCGTGGCGGCGTCCGCGCCGTCCTGGGGGAACAGCGCGATGCCGATGCTGAGCTGGCCGTGCACCTGCCGCCCCTGCAGGGTCAGCGACGGCGCCATCACCGCGCACAGCCCCTCGCACAGCGCACCGACGTTGGCGGCGTTGCCGGCCTCATCGAACACGACGGCGAATTCCTGGTCGTTCAGGCGGGCCACCGTGCCGTGGCCCTGCACGCAGGCCTGCAGGCGGCGGGCGCTGTCGGCCAGCAGGTGGGCACCGGCCTCGTGGCCCAGGCGCTCGCGGATCAGCGCCAGGTTGTCGAGCCCCAGGCACAGCACGGCCAGCGATTCGCCACGGTAGGCGGCGCGCCTCAGGGCCTGCGCCAGGCGGTCGTTCAGCAGGACGGGGCCGGGCAGGCCGGTCAGCGGATCGCGCAGCGTGGAGCCGGCAGCGCCAGGCTCGTCGAACGCCCGCTCGCCGCTGGGCGCGGCGCTCGGATAGGCTAGTTCGTCTGCTCTCATACAAGCCTCCTGTCATCCCCGCAACGGGGCGGGCACCCTCGGTCTGGCCAATTCATTATAGTGCCGTCGGGGCGGCGGGGGCGCTACGGTTGACATTCGCGCCTGCATCAGCGCCGGCGGGCGCCAGCGCGCGCGTCCGGCCATCGTCGTCGCTCACCAGGGCGCGCGCGCGGCTGCGTTGTTCCATCGTCATGTCGCTGGCCTCTCCAGTCGTGCTGCGGGAAGGGGTGTCGCGCGGCCCATCGCGCCGGCGGGCGGCTATATTCTGAGGCATGGTTACGTGGCGGCCCCTGGCACGGCGACGCTCAGGCCAAGGATCGTCTGGCGATCAAATGCAATGTCTGGGTGTCGCCAGTATGGCAAATTTCGCGTACTGAATACTCTCCAATTATCACGCCGACGCCAGCGCCGGCGTCGTGGCTATTTCTATGAGGAATTGATGTCCGGTGGTTTTTGGAGAGATTTCCCCCGTGATTCTTATGCAATGATCGTGTCAGTACGAAATTATTCCCTGCATGCGGAAGCAGCACCATGGGGGCCTCGGGCGCTGCCGCGCACGGGGTCATATTTGTATGAACAGCGGCGTACCGGACCCAGCCCCGTCCGGTCCGCGAGGCCGGCCATGAGCAACCATAGCGCGTCGTCGAATCCGATACTCTTGTGTCGCAGCGGCCCCGGCCTGTATGCGCTGCCGCTGGCCCACGTGCGCGAAACCATGCGCGCCTTGCCCTTGAACCCGGTGCCGGCCATGCCGGACTTCCTGCTCGGCCTGGCCATGATCCGTGGCGTCGCCGTGCCGGTGCTCGATTGCGCGCGCCTGGTCGGCGCGGCCGCGCCGGCGCGGGTGGCGCGTTTCGTCACGCTGGCGCTGGGCGAACGCCAGCTGGCGCTGGCCGTCGATGCCGTCGTCGGCGTGCGCCAGCTGCCGGCCGCCGAGATGAAGCAGATCGCGCCGCTGCTGGAGGGCGCCGATCCCGGCCTGGTGCACAGCATCGCCACGCTGGACGCCGAATTGCTGCTGGTGTTGCGCGCCAGCCGCATGGTGCCGGCATCCATGTGGGATGCGCTGGCGGCCCGGGACGGTGGCGCATGAAGCCGGGCCCGTCGGCGCAGCAGGTGAGCCAGTTCCGCGAGACCATCGTGCGCCGGCTCGGCCTGCAATTCGATGAAAGCAAGTTGAGCAACCTGGCCCGCGTGCTGGCCCTGCACGCGGGCGCCGACTGCGGCGCCTACCTGGCGACGCTGGCGGCGGCGCCCGAGCCGGCCGAGGCGCTGCACCGGCTGGCGGTCGACCTGACCGTCACCGAAACCTATTTCTACCGCAATATCGAGCAGATCCAGGCCTATGCCGAGACGGCCCTGCCGGCCTGCCGCCAGGCGCGCGAGGGCCAGCCGGTGCGCGTGCTGTCGGCCGGCTGCGCGTCGGGCGAGGAACCGTATACGCTGGCGATCGCCGGGCGCGAGGCGGGCGGCTGGGCGCCCGGCGACCTCGAGGTGCGCGCCGTCGACGCCAACCCCGCCATGCTGGCCAAGGCGGCGCGGGCGCGCTACTCGGCCTGGTCGCTGCGCGAATTGAACCCGGAGATGCGCGCGCGCTGGTTCGCGCGCGACGGCGACATGTACCTGCTCAGCGACGCCGTCCGGCAGGCCGTGCGCTTCGAGCGGCGCAACCTGGCCGTCGACGACGCGGACCTGTGGGCGCCCGGCCGCTACGACATCGTCTTCTGCCGCAACGTGCTGATGTATTTCAGCCCGGCCCAGGCCCAGGCGGCGGTGGCGCGCATCGCGGCGGCCCTGGCGCCGGGCGGCTATCTGTTCCTGGGACATGCGGAAACCCTGCGCGGCCTGTCGCAGGACTTCCACCTGTGCCACACGCACGCCACCTTCTACTACCAGCGCAAGCTGGGCGTGGCCACGCCGGACGTCAATCCGCCGGCCGGCGTTGCGCCAGCGTGGAACGGCGGGTCGCCGCGCCCGCCGTTGCCGGACCAGCAGGCCTGGGTCGAGGTGATCGCGCGCGCGGCGCAGCGCATCCACACGCTGGCCGTGGCCGCGCCGCAGCGCGATGCCGGGCGGCCGGCGCCGGCGCAGCCCGATCTGCGGCGGGCGCTGCTGTGTCTGCAGCAGGAACAGTTCGGACAGAGCCTGGCCCTGATCGGCAAGCTGCCGCAGGAGCACGCCGACGATCCCGACGTGCTGCTGCTGAAGGCCATCTCGCTGAGCCAGAGCGGCGCCCTGGCGCAGGCGCAGCAGGTGTGCCGGCAGTTGCTGGCGCGCGACGAGCTGCACGCCGGCGCCCACTATGTGCTGGCGCTGTGCCGCGAGGAGGGCGGCGACTACGACACGGCGCTGGCGCACTACCGCAGCGCGGCCTACCTCGATCCGGGTTTCGCGCTGGCGCGCCTGCACATCGGCGTGCTGGAGCGGCGCCGCGGCCAGGCCGAGGCGGCCCGGCGCGACCTGGCCCAGGCCCTGGTCCTGCTGCAGCACGAGGATCCGGCCCGGCTGCTGCTGTTCGGCGGCGGCTTCCCGCGCAACGCCCTGATCGGCCTGTGTCGCGCCGAACTGGCCGCCTTCGGAGCCGCCGCATGAGCGCCGAGCTGCCCGATGCCGCAGCGGCCGGCAGCGCGCGCCAGCTGCGCGAGCAGTTCGACCGCTCGTTCGCGCTGGCGCCGACGCTGCCGGCGGCCGGCAGCGTCAAGCTGCTGACGATACGCAGCGGCGGCGAGCGCTACGCGATCCGCCTGGCCGACGTGCGCGGCCTGTACGCGGACCGCCGCATCCTGGCGCTGCCCGGCCCCATGCCCGAATTGCTGGGCGTGACCAGCTTCCGTGGCCAGATCGTGCCGGTCTACCAGCTGGCGGCCCTGCTCGGCCATCCGGCCGGCGCCGCGCCGCGCTGGCTGGTGCTGGTGCAGGCCAGCGCGCCGCTGGCATTCGCCTTCGAGGCCTTCGAGGCCCACATCTGCGCCAGCGCCGCACAACTGATCGCGTCGGCCGACGGCGATGGGCGGGCGCGACCTTGTGACGCGGTGCACACCGACGGCGGCGCCTTGCCGGTGCTGGCGATCGGCGAGCTGGTCGCGCAGATCGAACAGCGCGCCGCGCCAAGGCAGGGGCGCGCGCCATGAGCGCACGCCGCCCATACCACCTGATCGCGGGAGCCGGCCATGGCTAAAGATCCCTACCGCTATTTCAGGATCGAGGCGCGCGAGCTGGTGGAGCAGCTCGGCAAGGGCGTGCTGGCGCTGGAGCAGGGCGCCGGCGGCGCCGAGCAGCTGGGCCTGCTGCTGCGCTGGGCCCACACGCTGAAGGGCGCGGCGCGGGTGGTGCGGCAGGCGGAAATCGCCGACCTGATCCACGGCGTCGAAGAGCTGCTGGCGCCGCTGCGCGCCAGCGACGGTGCAGCTTTGCCGCGCAGCAGCGTCGACGCTTTGCTGGCTGCTTTGGACCAGGTCGGCGCGCTGCTGGCCCGCCTGCCGCAGGCCGACGCCGACGCGCCCGCAACGGCCAGCGCAGCGGCGGCCGAAGTTGCGTCCGCCGTCGACGTGCCGCAGCGCATAGTCCGCGCCGACGTGCTGGAGGTGGACACGCTGCTCGAAGGCCTGGGCGAGATCGGCACCGAGCTGGCCGGCCTGCGGCGCGCCATCGAGGCGCTGGACGCCTTGCGCGAGCTGGCGCTGACGGCCGGCGCGGCGCAGGGCGGCCGCGCGCTGGTGGCGCAGCTCGACACCTTGGAGCGCAGCATGGCCGGCGGCGCCGAGCGCATGGACCGCGAACTGCGCCAGACGCGCGACGCGGCCGAGCGTTTGCGCCTGATCCCGGTGGCCGGCATCTTCACGGCGCTGGAACGGGCCGCCCGCGACGCCGCCCACAGCAGTGCCAGGCAGATCGTGTTCAAGGCGGCCGGCGGCCAGCTGCGCATCGACGGCGAGGTGCTGGACGTGGTGCTGGGGGCCTTGCTGCAACTGGTGCGCAACGCGGTGGCGCACGGCATCGAGACGCCGGCCGAGCGCCTGGCCGCCGGCAAGGATGCGGCCGGCCGCATCACGCTGGAGGTGTCGCGGCGCGGCTATCTGGTCAGCTTCCGCTGCGCCGACGATGGCCGCGGCGTCGACCTGGCCGCGCTGCGGCGCGCGCTGGCGCAGCGCGGCCGGCCGGCGCCGGACGACCCCGCCGCCCTGCTGGCCACGCTGTTGCAGGGCGGTGTCAGCACCAGCAAGGTGGTCAGCGAGCTGTCCGGGCGCGGCATCGGCATGGACGTGGTGCGCGCCGCAATGGAGCAGCTGGGCGGCACGGCCCACGCCAGCAGCGGCGCCGGCGGCACCAGTTTCGAGCTGTGCGTGCCGCTGTCGCTGGCGGCGCTGGAAGTGTTGCTGGTCGAGGCCGACGGCCGCACCCTGGCGCTGCCGCTGGACGCCGTGTGCGGCGCGCTGCGCGTGCCGGTCGACGAGGTGGTGCAGACGGCCGACGGCGGCGCCATCGTCTACGAAGGGCAGCTGCTGCCGCTGTTGCCGCTGCAGCTGGGCGGGCCGGAGGCCGGCGTGCACCGCTGGTCGCCGCGCGCCATGACGGCGGTGGTGATCCGCAGCCAGGGCGCCCTGCTGGCGCTGGCGACCAGCCGGCTGGGCGGGGTCGACAGCGTGGTGCTGCGCGCGCTGCCGCCGCTGATGACGGTCGACGCCATGGTGCTGGGCCTGTACCTGGACAGCGCCGGCGAGCCCTGCATGGTGCTCGACCCCGAGGAGCTGGGCGGTGCGCTGACGCGGCGCCGCAGCAGCGGGCGCGAGACGGCCGCGCCGCTGCTGCCCATCCTGATCATCGACGATTCGCTGACCACCCGCATGCTCGAAAGCAGCATCCTCGAATCGGCCGGCTACCAGGTGGTGTTGGCGGCCTCGGCCGAGGAAGGACTGGAGCTGGCCCGCCAGGCGCGCTACGCGCTGTTCCTGGTCGACGTCGAGATGCCGGGCATGGACGGCTTCGGTTTCATCGCGCAGGTGCGCGCCGACCCGCAGCTGAGCCAGATCCCGGCGCTGCTGGTGACCTCGCTCGACACGGCCGCACACCGGCGCCGCGGCGCCGAGGCCGGCGCCAACGGCTATATCGTGAAAAACGAATTCGATCAGACTGCGTTCCTGGCGCAGATCAGGGAGCTGGTGCGCTCATGACGCGGCTACGGGTCTTGGTGGTGGAGGATTCGCTGACGGTGCGCATGCACTTGTGCGAGCTGCTGGACGCCGATCCGGCCTTCGATCTGGTCGGCCAGGCCGAGGATGGCAAGCAGGCCATCGAACTGTGCCAGGCGCTGCGGCCGGACGTGATCTCGCTGGACATGATGATGCCCGTGATGAGCGGGCTGGCCGCCACCGAATACATCATGGCCTACTGCCCGACGCCGATTTTGGTGGTGTCGTCCTCGGTCAACCGTGGCGAGCTGTTCCGCACCTACGAGGCGCTGGCGGCCGGTGCGCTGGACGTGATCGAGAAGCCGCGCCCCGACCAGGAAGGCTGGGGCGGCCAGTACCTGGCCATGCTCAAGCTGGTGGCCAGGATCAAGGTGGTGACCCATTTGCGCGGGCGCCGCAGCGCGCCGCTGGCGCCGGCGGCCGTGCCGGCGCCGCTGGCGCCAGGCATGCGCCCGCGGCTGGTGGCGATCGGCGCGTCGACCGGCGGCCCGCGCGCCCTGGTCGAGGTGCTGGGCGTGCTGCCGGCCGATTTCCCGCTGCCGCTGCTGGTGGTGATCCACATCGCCGAGCCCTTCGGCAGCGCCTTTGCCAGCTGGCTCAACGACCATTGCGCGCTGGCCGTGCAGCTGGCGCGCCACGGCCAGCCGCTGCCGGCGCACGGCGTGGTGCTGGCCGCGCCCGACCTGCACCTGCAGCTGCGCGGCCGCACGCTGGCCTGCGAGCGCGGCCCCGAGCGCCTGTCCTGCCGGCCCTCGGTCGACGTGCTGTTCGAGTCGGTGGCGCGGGAGTGCGGTGCCAGCGCGGTGGCGGTGCTGCTGACCGGCATGGGCCAGGACGGCGCGCGCGGCATGCTGGCCGTGCGCGGCGCCGGCGGCCTGACCGTGGCCCAGGACGAGGCCAGTTGCGTGGTCTACGGCATGCCGCGCGAGGCGGCGCTGCTGGGCGCGGCCCAGCGCATCCTGCCGCTGGCCGAGATCGGCCCGGCGCTGGCCGCGCTGGCGCCGCACGCCGCCGGGAGTCCAGCATGATGGTGCCGGTGCTGATCGTCGACGACAGCCTGACCGTGCGCGCCGACCTGGAGGAGGCGTTCGCCGTGCGGCGCATCGCCACCATCGGCTGCGCCACGCTGGCCGAGGCGCGCGCCGTGATGGCGCGCCAGAGCGTGGGCCTGATGATACTCGACGTGATGCTGCCCGACGGCGACGGGGTGGACCTGCTGCGCTCGGTGCGCGCCACGCCGGCCGGCGCCAAGCTGCCGGTGTTGATGCTGTCGAGCGAGGCCCAGATCAGCGACCGCATCCGCGGCATGCTGACCGGCTCCAACGACTACGTCGGCAAGCCCTACGACCGCGACCGGGTGGTGGCGCGCGCGGTGCACTTGCTGGAGGCGGCAGGCATGGCGCGCGACGCCGCGCCCTGGGTGCTGGTGATCGACGACAGCCTGACCTACCGCGAACAGCTGGCCTCCCTGCTGCGCGAGCGCGGCTACCAGGTGGCCACGGCGCCGAGCGGCGAGGAGGGCTTGCGCGCGATGGCGCTGCACCGGCCGGCGGCGCTGGTGGTCGACGGCGTGCTGCCCGGCATCGACGGCGCCGGCGTGGTGCGCCAGGTGCGGCTCGATCCGGCGCTGCGCACCGTGCCCTGCATCCTGCTGACCGGCGCCGACGACGACGGCGCCGAGCTGCGCGCGCTGGACTCGGGCGCCGACGCCTTCGTGCGCAAGGACGGCGACAGCGGCGTGCTGCTGGCGCGGCTGGCGGCGGTGCTGCGCAACGTCGACGGCGCGGTCCAGGCGGCGACTATGCTGCCGGCCGGCCGGCGCATCCTGGCCGTCGACGACAGCCGCACCTATCTGCACCAGCTGGCCGAGGTGCTGGGCGAGGAGGGCTACGACGTGATCCTGGCCGAGTCGGGCGAGCAGGCGCTGGCCCTGACGGCGGTGCAGCAGGTCGACTGCGTGCTGCTGGACCGGCTGATGCCGGGCCTGTCCGGCACCGACACCTGCCGCCGCCTCAAAAGCGACGCGGCCACCCGCGACATCCCGCTGATCATGCTGACGGCCATGGAAGACCGCGAGGCGATGATCGAGGGCCTGTCGACCGGCGCCGACGACTATGTGCTCAAGTCCAGCGAGTTCGACGTGCTCAAGGCGCGCCTGCGCGCCCAGCTGCGGCGCAAGCAGTTCGAGGACGAGAGCCGGCGCATCCGCGCCGAGCTGATGAGCAAGGAACTGGAGGCGGCCGAGATGCGCGCCGCGCGCGCGCTGGTGGAAAGCCGGGCCGAGCTGCTCACCGAGCTGGAACAGAAGAACCGCGACCTGGAACAGGCCGTGCAGGCGCTGCAGGAGCGCCAGCGCGAGGTGGCCGACAAGAACCAGCAGCTGGAAAAGGCCAGCCGGCTCAAGTCCGAATTCCTGTCGAATATGTCGCACGAGTTGCGCACGCCGCTCAACGCCATCATCGGCTTTTCCGATTTGCTGGCGCGCGGCATCGCCGGCGAGCTCAGCGCCAAGCAGCACACCTGCGTCGGCCACGTGCTGACCAGCGGGCGCCACTTGCTGGGCCTGATCAACGACATCCTCGACCTGTCCAAGGTGGAGGCCGGCAAGATGGAGCTGCGGCGCGAGGCCATCGACGTCAACATGGTGCTGCGCGCCTGCCTGTCCATCGTGCAGGACGGCGCGGCGCGGCGCCAGATCGGGCTGGAGTTCCTGCCCTGTGCGCAGCTCGAACGGGCCCAGGTGGACCTGCGCAAGTTCCGCCAGATGGTGTACAACCTGCTGTCTAACGCCGTCAAGTTCAGCCGGGGCGGCGGACAGGTCAGCCTGTCGCTGCACCGGGTGCGCCGCGCCGGGGTGCGCCACGCGGAGCAGGACGGTTGGGCCGGCCGCATCTTGCCGCTGCCCTTGCCGCAGCCGGAGCAGCCCGGCGAGCATTTCATGGAAGTGCGCGTGCGCGACAGCGGCGAAGGCATCGCGGCGCGCGATTTGCCGGCGCTGTTCGAGACCTTCAGCCAGCTCGACGGCTCCAGTTCGCGCGAACACGAGGGCAGCGGCCTGGGGCTGGCGCTGGTGAGCCGCATGGCCGAGCTGCACGGCGGCACGGTCGGGGTGAGCAGCGCGCCCGGGCAGGGGGCGCAATTCTCGATCTGGCTGCCGGTCGAGCCGGCCGACGGCGACGACGACGCGTCGGCCGCGGCGCCGGCCGCGCGCCGGGTGCTGGTGATCGAGGACGACGAGCACGCCGCCGAGCTGCTGCAGGTGCATCTGGAAAGCATAGGCTTCACGGTGCGCAGCGCGCGCGACGCCACCACCGCGCTGGCGCTGGCGCGCCAGGAGGTGCCCGACCTGATCACGCTCGACCTGCTGCTGCCCGACGCCAGCGGCTGGGCGGTGCTGGACGAGATCAAAAGCAATCCCCTGCTCGAAGGCGTGCCGGTGGTGATCGTCTCCATCGTCGCCGAGGAAATGAAGGCCTGCGTGCTGGGCGCCGCCCAACTGCTGCAAAAGCCGGTGTCGCACCAGCGCCTGCGCGACGCCGTGTACGCGCTGGGGCTGGGCAGCGATCGGGCGCTGGCGCCGACCGTGATGATCGTCGATGACGCGGCCACCGGCGCCCGGCTCAGCGCCGACCTGGCCGCGCTGAACTACAAGGTGCACTGCCATGCCGACGGCGCCAGCGCGCTGGCGGCGCTGCGCGGCGCGCGTGTCGATTTGCTGATCGTCGGCCTGGTGCTGGCCGATATCAGCGGCCTGGAATTGATCGAGTCGCTGCGCGCCGGCGACGCGGGTGCGGACCTGCCCATCCTGGTGCTGAGCGACCGCAGCGTCAGCGCCGAAGACAAGCTGCGCCTGAGCGGGCGGGTGTTGCGCATCATGGAAAAAGGCAGTTTCAACCGCAGGCAATTCCTGTTCGAGGTCGGCCGCGCGCTGCAATTGCGCGCCGGCGTCCAGCAACAGTGAGAGGGGAACCATGGCCAGCATACTGATCGTCGAGGACACGCCGGGCAATATGGAGCTGGCCAGCATGCTGCTGGAAAGCGCCGGCCACACCCTGTTCTGCGCCGACCGCGCCCGGCCGGGCATCGAGATCGCCCGGCGCGAGCAGCCCGACCTGATTTTGATGGACGTGCAAATGCCCGAGATGGACGGCATCGCGGCCGTCGCCATCCTCAAGGACGATCCGCGCACGCACGCCATTCCGGTGGTGGCGCTGACCGCCTACGTGATGAAGGGCGACCGCGAGCGCTTGCTGGCGGCCGGCTTTGACGGCTATATCGAAAAGCCGATCGACTATGACATCTTTGTCGCCGAGGTAGGGCGCCTCACCGGGCAAGCCCAATGAAGACCGATCGATCCACCTGTTAAGGGAGCGCGCATCATGGAAAAAAACTGGACCTTCGGCAGGAAGCTGGCCTTCGGCTTCGCGGTATCGTCGAGCTTCCTGGTGGCGATAGGGATCGCCGCTTACTGGAGCATCTATGTATTGATCTCGACCGCCGGCTCGGTCACGCACACGCAAAAGGTGCTGGAGCATGTCAGCACCTTGCTGAGCCAGATGAAGGATGCCGAGACGGGACAGCGCGGCTATTTGCTGACCGGCGACCTGACGTATCTGGAGCCATTCCAGGGCGCCAGTGACAGCGTGCCCGTCACGCTGGCCGAAATGCGCACGCTGACGGCGGACAACGCCAACCAGGTGGCCAGGATGGCCCAGCTGGAGACGCTGACGACGGCCAAGTTCAGTGAGCTCAAGCGGACGATCGAGCTGCGCAAGAGCGGCCACGCCGACGAGGCGCTGAAAGTCGTGCTCGGCGGGGTAGGCAAGGGCTACATGGACAATCTGCGCGCGGTCTGCGACCAGATCAACCACGAGGAGCGCGAGGTGCTGGGCAAGCGCGAGGTCGACGCCGACGCCACCTCCAGCCGCGCCAAGCTGACCATCATCTACGGCACCGTCATCTGCCTGCTGTTCGTGATCGGCGCCGGCGTCACCATCACGCGCTCGCTGACGGACAAGCTGGGCATGGCCGTCAGCCACGTGCAGAGCTCGTCGGCCGAGCTGCAGGCCGCCGCCACCCAGCAGGCGTCCGGCTCCAGGGAGCAGGCCAGCGCGATGAGCGAGATCAGCACCACCATCAGCGAACTGGGCGTGACCTCGCGGCAGATCGCCGAAAGCGCCCAGCGGGTGGCGCAGATCGCCGAGCAGACCGCGATGGCGGCCCGCAACGGCGAGGGCACGGTGGACAAGGGCCAGGAGTCGATCGCCGGCATCCGCCGCCAGACCGACCTGGTGGTCAACCACATGCTAGACCTGGGCCGCAAATCGCAGGAGATCGGCGCCGTGCTCGACATCGTCTCGGAGCTGGCCGAGCAGACCAACATCCTGGCCATCAACGCCACCATCGAGGCCAGCGGCGCCGGCGAGGCGGGGCGCCGTTTCGCCGTCGTGGCCGAGGAAATCCGCAAGCTGGCCGACCGCGTGGCCGCGTCCACCAAGGGCATCCGCATCCAGATCGACGACGTGCGCGGCGCCGTCAACACCACCGTGATGGCGACCGAGAGCGGGGCCAAGGCGGTCGACCTGGGCGCGCGCCAGTTCGCCGACGTGGCCTCGGCGTTCAAGCAGATCTCCGACCTGGTCGGCACCACCACCGAGGCGGTGCGCGAGATCGAGCTGTCGACCAAGCAGCAGGCGACGGCGGCCGACCAGGTGCGCATCGCCGTGGCCGACGTGGCGCAGGCGACCCAGGAGACCGAGACCAGTTCGGCGCAGATCCTGCAGACGGCGTCGCAGCTGGCCGGCCTGTCGATGGATCTGCGGCGCCTGGTGCATCCGCAGGCGGTGTAGCATGGCGTCAGGCACGCAAGGGAGGATGGCATGGCCACGCTCGATCACCTGATCCTGAAAGTCAACGACCTCGACGCCAGCGTCGCGTTCTACCGCGATATACTGGGCTTTGCCGCGCAGGGCAGGGACGGGCCGTTCACCGTCATCCGCGCCGGCGACGGTTTTCAGCTGCAGCTGGCGGCGTGGGGCACGCCGGGCTTGGAGCATTATGCCTTCGCCGTGTCGCGCGCCGACTTCGAGGCGATCTTCGCGCGCATCAAGGCGGCCGGCATCGATTACGGGCCGACCTTCGATGGCGTCGGCCAGAACCGGGTCGGCGCGGAAGCGGGCGCGCGCGGCGTGGCGCCGACGCTGTACTTCAACGATCCCAACCGGCACCTGCTGGAAATCCGCACCTACGACGACTAGCGGGATGGAAACGACGGCGGCCGGCGCGGGCCAACGCCGCGCCGGCCGCAGAGGGGAGCAAGCCAGGCGGCTTAGTTGTGCGCGTTGTGCGTCGCGGTCAGGCGGCGCATCAGCGGCAGGGCCGCCAGCGCCATCAGCGTGCAGGCGATGGCGCCGATGCCGAGCTTGTTGAACAGGCTGGTGTAGATCGGCAGCGTTTGCAGCGGGTCGACGAGGTCGTGCGGCACGCTGGCCAGGTTGGCGACCACGCCGCCCAGGTATTGCGAAATGCCGACGGCGACGAAGTAGGCGCCCATCATGAAGCCGCCCATGCGTTCCGGCACATAGCGCGCCACCATCGCCAGGCCCAGGCCGCTCACCAGCAGTTCGCCGAAGGAGTAGAAGCCGTAGCCGAAGACCATGATCCACGACGAGGTCTTGCCGGCGACGGCGAACTGGCCGGCCACGCCGTAGATGAAGAAGCCGACGGCGACGACGGCGAAGCCGAGCGCGAACTTGGCGGCGATCGACAAGTCCTTGTTGGCCGCGCCGGCCTTGGCGTAGATCCAGGCCAGCAGCGGGCTCAGGCACATGATCCAGATCGCGTTCAGCGCCTGGAACTGGGCCGGCGCCCAGGTGAACAGATGGGTGCCCATCAGCTGGAAGTCGAGGTCGACGTTGCGCAGCGCGAACAGCGACAGCGAGGTCGACATCTGCTGATAGAAAATGAAGAAGAACACCACTTGCAGCGTCAGCACGAGGGCCGCGATCAGGCCGGCGCGTTCGCTGACCTCGCTCTTGCGGATCAGGTGGATGAAGATGCCCAGCACGATGAAGCCGGCCAGGTAGACGAAGGCGCGCGCGATCTCGCGGTATTCCAGGATCACCGCCGACAGGCCGACGACGAGCACGCCGCCGACCAGCACCATCAACAGCTTGCCGATGTTGAGCGGCTGCTCGTCCGGCAGCGAACCGACGTGGCGCAGCGTGTGGCGCATCAGCAGGATGTTGGCCAGGCCCAGCACCAGGCCGCCGCTGCAGACGGCGAAGGCGGCATGCCAGCCCAGCTCGTGGCCATAGGTGGCGTTGACGTAGTCCTTGATCCATGGCGTGGCCAGGATGGAGATGGTCGAGCCGACGTTGACCGACATGTAGTACAGCGTGAAGGCGCTGTCGATCTTCTTGTCGTCGCCCTCGTAGATTTTGCGCACCAGGTTGGCGATGTTCGGTTTGAACAGGCCGGTGCCGACGACGACCACGCCGATGGCCGAGAACAGGAACCAGGTGTTGATGGTCGGTACCGCCATCAGCGCGTAGCCTATGGTCAGGATCAGCGCGCCGATGATCATCGAGCGCTTGGTGCCGAGCACCTTGTCGCCGATCCAGCCGCCGATGGCCGGCGAGACGTAGATCAGGGCCGCGCAGGCGCCCCACACGAGGTTGGCGCGGCTGTCTTCGAAGCCCAGGCGCTGCACCATGAAGTACACGATCAGCGCCTGCATGCCGTAGTAGCCGAAGCGTTCCCACAGTTCCGTCATCACGATGGTCGCGAAGGAACGGGTCTGGGTCGGTGCTGGTAATTGATGACTTGTCATTGATATCCCATTATTAACATTGCCTCGGCAGGATGACTTATGGTCGTCCGCAAGGACCGGGACGGATGCTACGCGAGGCGGCCTGAACATGCAATATGAC
>Ga0209862_1000219_pt1 | contig 21550 bp, 21 predicted proteins | sample OrgsoiDNA_201061_FD_185809 | JGI IMG/M metagenome (GOLD analysis project Ga0209862, IMG submission 185809) | Permafrost soil microbial communities from the Arctic, to analyse light accelerated degradation of dissolved organic matter (DOM) -... | ecosystem: Environmental > Terrestrial > Soil >... | reverse complement strand
ATCCACGCGCCGCCGGCCTCGTCGCCGGCCGGGAAGCCCCAGCCGCCGACTTCCTTGCGGCTGCCGTCGGCGCGCAGGATTTCGCCGACGCTGCCGGTGCCGATGGCGATGATGGCGCCGGGCGCGCCGGCGTGGGCGCCGAGCACGGTGGTGGTGGCGTCGCTGACCAGCGCGACCGAGGCATAGCCGGGATTGCTGTGCACGAAGCTGTCGGCCCACTGCTTGTTGTGGACGCCGGCCAGGCCCAGGCCGATGGCGATGGCTTTCCTGGCCGGGAATTCCAGATTGGCGGCGTGGAAGGCCTTGCCGGCGGCATCCTCGACGGCGGCCCAGGCGCGCGTGACGCCGTGCAGCAAGCCCGATGGGCCGCTGTCGCCTTCCGCCAGTGGCGTGCCGTCGCGGCGCGCCAGTCTCACCCTGGTGCCGCTGCCGCCGCCGTCAACGCCGATTAAAAATTCGATCATGGTTTTCTGAATACGCTAAACGCTGATTTCTCCGACCCGCCGCGTCAGTCTTGCGCTGAATACTGTTGGGAGCTGTGGGGCACTATATGTTTGCCCAACCAGCTTGTCAACAGGTATTTAACTGGTATTGTTAAATATTGAATTGGACTTGCGTTATCACGCTGACATTTATTGATAACTAATTGATTGTATTGAATATTATGACAGTATGCGATGCCGCTGCGGGCGTGTCGCGGGAAGGCCACTTTGGTCTGGTTTTGGTAAGTCGGCGCGGTCCGGAGTACACTGGCGCTTTACCGATGCAGGGAAGTGAATAGTATGAACAAGGCTGTTGCGAACGATTACTGGGACGACTGGCAGCGCGAAGCGCTGGCGGCGGGCGTAAAGGCGCCGTTGGCCAAGCTGGGCATGGAGGTGATGCGCGCCCACCGCAAGAACCGTTGGCCCAAGCATTTTATCGGCCGCATGGAAGATGGTCCGGTGATGCTGGCCATGTGTCTGGAGGAGCCCGATGAAAGCGAACTGCTGTTCATCGAAAACCTGCATCCCTACGATGCCAAGCTGATCGCCGCCACCAAGAAGCGGCTGTGCTTCGATTAAGTGTGGGCGTCGCTTAGCGCGGCCTGCCTGAAACGAGAACGCCCGGTCTAAGCCGGGCGTTGGTCTTTGCGGGGCGCGCTGATGCGCGCCCCTTATTCGTTGTGCGTGCCGGCGCGGTCGATGGTGACGACGTGGCTGTGGTCTGTGTGGCCGGCCTTGCTGGTCGTATCGAGCGTGCCCTGCACGTTGACGACAGCGCTGGCGCTGCCGCGCACCGCCACTTCGGCGTGGCCGGTCAACAACTGGCGCGCGTCGAGGTCGCCGGAGCCGCTGATCTCGGCGACCAGGCTGTCGGTCTTGCCGTCCAGCCGGACTTGGCCGGGGCCGCTCATCGTCAGCTTGACGGTCTTGCCGCCGGGCGAGGCGCTGAAGTCGCCCGAGCCGCGCACTTCCGCTTCCAGCGCGTCGCTGACCTTGCTCAGCGTGATGTTGCCCGATCCCTTGCCGCGCATGACGGCGCGCGCCACTTGCAGGTTTTTCGCGTCCAGGTCGCCCGAGCCGCTCACTTCGGCGTTCAGCGTGGCGCTGCTGCCGCTCAAGCTGAGGTTGCCGGAGCTGCTCATTTGCACGCGCGCGTTCTGGGTTTGCAGGCCGCGCGCCGTCAGGTCGCCCGAACCGTGGATTTCGGCGTCGAATTTCTTGATGTTGCCGGCCACGCAGGCGTTGCCGGCGCCGCGCAGCAGCGTGGACACGCTGTCGGCCGACAGCGCGCACGCTTCGAGGTCGCCGGAGCCGCTCACTTCGGCGCGCAGCTCCTGGCTGCTGCCCGACAGCGTGACGCCGCCGGCGCCGTGCATCAGCGTGGCGACATGGACGGCGCGCAGTTCGCCGGCGTCGAAGTCGCCCGAGCCGCCCAGGTCGGCGTTCAGCTCGCGGGTGATGCCGCTGGCCTTGACGTTGCCGGCGCCGTCGAGTTGCAAATTCAGGCTGGCCGTTTTCAGCTGGCGCAGGTCGGTGTCGCCGCTGCCGGCGACGTGCAGTTTGACCAGCTGCGACTGGCCGGCCGCGCGCAAATTGCCGGCGCCGCTGAGGTTCAGTTCCAGTTGCTCGCCCTGGTAGCGCTCGATCGCCACGTCGCCGCTGCCGGCCGCCTTGACACTGCTTAGGGCGGGCAGGGTGATGTGGATCAAGGTTTGCGGCGGACGCTTGCCGAAATGAAAGCTGAAGTGGCTATGCTGGCGCGAGCGCACGATCAGGGTGTCGCCGACGACGCTGGTGTCGATGTTGGCGAAGTCCTTGCGCGGCCCGGACAGGACCACGGCGGGCGCGCCCTGGGCGGTCACGGTGATGTCGTAGGGCACGTCGAGCTCGATCTTGCTGAAACTGGTGACGGGCCGCGCTTCGCTGCCGATGCTGTTGTCGGTCGTCGCAGGGGGCGTTGCTGCGCTGCCCGCGCCGACGGCCAGCAGCAGCGTGGCCAGGGCGGTGCATTGGATCAGATGCTTCATGGTGGGATTCCAGGGTTGATCGTCGATGTGTGGACGATATGTCAAAACGGCGGGCGCCGCGACGGCCGCGAGACGGACGCGCAAAAAAACGGCACCAACTGCGCGATTGGCGGTGTGAACGGAAAGCATGGCGTGAGATCGGGCTCAGCTTTACGGGATTGCTACCGATATAGTGGATAGGACGTCCGGCGTCGCGCACGGCCGGGGTAGGTGTTTTTCCGGCGTGATGTCATAATGTTTGCGTATGCGGCGCCGTGAGGGGCAATGAGCCGGCCGAAGGAGTGGAAATGATCAGATATGTGGGGACCAAGAAAACGGATGAGGGCGGCGTGCTGTATATCTTTTTGATTAATGGCTTGCAGAAGGAAATCCGCGAAGCTTCCCTGAAACAATATCCGGGATGCTATGAGGCCTTGCCGGCGACGGCCAAGGCCCGGATCAGTGCGAACCGGGCATGGATGTCGAAGCTGTAGCGCCTGCGCGGCGTGCGCCGCGCGTCGCGTACGCGCGCGCCTGGCTGGCAGCCCTGTGCTGGCTGCTGCTGGCGTCGGCGGCGGCACAAACCGTGCCGACCACCTTCGGCACCCTGATCGGCAACAGCCTGCTGTGCCGCGATGACATCGACAATACCTATTACTACCGTTATCTGGCGGCCGCTTTCGGCGCGCCGTACAAGCACGACGGCGGCGCCTACTGGTTCAAGACCGACAGCGCCAACCTGTGGGGCGTGCCCGTCAGCGAAGTGATGATCAGCGACGATAGCAGCGCGCTGGTGTTCATCGGCGCCGTGGCCGACGTTACGGCCGAAGAGCTCGACAAGGCCATCGTCACCCAGGTCGGCGTCCATTATGCGAAAATCGACAACTCGGCCTATCCGGTGCGGGAAGCGTCGCCGGGCAGCCGCATCGTTTATTTCGACCTCAAATCCAAGATTTACTGCGCCAAGTTCAAGCCGCTGCCGCCCGGTTTGCGCTAGGGCGGCCACTTCAGGGTCTTATGTACACGCAATTTTTCAATCTGAAACAATCGCCGTTTTCCATCGCGCCCGATCCCCGTTACCTGTACATGAGCGAACGCCACCGCGAAGCCCTGGCGCACTTGCTGTACGGCGTGGGCAGCGGCGGCGGCTTCGTGCTGCTGACCGGTGAAATCGGCGCCGGCAAGACCACCGTGTGCCGCTGTTTCATGGAGCAGATACCGGACAATTGCAAGCTGGCCTATATCTTCAATCCCAAGCTGTCGGTGGAGGAATTGCTGCTGTCGATCTGCGACGAATTCGGCATCGCGCCGGCGCCGGCCGCTGCGGGTGGCGCGGCCAGCGTCAAAAGCTATGTCGACGCCATCAATGCCTATCTGCTGGAGAGTCACGCGCGCTCGCAGAACAATGTGCTGATCATCGACGAGGCGCAAAACCTGTCGGCCGAGGTGCTCGAACAGCTGCGCCTGCTGACCAACCTGGAGACGAGCGAGCGCAAGCTGCTGCAGATTATCCTGATCGGCCAGCCCGAGCTGCGCGCCATGCTGGCCCGGCCGGAGCTGGAGCAATTGGCGCAACGCGTGATCGCGCGCTACCACCTCGGTTCGCTGACGCCGGCCGAGACCGGCGCCTACATCGCGCACCGGCTGGCGGTGGCGGGCGCGACGGCGATGGCGCCGTTTCCACCGCGTCTGATCGCCCAGGTGCATCAGCTGACCAAGGGCGTGCCGCGGCGTATCAATTTGCTGTGCGACCGCGCGTTGCTGGGTGCCTATGTGGAAAACTCGCCCGTCGTCACGCGCACCATCCTGCGCCGCGCGGCGGCCGAAGTGTTTGTCGGGCAGGGCGCGTTGACCCCTGCGCTCAAGCGGCAGTGGCCGTATGCGCTGCTGGGATTGCTGGCCGGCGTGGTGATCACGGGAGCGCTGGGCTGGCGTCTGATGCCGCACGGCGCAGCGACAGCGGCTGCCGGTCAGCGCGGCCAGACGGCGTTGCCGTCGGCGGCGCGTGGCGCGACGCCTGCCGGCGTGGCTGGCCCATCGGTGGCCGCCGGAGCATCGATTTCCCCGGTGGGCGTCGCCGGAACACCGGCCGGCGTATCGGCGCAAGCGCCTTTGCCGCCGACGCTGTCGGCTGCTGCGTCTGCTGCGATATCGGCTGTCACACCCGCTGCAACATCGACTATGCAGTCCGGCGCTGCTGCAGTGCCGCCGTCCGCCGGCGGCGACATGGCACCGGCTACCTCCGCCCGCAGCGACGCCGCCCTGCGCCAGTTGGCCGTCTTGTGGGGCCAGTCGCTGCCGGACGGCGACGCTTGCACCGCCGCCGCCAAGCTCAATCTGCGCTGCCTGCAAAGCAAGGGCGGCATCGATGACCTGCGTCAGCTCGACCGTCCGGCCATGCTGCTGTTGCATGACGATCCGGCCGTGCCGACCTACGCCGTGCTGACCGCACTCGACGCCGGCGGCGCGACGCTGGACATCGCCGGCAAGCGCCAGAGTATCAGCCTGGCCGCGCTGGCCGCGCGCTTCGACGGCGAATTCACCACCTTCTGGCGTGCGCCGCGTAGCTGGCGCGACGAGGTGGCCGCAGGCGATCGCGGGCCGGACGTGGATTGGCTGGCCAGGCGGCTGGCGCAAATCGACGGCCTGAAAAAGCCGGCCGACAACCAGGCCCTCGACGTGTCGTTGCAACGCCGCTTGCGCGTGTTCCAGCTCAGCCAGAAACTCAAGGCCGACGGCGTCGCCGGCCCCAAAACGTTTATCCGACTCAATCAGCTGGGCGGCGTGCAGGAACCGCGCCTGCAGCACGACGGCAAGGAAATCGCCACCGTGGCGGGAAAATAATATGTCCTACATACTGGAAGCCCTGAAAAAAGCCCAGGCGGAGCGCCAGATCGGCGCCTTGCCGACGATACACGCGCCGACCCTCCACGGCGGCGATGATGCCGGCACCGGCGTCAAGCTGAAGAAGCCGCTGTGGCTGGCGCTGACGGCGATGGCGCTGGTGATCGTCGCGCTGCTGGCGCTGGTGTGGCGCCAGGCCGGGACGGCGGTGTCGCCGGGAGCGCCGGCTGCTGCGCCGGCGTTGACGAGCGCCAGCACATTGCCGGCGCCGGCGCTATCGACGCCGCCGCTGCCAGCCCAGCCGCCCGCGCCAGTCGCCGTGCTTGCCGCAGCCGTTCCCGCTGTTGCTCCCGCTCCCGAACTTGCCCCTTCGGCTGGCGCGGCACCGGCGGTGGCGCCGTTTGGCGCGGTGCCGCCCGCATCGCGTCTTGCAGCGGCGTCCGCATCGCCCGCAGCGGCGCCGTCCGCTCCAGCGGCAGTGATGTCGTCGGCCCGGCCTGTCGTCGGCCGCGCTGCGCCGGTTCAGCCGGCGGGACAGGCGGCATCTGCCTCGTCCGTGCCGGGTGACGCCATCGCCGCAACCGCGCCCGTGGATGCCGGCCATGTTGCCGCACCGATCGAGCCACCGGTGCAGGCATTGCGCGATTTGCCGGAACCGATACAGCGCGCCATTCCTCCCATCACCGTTGGCGGCTATATCTATTCCAAGAATCCGGCCGACAGGCTGTTGCTGATCGATAAGGTGCTGCGCCATGAAGGCGAAGAGCTGGCGCCCGGTTTCGTGCTGGAAAAGCTGTTGCCCCGCGCCGCCATCTTCAATTACAAAGGTTATCGCTACCGCGTCGGGTATTGACGTCTTCGTCCCGGCGACCCGCCGCTGGCGTCGATTGTTGCTGCGTATAATGGCGGCTCGACAATGGCGGCGAGGTTAGTTCTATGCAGCAAGTAACATCCGCGCAGGCGGGCACGGTGTTGGGCGTGATCGGCCCGTCCGGCAGCGGCAAAACGACGCTGCTGGAATTTCTGGTGACGGAGTTGGCCGCGCGGGGTTTGCGCGTCAACGTCATCAAGCACAGCCATCACGACCTGGAACTGGAACCGCCGCGCAAGGACAGCGCGCGTTTCCGCCAGGCCGGCGCGGCCGATGTGATGGTCGCGTCGCCGTTCCGCTACGCCATCGTGCATGAATTGCGCGGCGCGCCCGAGCCGACGCTGGCCGAGCAAATGGCGCGTCTGTCGCCGGCCGATCTGACGCTGGTGGAAGGATTCAAAGCCGATCCCATTGCCAAGCTGGAAGTCTACCGCGCCGCATTGGGCAAGCCGGGGCTGTTTCGTCACGACAGCCACATCGTCGCCGTCGCCTCGGACCAGGGCGCGCCGGACGATCTGCCGCCTGGCCTGGCCTGGCTGGACTTGAACGCGCCGGCCGAGGTGTTGGCGTGGTTGCTGAGTCGTTTAGAAAAAAATCTCACGCAAGGCTAAAGAACGTCGCAAATCTGTCGTCAATAAGGGATACGCCTTATTGGAGAATGACATGGACACTTCCGTCTCAGGTATTGCACAGCTGGCCACGACGATTGCCGACACCGGCACCAAGCAGGCGGTCGGCATTGCCGTGCAAAAGAAGGCCGAGGATCTCCAGGCATCGAGCGCCTCAGCCCTGGTCGAGGCGATTCCGCCGGTGTCATCGACGCCGAACCTGCCCTCGCATCTCGGCAACAGCATCAATACCACCGCTTGATATTACGCGTAGCCGATAGCGTGCGCCACGCCGGCCCCGGCGTTCGCGCCGCTATGGCGTGCGCCACCCCCATGCAACGCTCGTTGCGTCGATTTCCTTCCTGAATTAATTCCTGTGTCAACACATCGTCCGTGCCGGCGTTATAGCCTTGCGCTCGCCGCTGCCGGCTGACTTGCCGGTGCGCGCCTTATGCGGATAGCGTATATTCATTGCTGTTTTTTGATGATGTTTTCAGTAGAATCGCTGGAGTTGTTCCGGGTTGAAATACCCATCAAGAAAAAAATAAAAAACTTGTAAGGCTGGACCGTTACCGGACGACTATCGTGCAGTTGCAGACGATGGCGTCGCACTACTCTTTGCTTTTTCTTATACTCTTTAGGAGACTTACCATGAACAAACGTCAAGCCCTGATCGCCGCAGCCCTGGCCACCGTCAGCATCGCCACCGCCAGCACCGCCTTCGCGGAACCCGCCAAAGCTGGCGCCGACAAGGAAAAGTGCTTCGGTATCGCCAAGGCCGGCCAGAACGATTGCGCTTCGCCTAACGGCGCGCACTCCTGCGCAGGCCAGTCGAAAGTCGACAACGGCGCCGGCGAGTGGAAATTCGTTGCCAAGGGTACCTGCGAAAAAGCCGGCGGCAAGCTGGTAGCGAAGTAATCGGCTAACGGTAGCGGAGCCATGTCGACCTTGTCTTGGACCCCGGCAGCGGCCGGGCTGGGCGTGGGAATCGGGTTGCGGGCTCCGCACTACCGGCAGTTTCTTGAGCAGCGGCCGCGCGCCGGCTGGCTCGAAGTGCATACCGAGAATTATCTGGATCAAGCCGGCTGGGATTTTCATGTGCTGCAACAGTTGCGGCAGGATTATCCGATCAGCCTGCACGGCGTGGGCCTGGGCTTGGGATCGGCGCGCGGATTTTCCGCAGCGCATCTCGACCGGGTACGCAGCCTGGTGCGGCGAGTCGAGCCGGCGCTGGTGTCCGAACATTTGTGCTGGGGCGCCGTCGGCGACCGCCAGCTCAACGATTTATTGCCATTGAGCCTGGATCACGCGGCCCTCAATCTGCTGTCCGAGCGCGTCGCGCGCGTGCAAGACGCGCTGCAACGGCCGATTTTGCTGGAAAATGTCTCCACTTACGTGCGGTTCCGCGACGATGCGATGAGCGAGGCCGAGTTTCTGGCGGCGCTGGCGGCCCGCACCGGTTGCAGGCTGCTGTTGGACATCAACAATCTTTATGTGAATCAATGCAATCACGGCGAGGACGCGCTGGCCGCGATCGCTGCGATCGCCGTCGGCAGCGTGGGCGAAATGCATCTGGCCGGCCATCTGGTCACGCCGCAGGCGCTGATCGACCATCACGGCGATATCGTCGCCGAGTCGGTGTGGCGGCTGTACGAAGCCGCGCTGCGACGCTTCGGCCCGGTGCCGACGCTGATCGAATGGGATACCGATATACCCGCGCTGGACGTGTTGCTGGGCGAGGCCGACAAGGCGCGCAGCTATGCCGACGCCTGCCGTAGCAGCGTGATCGTGGCATCGCCAACGGCGCCGGCGTGGCGCGATGGCGGCGCGCGAGACGATGCCACGCTGGCCGCGCAACAACAAGAATTCGCCGGCGGCCTGTTCGATCTCGCCGCCGTGCCGCCGGTGTTGCAGCGCCTCAAGGGCGAGCATATCGAGCACCGCTACGCCTTGTATCGCGGCAACCTCAGCGCGACGTTTGACAAAACCCTGTCCAACGCCTATCCAGTGATACGGATGCTGGTCGGGGATGAATTTTTCGGCGGATTGAGCAAGGCTTACGGCCACGCCCATCCGTCCGACAGCGGTGACCTGAACCGCTTCGGCGCGCATTTCGCCGATTTCCTCGCCGGTTTTCCGCATGTGGCCGCTTATCCCTATCTGCCCGACATGGCGCGGCTGGAATGGGCCTTGCACCGCGCCCACTACGCGCCCGGCGCCGACGCCATCGCAGCCGATGCGCTGGCCGCGCTGACGCCCGAGCAGGTCGAGACGGCGCGCCTGCGCCTGCATCCGGCTTGTCAGCTGCTGGCGTCGGACTGGGCCACGCTGCCCTTGTGGCTGGCGCACCAGCCCGATAGTGGACTAGCATTTCCGGATGATATGGCAGGCCCGAGCTACGGACTGGTCTTGCGGCCGCGCTGGAAGGCGCAGGTGCAGCCTTTGACGGCCGCCGCGCACGCGGCGCTCAGTGTGCTGGCCGGCGGCGGCGCCTTCGGCCCGGCGCTGGACGCGGCCTTCGATCTGGATGACGATTTCGACGTCGCCGGCCAGTTGCGGCAGTGGCTGGATCTCGGGCTGATCGTCGCCATCGAGCTCTGATTTTCTGCGCGGTACCGGCGGCGTCGCCAGCGTCGCATTCTATAACCTTGTCCAACTAAAAGAAAAACCATGAAAACTCTACTCGGCCTGCACCAGCAAATATCGCGCTTCGACGGCGTCCTGACGGAATGGGGCGGTTCTTTGATGAGCCTGGTTTTGCGCTGCTATGTCGGCTGGCAGTTTTTCAAGGCCGGCATGATCAAGGTCAGCGACTGGAGCGCGACGCTGGCCTTGTTTCACGATGAATACAAGGTGCCGGTGTTGCCGCCGGATCTGGCCGCCTACATGGGCGCGGGCGGCGAGTTGACGTTTCCCATCCTGTTGTTTGTCGGGCTGATTTCGCGGCCGGCCGCCGTGGGCTTGTTGTTCGTCAACGCGATGGCGGTGATTTCCTATCCCCAACTGTTCACCTTCGATTGCCCGGCCGCCATCAATGACCATTTTTACTGGTGCGCGATGTTGCTGGTGCTGATAGCTTTCGGCCCGGGCAAGTTCTCGCTCGACGCGCTGCTGGCGCGCAAGGCGGCCGCGGAATAAGGGCGTGCCGAAGGGTGGGGGCAGGCGTCAGTGGAAGGCGCGCATCAGGCGGGCTTCGCCGGTGCGGTCGTTGTGAAGTTGGTTGGCGGCATGCGTGGCGGCGATCATGCGTGTCAGCTGGGCATCTTCGAAACGGGCCAGTTCCTCGGTGGCCGCGTGCAGCGCCTGGGACAGCTTGGCCCGTGCGTGCTGGTACAGGGCGCCGTTGTACTGGTCGGTGTTCTTGAGCAGCTCCTCGGCGTTTTCTATCACCTGGCGCAAGTCGCCTATCAGGCGTTCCTGGGTGTGTATGCTGTGTTCAGGGCCGTCCACGATGCTCCCCTTCGGCTGGCTAAATTAAAGTCTGCGACTACCGCGTTCCAATATAGCGACGGTGAGCTGGCGCGGTTTGCGTCAGCTCAAATGCGTCTGTGACTGCCTTCAGCTTACTGCGTTGTTGCTCAATTGCAAGGTCGAATTTATACCGCCGCGACGTCGATCTGGATGTCGCTGACGGTGACGCGCTGTCCGGCGCGAATTTTAGCGGTCTTGCGCAATTCTTTTTTACCGTCGACCTTGACCACGCCGCTGGCCACCATGACCTTGCCGGCGCCGCCGCTGTCGCACAGTCCCACCAGTTTGAGCAGCTGGTTCAGCTCCACAAACTCGCTTGTCAATTCAAAACTTACTCTCTGCATTTTATCCCCAGTTGCCATAATGTGAAGACACGTTTGACTCCACAGTAGTTAGTGTAGCGGCATTCCGACAGCCTTGCTAACGTCAGCCTGCCGACGATCAGCCGCGTGCGTTCGGCTGCGTCATCGCCAGCGGCACGATCCACTGCTCGAACTGCTCTTCGGTGACGAAGCCGAGCGCCAGCGCCGCCTGTTTCAAGGTCGTTCCCTCGTGCTGCGCCTTCTTGGCGATCTGGGCCGCGCGGTCGTAGCCTATGTGCGGCGCCAGCGCCGTCACCAGCATCAGCGAGCGTTCCATCAGCTCGGCGATGCGGCCGTGGTTGGCTTCGATGCCGTGGGCGCAATGCTCGTCGAAGCTGCGCATGCCGTCGCCCAGCAGGCGCGCGCTTTGCAGGAAGTTGTGTGCAATCAAAGGCTTGAACACGTTCAGCTCGAAATTGCCGGAGGCGCCGCCGATGGTGATGGCGACGTCGTTGCCGAACACCTGGCAGCACAACATGGTCAAGGCCTCGCACTGGGTCGGATTGACCTTGCCGGGCATGATGGAGCTGCCCGGCTCGTTTTCCGGTATCGTGATTTCGCCCAGGCCGGAGCGCGGGCCGGAGGCCATCCAGCGCACGTCGTTGGCGATTTTCATCAGCGCCGTGGCCAGCGTTTTCAGTGCGCCGTGAGCGGCCACCAGCGCGTCGTGGCCGGCCAGCGCGGCGAATTTATTGTCGGCCGTGCGGAAGGGCAGGCCGAGCTGGTGCGCCAGTTCGGCGGCGATGCGCACCGCGTACTCGGGATGCGCGTTCAGGCCGGTGCCCACGGCCGTGCCGCCGGCGGCCAGCTGCAACACGCCGGGCAGGGCGGCGGTGATGATGTGTTCGGCGAAATCGAGCTGGGCGACGTAGCCGGAAAATTCCTGGCCCAGGGTCAGCGGCGTGGCGTCCTGCAAGTGGGTGCGGCCGATCTTGACGATGGCGGCGAAGGCCTCGGACTTGGCGTGCAGCGTGGCGCGCAGCTGGCGCAGCGCCGGCAGCACGGTGTTGGCCAGCGCCTGCGCGGCGGCGACGTGGATGGCGGTGGGGAAGATGTCGTTCGACGACTGGCCCAGGTTGACGTCGTCGTTGGGATGCAGCAAGCGCTTTTCGCCGCGCACGCCGCCCATCAGCTCGGAGCCGCGGTTGGCCAGTACCTCGTTCATATTCATATTCGATTGCGTGCCGGAGCCGGTTTGCCACACGGCCAGGGGAAATTCGCCGCTGTGCTGGTTGGCCAGCACCTCGTCGGCGGCGCGCGTGATGGCGAGCGCTTTCGAGCCGTCGAGCAGGCCCAGGTCCAGGTTGACCTTGGCGGCGCCGCGCTTGACGCGGGCCAGCGCGTGGATCAGCTCGGGCGGCATGCGCTCGGTGGAGATGTGGAAGTGCTCCAGCGAGCGCTGGGTCTGCGCGCCCCACAGCTGCCCATCCGGCACATCGATGGGGCCAAAACTGTCACGTTCGGTTCTGCTGCTCATGGCTGTCCCTAGGTTTTAACGGTGTGACGAGTGTAGCGCAATCGCTGAATATTGACAGAGGGCTACAAAACCGGGAATTTCAGCCGTTATAGCTGATACACTTCCTAATACGCCGCCAAGAATATCCATAACATGCAGCGCAGATTCCTTTCCCCGTTGACCTTGCGCGCAGGCGCCCTCGCATGCGCGGCCTTGCTGGCGTCGCCGGTGACGGCGGCCGAGCTGGGCGAGGTGGCGGTGCGCTCCTTCGTCGGCCAGCAATTGGCGGCCGACGTCGAGCTGCTTGGGCTGGCGCCGGACGAAATGAATGGCTTGCCGGTGCGCCTGGCGTCGTCCGACGTCTACAGCGGCGCCAATCTGACGCCCGACCCGGTGCTGTCCAGCCTGCATCTGAGCGTGGTCAAGCGCGACCAGCGCTGGTTCCTGCATATGGTCACGCTGCGCCCGGTCGATGTCAATCATCTGTATTTGTATCTTGAGCTGGGCAGCGGCGAGCATCAGGTGGTGCGCGAAGCGACGGTCTGGCTGGCGCCCGATCCGCATCCGGCGCCGCCGCCGGTGATGATGGCCGCCTCGGAGTTGCCAGCGCAAGCCGTGCCGGCCGTAGCGCCGAAACACGCAGCGAAAATTACGCCGAAGATTGCGTCCGCAACTACCCCGGCGACGCCGTCGAAAGCCTTGCCCTCGATGTCGTCGGAGGCGCCACCGAAGGCGTCGCCTGCAGTTCCGCCGGATGTCGCGCCGAAAGCGGCATCCGGCGCGACCGGGCCCGATGCCGCGCTGATCGCAGCCATTGCGCGCGCGCGTCACCCGCCAGCACCGGTCCGCGCCGCGGTGGCCGAGCCGGGCATCGATGGGGAAGGCCCGACCGGCGACCCGCATGAACCGAAAGCGGCCCAAGCCGGCGCCGGCGACGGTATGCAAGGGAAACTACCGGCAACGAAGGCCGCCGCGCCGCGCATGGCCGGTGCCGCCAAACCGCCGACAGCCCATGAGGCGACGAAATCGTCTGCCTTGCCGGCCGGCTTGGCCGAGGTCGTGCCGGCATCGTGCCCGGTCAAGCCGCAGCGCATGGCCGCCAAGGAATGTATCGTGCTCGATTCCCACAGCGTCGCCATCGCCAGCAAGATTGATGAGCTGGAAGATAAGGTGCGCGTGCTGCAAACCGCGCTGCAAGTTCCGCCACCCGTGCCGAAGGCCGCGCCGCTTGCGGACGCGGCAGCGGCCCGCGCGGCCGGCCACGCCGGCCTGCCCAAGCTGAAATACCGCGACAAGAAGGACAAGCCCGTCGAGCACGGCATGAACACGTCGACGCTGCTGGCCGGCGGCGGCGTTGCCGCGCTGGCGCTGGTGGCCGGCGTGCTGCTGTGGCTGCGCAAGCGCAAGGCGAAAAAGGGTGGTGGTCCGTTGAAAATCTGGCAAGGCTGGCGCAAGAAAGGTGGCATGGCGCCCGAAGCAGGCTTGCCGGAAGCGAAGCCGGAAGAGTTCATGGAGCCGCAGTAATATTGCGCAACCATTCATTTAGCTAGTTTTCTAGCAACATTGTGATTTCTCGGCTATACTCATTGCGTGGCCTCAAAATCACAGCAAAAAACGGTCCATGTTCCGGCGCAGCCACCAACGATGGTGTGGCGCGGCAAGCGGAATGAGCGTTGAAGAAACGACTTGGGTTGGAAGCGGTTTGCGATGCCGACGATGTGCTCGCGAACGCCGGAGGCAACCGGCAAGAGGCGACGCCAGGAGATACCTGGCGCTCGCTCTCCAGAATTGAGCAATATAGTAAGTAATCAATCAGCAGCACGATCAGCAGCAAAAGAAAAAGCGCCCGCAGGCGCTTTTTTTTTCGTCCGTCGCCTCGCTGACTATTATTGGCGCACGGAAGGGCTCAGGCCCGGGGTTTGGTTCATCCACGGCTCGGTGACGTCGCGGATGGCGCGGTCGTTGGCCAGGATTTGTTTCAGCAGGTCGATCTTGCGCAGGCGCGGCGCATCGCTCAGGGCGGGCACGCTGCCGGCGACGGTAGGGCTGGCGGCCACGGCGCACTGTTTTTCCAGCTTGCTCAAACCATCCCAGTCGCTCATGCGTGCGGCCACCACCATCTGATTGCTCAGACCGGCAATATTTTCGTACATCGAGAGGACTTCGTTGGAGGTCATGGGACACCCTGGCTAAAATGGAAAAGGATTACCGCTTGTCCAGATTAACGTCCTGTGTTTGGGAAACTTTAGGGCTTTTTTAAAATATGTTGAAAATATTTTGAGCGGGCTGGAAATAGCCGCCGCAGAGGAGGGCGCAATGCAGGACCGGAAACGCGGCCGCCGCGCTGACTAAGGCGCGGCGGCTGGTCCAACAGTGGTAAGATTGTTAAAAAATCAACGGACCAGATCTTCCAGGCCGGCGCTCAGCTCGTCCGGCGACGGCATTTTGTCGATCAGCACGTTATCGTCCAGGCCCAGCGCGTCGGCCAGCTCGGTTGGATAGCAGGAGGCGATTTCCTCGGCGCTGAACTTGTTTTGCTCGACGCGCGCGCGCCAGGCGGCCAGCGCGATGACGATGGCCAGGTTGTTGTCCGATTCGTGATGCAACGGATCGGGGAGGGCGCTGATGGTCTCGGCGAAGGCGTCCGGGAACTTCCAGCGGCGCGCCAGTTCGGCGCCCACGTCGGCGTAGCAATAGCCCAGCGAGGCGATCTCGGCGTCGATGCGGCGCGCGTCCATCGGGCTGGCGATCTTGTCGAGCGCCATGGCCTGTTCCGGCATGGCCGAGTGGATCACCAGCTGGCCGATGGCGTGCATCATGCCGATGGTGAAGGCCAGGTCGGTGTTTTCGCCGGACTGCTTGGCGATCCACTTGGCCGACACGGCCGTGTGCAGGCTGTAGCGCCAGAATTGCTTGAGGTCCAGGCCGGGCACCGTTTTGAAGCCGCTGACCAGGCCGGAGCTGATGACCAGCGTGCGCACGGTGACGAAGCCGAGCATCAGCACGGCATCCTCGACGGTGCCTATGCTGCGCGACACATGGTAATAAGCCGAGTTGGCCAGTCGCAGCAGCTTGGCGCTGAGCACCGGGTCGGCCGACAGTTTCTTGGCGATCTCTTCGGTCGAGACGCTGGCCTTGTCGAAACTGCTGATCAGCTCTTCGACCACTTTCGGCGCGGTTGGCAACGCGGTTGGGTTCTGGAACAAGGCATCAAGTTTCATATTTTATCTCCTGTTAATAGTCGCGTTGCTATGGATGAACTATATAGCGATTCCCTCTAAGGAAAAAGCTATTTCCTGCCGGCCGTGTGTTTCGCGCCCGCCACCGCCGTCCAGCGCTTGATTTTGCCGACCGATCCGCGCATATTGCGCTTCGTCGCATGGCGCGGCTTGGCGGCGCGCCGTTGCGCTAGAGTGCATGCTGGCGCCATCCGCCAAAGATTTGTTCACCCTTGATAACGATCCCTCTGAAAAGGACCACATGTTTACAACTCAACGATCGCTGCGCTGGACGCCGCTGAAGACCGCCGTGACGCTGGCCCTGTGCGGCGCCGCGCTGCACGCCCCGGCCTGGGCCGCCGGACAGGACAGCGCCGCCGCGCCGGCCGCCGCCGCATCGGCGCCGACCGCCGTGCGCCCCGGCGACGACTTCTTCGACTACGTCAACGGCGACTGGCTGAAAACGGCCCAGATCCCCGCCGACCGCAGCAGCTGGGGTGCCGGCGCCGCGCTTGCCGAGGAAACCAACCAGCGCATCGTCAAGCTGATCGACGCCATCGCCGCCGATCCCAAGGCCGGCGCCGAAGCGAAAAAAGTGTCGGACTTTTACCGCACTTTCATGGATGAAGCCGCCATCGAAGCGAAAGGCGTCGCGCCGCTGCAACCGGCGCTGCAGCAGATCGCCGCCATCAAGGACAAGACCGCGCTGGCCCACGCGCTGGGCGCCACCTTGCGCGCCGACGTCGACCCGCTCAACTCGACCAACTTCTTCACCGAAAACCTGTTCGGCCTGTGGATCGCGCAGGGCCTGACCGAGCCGACGCACTACCGTCCGTATCTGCTGCAGGGCGGCCTGGGCATGCCCGACCGCGCCTACTACCTCGACGACACGCCGCGCATGGCCGAGCTGCGCACCAAGTACCAGGCGCACATCGCCGCCATGTTCAAGCTGGCCGGCTATGCCGACGCCGACGCGCGCGCCGCCCGCGTCTTCGAACTCGAACACCAGATCGCGCTGAGCCACGCCAAGCGCGCCGATTCGGAAGACGTCATCAAGGCCAACAACCGCTGGAGCGCCAAGGACTTCGCCGCCAAGGCGCCGGGCCTGGACTGGAAGGCCTATTTCCAGAGCGCCGGCCTGGCCAAGCAGGACGTGTTCATGGTCTGGCATCCGAGCGCCATCGTCGGCGCGGCCGCGCTGGTGCAGTCGGCTCCGCTGGAAACGTGGAAGGATTTCCTCGCCTTCCACACCATCAACCACGCCGCCAGCACCCTGCCGGCCGCCTTCGTCAATGAGCGCTTCGATTTCTACGGCCGCGCGCTGTCGGGCACGCCGCAGCAGCAGGCGCGCTGGAAGCAGAGCCTGGACGCGGTCGACGCCGCCATGCCGGAAGCGGTCGGCCAGATCTACGTCAAGCGCTACTTCCCGCCGGAAGCCAAGCAGCACCTGCAGCAGATGGTGGTCAAGATCGTCGACGCCTTCCATCAGCGCATCGCCAAGCTGGACTGGATGGCGCCGGAAACCAAGAAAGAGGCGCAGGCCAAGCTCGACACGCTGTACGTCGGCATCGCCTATCCGGACAAGTGGATTTCGTATGGCAACCTGAAAGTGGTGCCGGGCGACGCCTACGGCAACCGTCAGCGCGCCGAGCTGGCCCACTACCAGCAGCAGCTGGGCAAGTTCGGCAAGCCGGTCGACCGCACCGAATGGTCGATGCCGCCGCAGCTGGTGAACGCGGTCAACATGCCGCTGCAAAACGCGCTGAACTTCCCGGCCGCGATTCTGCAGCCGCCGTTCTTCGACCCGAACGCGTCCGACGCCATGAACTACGGCGGCATCGGCGCCACCATCGGCCACGAAATCAGCCACAGCTTCGACAACGAAGGCGCCGAGTTCGACTCGAAGGGCCGTCTGCGCGACTGGTGGACGCCGTCCGACCTGGCCCACTTCAAGACCGCGACGACGGCGCTGGCGGCGCAGTATTCGGCCTACAAACCCTTCCCCGACCTGGCCATCAACGGCGAGCAGACGCTGAGCGAAAACCTGGCCGACCTGGCCGGCCTGTCGGCGTCCTACGACGCCTACCACGCCTCGCTGGCCGGCAAGCCGGCGCAGGCCGACGCCGACCGCCAGTTCTTCCTCGGCTACGCGATGAGCTGGCGCGGCGTGCAGCGTGAAGCGGCGCTGCGCCGCGGCATCCTGACCGATGGCCACGCGCCGGGCAAATGGCGCACCTACACCGTGCGCAATCTCGACGCATGGTATCCGGCCTTCGACGTGCAGCCGGGCCAGCAGCTCTACCTGGCGCCGGCCGACCGCGTGCGCGTCTGGTAAAGTAAGGCCTTGGGCGCCGCATCGGCGGCGCCCGCTCTGATCCGCCCCGGCCCGCGCCGGCGGGGCGGACGATCCGGACAGGCATGGAACTGACACCGCAGGACATCGACCACATCACGCAGCTGACGCTGCGCCACTACGACAGCACGGCCGAACAATTCTTCGCCGGCACCATCGACCACGACGTCAGCCAGAACATCGCCGCCCTGCTTGGCGCGATCACCGGTACGGCGCCGTACCGCCTGCTCGACCTCGGCTGCGGGCCGGGGCGCGACCTGAAAACCTTGCGCGCCCTGGGCCACCAGGCCACCGGCATCGACGGCTCGGCCCGCTTCGTCGAGATGGCGCGCGCCCATAGCGGCTGCGACGTGTGGCAGCAGGATTTCGTCCACCTCGATTTACCGGCGCACACCTTCGACGGCATCTACGCCAACGCCTCGCTGTTCCACGTGCCGAGCGTGGCGCTGCCGTCCGTGCTGCTGGCCCTGCACGCGGCGCTGAAAGACGGCGGCGTGCTGTTCAGCTCCAACCCGCGCGGCGACAATCGCGAAGGCTGGAACGGCCCACGCTACGGCAGCTACCACGATTACGACAGCTGGGCGCGCTACATGGCCGACGCCGGCTTCGACGCCGTCAGCCACTACTATCGGCCGGCCGGCCTGCCGCGCGAACAGCAGCCATGGCTGGCCAGCGTCTGGCGAAAAATACCCCGCTGACATTTTTTGCGCCTTTGTGTACGCGGGCGCACGGAAGCAATGCGGCGCACCGCCTATGATTCAGTTCAAGCACACGCACAACGCTGTGTTCCACTGAAGTTAAACTGAATCAATCAAGGAGTTCATCATGAACAAAGACCAAGTCAAAGGCGAACTGAAGGACATCGGCGGCAAGATTCAAGAAGAAGCCGGCAAAGCTGTCGGCAGCTCGGAACAGCAAGCCAAGGGCCTGAACAAGCAAGTCGAAGGCAAACTGCAAAAAGGCTTCGGCGATGTCAAGGAAGCCATCAAAGACGTGGGTAACCGTCAAAGCAAATAATGCGTTCCACGCATAAAAAACAGCCGCTTGATGCGGCTGTTTTTACGTGGCGACAAGGGCGTCGTCACGCGGCGATGCGGTTGCTCGCCAAATCCCAACCGCCGGCCGTGTTGCCGCCGGAGCCGCCGCTGATTTTTTGCTGCGTATAGCGCCATTTCACTTTCGAAAACTTCAGCGCCACGCTTTCACCCAGGATATCGCCTTCTTCGACGCTGGGCGTGACCGCGCCGATCAGCACATTTTCCAGTTCGATTTCGTAGTACTTGACGCGCTCGCCCTGCGCGTCGGCGCGCATGAATTCAAACTTCGCCTTGGCGATCGTCTTGCCGGCGGCGCAGGTCTGCAACAGCACCGGCGAGGACAGGTCCGACAATTTTTCGATGACGATGTCGTCATGCTCGCAGCGCTCGGCCGTGTGACCGCCGCCGGTCGACGCGGTGGCCGACTTGGGCTGGCTGACGCCCCAGCTGACCGACTTGCATTCGATCCAATCCTTGTGCTTGTCGTCGGCCGATTCGCCGCGGATACCGTCAATTTGCAGATAGACATCGATAGCCATAATTCCTCCTGGAATGTTACGTTGGCAGGGCGGAAGCGCCCTGCAGCGGGCATTATCGAATGATGATCAAAATGGCAATTTGTGGGCCGTCAAACAAGCGGACCGGCAGCGCAAAATAAAGAGGCCCGCTGAAAACAGCGGGCCTCTCTTATTGCAACTGACTTGCGTTTAACGCAGGGTTTACTTGGAATCGGGCATCAGGTTTTTCTTGAAGAAGCCGGCGATATTGTTAAACACATGCAGCTGCGACGGCCGGCCCGAGATGCCGTGCTTGGCGCCCGGATAGGTCATCAACTCGAAGTGGACGTTGCGCGCCACCAGCGCGTCTATCATGCGCGTGGTGTTGGTGAACAGCACGTTGTCGTCGGCCATGCCGTGCATCAGCAGCAGCGGCGAGGTCAGGCCGTCGATGTGGGTGTAGACCGAGCTGTCCTTGTAGCCGTCGACGTTTTCCTTGGGCATACCGAGGAACTGTTCGGTGTAATGCGTGTCGTACAAGCTCCAGTCCGTCACCGGCGCCACCGCCACACCCATCGCGATCTTGTCCGAGGCCGCCGCCAGCAGGCGCAGCGTCATGAAGCCGCCATAGCTCCAGCCGAACACGCCGATGCGCTTGGCATCGACGAAGCTCTGCTTGCCCAGCCAGTCGATGCCGGTGAGCTGGTCTTCCACTTCATTTTTGCCGAGATTGTGATAGATGGCGTCGGTGAAGGCGCGCTCGCGGCGGGACGAGCCGCGGTTATCCAGCCGGAATACGACGAAGCCCTGCTGCGCCATGTACTGGTCGAACACATTGCCCCATTTGCGCTGCACGTACTGCGCGTGCGGGCCGCCGTAGGTGGTCAGGAAAACCGGATATTTTTTGGCCGGATTGAAGCCGCTCGGCTTGACGATCGAGTAGTACAGCGTCTGGCCGTCCTTGGATTTCATGGTCCCATACTCGGTGTGCAAATGCGCGGCGCGGTAGGGGCCATACGGATGCGTGGCGTTCAGTTCATTGTGCTCGATCCAGGCGATCTGCGCGCCGTCGGCGGCGTGCACGCTCACTTGCGGCGGCGTGTCCGGATCGGAGTAGGTATCGACGAAGACCCCGCCGTTGCGGGCGAAAGCCGAATCGTGCCAGCCGTCGGCCTTGGTGATGCGGATTGGATGATCGGCCGTGCTGCCGTCGATGGCCAGCGCGTAGGTCTGCTTGTCGATCACCGCGTCGCGGTTCGAGGCGACGTAGACGCGGCCGGCCTTTTCGTCGACCGCCAGCAGATTGTCGATGCCCCATTCGCCGCTGGAAATCGGATGCAGCAGCTTGCCGTTCATGTCGTACAAATACAGGTGGTTACGGCCGCTGCGCTCCGACGACCAGATGAAGGCGTCGCGCTCTTTCAGGAAGCGCAGGTCGTCATGGATGCTGACCCAGGTCTTCGACGTTTCGGTCAGCAGCACGCGCTGCGCCAGCGTGGCCGCGTCGACCGACACCAGCTCCAGCGTCTTCTGGTCGCGGCTCTCGCGCTGATACAGCAAGGCCTTGCTGTTGGCGCTCCAGTCGGCGCGCACCAGATAGATGTCGCGGTTGGCGCCCAGGTCGACCGAGCGCTGCTCGCCGCTGGCCGGCGAAACGATCTTCAACTCGACCAGCACGTTGGCGTTGCCGGCGGCCGGATAGCGCTGCTCGACCACTTCGGTGCGGTCGGCGTAAATCTCGAACCGGCGCACGACGGGCACTGGCGCCTCGTCATAGCGCTTGTAGGCGATGGCGCTGTCATCGGGCGCCCAGTAGTAGCCGGTGCGCTGGGCCATTTCTTCCTGCGCCACGAATTCGGCTTCGCCGTTGTGGATGGTGCCGGCGCCGTCGCTGGTCAACTGGCGCTCCTTGCCGCTGGCCAGATCGATGACGAACAGATTCTGGTCGCGCACGAAGGACAGGTAGTGGCCGCGCGGCGAAATCTTCGGATCGAGCACATTGCCCGAGGCGACCAGCCGCGCCGCATCGGGCTTGGCGACGTCGATCAGATACAGGTTGCCGGCGATCGGCACCAGCAGCTGCTTGCCGTCCGGCGACCAGCTGTAGCTCAAAATCCCTTTCAGGCTGGCCATGCGTTCGCGTTCGCGGCGCGCTTTTTCGGCGTCCGACAGGTTCTCGTTCGGCACCAGGATTTTGGAATCGACCAGGCGGTGCGTGCTGCGGTCCTTCAGATTGAATTCCCACAGGTCGAGCTGGAACTGGTTGTCGTCGCGGCCGCGCAGGAAGGTCACCCGCGCGCCGTCGGGCGACACTTGAAGATTGCGCACGCCGGGGCCGCTCA
>Ga0209862_1000213_pt1 | contig 21742 bp, 22 predicted proteins | sample OrgsoiDNA_201061_FD_185809 | JGI IMG/M metagenome (GOLD analysis project Ga0209862, IMG submission 185809) | Permafrost soil microbial communities from the Arctic, to analyse light accelerated degradation of dissolved organic matter (DOM) -... | ecosystem: Environmental > Terrestrial > Soil >... | reverse complement strand
GGACGGGGTGAATTCAAGCGCGTTGATGGTCGCGATCAAAAACGGCGTCGCCAGCGTGATTCCCTTGCTCATGGAGCGGTGCGACGCGCGGGTGGTCAATGAGTGCGGAGAAACAGCGTTCAGCGCGGCGTGCGCGGCGTCGCCTCCGGATTTGCAATTGATCGAGGCCCTGATCCCCGCGACGATCCAGCCGACGGTGGGCAGCGTGGACCCGATGCTGGGGACGCCCCCTCCCTTGTCCGCTCTGGCATATGGCTGCGCGAACATCGCCGTGGCGAAAAAACTCATCGCCGCGGGAAGCCTGTTCGCCAGAGACGAGGACATGGGATCAGCCTTTTCCTGGTTGTGCTTCGTGAGGGCTCAAAGGCCGGAAATCGGCGCTTATTTTCGTTTCGTCATCAACGAAATGCTTCGCGAGGATCATTTGGGAACGATGGTGGCCGCGGCGCGCGAAATTGACGGCGTGCTCAGGCACGAAAAAAGTCTTCTAGAGACACAGAACAACGCTCCGGCGGGGAAAGCGCCTCCTGGCATAGCCGTGGGGATGGGCGCGTTGGATGAATTGGCTGGAATGGGGCTGGTCGACGCAGAACGCCAAAAGAAGATGCTGGCGTTCGCGGGCTTGTTTGGCGAAAAGCTTCCAATTACGAAAGCGCTGCGAGAGCGCTCCGCGTTGAATCAAGCAGTTGCGGAAGCCGGTGCGGAGAAGCCGGGACGGGCGAGCGCGGGGCGCGTCTCGCTCAACGCACGGGCCGCGCAGGAGCGCTCCTCACAGGGCTCCGTTTCGCGCTTGGCTGCGGTTGGGAAATCACGGCTATGACGTGAAAAGTGCGCGGACAGTGTTGTCGAAGACCTCTTCGCGCTTGTCGAGCTTAACGACATCCACAAACGGTTTTCCGCGCGTTTTTCGTCTCGTGGGCTTGTCGCGGCAGTGTAAGACAAAAGACAAAGAGCTGTTTTGTGTGAGCGCGGAAGGCTGTGCCATTTTTAGGAATGGCTCACAAACTGGCCCACCGCGCAAAGCGAAAGGCCCGCTGTCCGTTAGGAGCAGCGGGCCTTGCGACAATCTTGGTGGCGAATCAGGGAGACAAGGACGAATCGCTGCGACGCTCGCCCCGCTTGGCTCGGCCGGTTTGAAAGCCCAAAAACGGGTGGTCCACTGGTTTGGACCCTCGAATTCTAGCGCCGTTTCGATTTGAAAAAACATGTATACGGCAGGAGCCCCTTTACAGGCCCCGCGCTTCGTCGATCGCAGCCCATTTCTGTATCCGAATATAGTGCCTGGCATCTGTGTCGCGCACGCAGCCACAACGACTGGCTTGTAAAATTTGCCAAGAATTCTTGGGGCTAGCAGCAACGCTCGGCAGTATTACCGCTGTAAGCGAAGGTTCGCGTGATTTCGGCTGACAAGGGTTGAAATTTCCTATAGACATGGTAGATTACATAGAGGTGCTCGGCGCCGCGAAAGATTGGGCTTGGGGGTTTATTGTGTCGGAAGAAAAATTGATTAAAAGTATCATCAAGAAAATTAAGCTTCCAAAAGAAGTAAAATCCATTGATTTTGCTTTTTCGGAGGACTCCACCGGCATGCCCGCTGTTTGGATCAATCTTCATGTTTCTGAGGACTATAAGCCCTCGGCTGACAAGGTTAATAGACTCAGCGCAGCCAGGAAGGACATCTCGAAAAGGATTCTTGAGCAAAACATCACAAGCTGGCCCTACGTGCGCCTTATTGCTGACTGACCGTGGCACTTGCGAACGACCTTTTGCTGCAGGCAACGCAGTTGGCGTCCATTGACACCGGCAAACCAAAGCAGGCGAACCTTCGGCGCGCAGTTTCCGCTGCCTACTATGCCCTTTTTCATTTGTTGATTGACGACGGGGCAGCGTCTGCCGGTTCGAAGGTGTCTGCCGCAGCAAAGGCAAGGATTCGCAGGGCGTTCGCGCATGCGGACATGAAAACTGTTTGTTCTCAATATGCAAAAGCGAGTGCGGCTGGGTCAATGAACGCTCAGATTGCTCCTCTCTTGACTTGGCCGCTTGCATCGGACTTAAAGAACGTAGCCGAAACTTTCGTCACTCTTCAAGAGGCGCGCCATCAAGCCGACTACGATTTGTCGACCAAGTTTAGCCGCATTGATGTTGTGGGATATATAGATATAACGGAAATAGCATTTGCTGATTGGACGACAGCAAAGACAACCGCAAATGCCAAGATTTTTCTAATGGATTTGCTTTTGCGCAAAACTTGGTCGCGAACTTAATAGCCGCACGAGAACTCTCCTTAATTTTCGCTGTGATCGCTTTTAATACTGTTTCGGCTTCTGCGCCGAGTCAGCACAGCGGCAGTGACGACCGCGACCAATATTGGCCAAAAAAACGAGAAGAGAAACTGACCATTGATAATGTCGACAAGTTGTTGGCTCATGCTAGACCCCTTCTTTGCTGATGACTCGCGCTGGAAAGTTCGCAGCGCAAGATGCGCAAAGCGAAGTTGAGTAATGATGACGCTCGCAGATTGCTCTCATTGCGCACTATATGTGTCAATCCAACCAATAAGTTAGCCGACCGGCGGTTGGGTCGCATCTGACAGCTAAATTATCCATGGCCCGATGCGAAACAGCATTGATCACAGGGGTGGTCTTTTGACGCGGAAACTTGATTGTCCGCAAGGCATGTTGCGAGGGTGAATCGATTGGACAGCTTGACCCCAGCGCAACGCAGCAAGCGGATGTCACGCATTGCAGGGAAACACACCAAGCCGGAGCTGGTGGTTCGAAGCCTCGTTCACCGGTTAGGCTACCGCTATCCAGCCTGAACAAAAAGGGAGCAAACCGCTACGTCAAGTAGATGAAGCACCACAAATTTTTTCGCGTGGGTGGATTGCTAGGAGCGCTGTTGGCACGATGCTTGGAAAGCACATCTGGCAACCGGCTGGGCACATCATCGGTGCCGCGAAGGAAGTCGCCAACAATTTGAATTACATCAGTGCAATGTCGGTAATTCTGACCACCCTAGCCGTATTGACGATTTGGATTGCACACCCTACCCTCACGCAAACGCCTAACGTCTTGCGCGCGATCGCAACAATTTTCGGAGTCAGTGCTAGCTTTATGGCAAACACTAACTTGTCACGACAGCAGCGCACGAACGATCAGGTAAAAGCAGATAAAAGAATAGCGTTGCTGTTGACCTGTTCGGGTGCAGTCGTTGTTGGATTTTCGTTTTTATTTTGATTCTCGGAGGCTTCTAGCTAAATAGACCAAAGATCAGCAAGGCAGCCGCCACAAGCGTGAAGGAAAAAGCAAGGGCGCTATATCGATCTAGCTTAAATTTTTTGAAATTGTGATTTTTCATCGTGTCTGTCCCGGATTAAACATCGTTTTGTGCTTGACCTATTCAGATGCGCAGTAAGGCTGAATGCAAAAGTCTTTATTTTTTAATCTCGGTATTGCTACCACGCAAGAAAACAGTAACGCATATGCAAAAGCCTCGAAAAAAAGCCACCGAATTAGTGTTATATCTTTCGGCGGAAGGTATAGCCCTGCGCTTTTTGCATGATAATATCAGCGAAAGATACTGACGAGTGCGTTTCGCGCCACTTGCGTTAGGTTGGCATTAACTCTCTCGCCGGCTTGCTTTGCAGCGTTTTATAAGAAATCTGATGCTCATGTCCTCTTGGCGGTGCAGAAGATTATTTTGGATAATCTTTTGTTTAGCGCGATTTTCGCATACATCATTATGGAGCTTGCGATGAAAATCGCAGGCAAGATATTTAATTTGGTCGATATAACAAGGACCCAGATTAAACAGGCGAAAATTGCAAAACAGGTTGCATGGTATGCCGCCAATCTTGCGATTTTGGGCATGTATGGAGTCTTTGCAACCTTAGCGCTGATGATGGCTCTCCACAGAGGGCTTTTCGGTTTGGCGCCGACCACATGTCTTTTGTTATCCATAGCTGCATATTTCCGGTTTTTGTTTATCTTGGAGCGAAAATTGTAATGTTTGAGTGGTGATAGGCTTCGCTGTTTGTTATGCAATTTTTGCACACTGACGGCTCGTGTCCGTCATTTTTTAGCCTCGGAATTGCCACCACGCAAGCAAACACAAACACATATAGAAAGGCGATGAAGACCACTCCTTGAATTGGCGTTATGCCCTTCGGCTGAAACGGAGTTCCTGCGTTGCGTTGCATCGTGATCTCCCAGCAAAAGATTCGGAGGACGTGACTATTGCACCACTTGCGTTTTGTTGCTACGCGGTGTTTTTATAAGATCCTACCGATGAAAGCGAAGTGAGGCACAGTTTCATTACTGTAATGAAATTTCTAGGGGCGTGGGGTGATGTAATCGTGAATTTTGGCTCAATTTCCCTTGCTTGCGGGATCTTGGCCCTTTTGAGCTCGCACTACGCAGCGGCACCCCCTTATGTTGGGGCAGGCCTTCTACTGTATGCCATTGGAGCGGGGGTCTTTTATAAGCGATGAGCGAGCCACAGAAGCGCTGCTGGCACCAACATCGCTAGCGGGAACTTGAATAGCCCGAAGAATTTAAACGCAAGATTATCGTGGTATTTGTCGTTGCGGTTCACGATGACAGCCTCGGAGGACTTGGGGGAGGACTTGGGGCTGGATAAATACATCTGTTGTTTATCGCGGTCAACGCTACGCACCTCAATTCAGACAGGCGGTATTGTTGGGCAGAAGGAGGAGGGGGGGGTAGGGACGCGGGCTGCTCGAACGACATGAACGGAGGGGCGATCAGGAGCCTGCGACTCGCCAGGGCGGCGAGTCGCTTGACCAACGTGCTAAACGAGCGAGCAAAAACATGGATAAAACAAGCAAACAAGGCGACGACTGGAAGATCATCGACTGGCGTGTCATCGCGAAAAATTTAATCTCCCCGTCCAGAGCTTGGCGATTCATAAAAAGAAGAGTGCCTCAGTTGTCCGCGATTTGGGCCGCCGTGGCAATTCTGTTGAGAATTCCACTGTTCGTCAGCGCCTTCGACGATTTAGGCCGAAACATCCGCTCAACGTTCTTTACGGTGGGCGCATCGGCCCCAATCTACCGGTCGACATCACTCTGGTTTTCCTGATCGGCCTCGCCGCAGTGTTGGTTGATGTGCTTTTCGTCGTGATTCTTTACGTGTGCATCAAGGTCGGTCGCCGCATGGCCAAGCAGCGCCCGGTCAAGTTCGAAGAATGGGCGGGCCGGTTCGCCAACAAGATGACGGATGAGATGTCATCTATCTTGACCCATTGTTCAGCGACGACGCTTGTTTTGATGGCCGGCGCCTGGCCGGAATTACGTGGAACTCAAAACCACCTCTTGTGCGCGACGATGGCCGCGTTCACGTTTGTTTTTGGCGCCATTTGCTATCGCGAAAGCAGATTCACGCAAGATGCGAGCAAACTTTGCGCGATGATGCCGAGACCTAGCCCAAAGAATGGATAAGCCAATGGAAGACGAAAACAGCCTCTACACATGCATTTACACCAAGACCAAGTTCTCCGTCTCCGACGGCGAGCACATTCTTCAAAACTTTTTGGGCGCGCGGTGGGTTTCCGAGACGATTTCCTCCAATGAGGCGCAAGGAAAGTTTGGCGAAACCATCGATGTCGCTTTAGAGCAGGGCCTCCGAGAAATCCGGAACACGCTGGGAACCAAGGGCGGGCGCGGCGGGGAAGACCCGTCGCTAAAAAATATTGTCGGAGATTCCGGAACCGTTTATACGCTGGCTCCGGGCGGCGCGCCCTCTATCTCAGAACCAGTCTTGAAGACGAGGTCGTTGCCGGACGGCCGGCACGAAATAAACGCCGTATTGGGCGACCCGAAGCAGGTCGGCTGGGCGGTCGTCAAGATGCGACAAGCTTTCCCGGACATAAAGTTTGATATTGATGAAATACGGCAACATGCGGTTGAGACGAAGACCTACGTCAACGACAGCATGCGCCTGCAATCAGGCTTAGGGGGCGATGATTTCTTTCGTGGCGCTTTGAAGGCGGCGTTCAATTTTCGACGCTTGGATTGATAAAGTGGCCAAGGAAGTTAAACGAATCAATTGGTGAGGTAGATATGTCCATGAACGTTCCAGCCTCGCCCGCCAGGACGAGGCCTGTCGACCGGGCAGAATGGGTCGCCCATATCAGGACCCTTCGGGATCTTCTTGCTCAGGTATCGGAATTTCAGCACGAAAGGCGACTGTCGATCAAATTAGAACTTGATTCTGCTAATGCTATGGTTGCGGAGTTCTATGGCAAACACGAAACGCTTGATTCGCCCGCCTTGGCGAGCGAGCAAGCTTATTATCCGAGCCACTGAAAGGTAGTCCAGCGTTGCCATTTGTAAAGCCACCCCGAGGGGGGCTTCTTTGCCTTGTCCATGCAAGCACTAGATACTAAGCATGCACATAGGTTGGCTTGGAGGGCCGGCCACCCCCGGCGGCAGAAGCGCTTTCATCCATCCGTTCCACCAGGCTCGACGCAAAGCTGATTTGGAACGCGATTGCCTTGCGGTCACGCTCTATCAAATCACCGTGAGAGAGGACCTCGCGCAATTGCTTGGCGTAATCTTCCCAGTCCGCGCGAGCGCTGGCCCCATAGGCTTGTGGGGCAAAAGGAATATTCATCGCCATTGCAGCGCCTCATCGTTTCGATTTAAATCAATTCTTAGTCTTGCACGAATCATGGCGGTTGGCAACCCAGCTTGCCGACAGATGCGAATAATATCCAAGGGTTGACACGGCTGCCGAGCCTTGTCGCGCGGGCTTCGCATTCGGACGGAAAGTTTTACAAAGCATGGCGGTCTGACGCAATGAGTCAAAGCGTGGAAACACCGGCTTTCGTTGTCGACCGCGCGAGGCACTGGCCTTCAGCATTTCTTGCCAAGCGACGGCCTTCGCGGGAGCGAGCTTCTCAGCGCCTCCGTGAATGCTCGGGCTTGGGTTTCGCCGCTGAAGGTTTTTGTGATGGCCGCGGCGTGTTTTCGTTTGGCGAGCGAGTCGGTTTATGACCGGGGCTTGCTCGGGCGGCCAACGCGCGCGAAGGCGGCGACCGCGACGGGCTGCGAATCCTGCTGCGCCTGCGCTTGGGAGAACGTCGGCTCGACGCGTGAGTCGACCGCGGCTCTGGCCTCCGAAATCAGCGCGCCAGCCGTGCCCGCGAGGGGCGTTTTGGCGGCTTTGCGGCGGCGAAGGACGCCCGCCAAAGAATTCGCCCCCAATGCGCCGCCCAGCGCGAGCGAGCCCAAAGCGGCGGCGTTGATCCACTGCCCGGCCGGGTCGTTTTCCTCGGCCGCGCGGCGACGCGCGATTTCTTGATCCAGCTCATCCGCCGACGCCAGGCCCTTCGGAGCCTCCATGCGCGGGCGGGTCTTGCCGGTCGCCGGATCATCCCCTTGCGTGAGGGAAAATGACACGACGTCGGGCAAGGCCGCGGCTGAATGCGCTTTGTGCGCTTTCGCCGAATGCCCTGAGTGAGAGCCGCCGGGTTCCTGCGCGTGCGCCGGGAGGGCCACGGCGGTGGCGGCGAGAAGGCCCATGGCGAGGGCGTGGCGTGTGACAAGGCGGACGAATTCGCGCATGGGGAGGGAGGCTCGGAAAAAACGGCGGAAAGGAAGGAGCGGAAGGAATGGCATGGGCTTATTATCGCGAAATTTGGAGAAAAGGTCAAAAGCCAAAAAGGCGGAATGGAAAAAAGAGACGGCCGGGGGCGAGCGTTCGCGCATTCTCGCGGAAAAACCGAAGAGGCCTGCGCGGAAAGAAGCGCGCATACAAAAAAGCCGCGCGCGCCCAACAACCGGCGCAAATTCGCCGTTTGAGGCCGCTTTTGGGCGCCAAGCGCCCTTTTCTTGCCGCTTGCGGTTCGCCCTCTTTCTTGTTGAGGCAGGGGCCGGCCTTGTCCGCCAAGCCTCGGCGCGATAGAATGAACGCATGAGAAAAAATCTGGATTCATTTCCCGCGTCGGCTTCGCCTGGGGCGTTTTCGCGACTGGCGAGGCTTGCCGGCGGCGTCGCTCGCGCGTTGTTCCGCGACCCCGCCGAGGATTTGCGCGCGTTGATGGATGCCCCCCCGCTGATTTGGGCGGCCGAGACGGACAATTTGGAGGGCGTGCGGAGAAACGCTTCGGAAAAGACATGCCGAGAGACCGACTGGCAAGGCCGCACCGCCTTGATGCGGGCCGCGGCGGCCAATCATGTCCAGTGCCTGAATTATTTGCTGCCCCTGAGCGACCCTGACCAACGCGATCCAGAAGGCCAAACGGCTCTGTCGTTGGCCGTTTCGTGCCACAGCTGGGGGTGCGCGCACACGCTTTCGCATGCGTCGGATCGGTTGGGCGAAAACCGAGACGCGGCCTGGCGGCTGTTGCGGACGGCGATCGAGGACGGCAATCACAGGGAGACTCGCTTTTTGGCGTGCGACGACATCGCCTCGAAGCCTGATGGAAATGGCGTCACGCCCCTGATGGTCGCGGCCCTCAATGATTCCGCGTCGTGCGCGCGAATCCTCCTGCCCGTGAGCGACCCCGCGGCCAAAGACTGCGATGGATTCACCGCTTTCATGCGCGCGGCGCAACGAGACGCTCGGGAGACGTTGGAGGTTTTGGCGCCAAAAAGCGACGTGAACGCCGTGGACAAAACGGGCCGCACGGCTTTGATGATCGCCGTGGGCAAAGACAGCCGGAAAAGCCGAGAAACCTTGGAATGGCTTCGCGGCGTTTGCGACACGACGATTCGAGACGCAGAAGGCCGCTCAGCGCTTTTTATCGCGTTGGAAAACGACAATGGCGACGCGGTGGAAACACTGGCGGAGTTGGCCCAGCCCGACGAAGTGGACGCCTTGGAAGCCTGGGCGCGAGAGAATCTCAATGAGCGCGCGCTTGCGGTGGCCGAAGCCTTCGCGATGCGCGACGCGATTGGCCAAGGCAGCGCAAGGCCGGCGAAAAAGAGCGACGGCCAGGGTCGGGGCGACGAATCCATGGGCTCCTCGTCGCAGCTAGCTCCCGCGCCCAAACAAGCGGCGCGCAGAATTTGACAAAACCCGGGGCGGCAATGCTGCGCTCGGTCAGAAAAATGCGCGGGCGGAGACGCTCGGAGCGTGTTTTATGCGTTTTGCCGCGACAGTCGGGCGATTCGGCGCTTGCGTCCAAGCAGCGGGCCGGAGAAAATGAAGGGCAGCCAGCGCAATCGGCGGAATCAAAAAAACGCTTTTGCTCCTGTTTTGCTTTTCTTGATCGCTCGCGCGCCGGGCCATTGCCGCGACGTCTGCCAATTACATGCCATTCGCTTGTTTCGGTCTGACGCGCTCATCAAGCGCTCAATTCATGTTTTTTTCACGCTCAAACCCACTCCCTCCCGGCGCGCCATGGACAAGATCCAGAAACAAAAGCTCAAAACGCACGGCGTGATCGCGCTGTCGGCCTTCGCCGCTTTGGCGTCCTTCTATGGGATGGCCATCGAAGGCATCAAGGGCCACGACGTGAACAAGGAAATCCGCCAAACCTGGCCCGGCCTGGCCGACACGCCGGCTGTGCGCGCGGATCAATGGACGGCGTCGCCCAGTTCGTCGTATCTGAACGCTCCGGACTGGAAGGGTGTCGAAGACTCCGCTCGCTGGGCTGAGATCGTGTCGGACGGCGCGGGGCCCGGAGAAATTGACGAAAGCACGCACTGGTCGCGCGTTCGCACCGGCCGCGTCGGCGAGCCCGTCGAGCTCAACGTGCAAGGTATGGTCGGGCGGCTGCCGGCGTTCGCCTTGGACATTGGGTCGGATCGCACGGTGACCGACTCCAAGGGGAACACGAGCACGCAACACGACTACCATTACGTCATGAAACGCGCGATGTTCCTGCATGACGCCCCGTCCAGCGCGGTGGTGCTGGGCACGAAGATCGCTCCGAAAGACAGCGCGGACGACGGCTGGGGCTCTTCGCGCCCGGATTTGATCACAGAAGACCACCCGGCGGGCCACTTGGGCGACCAAGCGGACGGATCGAACATCCGCGGCATGACGACTCCGACAAGAATCACCGCCCCCGGAATTGTCGGCCAGCCGCAAGTGGCGTGGGCCTATGTGAAAAACACGACGCACAACGCGCAGGGCGATCGGGTGGTGACGCTGGGCTCGGGCTACGCGCCGCTGAGCGTGGTGCAAGCCGCTCGCGCTGAAACGGGCAAAGCCGACACCGCCTGGGCCTTGGCCACGGCCTTGTTGATCGCAGGGTTGGTGTCTGGCGGCCTCGCCGGATACATGGCGTGGAGCGCGCGGACTGACTCGAATTTCAACAAGCGCCTGACTGCTCGGCGTGGAATCTTTTGTCCATCGAATGCTGGCGGAACAGCAGTAACAACAAAAAAGACCTATCATAATGTTTAATTGGGGAATGGCTATGGCTTCGAAAGATAAAGAAATCTCGTTCGTGGATGCCGTTCAAAAACGGCATGTCGAAAGCCCTAACAGCGGCAAATTTTCGCAAGAAGAATGGCGGCGAGTATATAAAGAGACAAAAAAGACACCTCGGTGCACTGAGGTGTTCGAGACTGGACTCGTTTTGTTTGGTTTTTATGTATTTTATGATCGAGGTATCAAACAAGAAGGATCTCTGTTAACAGAGAATCCTGCCAAAATAATGGTCGGAGCATCAAATCAAGATGTGATGTTTATGGAAATAGGCTGGGCTCAATCAATGAATACCTTATCATCAAAAGGGTTCAATATTGACGACGCAAAAAGTATAAAGGGGGAGGCGGATATGTCATATGTTGGCAATCTTGACGAGGCCACTGAAACCGGAGTTGAAGCGTTGAGCAGAGCTCTTAGCTTTACAAAAGATGTCGGGTTTGTTGATCAAAAAAAAAGAGGGCGAGGAATCGGGATTGATTTAATGACCAATTTATTGCGTGCTCACGCATCTCGTTCAATTGTTGATGCAATCTGGAAAAAATGTTTATGGCAGGGATATAAAGGGAGATTAGATCAGAACAAGGATTCTGAAATGGGATTGCCTGCATTTGTTTTTGAGCCTTCGAATAGTTTCAATGGCCCATCGGAAAAGATTTTAGCAGCTTGCAATCATAGACATTATACCCTACTCGCTCTTGAAATGTTTGACAACAGCATTATTCAAACCAACAAATCGGGGTTAAAGATTGTAAAATCGATTGATTTATCCGAAAACAATGATTGGGCGTTTACTGTGTACGATAATGTAAGTGTTCAAAACCCTCGATTAGCACAATTTTTGAACAAGAGGATGCAAATAGTAGACGATCCAGTGAATCAAGAGTTGATGAATATTTCAATTGGTAGTCTTGCAGGGTGCACGGCTCGGCAAGTGTGTGAGGCGTGGATAGCCGTTTCTCATTTATCGGAAGCTGTCAAGAAAAAGTGTGTGTCAGATTTTCTTGCAAAGACTACAAAAAAAGAAAAAAAGAAAATAAACGGAGCAGTGATAGAAAAATTCGCTCCCGAGTTCAAAAAGGATTTCCTTATAAAATTCATGAGTAAGTCGATGGGAATTGATCAAAAAAAAGCGGAGATTTTGATCGATTTTTTGATTTTTGATTACAAAAATAAGGAGAATATCTGGAGCCAGCCAATCGTCAAGATTGGTGTCGATACGTTTTCTTTAGTGTGGGGCGCGTGCAATGTTCAGCCTCGCTACTTTATAGAGAAAGTGGCGGCCAGATTAGGATTGGAGGTGACAAAAAAAGGTCCCGCCTTCGAAAAATATTGTGCCCACAGAATATCTCATGCAGCCAATAAAAATAATTTTTTAGATTTTGAAATGTCAAAAGGAGGGGCAAAATTCAGGCCATTTGGAAATGGTTTGTATGAAGAAATAGATTGTTCTTTTTTTGCCGACGGGATATTGTTCGTTTGCGAAATAAAGTGTTTAAATAGACCAACAGAAACGGTTTTATATAACAACCACAGGGGAAAGGTTGATGAGGCCGCAGAACAAGCAAAAAGAAAGGCTCTTTTTGTCGAAGCCAATATTGAAAAATTCTGTGCTATCTACCATCCACTGAGAGCCTATTCCACGGTGAAATCAGTTCAGCCATTGGTTTTGCTCAACAACGCCATTTGGGCGGGCCAGCCCATCAATGGTATCCCGGTCGTAGATTTGCCTATATTGGAAGAGCTTCTTAGTGGAAGGCACATGAAAAGTTTTGAACGACGTGGGGAAGTCGTCACTAAAAAATATCGAGATATATATCCTCTGCCGACAAGGCCTGGCGATGTTGCAGAACAAATGAAGAAGATGCTTTTTTCTCCACCACAGCTTGCTCATTATTTGAAGATCATGACAAGAATCGACAAATTTTTACCACTATTGCCATGGGTCGAATTCCAGGGAAAGCGCCATCCACGAGTCATTTTTGCTCAGTTCATCGCTGTTGAAATGACGGCAAACATGCTCAAAAGAGATACCTTTTTTGCATCAGAAACGAGCCCGCCATCAAGCGTGAGCCACATAAATAAAAAAAAAGGGATGCGTTAAAAATCGATACAAATCAATGCCGATCGCCATCATCGTGCAAAAAACGTTCTATTCTCGAAAGTTTTATGACTGACTTGTCTATAACAATGCGAATAATCTCTAACGCTTGACGCCCTTTCCAGCCGGGCCTTTTCCGTTGCTTTGTAAAATTTCCCGGCCAATTGCCAAGCTCGCGCGGCAAGGCTCCACAGCCATATCAAATTTTAGAGATTATTCGCATATAACAAAATGGCGGTTGCTTTCGAAATCATGATGTGGCAAAATATTTTTTGCTGTGCCCGTCCTACATGCTTGAATGGATCTGGCACTTGTTTTTTGCAATCTCTTCATTTCTTCTTTTTTCAAGGACATTCCCATGGCTAACATTCCCGTCGAAGTGAAGATTCTGGACGAACGAGCGGCTGAGTTGCCGACATACGGCACTCCGGGCAGCGCGGGCCTCGATTTGCGCGCCATTTTGGACGCACCGCTGACGCTTCTGCCTGGCGAAACGAAACTGATCCCGACCGGCTTGTCGGTGCACGTGAAGGACAAGGGCCACGCGGCGATGCTGCTGCCGCGCTCGAGCCTGGGCCACAAACGCGGTCTAGTGCTCGGCAACCTGGTTGGCCTCATCGACTCAGACTACCAAGGCCCCCTGATGGTTTCGATGTGGAATCGCGGCTCTGAGCCGCAAACGATCGAGCCCTTGGAGCGCATGGCGCAAATGATCATCGTTCCGGTCGTGCACGCGACCTTCACCGTCGTCAAAGAGTTTGACCTCTCCGAGCGCGGCGAGGGCGGCTTTGGGTCGACGGGCACGCACTGACCGTTCCCCAAAGGGCGCCCTCCTCAGAAAAGGCCCGGTGATAGCCAATGACGCCTGGCGGGGATTGAATCAGACACAGAAGCATGGGACGCCGCCGGCCAGGAGCCATTGCCTCAAAAAAAGCAGCCTTCGGGCTGCTTTTTCGCGCTTTCGCAATGCCGCGCCGGCGCATTGCAAACAGCACGCAATTGCCCCAAACTGATGGGAACCAAAGAAGCCGAGCCGCGGCGATCCACGCCCGCCGGCGCGCAAGGCTCTGAGCGGCTCGTTCAGCGGCCCCTTTCAACCCCGATTGCAAAATCCAAAGAGCGCGAAGATGACAAGCTTGATTCCGGCCAACAAATCCGAAAGCGCCTCGCACGCGCAGGAAGCCGTGGGCGAAAAGATTGCAAACCGCGCAGAAGGCCGACAGATCGAACTGGACGAGGCGTTGTTGTTGGCCGCCAAAAACGGCGCCAAAGAACAGGTTTTGGGCTTGATGGCGTTGGGGGCCAATCCGCAAGCGGCGAACCGGCACGGCAACACCGCGCTCATGGTCGCGGCGCGAAACCAGAACTGGGAGGCCATCGACGCTCTGCTGCCCACGGGAGACGGAAAACGGACCAACAGATGGAACGAAACGGCTCTCATCATCGGCGTGGGCAACGGCTCGCCCGATTCGTTTGGCCGCATGGTGGACTTGTTGTTGCCCATCAGCGACCCGAGCCACGCGGACCGGCAAAAAGACACCGCGCTTTTTATCGCAGCGCGAAACGGGGCCCTCGAAGCGATCGAAAAGCTGTTGGCCGCGTCTGCGGACCCCAAGCCAAAAAACGCGGACGGGACGACGCTGCTGATGCTTCGCGATATCCCTTTTTTTGGGGCGGACGAAGACGGGCAGAAGCGAGAGCGCGAGTGGCTGCGACTTGTGCTGAAAGGCAGCGACGTGAACGCGGAGGACGCCGTGGGGCACACGGCGTTGATGCGCGCGGTGTGGTGGAACGCGCATGGAGATCAGTTTCTCAAAATGCTGTTGCCCCATTGCGACCCGACGCACCTCAACAGCCAAGGGAAAACGGCTCTTGACGTGGCGGCGGAGGGCAAGGAGTGGTGGGCGGTGGAGGAATTGGCCAAGCACATGCCCTCTGCTGCGTTCTGCAAAGCCCTGCCCCATTTGGACAAAGAGCAAACGCCTGTGGCGTATGCGCGCGCATACGCGCAAACGGAAGCCAATGAGCTCAGCGCCTCTGTGGAAAAAACGCAAAAGGCTCGCCCCCCGAAAACATCAACCTCGCGCGCCGGGGAGGCAATGCCATCAAACGAGAGCCCTGCGGACGGTGATGACAAACCCCGAAGCCGGGCCAATCGAATTTAGGCCCAAAAAAAAGACTCGCCGCCCAGATCAAGGGCGTCAGGGCGCAACCGACAACCGCGAGAAATGACCATGCCCACTCCCTCTAGCCCGAAAAACATCTCGGCAAAACAAGCCGGAAGCATTGCAAAAAGAAGCCCGGCGCAGCGGCGACTGGATGACGCTTTGTTGGAAGCCGCGAAAGAGGATTCCGCGACAGTGATCGATCACTGGATCAAGCTGGGCGCAAATCCTCAAGCGGCCAACCGGCACGGCAACACCGCGCTCATGGTCGCGGTGCGCAATCAAAACTGGGGGGCGATTGACGTTTTGCTGCCCACGGGAGACGGAAAACGGTCCAATAAGTGGAATGAGACGGCCCTCATCAGCGGCGTGGGCAACGGAGAATCCAATCTATTTGCCCGAATGATCGATTTGTTGTTGCCCATCAGCGACCCGAGCCACGCGAACAAATGGGGCGACACCGCGCTTTTTGTCGCGGCGCGCAGCGGAGAGCCCGAGGCGATCGCGAAGCTTTTGGCGGTGTCGGAGCCAAAGCCTGTGTTGGCGAGTGGAGTGACGCTGTTGATGGCCGGCGACCCGCATTTTGGGGAAACCGAAGAAAAACGGCAGGAATGTTTGCGGCTATTGCTGGGCGCCAGCGACGTGGCCGCCGAAGACAACCAAGGATTGACGGCCTTGATGCACGCGGTGTCCTGGAGAACGCACGGAGAAGAGCTTTTTGCGATGCTTTTGCCCCATTGCGATCCGGCGCAAGTGAACAGCAAAGGGAAAACGGCGTTTGACGTCGCGATGAAGAGCCGAGAGTGGTGGGCCGTGGAAGCCTTGGCGGAGCATGCGTCCGCGGAAAGCCTCCGCAAAGCCCTCAGAAAGCTGACCCCAAATGCAACGCCCGTGGCGTATGCGCGCGCAGAGGCCGCGGGGTTGGCGCTCAGCGTTGAAAAAGCGCAAAGCCGCAGAGGCCGAAAATCAGGTTCGAAGCCGTCAGCGGAGATGCTCTCCAATGGGCAAAAGCCGCCGGGGACCGTTGGCGAGAGCGAAAACAAGCGTCGAAAGCCTAGGGCATTGTGAGGCTTATTTCGATCAAAATGAATCGACGCGTCGCTTCGCAAGCGTTTTGGGGACAGTGTCTGCGGCGAGCGATTCGGACCAAAAATCGGCAGAGGCGCAACACGTTGGAGCAAGAATTGGCGCATCCACGCGACGCGTTTGATGGTTGATCGCGAAGCGATTGCTCGGAACGACAGAGCCCGGCGATGAATCGAACAAAAGACCCTTGCATACGGGGGGACGGCCTGCGACAATCAGGCATTGTCTCGTTTTGATCAGATTTTGCCTCCTGCTCCCCGTCCTTCAAGCAGGGGCAATTCACCGCTTTGAGTCCGAAAAAAAGTCATGCCCCTCACCGACAACGACCGCGCGGCTCTCTGGCTACTCCCGTTTTTTCAACGGGCGGCGGAGCATTCCGCGCATTTTCCGGCGCTGATGAGCGCTTTGGCGTCTGAGCGGGCGAAAGACGGGGCGCAATTTGTGCCTGCGCGCGCGGTTCTGAATGTTCTGGCTCGCGTCCTGGAGGAGGGGGGAGAAGAACGCGCCGAGCGATGCGCCGCGTTGTTGGCGGTGCCCGGGGAGTGGTGGCCCGAGAACTCCAAAAGAGAGCAAGCGTCGGCCTTGGACAAAGCGTTGGCCAAAGAGGAAATGGACAACCCGTTTTTGGCGAAAAAGCGTTGGCGCTTGCCGTTGGCGAACGCCGCGCGCCTCAAGGATTCAGCTTGCTTGCGCATTCTTGCGGGATTCGCCAAGGAGCGCCCGTCGTCATTCCTTGGGCATTGGACTGAGGGTTTGTGCGCGGCGGTCGAGTCCGAGAGCCGGGAATGCGTGGAGGTTTTGCTGGCTGAGAAGCCTGCGCGGGCAGCCGCCACTCCGGTTTGGCCGGCATCGCCGATTGTTGTGTTCGCCTTGCCCGAGTTGGCCGCGCGGCCCAAAGCTTCTGAGCGTTGGGAGGAGGGGGCTTTCTCTGCGTTGCTGCTTGCGGCAAAAATGGCGGCCTCCGAATTGGCGACGCGATTGTCCATGGAAATAGGCCTGGATGCGGCCGCAGCGATGGAAATCAACGAGAAGTCCATTCTGACAGAGGCCGTGGCTGGCGCCAATTTCAGAAAAGACCGAGAACGGGAGCGAGTGGCGATTTTGTCCATGGCGGCCCAATCCAGTTCAGCGGCCGCGATCAAAAAAGCTCTCAAACTGGCGGACCAGCGCGGCTTCGACGCCGGGTCCGACGAGTTGGCGCATTGGGCGGCGCCGGAGGACGCGGCGTGGGCATTTGCCCGGGCGGGCAAGAAAAAAATGCCCCGATGGGCCGCCAGGCAAGAGGGCCAACAAATGCGGCAAGCCATGGACGAAGCCGCGGCGCGCCGTGGTCGCCCAGACGCAATTCAAATCCCGCAAACCGCGTCGCGCTCAGGAAAAAGGCTTTAGTTCATTTTTTTTGCCGTCATCAATAAAAATTATTGAGGCGGCAACACCCGCGCAGGCGGGTGAGCTCTGAACGCGCGCGGCTTTGCTAAAGGCCTCTGATCGGGTAGAATGAAGGGGTGGCCAAAGCAGGCCATTTTCTTTTATTTTGACGGTCAAAATGGCTTTCGCTCCCCAAGACAATTCCGCTGAATCGCAACGCGCGCGAGAGTTTGACGCCTCGGCGGAGGATGGCGACACCCGCACGTTTTTGGACATTTTGAGCGATTTGCCGAGCGACTCGCTCGATCCGTCGCCGCTGGACGCCAGCGTGAATCCCGCGCGCAAAGAGCCCTCGCCGAACGCAAAAAAAACGGCGCCGATCGCGCATCCGCAAGCCCCGCGCTCCGCGCAACAAAGCGCGGCCATTCGCGCGCATGCCGCCGATCGCGCGGCCAAAGCCGCGGCGCGGGCGAAAATCCGCGCGGAAAAAGCAGCCCAGGAGGCCTTGCGCGCGCCGCAAACGCAATTGGCGTTCAAGTGGGAAGCGGCAGAAGCAAGCCCGGCCGCAGCCATGCCCGCGACAGCGGCGGCTGTTTTGGAAACCCTGCCGAAATTCACGATCATCCCGGCAAACGCCTCGACAGAAAACCCGGGGCAGGGCCAAACGCCTCCGAGCGTCCCCATCGAAGCGCAAACCGCCGCGCCGGCCGCCACGCCATTGGTTTTTGAGGCGCCCGAAATCGCCATCCCGACGAGAGGCGCTCCCGTTCTGCCGCCCGCGCGTCCGCGCAAAGCGATGCCGGTGGCTCCGACAACGGCCGCGCCCGCGCAAACTCTGCCGCAGTCCATGCCGAAAGCAGTCGGAGCCGTGGGGGCTCTGAGCCCGGCGTCAGCGATGCAACCGATCGCGCAAAAGGCATTCTCTTCCAACGCGGCTTGGGGCGCCCCGAAATCCATCGCTCGCCCGGCGGCCGGCACGTCTGCGCCTGGAGCGCCTGCGGCGGCGCAAGCTCGCGCAGGACACGCGGCTCCCCTGGGCGTCGTGGGAACCGTGGGGGCCGTGAGGCCCGTGTCGGGCGCGAGCGGCGCGAAAGGCATGGGCTCGAACGCCGTGTGGGGCGCTCCGAAATCCGCGGCTCAGGCGGCAGGCTCCGCGAACGGCGCGCCGGCGCGCTCGACGGCCAGCGGGATCCGGAATGGCTTTGAGCCGTCCGACGCGGGCCGGCTGAGCGCGCAAGAAGAGTCGCGCCTCGAAGCGCTGGGCGTGCCGGTGGCGGAATTCTTGAAAATCGAGCGAGCGGGAATCGACGCGACGCGGGCGAGCACGCAAAACGCGGCGTTTTTCTCGCTGCGCGAGTGGACTCGCGTGTTCGCCAAGCGCCACCCGGCGCTCGCTCCTTGGACTCAAAGCCCCCAGTGGGGCATGATTCGGAAATTGGCTCTGTCGAAAATCGGGGCGACCCCCTTGTTCGAAGGCGGCAACCAAGACGCGGAGTGGGCGAAGTTCACGACGCGCCAGATGGTTGAGACTGAAAACGAAATGCTGGCGTTGGCCAAGAGAAAAACGCGCGAGTTCACGATTCCGCCGGAATTGATGGATCAAGCGTTCTCCACGCGCCCCAGCATGCAGGACGAGCAAATGGACGCCGTGCGCGCTTGCTGCTCGGGCGACAAGGCCATGTTGATCATGGAGGGCACCGCGGGGGCCGGCAAGAGCTTCACCTTGAACGCCGTGCGCGAAGTCTACGAGAACATGCCCGGGCGAACGCCGCAGGATGAGCCGGGCTGCGACATCTTGGGCACGGCCATTTCGTGGAACGCGGCGATGGTGTTGGAGGAGGAAGCCGAGTTGAAGGGCTGCGTCGCGATGGCCGGGCTTTTGATTGAAATGGACCGCGCGGAAAAAGAGGGCCGAGACTATTTCAAACGCAGGACGTTGGTCATCGTGGACGAAGCGGGCTTGGCGAGCACGGCGGAGCTGACGCGCTTGATGCGCCACTGCGCGAAAAGCCGGCATCCGGTGCGTTTGATTTTGACGGGCGACTCGTTTCAGCTGGCGCCCGTGAGCGCGGGGAACGCCCTGGAAGCCCTGGTGGAGGCGAACGGATCGGCTCGCCTGGACTTCATTCGCCGCCAGCAACAAGATTCGCACAAGAGCGCCGTCAAGCATTTTTGCCACAAACGGGCTCAAAACGGCTTGTTCATCTATTGGCAACAAGAAGCCATTCACTTCTGCAAGGACGCCGAGTCGCGCTACAAGCGCGTGGTGGGCGACTTCGTGGGTTGGCAACTGGACCACCCGACCAAGCAAGGGCTGGCGCTCGCGAACACGAACGAAGAGGTGCGCCGGCTCAACCTTGAAATCCGCGAAGCCATGAAGAAGGCCGGGCGCGTGACAGGGACCGAATACCGCCTGCGCGTCTACGACGGCAAGGTGGCGTTCGAAGCCCCGTTCGCCGTGGGCGACCAAGTGGTGTTTCGCAAAAACTTGACCAAGCAGCCGATTTTCAAGAGCCAGTTCCGCAAGCTGCATGAAGCCTTGACGCCCGAGGCTCGCGAGAAGGCCCGCAAGGCGCGAGGCGGGCTGTTCAGCAGCCTCTTGTCGTCCGTCGGCATGGGCAAGCCCGACGAAATCCAGGGACATGGCCTTTACAACCGCTCGAACGGCGTCATTTTGTCGATCAAGCCCAGCGTTCGCCGCTCGGGCACCTTCGACATTCGCGTGTTGCTTTCGGGCGAGGACGGCGGCGAAGTCCTCGTCAACACCGGCGACTACCTGGACGACGTGGAGTCAAGCGACGCCAAGGCGGCGCAACAAGGCCAATCCGGCCAATCCGGGCAGCAGAGACCGGAGAAACCGGGAGGGGGCGGCAAGGCCATCCCCATGACGCACAATTTCGCCTCAACCGTCTATTCGAGCCAAGGCCAAACCGTGGACCGAGTGATGTTGCTGGACTCGCCCCAGATTTCCTGCCGCCTGGCCTATGTGGGGATGAGCCGGCACCGCGAGCTGTGCGACGTCTATGTCGACCAAACCGAGCTCACGGAGCGCATGAAGAAGCAAATTGAGCGCGAAAAAGAGAGCCCGTGGAAAACGCACGCCAAGAAAATGGCCGCCACGCCCACGGAGTCCATGCTTCTGGCCGCGATGGCGCAAACCTGGAATGGCGACAACGCCAACCAAACCGCGTTCATGGCCCGCAAGCTCGCCAATGAGCGCCGAAAACGCTTTCCGCAGCCGCATGAAATGCTGCCTTGGCGCGCGCCGGAGGACAATCCGGACGATCACCCGAAAATTCGCTGGGAAAAGTCGAGCGGCTTTGGCGGGGCGGGCCTGTCGGCCTCCGCGCGCGGGGAAACGACCGCGAACCCAGGGGCCGCGGGCGGGGAGGCCGTTGAGCCCGGAGCGAACGCCGGGGCCGGTTCGCGCACGGGTTCAGCCAAGCCAAAAACGCAAGAAGAGACGGCCAAAAAGAGTTCTTTTTTGAGCTTCTTCGCGCGGGCCAAGGCGGTTGAAAAAGGCGCGGTGGTTTCCGTCGCCGAGGCCGCCGACAAGAAGGCGCCCGGAGAGCTTCGGATCGCCGACCTGGACGGCGTGTCGGCGGAATTGGCGCAGTCTTTGCGCGGCTCCGTCTGGGACGAAAACCGTTTCGGCGAAGAGCGCTTTTTGGCTCGCGACACCGCCGGCGAAATTCTTTCCCGCTACGACATCAACGGCCGTTGCGTCGTCGGAGACCGCGAGCCCACGGTGTTCCCGAACACTGAGCAATTGGCGGCCGGCCTGCCCGCGCCATTCTTGATCGTGCCGGACGCCCGCGCGGCCTTGATTTCCCACGCCCATTATCGGCAAAAGCACGCCCAATCGCCCGAAAAAATCCCCCACATCGTCGCGGCCTTCGCCGACACCGATTGGTCGAAGTTGGAGGGCTGGACGGGCCGCCTGGACCAAGCGAAGGTTTTTGTCGCCTGGTCCCCGCGCGACCCGGGAAGCTTCGCCAAAGCCCAAGAAGTAGGGCAAAAGCTGGTTGAATTGGGGGCGCGAGTGAGCTTCAACCCAAAGCCGCCGGCACAAGAGACGATGAATGGCCCATCGATCGCCCGGAAGATCAAGGGAAGCCCGAGCCCTTGAGGGCGGGCGTCATCGCGATGAGCTGAATGACGTCAAAATCGGAAAGGATTAGGCCCCGACGACAGCCAGCCTCACTGTCGACACTGAGCCGAAGGCGCGCCGGGCGCCGGCGCAGACAAATCCATCACGGGGGCGCGCAGGACCGATGAAGGGCTTGCTTCGGATTTCGGGTTGCGTTTTGCCGCGGACTCAACGACAAGGGGCGAAGGATGAAAGCCCGGTTGCGGAAAGTCTTGGGCCGGAAGCGTCAGCTTGCCCGCGTTCAAGGCCGAATCAGCGAACGCGGGCGCATCCTGGGCTTCTTTGAGGGAGCAAGCGCCCATGTGAGCCTTCGCGAACGCATTTTCGCTTTGTGTGGGTTGGATCGGAGGGCGAGCGGCCGTTGTGGCGGCGTTTGCGCTGTTGACGGACCAAGAAAAAGTCGAGGCCACAAGAAGGAACGGCAAAAAACGCGCGGAAAGCGGAGTCATCAGATTTTGCGCGGCGAAGACCT
>Ga0209862_1000202_pt1 | contig 22330 bp, 19 predicted proteins | sample OrgsoiDNA_201061_FD_185809 | JGI IMG/M metagenome (GOLD analysis project Ga0209862, IMG submission 185809) | Permafrost soil microbial communities from the Arctic, to analyse light accelerated degradation of dissolved organic matter (DOM) -... | ecosystem: Environmental > Terrestrial > Soil >... | reverse complement strand
AGAGTCCGTCGCGAGGGCCGCCTCGCGCGCAAAGGGGGAAGCCAGCAACGCGTCAGCGCATTTGAGGCGCCCACCCGCCGCCGCTGCCATCAAGGCGTTGCGCCCGAGTCCGTCAGCCGCAAGCAAATCGCTGCCCGGCAAAAGCAAGCGGACGCAGCTGTCATGATCGCCATCAACCGCGAGCATCAATGCGGTGCGTTGGAGAAACAATCCGCTTGAAGATTTATCTCTTGCGCTCAAGTCGGCTGCGGGCAGAAGCCGTGAAACAGCCTCTGCGTCTCCGCGCTGCGCGGCGAGCAGCATTTGTTCGGTCGCATCCGTGTCCGGAAACGGCGTGGATTTGGATTGGAGGCGCATAATGGGACTGAGAATGGAGGTTGGGTGGCGCTGGCGCAAGACTTGGGCGAAATGCCCCGTCAAACAGAGCGTTCCCACAAAAGCGTGTTCATTTCACACATTGAGGCAATTATAGCGCCAGAACTTGTTTCTTTCGCACAAGTCGCATCCCGTTTGTCGACTCGGGCTGATGGCTGTTTTTCAAAGGCGCGAAGGCGGTCGCGCGATATGCCCGTCAACCTGCTGCGAGCGCGAGGCGGGATCACGTTCGTCGTTTGCGCTTTGAATCGTTCGGCGCAACGCCGCTTGCTCGATCAACGCTCGAAGATGTCCGGCCACGGGCCCCCACGGAAGGGACAAGTAATCTTTGGGCGATTGCGCAAGCTGATCCATCGCTTGGGTCCAGCGGAGGAGGCGGCGGTCGTTGAGAATGGCCTCAGGCCCCATGTGCTTGAAAAAAGACAGCGTCATTTGCGCCGCGGCCTCTGGATCCGTGCCCTCGGGCGAGACGCGGGACTTGGGATCAAAAAGAGTTTGGTCAATCCACTCGGGAAAATCGTTCCGGGAAACCCAGCCGGCGTCCAGCAGCTTGTCAAGAAAAATGCCCGATGGCCATGCCTGGCCGGGCGTAAATTCGCGCGAAGAAGAAACATGCCTCTCCACCCAATGATCCAAAATCTGCGATCTCTGGCGTGGCCTAAGCCACTCGCCAAGAGCCTTGGGGAAGGCATTCATGTCCAGCTCGCCGGCTCTCCGATCGCGTTGATTGATCCCGGCGATCGCCAATGCGCAAAGGGCGCGCTCGGCGGGCGGGTCGCCGCCGCGTTGGGCGCTCAAGGCCGTGAACGCCATGACGCAAAAAATGGACGAGTCGAACTTCCATGAAACAGGCTCTCGCATGTCGCGTGGGTAAAAATCCCGCAAAATAAATTCGCCCATGAGCGCGAGAAAAGCCTCCGGCGCTTGCAAAGAGGTCAAGTCATCGCGAACTTGATGGATGTTTGTGGCGTGAAGGCCCTTCCAGTGGGAGTGCTCTTGAAAGCTAGCCAGGCGCGTGAAAGCATCCGCCAAATAATTTTTCGGCGCCATTTTTTCGTCAAAAGACAGCCAGTCGACCGCGTTCAGCGACCGAGTGAACGCCGCGAGGCCTTTTTCCATCGGGGCCGGCGCCGCGCGCAAAAGGTCAGGGAAAACGAAGAAATCCGGGAGCGTCTGAAAAGGCATGGGTCAGGGCCAAAAGAAGGGAAGCGGGAGGAACAGGCAATCGAGAGGAAAAGCCGCAAACATTTCCCTTTAAATTCTGCGCCTTGCGGGCGCGCCAGCGGATCGGGGCGGGCTCGGATTGTCAGCAGAGCCCTGCGGGGCATTGTCTGGGGCGTTTGCGGCTGGCGTGGAAGCAGTTGCGGCGGGGGCCGCGCCAGGGACGACACTGGGCCGGCAGCTTGGATCGGCCAGTCCAATTTCCTCCCGCAGAGTTCGCGACTCGAGCGCGGCCGTCGTGCGGGGAAGGCGTTCGCGGGCGTTTTCCTGGGGCCAAATGGTTTTGTGCAAGAACGGTTGCCCAAGGTCAGCCGAAGCCAATCGGTCAATGACGGACCACCATGCGTCTGCCCATATTGGCATGCCGCGGCTGACTCGCGCAAACGCGCTGCTCAAAGCCGTTTCCCCGTCGCTGTTTTCATCGCGCAAGGCGGACAATTCGATGAGCGTGTCCAAAAGATCCAACGAGGGCGGCTTTTGGGCATGCGCCATCAGATCAATCAAGGGCGTGGAGACGAAATCGCGGCCTTTCCAATTGCGGGTGACGCGGCGGCTGAGGCTGGCGCGTTGATTGGCGGCCAGCCAACGCGCGGGCGCGGGATATCCATTATGGATCGCCTGGTCCAAAAGCGTGCGACCCTCGCGATCCTTCCCGGTCCAATCGCTCTCTTGCGTGAACGGATTGATCGCTTCAAACACCTCCTGCGCGTCTGGTTTGGTCATCGCCAAAGACAACGCTGAATGCTTGTGCTTGTTGACGGCGTTGACGTGAGAGGCCGGGGCCAAAAGCTTCAAGCAAGCGATCGGATCCGCCATGTCGCGTTGAATGCGTTGGGCGCAAATCATCAAAGCGGTTCGGCCTTCGAAGTCTCGCCAAGTCGGGCGACTCACGGGCAGCAAGCGTTCAATGGAGCCCGGCTGGCCGGCTTGGGCCGCCCAAAGAAGGGCTGTGCGCTTGCCTTTGTCCGCGAGATGAGGGTCTGCCCCGTTCGCGAGCAAGACGTCAATGGCGCGCACGGAGCCCGCTTTGGCCGCGATCATCAAGGGGGTTTTCCACAAGTGGTCGAATTGCTGGACTTGGGGTTCGCCGATTGGATTGTCGAGCGTTTGCGTCGCGTTCGGGTCCACTCGCGCGAAATCCAACAAGGCCTGGACGCAACGAGCGGCGTCGCGCTCGGCGGCCACGCGCAAGAGGCGCTCGCCCACGCGCCACTGAGCTTGGTTGCCCTCGGGCGCCGCGGACAATTCAGGGTGAAAATAGGCCAAAAGGCTAGACGCGCGCGCCATGTTTGATTTGAAAAGCTTGGACACCACGTCCAAAAAAGCGTCCACGTCGTCCTTGGCCAGAGCGCTTTCCGCGTTCATCATCGAAAAGACGGGGAAAAAGAAGCGCGTGGGCTGGGCAAGCGTTTCATGGGTCGGGCCGAACGCTCGCGAAATGTAGCCGCCCGCGTGCGATGGCTGCGCGGATTGGGTTGCTCTGGAATCGCCGGCGGGACGCCCCGCCGACTTGGGCCGGCGCGCGGAGGCCACGGGCAAGGCATTGCGCGGCGCGTTGCCGTCGGAAGTCGTTTTTTTCATGAGAGGGTGAACTCCGCTCTGGGCGGACTAAAAAGTCAGTGCTTTATTATCGCCCGGGAGCCATGCCCTTGTCCAGCGCCGCGAATCTGTCTGGGCAAATCGGAGCCGAATCAACGCCGCAATGCCCGCGGATTGCGCGGCTTTGCGACATGCGCGCCATTTCGAAAAGCCCTGTTCGCCGGCGTTGGCCAATCGGATTCCTTTTGCCGGAAAATGGGCGTAAAATGAAACACGGAAACAATCGCAGGCTTCAACATGACCCAACAGAAAAAACGCGGCGCCGCTCAATGGAAAGCCAGCCAGGACGGCAATGGCGCAAAACGAGGGCCCTCGGAAAGGCCCGAGACGCTCAACGCCCGCCTGCATTCTGTCGGGTTATTCAACGCAGAAGCATTGCCCCTGCCAGGAAAAGAGAAACCCAAGAACGCCGGCGCGCTTGGGGCGCCTCCCCAAGCAGCGGCGGCCGCAGGACGGACGTTGGGCATTGCGCCTGAAGGGAATTTGACGGCCACAAATGCCTTTGACCAATGCATGGAGGAGGAAGAGTGGCTGCGAAAATGGAGCAAACAAATTGCGGAGCCGCAAGCCGCATGGCTTGAAAAGACATCCACGGCGGCGGACCAGGCGGTGGATTTGCTGAAAACAGGCCCTTTTATGCTGGACACGCTGGCGGCCGCGGCGGCCGCGATGCCCACAGAGCGCGAAATTGGAGACGCCGCGGAGCATTGCCAGCCACGGCCGCGCGCGCGCCGAAAACACGCGCAAATCGCTGGGCTGGCCATTTGCCTGCGAGCCATTGAGCGACGCGAAGAAATGGCCTTTGAGCGCGCATTGATCATTTTCGGGCGAGACATTTCGCTCTATGGGTTCAATGCCGTTTCGCTCGCTTTCATTCGCGAGCGCGCGCAAGGCGCGTTTCCCGCAGAGGCGCTGTGCATGCGCGCGATCGCGAGCGCGACCGAACGTTGGGACCGAGGCCTCGCTCAGGTGAAAAAACACAAAGAGTCAGGCCGAGGCTGGGGAGCGGACGCCGATTACATGGGCTATCAAGCGGCTTTTTGGGCCTTGGATTCCGTGGAGCCCTTCGAGGGGCGAGCTCCTGGCTTAATGGGCGGCCCCGCAATGGCTCCCGCGGCCGCGCCGTTCCCCGCGATCGAACGCGGCCCGAGCGTGGCCGAAGCCGCTTTGGGCTGGGCCATTCAGCAAGGCGCGCCAGGCGCGACCGCCAAGTTTTGGACAGGCATGGGCTTGCATGAGCGTTCTCGTTGGGCGGGTTTTGAGGGCCTCGTCCAAAAAGCGATCGAAAACGCCGCGGGCGCCAGCGGCGCGCGGCATGAAACCGCGAAAAAGGCTTGGGAGCAGAGAGCTTTTGGGTTGGCGGCGCATTTATGGCGCGAGGCCGGCGAGTTGGGCCCCGACATCAGGAAGGATCGTGTTTTTCGCGCTAGTTTTTGGGCCTCGGCGAAGGGCTTTGTCCAAGGCCGCGCCGGCGCCGGGCAAAAAGGCTTGGGGGCTGGCCCCCAAGGCGAAGAGAAAAATGCGCGAGCGGAAATCATTCGCGCCGCGGCGCGCGCCATGGGCATGTTCCCGGTGGATGAGCCCGCGCGCAAAGTGGAGCATTGGGTCAGCGAGAATGGAGAGTCCGGGCCCTTGTTTTTCGCCATGATGGAAAGCGAGAAAATAAAACAGACCGTTGACGCGGCCCAGGCCAGCCAAGGAGCCTCGGCCCCCGAGGATTCAATGGAGAAAAACGGGCGGCAGGGCCCTGGGGCGTCGCCTCGGGCGAGTCGCCGCCCCCGCAGTTTGTGAATCGGCAAAAACGGGCTGGCCGAAGATGAAAAAGGCGGTGGGCGCCAAGCAACGAAAAAAGAATGGGAGCGCGGAGCATGGCTTTGAAGTCAAGGACGAAGAGGGCGCCGTCGGTGGGATGGGCAAGGCGCCTGGCGGACATTGTGGGCGAATGGTGGTCAATTGGGGCGGCCCCGCCGGGCGGGTCGAAAATGTCAATGGGCGCGTTTTATTCGCCAGAAATGACATTGTGGAATGCCGCTCACCTCGGAGACGCCGCGTTGGTGGAGACGCTGGCCACCGTTCGACGGGCCAAGTTCTCCACCGGGATTGCGGGAAGAACCGCCTTGATGGCGGCTGTGGCGGGCAATCACGCGGAGTGCGCGCGGATTTTGGCGCCATTTTCTGATTTGGCCCAAAGAGATGGCAAGAAAAAAACCGCTTTGATGATCGCGGCTGAAAATGGGCATGCAGAGGCCCTTGACGCCATTTTGGGCCAAAGCGACGCGTTGGCATGCGACAGCGCCGGAAAATCCGCTTTGTCGCTGGCGATCGAAAAAGGCTCGCGCGAATGCGTGGAGCGACTTCTGCCGCTCAGCGAGCTGGGCAACGCGGATGCGCGCGGAGCCACGGCCTTGATGATTGCCGCCGCGGGTTCCAAGGGCGATTCTTGGGGCTGCTTTGAAACGGTCATGAAACAAGAAAAAGCCGCCAAAACCTTGTTTGACCGCGATGAAATGCAAGGCACGGCGCTGCATGCGGCCGCAAAAGGCGGAGAGCCAAAAATCGTCCGAGCGTTGATGCAGGAAGCCGAACGGCATGGCCGGCGCGCGGAATACGCCGGATTCGTTGACCGCAACGGGCAGACGGCGCTGATGGCGGGACTCAGCTCTTGGAGCTCCGATCAATGGCGGGAGAGCGAAGGAGCGTTGCTCGACTCGCTTCGGGAATTGGCGCGCGAAGAAAGCGTCAAGCACAAAGATCCGGTGGGGCGCACCGCGTTGATGAAGGCGACGCGCGGCCCGCTCGCCGCGGTTCAGCTGCTTGCGCCGGCGAGCGACATCGAGGCGCGCGACAACGCGGGAAAAACCGCCATTGACTGGGCGGCCGCGGACAACGGCAAAAGGAACGCTGGCGTCGCGGATTGGTTGGCGGCCTCCGCGCCGCCAGCGCTCGCGCGCACGGCCCTGGAAAAATGGGGCGTGGAGCGGATGCCAAAAACCGCGGCGTTGTTTGAGGCGCTGGCTTTGCGTGAAGAGGCCGGATTGGCTCTGAATCCAGAAGCAGCCTCACTTGCGCAAGCCGCGCGCGCTGAGTCTGCCCAGGCTCCTCGGCGCAAGGCTCGGTCTTTGTGACGGCAAGGCGCGGGGCTTGCGCCGCGGAAGCGGGGCAGCGCCCGTCCATTGGGCCCGAAGCGGAGCCAGCGCGCCGGCGCGCGGCTCGCCCGGTCGACTCAGAGGCGCACGGTTCTGCGCACAGGAGGAGCGTCCGCTTGCGCCTCGGGCGTCATGGGCGTTTGTGAGGGAAGGCTCGCCCCAATGGCGATCGCTTCGCAAAACGCAATGAACTTTTGCTGCGCGTCTTGCGCGCTGGATTCCGCGTTCTTGTTGTTTCGGCGCCGCAATCCGACGAGGGCTGGATTTTTCTTGCCATATTGGGCCCAGCCCTCCGCTCGCGCAGAAACGGTTTCCGCGCCAAAAACCTCCTTCAAAAAGAATAAAGAGTTTTTTGCATGAGCAAGAAGCGCCCAATCCAAGGCGTCGAAAACAAAGAGATTGCGATCGGGGTTGTGCCCGGCCGACGGCATGAGGGAGCGGTCGCGCAACTGCCCGGGGTGGGCCACGCGAATGTTCGCCGCGGTTTCTTCTTCCGAGTCGGCCGTCTCGGAGAGGGCGGCCAGCGCCAAAGGAAAGCAATGCGTGGACGCTGCGAGGGCTTGGCCGTCGCGCGCATGAAGGCGACGCAAGGACGCCGCGCAGTCGCCCGCAGCCAAAACATGCGCAAGGCTCGCCAGATGGCCTTCAAAGTGGCTGGTCGCGATTCGGCCTGTGGGGGCGCCCTTCGACTCCAAGCGCTCAACGACGTTTTCGTGGCCCAACAACGCCGCGTTGAACAACAAAGACGCGCCGAAAGGCGCCGAAAGCTCGTCGTTGGGGCGCAAACCCAGTTTGTTTCGCAAAAAGAAGTCGATGGAGCCCTTCGAGCCAAAGCGCAGGGCCGTGGCCCAGGACGTCAGGCCCTGCGGCTTCGCGCTCATCAACCGCGTCAGCTCCTTTGTCGAGAGCCCTTCGACGATCGCGGAGAGCGTGTCCGTCGCGTCGTTTTGGACCGCGGCGAGCCACACGCAATGGTGGAAGCTCGGTCCGCCGCGCGTGTGGCTTTTGTGTTGGGCGTTAGCGGCGTCAAGGCCCGCGTCCAGAAAGGCGCGCACCACCGCGACGTCATTTTGCGCCGCGGCCAGGGCCGCGATCGAATAAGCGCGGGCGGGATCGCGGCTCAAAAGAAAAGAGGGATTGATGCTGAGCGTGATGTCGGTCATGGTCGGGGCGAGAGCGCGGGCTTGGACGAGACTCAATTGTATCACGAGAAGGAGAGAACGGGCTGCGGATTTGATCGTTTTTATCAAGGGGAAGCCCCCGCGAATGGCCCTGGGAGCCAAGCCTGGCGAGCCGGTTCGACCGATAGAGAGGCATGCTTGGTGGCGATTCGGGGAGGGTTTGGTCAGGGTTGCACCTTAAGGGCGTAGCAGAATTGAGCTCGATGCGGTCGCGAAGCATTCAGCGTCATTTCTTGTTGCGCCAGTCGTCCTCTCAGGCGATAATGGGGCATCTCCGCGGGAATCGTCCGCTCCTTTCATCATTCACGCACCAGCGCCGCGCGCCCCCCCCCCGACATGATTGAGTCCAGCAAAAGAAAAGATCACGAAGCCCAGCAGCGGTTGTCCAAGCGCCGCGCCAGCGTGGTTCGGGCCTCCTTGCGCGAAAAAGAAGCGGGCCAGCGCGTTGAAAGGGCCGAAGCAGAGCGAGAGCGCGGGGCCCCGGGCGCGATTGGGGAGGGCCCTTCCGCGAGCCTGGCGAACACTCAGGGGATCACGGCGCGAAGACATGAAATGTTGCAGCAAAAGCTGGCCGGACGCGCGGAAGAAGCGGTGCTGAGCGGCGACGTGGAATTGTTGCGCGAAACGCTGGCCGCAGGTTTGTCGCCCGATTTCCCGGTTTTGAGCGCCGCGCCCGTCAGTTTGCGCGGAGCGCCTGAAATGGTTTATTCGCCACTGTTGGGGCTTGCTTTGACCATGGGGGCCGAAGGGCGCTCGGTGGCTCGCGAATTGCTCATCGCGGGGGCTGATCCCTGCGCGCCTGTGGAGGCGGCCTCCGTGGATTTTCGTGAGTGGAAGCCCTTTCCTTTGGCGCGGTTTTGCTTTTTGCTGGATGATCCAGACGGGCTCGCGTTGCTGGCGGAGTTTGGGGCGCCGCCCGAAGGGTTTGATTTCCTCGCTCCGCCCCCGACCGTGAAGGTGGCGTCTTCCAGGTTTGGCGGCCATGAGCGCGAGCGGGAAGAGAAACCGACCGGCGAGCCCGCGCAATGGCGCAAGCTTTCCGCAAGCCACTGGGGCGCGGAGTCGCTGCGGTGCTTGGCGCCCCGTTGCGCCCAATGGGTCAAGGACGCGATGGGGGGCCGCTACTCGGCGTCCTTCAAGTCGCTGTTCGCGCCGTCGTCCGTGGAGTTCCCCTTGGAGGAGGGCGAAATCACGGCCATCCTGGAGCGTGAAGCCTTTTTGTCGGAAAAGAGCCGCGAATTGTCAGGGCAAACGATGTATTCGTGGGAGCGGCGAGAAATCAAGGCTCCGGAGCGCGGCCCGCGCTCGTGCCCTGCGGCTTTTCTTCACAGCGGGTTCAAAACGCAAATGGACAGCGGGTTCAGCGCGAGCTATGAGCGTGGGCGCATTGTCGCCTCGGCCGGGGCGGCGCAAAGCGTGGAGCGGGCCATGGGCCCCCAATGGCCGCGGACCCTGGATTTTTGGACGCTCCCCCAGGCCCGAAGCCATGGGCGCAATGGCGACGAGGACCGCGAGGACGAAGGCGAAAACAACGACAAAAAGGCCACAAAGGAGGTGCGGGAGGAAGACGATTTCAGGGGATGGGCCGCCCAAGTCGCCTCAAAGCCCTATTTCGGGAATTCTGTCGTGTCCACTGGGGCCAAAAACCCCGCATCGTGGGAAGGCGTCATGCGCCAAAAATCGGCCACTTCGCGCGGGAGAGAGCAGCGATGGGAGGACTGTTTGTGCGAGCCCGCGCAGGTCGCCGCGCGATTTTTGCTGTGCGCGGGCTTCGTCGCCGAGCACGACGCAAAAAACGCGGCGCAAGCGGGAATCAAGCCCGCCCTGCGCGCATTGAGCTTCGCGGATCACTACGGTGTGTTCACGGCCGCATTGATCGCCCAACTGGCCCCGGCCGCCGGCCTGGAAACCGCGTCAAAATGGATGACGGCCACGCGCGACAGCATTCGAGTCGACTCGCGACACGACGAGAATGACGAAGGGCGAGCGGACATCGGCCGCTTGATTGAGCAGTTGCCCGCCATCGTCGAGGCCCAGGAAATAGCCAAAGCCGCAGGCCCCGCCCACAGCAAGGCGCGCCGCGGCCCCCGATCACTGTGAAAAAAGAAAGAAAGGGAGAGCGAGAATATGGCCGTTTATCAAATGCCGCGAAAAACCTCGCCTTTCAAGGCGGGGATGGGCAGCGGCGGGTTGGTTGAGTTTTAACGCAAAAGCTCTTGATTTTCAAGAGAAAAGAGGGCATCATCGCGTTTCGAAGCCGCCCAATTGCATTGCGCGAACAGGGCCGTTGCTTCTGGCGGTCTTGGGCGATATAATTCATTTATTCTGTCAAAGGCAGCAACTGCTGACACTTTGCACTTCCCGCATCTTTCTTTGGAGCACTTCTTATGTCCACACCGAATTCGTCCCCGTCGATTGAATCCAGCGCCGTCCCGCAAACATTTTTAATCCAATCTGAATCTTTGCGCGACCAAGCCATTGCCTTCGGTTCAGGGGCTCCTGCCTTGGGTGTGTCTTCAGAAAATGTCGATTTGAACATCGTGCGGGCGACTCGAACGAGCGTTGACATCGAGCGCGCGTGGCTCTCCGGCGTGTTGAGCCAACACGACGAGGTGATTTCCGCCGCCGCAATGGAGCGACTGGAGGCTCGATGGGCGCAGAACCCGATTGTGGCGCAAATCGCGATCAGCATGGCGCTTGCGAGCTTTGTTGAAGATCAGCCCATTTCGCAAGCGCTTTTCAATCAAGGCGCCGCCATCGTCGCAAAGATGAACGACGGTCGCCAAACCGAGGTCGCCGTGGGGTTCTCTTGCCCTATTTCCCGCGCCGTTCGATGTGGTCGCGGAGAGCTTGCTTGCGCAGCGATGGAAGCGGGCATTTCCCCGGTGTCTTTCCGCAGCATCGCGGAGGCTTTGGACCTCGGCGACACGCCGCACTGGCCCGTTTTTCAAACGCCTGAAAATCATCGATTCGCAAAATTGGCGACCGTTTTTCTTCTTTCCATGGCTGAAAACAACATTCCCGCGCCTTGCTTCAAACACGGCGTGCACGAACACCTTGAAGGGATTGGGAATTGGATCGGCACATGGGCTGCCGGCCGTCTTGCCGCAGATCCGCAATCCCGAGACTTCGTTGAGTTTTTGGCTCCTTTCACGCCTTTCATGACAGAAGAATTCTGGGCCACGAAAAATGGACAAGCCATCGCGAAAGCGGCACCTCATTTGGTCGTCCACGGCGCGATGGAAGCGCAAAACGCCAAAGACGAGGGCGCTGCGTCGCCGAAGCAGCCTCGGAGAGGAGGTCTTGGTCGCTGAGGCCTTTACACTTTGAAACTCCCTTGCTCGGCCCCGAAAGGGGCCTTTTTGTCGTTTTTGTCAGGTGCCGCGAAAAACCTCGTCCTTCACAGGGCGGGGATGGACTTTGGCCCGCAAGGCGCGCGGCTCCAAAAACCGCGCGAAGGCGCGCCTGGCGGTCGCCAAGCTGCACGCCCAAATCGCGGACATCCGCAAAGATTTCTTGCACAAGCTCTCGACGTATCTGGTCAATCGCTTCCAGGGCATCGCCGTCGAGACGATCGCGGTCAAGAACTTGATGAAGAACCACAAGCTGGCCGGCGCCATCGCCGACGGCGGGTGGGGCGAGTTCGTCCGCCAGCTCGAATACAAATGCGCCCGGCGCGGGCGCAAGTTCACCAAAATCGACCGTTTCGCCGCGAGCACGAAGACGTGCTCCAAGTGCGACCACAAGATGCCGGACATGAAGCTGTCCGTGCGCGAGTGGGTCTGCCCGAAATGCGGCGCGCTCCACGACCGGGACCAAAACGCAGCGCAAAACGTGAAGCGCTGGGGCTTTGGCCCGAACGGCGAGATTTTGCCGCAGAAAGCCAAGGAAAAAATCACCCTGCTATGGGAACAAATGCCGTCTTTGTGTCCGAAAAGATGAAGCAAGAGATCGCAGCAGCAAAAGTGCTGGGTGTTCGTTTCGCGATTGTGCCAAGGTTGTGATCAAAGGCGCGCCGGAAACTTAGGAGCCGCCACTCGCGCGCCCTCCTTGGAAGCGATAAAAACCAGCCATGCCGTAATTCAAGCAACAGGATCCGAATTCAGAACAAAGCGCCGTGGCGGCGGGCGATAAAAATTTTGTTGCACAAGATTCATTCCAAACCCTGAGAGTTAGCCAAACGGCGCAAAATAACCCAAAGCCCGAGCGCTGCCCAAAAGCCGAGCTCGGAGTCGTCAAGATTGTCGCCGCGGCGTTTGGAAAAAGCCACGGTATGCAGTACAATAAAGTCAAACAAAACCGGCAACAAACAACTCATCCTCATTTTCTCACAGGCGTTATCCATGGCCAGCAAACAAGAGGCGTCCTCCAAATTAGCCGCGGCGCTTGCGGCTCGCGACTGGAGCGGGGCGAAAAAATGGGTGAAAGACTCGATCCAGGTTAGCCGCACAGAAGCCTTGGACAAGCTGCTGTTGGTTGTGGGCCGCATGAGCGCGGACGCGGAGTCCACAGACGGGCCGACGACGCATGCGCAGTGGCGAAAACAGCGCAAAAACGCAGATGGAACGCCGCGGGCGATTCCCGTCGACGACCCGCACTGGGATGAGCTTAAAGCCATCTGCGCGCTGGCGGCGGATTTGCTCGCGATAAATGGCGAAAAAATGGTGGGGCGGGACGCTTTCGCGTTTTTGATGGCGCCGGATTATGTCGGCGAAAAACACAATCACTCCAAGCCGCACTCAGAAACCCGCGCGCGAGCGAGCCAATGGATCGCCGAGGCGGGTGGCCTTTGGCAGGTCAAAGATTGGGAGTTGACAGCCGGAAAGTGGGACGGCGTGCCGGAGTCGGTTTGCCAAGATTTGGCGCGCGCTTACGCTCGACACAACGGTTTGCGGGGCAACACGGGGTTTTCTTGGAGCATGCAATTCATCCGTTGCGGAAAATTCATCGCGGGGCTTGATTTGTTGGAGCAGGAAATCGCCGTGGGACGATTGGTTTTGTCGGAAAAGAGCGCAGACCTGAGCTTCCCCCAATCGATGATCGCCCACTCCGCCCGTGCGGCGTCCGCCGACCCTAAGCTGAAGAACATGAAGCCGGATAGCTGGCGAAAGGCGCTGGAAGAGGCGGAACAGATGGGTTTGCGGGTGGGCGCCAACACGTTGGCGGCCATTGTCGACACTGTTTTGCCTTCTCGCCCGTTGGGCTTCCCCCCCGCGCAAGCGACTCCGGAAATTCTCGCGCAATTAAAGCGCGACTTGGATTGGGCTTTCGCTCGGTTCACGGCCACCCCAGAAGACCTCTCGGCCTTGCTGGACACAGCGATCCGAGGCAGCAAGGGCGACCGCAGCGCTCCCGAGACCTTCGGATTGTGGCTCCTGGCGCACGGGGCCGCGCCCTCCGCCCAAGGCTGGGCGTGGGCGACGGAGGAAAGCCCCTCGATGTTGAAGCTCTTTGTTGAGAAGAATCTGCCCTGGCAAGACCCCGTCGGCACGCTTGCTGCGGCCGCGGCCACGCGAGAAGGGAAAAGCGACTCTTTGTCCTATTTGATGGGGTTGCGCCCCTGGAGCGCCGACGAGCGCGCGCGAGCCGCCGCGAATGCTTTGAAATGGCTGCCTGCGACCTCGAAAAACATCAACGCGCTCATGCGCCAAGGACCCTACACGCCCCAAGAGCTCGCGCATGGGCTCTTGGCCGCCTGCGACGGCAGCGGGGCCAATGGGCGCCAAGGCATTCAGTGGGCGAGCGCCGCGGATTGGCTCAAAGCGGGCGCGGACCCCAAGGGCCCCAAAAGCGACGGAGAGCCCCTGCGGCGCGCTTTGGGCAAAAACAATTGGGATGGGGCCAAAACCGTGGCCGACGCCGACGGCTGGGGGCCGGTCGCCGAGGCGTGGCTTCTGACGCCTCGAAAAAAGGACCCCCCGCAGTTGAGGCCATGGATCGAAGAAGCGTGCGCCATCCGCGACGCTCGCGCCTTGCGAAAAACGCTGTCCACGGTGAAAACGATGCATGCGAAAGAAGACCAAAAAGCATTCAAGGCGAAAGTTCGTGCCCAGAAAAAAACTGAATCGGGAACCGCGGAAGCAGATGCGCCGCCGGTTTTTGCGGCGACGAAAGAGCTCGCGAAACGAAGCGGCAGGAGGCTCTGATGAGCGCGCCGCCCCTCCCTGCGTTGCCGTTTGGCTTGGCCACAGGAGCGACTCGCTCGGGCGCGGTGCGCGAAGGATGCTCCGCGATCGCCACGCAACGCTTTTGGTGGCTGCTCACGCAGCCGGCGGTGAACTTCCCCAATCCAATATCTGCGGAAGAAACAGGGTGGTTGCGCGAGTTGATCGAAAATGGCGCGGATTTGCAAGCGCAAGACGCCCAGGGCCTCACGGCTTGGACGCTTGCGGCCCGACACAATCGCGCTGACGCCGTCCCGTTGCTGCTCGCGCACGGAAATTTAAACGAAGCGCCGATGCCCGATGGACGCACGCCGCTGTGGGAAGCCGCGTCGCGCGACAACGCGGAATTCGTCGAGGCGATTTTGCCCTGCGTGAAAAACCCCGACGACGGCGTTCGCGAAGGGAAAACGCCTTTCATGGCGGCCATGAGCGGCCGGCAAGCGCGATGCGTGGCGTTGTTGGCGCCTGTCGCGAGCCATGATTTTCCGCCGGAGCTGAGCGGATCGGCTTTGGGATTGGCGGTGAAGCAAGGCTGGTTTGACATGGTGGACATTTTGCTCCCGTTCACGGATGTCTCAAAGACCGACCAAGCGGGGCTCACGCCTTTGCAGCGAGCCGTGCATTGGGATTTGGACAATTTGGTCCCGCTTTTGCTGCGCAGGTTTGATCCGCGAGCCAAGACCGAGAAGCATCCGAGCGCGATGATTATGGCGCTGGAAGAGCGCGCTGAGCGTTGCGTGGATTTTTTCGCTCCATGGGCCGACGAAGACTACATTCGAAGGGCGGAGGCGATTTTCAACCACAATGACGCCCTCATGGACACACGTGAGCCGTGGGACCGATTTGACGCCCAATTTCCCGAGTTGGGGCGCAAGCGGAGAATGCTGGAAGAGGCTCGCTCGTTGCAGGATGCCGTGTTCCCCAAACCAGAGAGCCAAGAATCGCTCGGCGCGAGCGTTGGCGGCCTCGCGGGCGAGGACGCGCAGCCCGGGCCGTCCAAGCGTCGACTCTGAATCCCGCGGAAGGCGGCCTGCTCGGCCCAAGCGGCCCCGCAGAAAAAACTCAATCCATGGGGAAATCGGCTTTGGCTCGAGGCTGCGCGGCCGGATCGGGTCGCGACGGTCTTTGCGCTCGCCGGGTATTCTGGGCGCCCCTGCGCGTCCCCACGAGCGCGCCATGCCCAGCGCCGTCGGCAGTGCTGTCGTGGCGCAAACGCCACGGTTTGAAGCGAGTGCCCAAAAGTCGCGAAAAAACATCCACAGAGGGAAAACCACAGGTTACAATTGCGTCTGGCTTCTGAAAAGCCCCTTTTTCAAACCTGAGGACGCAAGAAAATGACGAACAGAAAGATTTTGGTGATCACTGGTGGATTCGCGACGGCAATGGCGCTGATGACGAATGCCGCGCACGCTCAATCGTCGGTCACGCTGTATGGCGTGGTGGATGCCGCGGTGCTCTTTGACAGCGGCGAAGCCACGACGGACGCGGCGGGCCACACGCGCAACCGCTCGAACACCAAGATTGTGAGCGACACCCTGACCCCGTCGGCTTTTGGCTTGAAGGGCGTCGAAGACCTCGGCGGCGGCGTGAAGGCCATTTTTCACCTGGAAAGCGGATTCAACATCGCCAATGGCCGGCAGGCGCAAGACGGCGCGATGTTCAATCGCCAAGCGAGCGTGGGGCTGATGGACGACAAATACGGCACGTTCACGGTTGGCCGCCAATTTGACTCGTATTCAGACATGGTGGGCCCATTCGCGTCCAGCAACAGCTGGGCGGGACAATACGGCGCGCATTTTGGCGACATCGACAATCTGAACCAAGCGTTCAACCTCTCCAACGCCATCAAGTATGTGTCGCCGGAGCTGTTCGGCATCACGTTTGGAGGCACCTACGCCTTGGGCGGGCACGCCGGCGATTACTCGGCGGACCGCGCATGGTCCGTGGCCGCAAGCTTCACGCACGGCCCGATTTCGCTGGGCGCGGGTTACCTGAATGTGCGCGACCCGTTCACGGCTGTGTTGGGCGCGACCGCGGGCGCTTCGCCCGCCGCGACCAGCTCGGACGGCTATTCGGGCGCCTTGGACTGCTCCGTTCCGACAGGCGTCTGCGGCCTTCAAAATGCGCAAAGCCTGCGCTCGTGGGGCGGCGGCGGCTCCTATTCGTTTGGCGACGTCACGGTCGGCGCGGTCTATTCGCGCTCGATCCTGGCCCAAAGCCAGTTCTTCGCGACTCCGGCGGGCGCGAGCTTTGACAACTACGAAGCGAACGTGGCGTGGACCGTGGCTCCGATGCTGACCGTGGGCGGCGCTTATGTCTTCACCGACGGATCGGCTTCGGGCGCCTCCCCGCGGTTTCACCAAGTGAACGTGGGCGCGAACTACGCGCTGTCCAAGCGCACGACGCTTTACACCGTGGCGACGGCGCAAAAAGCGACAGGCTCGGCCATTGGCTCGGGCGGCGCAAGCGACAACACCGCGCAGATTCCGTATCTGCCGGGCAGCGCCTCGGACAAGCAATTGTCGGTGGCCGCAGGAATTCGCGTGAACTTCTGAGAAAGCGGCGTCTCGGCGAAGGGGCGCGGCAGGTGAAAAATGCGGTGAAAAGGGCGGCGGCTTCAACAGAGCTCCGCCCTTTTTCGCAAAAACGAGACACTGGGGATGAACCCTGTCGCTGAAAAACGGTTTCTTGACTGATCGTGCGCCCGGCCGCTCGCCCGCGCCCATGAAAAAAGCGTCTCCACGGATCGAAATCTCCATGCATTCATTGCGCAAAGTCGCCAATCGCCCCGACTTTCAGCGTCAAGTCGCAGTCGACGAGGCGAAAGCCGCTTTGCGCCGTTTCGAAAAAAACGAGGCAAAAGAGATGCTGCGCGCGGGAGGTTATTGGCGCCGGATGCGCAATGTCATGTGCGTCACGGCATTGGCGAGTCTTTGTGCATATTTCGCGCGATTGGGAAGCACCGCGGGGCTTCTGTTGTGGATACTTTCGTTCTCTGGGTTTTTGTCGTGCGCCCTGTCTCTCGCTTGGAGAATAAACACCTCGAAAAAACGATTGGCCGCCCTTCGGGAAGACTCAGAAGAGGATCTCCGAAGGTCATCGGCTCCGGTGGTGGCCCACGAAATCGAGTTGCGCCAAACGCTGCGGGCGCTGAACGCAAAATTCAAGATGGCGTCAGAGGCTCTTGAACTTGAAAAATCCGCAACGCAAGGGCGCGCGATCGGTCAAACCCCCGCAGGCAGGGACCCATTGGCGGCCTCCGCGGAGAACGCCTCTCTGCCCGCGCCGGCCAGGACTTCGCGACGGTTGTGAGAGCCCGTTCATTGAATTTCAGAAAAAACACCTTGCGGAGGCTGTCGCAAAAAAACGACGCCATGGCTTGTTCCGAATATCCGACGCTGAATTTGAAAGAAGCGATGGCCCTAAAACGGCGCGTGTGAGAAAATGAGACATCCACGCGAATCCGCTTGCGGACAGCCCACTCAGAATTGATTTTTTCGCTCCATGAATCTTCCTTTCCACATCGCTCGCCTCGCTTGGGCCAAAGCCGGCCGCCAATCAGTGGCGGAGCGACGCATAGCCATGCAAGAAGCCGCGCGCGCGGCCAAAAAGCATGAGGTGGAAATAAAAGGGACTTTCGCGTCGAGAACGTCGGATTTGCAAATCATCGCGGGAATCCTGATCATCGTTAGTTTTTTTCTTCTGTCTATTTTGCAATTCAGCGTTGCGCATGGATGGTGGCCAAACATGAAGCCCGAAGAGGCGCTGCCCGCGCCGGCAATGCGAGGCGTGTTGGCCTTCCTTGTCTTTTGTTTCCTGGCGCTGCTGGCGAAAATATGGCGTTTTCGAGAGGCTTTTGGCGGCTCTCAACTGAAAAAAGCGCGATCGCGGCCGGACATAGGCTGGACGCAAGAGGACGCGGAACTGCAAAGAGCGCTCAGAATCGCCACCGATGCCTATGAAATGGAGCGCGCCGTTCAATCGGGGCGCCAAAAAGGCCGCCGAAAAGCATTCAAGAAAAGCCCCCAAATGGGCGAAGAAAACGCAATGCCCGCGACAAGCGCTCATTTTTCGGCCTCACCCCCGGAAAAAGGCTTCGCGGCTCCACGGCTCGACCCCGCCCATCAAAATTCACCCCCACGAAAAGCGAGGCGCCTGTGACCGATTGCCAAAGCACGCCGAAAAAGCCAACCCAGGCCACGCTCGCGCTGGGGATGGCGCTGCAAAATTGGCGCGAATGGCGCGAAAAAGGCCCTTTCCAAAGGAAGGGGAATCGGTGGCCGCAAAAGGACATCGACATGGCCATAAAAGCGCTCCGGGAAGGGGCAGACATTCACTGGGCGTTTGAAATGGAGGCCAAGGGAGGCTTCAAAACTTGCGAGGAATGGGTGAGCGAGCTGCGCATGACGCAAGCTGCGGCCGAAGGCGTGGCGCTGGGCCTGTGGGAGCTTTCTTTGGGGCAAGCGGCGGACCTGGCGGTGTCCGCGGCAATAAGCGGCGACGCGGTTGGCCTTCGCCGGCTGGCCGAAGTCGGCGTGAGCCTTGACGCGGTCAATGAAAAAATAAAGCCCAATGAGCGGACGCCTTTTTTCCTGCTCCATTTGGCCGCGCGCCATCTTCGGCCAGAAGCCGTGGAAACGCTCTTGGCGTTGGGCCAAGACCCGAACCAGCGGTGGCAAGGGGCTGGGAATGACGCCGGAAAAACAGGCGGGACGGCTTTGCAGATGGCGATCCACGCCGGAGACGCGGATAAAAATGAGCGCGCGTTCGCGGTCGTCCAGTCCTTGCTCGCGCATGGCGCGGACGCGAACGCGCGCAGCCGCGGCCGCGGCGACAAAGGGACCCCGATGTTGCATTTCGCGGCTGAATGCGGGCGATTCAAAATCGCGCGGCTGTTGGTCGACAGCGGAGCAGACTGGACCGCGCCAGGCGCCCGGGGCGAAACAGCATTGGATTTGGCTCGATCAAAAACCGCTGACGGCGGCGGTGATTGGGAGGAGATCGGGGGCGTTTGCGGCGAGGACGAGCGAGCGTCCGCGTTGCGCGAGTTCGAGAAAATCGGCGCCGAGCATGAAGCGCGAGTGATTCGAGAAAGCATGGATGAAGTCGGCAGCTGCTTCATTGAGAAGTCCGGGGCCTTCGGCGCTTCATCCGAATTGAATGACGCCGCGCAGATTCACGCGAGCCCGGCCGAAGCCTCATTTCGCGGGCGCAGGCTCTGATGGCGCGCGCGACGGAAATGAGCCAAGAGAAAGCGGTGGCCGTCCTGGCCGCGGCGATGGACGCCTGGGTTTTCAGCCGGCGCCTCAATGAAAAGGCTCCCGGCCAAATTCAGGGCCGAGTGATCAAAGCCTTGCCGCATGTCGACCTGAAAGTCAAATTCGACACCGAGAAAAGTTCCAAGAAAATGACGGCCAAGCAATGGGTCGTGAACGCGGGAATGGTGAAAGCCGCGCTGTTTGGAGAAAAAGAGCGCTTGTGGAAATTGAGCGCCAAAGAAAAAGCCCAGTTGGCGGCTCTTGCGGCTTTTGACGGGGATTCTTCGGCGCTCAAAGCGCTCGCCGCGGCTGGCGTGAGGTTGGACCAATCATGGCCCGCGGACGGCAAGGACCGCGATGACCGATCGTTGCACATGCCGCCCTTGCTGATCGCGACACTATGGCTGCGGGACGGCGCCCTGCGAATGCTGCTTGCGCTCGGTTGCGATCCGAACATTCAGTCGGCGGGCGACTATGAAAACCCCGTTTCGGCCTTGTGCTTGGCGGCAACTGCCGGATACGGAGCCCGCGCGGCGGCAAGCGCTTTGGCGATCGTGAAGGATTTGGTCGAGCACGGCGCGGACGTCAATTTTTGCGAGAAAAAAAACAAAAACACGCCATTGCATTGGGCAGCCCTTTCAGGGCGAGCGGAAATCGCGAAAACGCTGGTGGAGAATGGAGCGAACTGGCTCGCGGCCAACCGGAACAAAAACACGGCGCTGTCGATTGCCAAAAAAGTGTCCATGGACGCAAGCCTGCAGCGGAGTTGGCAAGAGCGCAATGGCTTCGTCAAGCAGTCGCAAGTGGGCGCCGCCATGGCCCAATTTGTGGCTTTGGACCCGGTTTTCGAGTCCCAAGAGCTCGCGCGCGTCGTGGCGGAAACGGACAACCGAGCGGGCAAAGAGAAAACAAGCGTGAACGAGGGAAATGAAGCGGCGCCTCTGGGCCAACTTCTGCGCAGAGAAGCGCGCCGGATATGAGAAATGCCGTATCTGTGGAGGATTGCGCGAAAGAAAAGCGAAAAGCTCCAAGTTGCGGTAGCATGGATGGCAGACAAAGCCATTTCGTGTCATTCGCCAAACAAAACCGACGCGTCGCCGCCGTTGAGACTCATGAAAAATTCTGGAAAAAGCCAAAAGTTGGATTTTTCACGCCCTGTTCACGGGGCGCCGGGCTCGTTGTCGGCGGCCAGTGTCGCGAAGGAGTGGGCCCTGATCGCCCGCGAGGACCAATTCACGGAGCGCTTGGGCGTGCTGCTGAGGGAGCCCTCCGCGAGAGAGGCCATGAAGCTCACGTCGAGCAAAACGCAGCGACGGTTGCTCAACATTGGCGCGCGGCGCGTCGAGACCGACTGCATGCGGCTTTTGCTCGAGGCCGGCATTGACGCCAAGCTGCCCGTCGGCCGGCACGGCCTGTCTGCGTTGATGATTGCTATTTTCGACGAAAACGCGCCCATGTGGGAAATGTTGCTGCCTGTTTCGGACACGGAGCACAAAACGCCCAGGGGCGGCACGGCCCTGCTGGCCGCTTGCCGGCAAAACACTCCGCAAATCGAATTGGTGAGGGCTCTTTTGCCCAAACAAAACTCCCAGGCGAAACCCCGTCGCTCCAGCGCGACCTTGTTGCCAATCAGCTGCCCGATGGCGATTCTTTTCGGGGGGTCTGGATCCTTGGAACTTTTGAAAGCCATTCTTCCCCATTCTGAAGTCTTTGGCGTGGACGAGAGCAACAAGCGCGGGTTGCTCGATCAATTGGTCGACTCCGGATCGCGTCCGCATCTAGCCGCCGTGGCTGAAGAAATGAAAAAACGCGACGCTTTTTTGGCCGAAAAAACGGTTCGAGAGCTGGCGCTCAAAACCTGCGAAGCGGTGGCCCAAAGAGACGCGCTCGGCCCGTCATCGCTCCCGCGCTTTTGGGAGCGGCACCGCGCGCAAGCGATCGACTGGCTGTGCGAAATGGGGCTGCTGCCGCAGTTGACCCAAGAGCATTGCGCGCGTGAAATGAGCAAATTCGGCCTCTCGATGCCTTTTGTCCAAGCCATGATGGAGCGAGAAGAGCTGCGTCGCACGGCGGAAATCAAAAAAAAACCGCCCGACGCCCCATCGGTTGGCCAGCAAGATGGGTTCGGGGCCGCCAAGGGCCGATCAGCGCCCCGCCTCTGAGGCGATCGAATTTTCGCGCGAAGCGGCGCCCTCGCTCGCCTCTGATCCAAGAGCCGCCGGAGCGAGGATGGGAGCCGGCATGGCGTCGTCCGCAGGGAGCGCGTCAACGGCTTTCCCAGAAGGCGGGAGGACCGATTTGCGGCCGCGCGCGAAAGACGCGGAGCCCAATGCAGAAAAAGACGCAAACGCCGACGCTCGCGCGGGCGTCGCCGCGCCATGGTTTTCCTTCTCGTCAAAAATTCTTCCATCTCGAAAAGCTGCCCACCGCGGGTCGGCGAATCGAATGGGTCGCCCCAGTAGTTTTTCAAGCAAGCCCAGGGCGGCGGAGCCCATCGCCAAGTCATCGTGAAAAACAGGAATGTCGCCTTGCAGCAACGGGTGAAGCACGTCTGCCGCGAGGCTGGCCGGCGACGAGATGTCTCGCCGAAGAGAAATAGCCAAGGCGCGCAGGGCGCCAGCGCTCCGATCGCGCGCCAGAAGAATGTCCAAAGCCAACAACCGCGCCAGATTGTCCCACGCGATAACGCGCAAATAGGGATTGTCGAGCCCTGCGGCCGCGTCGGCTCGCTCGGTCAAATTCAACGCGAACTCCAGCGATTGAGGCGCTTTTCGGGCCAAAAACGCCAACAGCTCCCAGGGCGTGGAAAACACAGGCTGGGCGTCGCCGGAGACGCTCGGGCTGGCGGCAGCCGGCCGCGCGCGCTCGACGGTCCGCCACGGCGCTTTCGGCGTCTTTGCGGGGAATTGGTTGGCGGAAGAAATCAGCGGCGGCAAAAGCGCCTTGGGGAATGGCCCCCATATCCCCCAAGGCGGAGGCGGCTTGGAAAACCGTGGCTCGCGCCCACAGAGAGAGAATGGCCGCAAAGGGCGAAAGACTCGATTCCGCTTTGTGCGCCACGAGCGCCCAAGCGGCGTGGTCCAATGTCGCGGGTCGGGCCAGCAACTGGGCCCAAAAACCCAAGCGTCGCCCCTGGGCGTCATCCATGGCGCCTCCTATGCGCAAGTGCGGTTGCTCATGGGTGAATTACCCCTGCCTGAAGGCAGGGGCTTCCGGGATAGGGCGCGAGGACAGGCGCGAGGCCTCCATCGAGCGCGATTGCGCGTTGAGCTTGCGGGCGAAGATGCCGTGGACCCGATTCGTCCACCCCGCAGGGGCTCTCTGCTGTCCTGGATTCGACGGGGTCGGGCAAGAGCCCGGCCCCGCCTTCGGATGGGTTCCCCATC